>Ga0181523_10005624_pt1 | contig 10281 bp, 12 predicted proteins | sample PEATcosm2014_Bin_43_FD_119752 | JGI IMG/M metagenome (GOLD analysis project Ga0181523, IMG submission 119752) | Peatland microbial communities from MTU Mesocosm Facility, Houghton, MI, USA - PEATcosm2014_Bin05_30_metaG | ecosystem: Environmental > Terrestrial > Soil > Wetlands > Peat | place...
GAGTATGTGGCCTTGAGCGGAGCTGATGTAGGCGTACTCACCAGGGAGATCGATGCCTGGCGCGAGGCAGGTGGCACTCATCTGACCGTGGTCACGATGGGTCTGGGCCTGGATTCGGTCGTCCGTCACATCGACTACCTGGCCAACCTCGCCAACAGGATCAATTTGCAGTAACCGGGCGCAGGAAACTTCCTTCGAGCGAACTCGAGGCTCCACATCCGTCTATCCGGTTTCGGTTGCTTGGCCGAAGTGGTAAGTGGCGAGCCATCAAGTGATGGCGCAATCCCGGCGAACGGGGCACTCTGATTGCTGCTGGATCTGATTAGGAATCGCTGAACGCTGGCTCGCAAGCCGCGCGCTCAGCCTTGTCCACCTGCGGCGTGCTGAGCAGGGTGACGAGCCTGTCGTAATGGGGGCGCGGAACCATCAGCTCAACCGGCGGCCCAGAGCGGACGCCGATCGTCAAGTGTCCTCTTTGACCCCTGCCCCAAGAGAGCCGAGGCCGAAGGTCAAGCGTGGTGACTGACGACCACGGTACGGATGCGGCGCTGCGGCGGCGCGCCCCGGGAGGATTGAACGAGATCTTCTCGTCGTCGAAGACGAGTTGTCCTTCGGCGGCCATCCACCGGCGACGCGCCGGCCACAGCTGACTCTTGACGGACAATGACGTGGGTCGAGGTGGCGCCGCAATGGAGACGGGCTCCGGCGGCGTCCGAGGTGTGAGGTGCAATGCACGGCGGAGATGCCCCCATGCCCAGCTCAGCAACGCAATGGGCACGCACACCAGGCAGGACAGGGCGACGACGACCGGGATGGTGAACCACTCCAAGGCATATGAGACGTTGCCCTGCGAGGGGTCGGTGCCACCCCAACGCACCATGACCACGCCGACAACTAAATAGATCGCCAGGTACGGCGTGAGGGCCCTCAACACGGAGCCCAATGAGCGCCGGACCGGTGGTCGTACCTGCCTTGGCGGCAAGGTCACACCGGGCACCCAGACAGACTCGGCGCTGCTGATCGGCGGCGGCGTTACGGCCACTCGGGGCTCGGTCACTTCCGGTCCGCGGAGAAAGGCATCCACTGAGGTCATCTCGGCTCCTGACGTTGTCGTGGGAGATTCACTCGACAAACGATGACGATTACCGGTAACGGGTCGGTAAAGGGCTCCTGGTGGTCACGACCGAGTTAGGAGCTGGCAAACGCGTCAGGTACCGTTGGTTCCGGGCGAGAGCCATTCTCAGAACCTGCGCATATCCCCATAGTGCCTGCCCCACCCTCCCGGCAGCGGACTGGGGTCCCCCACGAGCTCGATCGGCGGTTGCTCCGCGAACGCGCAGAAGGGGCCCAAAGGGCCCGTTCTGCCGATGCTGCCCTTCCTTTGACTGAGTTCCGAGGTACCAACGGCTGATGGCTGGTCATCATCGAGACGGCAGTCCGGCATTGCGGATACTCAGATGTCGGCGCAGATCGACCGGGGGCGGTTCGGCGAGGTCGGCGTACCTCGGTGCTGCTACTCGCTTGCCTTACGCCGGAGCGGCATCATCGTTTCGGGAAGCGGGTTCGCGGTGAAATCGAGCACGAGCTGATTGAAGAGATCAGGCTTCTCCATCGGGACCAGGTGAGACGCGCCTGGCACAACGGCGAGCTGCCCATTCCGGACCGTGCGGGAGAACTCCTGCGCGTGTTCCACGCTGATGTAGTCGTCATCGCCGACGATGACGAGGGTCGGTGCCGAGATGTGCTGCACTTTTACCGTCCAGTCGAAGGGCTGGGCCCACATCGTGCGCATTTTCTCCCATACCTCGGGGAAGTGCTCAGGACCGTCCGGGGAGGCTTGGGCGTACGTGGCGGCGAACATCGCCATGTCGTCATCGTCGGGCGATAGGGCAACGAGGTCCTCCATCGCTCCCGGTACGTATCCGGTGCTGGAGAAGCCGGAACCCGTCACGGTGAGTGTCCGGACGAGTTCGGGGTGCTCTGCCGCGATGAGGGTTCCCACCATGCCCCCGTCGCTCCACCCAAGCAGATCGACCGGCCCGAGGCCGAGAGCGACGAGGAAGCTGACGGTCTGGTCGCTCATTGCCTGATACGACAATGGGCCAGGCCGGTCAGGAGTGTGACCCTGCGCCTGGCGCTCAGGCGCCACCACGTGGCGGTACGGTGACAGTCCCGAGAACTGCGCAGCCCACGTGGAGTTGTCCGCCAACCCTCCATGGAGGAGCACGACGGTCTCTCCGTCGCCCTCGGTCTCGTAGAACACGGCCAGGCCGTCGATGTCGATGCTCCCGTGCCTGCGAGGCGTGACCATTGGATGAGCCTACGTGTTCAAAATTCGGCGTTCGCATCCTCCGCCGGGCACGCCCATGGTGCCGTGCGGCGGCACCCCGTCGCGGCGTATCTCGCCGCTGTTACGAGAGCTTGTGCCGGCTGAGAAGCTCCACGGGGTCTTGCATGTGCACCATGCCGAGGTAGCCGCCGCCTCGAGGGATGCTGTCGTGCACGGCGTAGCCGAGCAGCTCTTGGGCTTGCCTTGGGAGCTCGGCAGCGATCGTCGGCGGGACCGCCAGGTAGTTGTTCTCTTCTGTCCGAAGCCACCCCAGGCAGTAGCTGAGGTGCGCACCTCGCCGAGGAGCGTCGGTGGTGTTGGATCCTCCCGCATGGATGGTCCCGCCCGTGTAGACCACCGCCGAGCCGGCAGGCATCTCCGCGTACGCAATCTGTTCGGCCAACGGAGGCGGCTGGGCGAATTGCTCTGCAGGCGACAGGTTCCGGTCCGCCCAGCGATGGCTGCCGGGCACAATGCGTGTGCCGCCGTTCGCACGGGTGAAGTCGACAAAGGCGATCACGGTGGCCAGCTGCAGCTCGGGCGCCGGCCGAGGCACGTCACTCCAGACGGCTTCGTCACGGTGGAGCAACTGCTCGTCAGCTCCAGGTCCGCGTTGGAGAAGGTGGCCGAGGTTCAGTTGGTAGCGCGCGCACGAAGGGAGCAGGATCCGGTCGCACAGGGCCAGGAGCAGCGGGTGGCACATCACCTCGGTGGCGAAAGTCGGTGAGAGTGCGCAGACGCCCGAAACCTGTTTCGTGTACGGACCATGGAACGCCTTCATGATCGGGTTGAAGAGTTCGGCGTCGGGATCGGCGACGTCGAGAGCTGCCCCGACTTCGTCGTTGACCCGGGCGACGACCTCAGCGCTCAGCAGCCCTTCGAGGATCACCGCCCCATCTCGCTCGATGGTGGCATGGACGGCGTCGGGGTCCGCTGTCGGCGCGTGGACGTGCTCGATCCTGGCCGTAGCGGTCATGCGCACACGCTTCCTTCTTTAGAGATGCTCCGACGCTAACGGATCGCCAGGAGCCGGCCGGGCCCCACTTCTCAGTTGGGCCACGGGTCGTCAAGGACCCCCAACTGAATGAACAGGCCGAGCTTGTCGGCCCCGATCCATTCCCTGACGACCTTGTCGCCCAAGAAGTGCATGATGGTGACCGCCCATTCGTCCACGGCCCGTCCGGTCGGGGCCCGGCCCACGTATCCTCCGGTGTCGGTGCCGCGGAACGTGACCCTCAAGACGACCGTGTCGCCGCCAACGATCAGGTCCTCGACGTCGAGGCGGAGATCAGGAAACGCCTCGCGGTAGCGGCGGATCGGCTCGATCTTGGCCGACGGCCCTGTTCCGAACATATTGCTGTAGTTCTCGCTGTAGAGATCAGCGGCCGCTTCGTAGTTTCCGCCGTTCCAGACCTCGTCGACGAACCTCCGCACTTGCACTTCACGCTCGGCAACTCTCATCGTTGACCCCCTTGCCGCTCAAGGTGGCGAGTCTATGAGGCCGCTTTCGGGTGCCCAGTCCCTAACCCGAGGCGGCAGCCCAGTCCGGCGCCCCGCGGTCTGGACGGGTCAGCCGTTGGCCATGGCTGCGGAATCCAACGCGAACGGCTGGGTGAGGCTGATCAGGTTGCCCGAGTCGTCGCGCAACGTCGCCTCAATCCCGTAGGGCCGCTCGGCGGGCTCGGCGGGCTCGGCGAGGAAGGTGACGCCCTTGGCCATCAGCTCCTCGTAGGTCCGCCGGCAGTCGTCGGTGGACAGGACACCGACACCCATGGCCCCGCTGGCCACGAGGGCGCGCAGTTGCTCGGCCGCCTCGGGGGAACGTCCCATGTCGCACGACGACAGGATGAGCTGCAGGTCGGGTTGCTCCTTGGCCCCCACCGTGAGCCAGCGAAAGCCTGCGCCCGCACCTTCGAACTCCTCCCCCATGGTGATGTCGTCGCGCACCTCGAAGCCGAGCTTCTCGGTGTAGAAGGCCTTGGCCGAGTCCTGGTCGAGGACGAAGACGCTCGTGTGCGACAGATGGCTGATCATGGCTTGGTGTGCTTCCTTCCGTGTCGGTGTGAATGGCGCTGCGGATGGTCGCCGGCGCGAGCACTGCTGCTATGACGACCAGGGTACGGCGCGCCGCCGCGCTCAGGCTTCTCCGCGATTGCTCTCCTGGCGACCCGTCTCGGGCCGCGGCCGTGACCAGTCCATGACGAAGCAGCCGGGGATCGGCGGCGGCCCGCCCCGCGCCGCCGACGCACGCTGGAAGGCGCTCGGTGGCATGCCGACCAATTCCGAGAAGCGGGAGCTGAACGAGCCCAGGCTGGAGAACCCGACCAGCATGCACACCTCGGTCACCGTCAGATTGGCCGAGCGCAACAGGTCCTTGGCCCGCTCCACCCGCCGGCGGGTCAGGTAATTCGCCGGCGTCTCGCCGTACGCGTCCTTGAAGGCGCGGGCGAAGTGGAACTTGGAGAAGCCGGCCTGCGCCGCCATCTGGTCCAGGTCGAGCGGGTCGGCAAAGCGCAGATCCATCAGGTCCCGGGCGCGGCGCAGATGCGCGATCCGCTCGCTGTCGCTCACGACTGGGACGGTACCGCCCCGGCGCGCGCGGGAAATCGCCGCACGCCCCGGGCGCTCGCCGTCGGGGCGGCTCAGGCGTGGGCCTCCCAGAAGTCCCGGAGCAGGGGGACGAGGTCGGCCGCCCTCTCGTCGGGCCAGAACAGCATGGCGTCGGGAACGAGGGTGACGCGCTCGACGCCGGGGATCATGGCCCGCAGGCGCTCGGCCCACGACGGGTCGAAGAACAGGTCGGCCGTGCCCCAGGCCACCTGCGCCGGCACGTCCAGGTCGGCGAGCAACGGCTCGACCGCCATGAGCTCGGCCGCCGACGAGGAGACGAGGAAGCGCTCGAGCCCCCTGCCCTGGTCGGGCACGAACGGGCCGAGATAGCTCGCCAGGAGCTCGTCGGGGAGCCGGTCCGGCCGGGCGTATCCCTGCGCGAACCCGACCTCGGAGCGGGCCACCGTCAGGTCGCCGGCCATGGCCGCCACCATCGGGCCCAACTCGCCCGCCTCGGCCAGTGCGACGAAGGGCTTGAACGGCTCCGGCGGGAAATTGTCGTGCACGTCGCAGTTCGTCAGCGTCAGAGTGCGGATGCGGTGCGGGAAGCGGGCGGCGAAAACCTGCGCCACCGCACCACCGGTGTCGTTGGCGACCACGTCGACCTGGTCCAGGCGGAGCCGCGCACAGAGCTCGTCCAGCATGGCCGCGAGGCCGTTGAGCGACAGGTCGGGCGTGGCGCCGTCACCGTCCGGCGCCGGCGTCGCCCCGTGGGCCGGCAGGTCGGGGGCGATGCAGCGGCGGGCGTCGGCGACGTCCCAGATCACGTTGCGCCACAGGTCGGCGTTGACCAGGACGCCGTGGACGAAGAGGGCGGCCGGAGCCCGGCCATCACCCTGGTCGACATAGGCGACGTCGCCCCGCTCGAGGCGGATCGACTTGCGCGGCAGCAGCGTCGCTGCGGCGTCGGGTGTGTGGGTGGTGGGTGTCTCGGTGGAGGGGGTCATGGACAGCCATAATACATACCAACAGTCTGTTTGTAAAGAGGGAGTAGGCTTCCGCCGTGCCCACGCAGGCAGAACGCACCGAGGCCACCCGGGGCCGGCTGATCGCGACGGCCCGCCGCCTCTTCGCCGAGCGGGGCTTCGCCGCGACCTCGACCGAGGAGATCCTGGGCGCCGCCGGCGTGAGCCGCGGCGCCCTGTACCACCACTTCCCCTCCAAGACCGACCTCTTCCGGGCGACGTTCGAGGCGGTGGAGGACGACCTCACCGCCCAGGTGCTGGCGGTCGCGGCCGGCAGCGGCGAGACCGACCCGGTGCGGATCCTCGAGTTCGGCTTCGACGCCTTCCTGGACCAGTGCGTCAACCCCGAGGTGCAGCGGATCGTGATGCTCGACGGCCCCACCGTGCTGGGCTGGGACGTCTGGCACGAGCTCGACGAGCGCTATGCCTTCGGCACGATCAAGGCCGTGCTGACGGTGGCGGCGCAGCTGGGCCGGATAGAGGAGGCAGAGGTCGACCCGCTGGCGAACCTGCTCCTCGGTGCCATCATGCAGGCGGGGATGGTCGTGGCACGCGCCGACGACCCCGTGGCGGCGAGAGGGGCTATGGCGGAGTCCTTCGGGCGGCTCGTGTCGTCGCTGTGACGGCCCCGCCGGAGCGGGGCGGCTCTGCTTATTCGCCGTCCTCGAACTGCCTGACCCAGGCGGGGAGTCGGGCCGGCCGGCCCCGGCCGTCGACGCACCCGTGCACCGTCACCGCCGTGGCGCACGCCTCGCCGCCGACCGAGAGCAGGTAGGCGATCTGGAAGGTCGTGCCCGTGACGGCGCCGATCAGGAGCGCCACGTCGACCTCGTCGTCGAAGTGCAGCGGCCTCCGGTACTGCACGGAGGCCTCGAGCACGGCGAAGTCCCGGCCATTGGCTTCACCAGAGGCGGCATCGCCCGCACGCACCGAGTCGTAGGGATGCCCGATGGCCCGGAGATACTCGACCCGCGCCTCCTCGAGGTACGGCAGGTACGCCGCGTGGTGGATGATCCCCATGGCGTCCGTCTCGGCGAAGCGCGTGCGCAAGCGGTGCGTGAAGGGGTAGTCGGCCGGATGCCGGGAGGGTTGCAACGACTGGCGCGCCACCGACTGCCGCTACTCCCCCGTCGGGAGCACGCCGCCGCTCTCGGCCTCGGCCGCGGCGCCACCGGCGGGCGTCGCGTCACGCCGGCTCCGGGCGGCCTCGGAGGATCGGCGCCGGCTCGACGCCATCCGGCTCACCGACTCCTGGTTGAAGACGGCGAACTCCCCCTCGGCCTCCACCGTGACGATCCCGTCCTGCACGATGCGACCCTTGCTGAAGACGCGACGATCCGTCACCTCGGTGACCCACCCCTCGAAGACGGCCTCCACGTCGGTCAGCGTCGGTCGCAGGTAGCGCAGGGCGAGGCGCACCGTCGGGCCCACCGCGCCCTCGAGCGCGTTCGCCGCGGTCAAGATGATGTCGAACGTCGCCGCCAGCACGGCACCGTGCACGCAGCCCGGCGCCCCCTCGTACGTCACGTCGAAGACGGCCCGGCCCAGCGCCTTGGGCGGCTCGAAATCGAGCACGACCGGTGGTGCGATCGGGTTGAACGGCCCGACGACGACGTCGTAGGGCATGGCGCCACCGAGCGGCGGGTCCCGGGGCGGGCCGTCCTCCTCCGGGGGGATGAAGCGGGGCAGCGGCACCTCGGGCCGGAACGTCTCGAGCTCGTCGGCCACGGCGGCCAGCTGCGCCGCCAGTCGCGCCGTCGCCGAGGCCGGCGGTGCCGTGCTGACCGAGAGGCGGATCAGGCGGCGCAGGGCGTCGGCCAGCTCCCTCGCCTCGGGTTCGCGATCTCGCAGGCCGGGGTGGTGGCCGAAGGAGTTCGACGGGTCATCGGGCATCGCCACGGCGCGAAGAGTACAGCGGGGTCTTTCGGCTCCGACATTCCGCTCCCCCGCTGGCGGCGCGCCCCGACCGTTCTCCGGCATGCGCTCATAACATGGCGATGTGACCCCCGAGCACTCCGTCCAGTTCACCTCCGGCAGCCCCGAGACCGTCCTCGACCCCCTCGCCCCCGAGCTGGCCGCCGCCCTCGACGCGGCCCGGTCCCTCCCGCCGGACCAGCGTCGGGCGGCGGTGGCCGCCGTGGCGGCGCAGGACCCGCGCTGCCTCCAGGCCTGGGCCGACCTGGCCGAGATCGCCACCGAGCCCATCGACCGGTACGCCTTCGCCCGCGTCGGCTACCACCGCGGTCTCGATGCGCTGCGGGCCGCCGGCTGGCGCGGATCGGGGTACGTCCGCTGGCGCGACGAGCCGAACCGCGGCTTCCTGCGCTCCCTGCACGCGCTGGAACTGGCCGCCGGTGCCATCGGGGAGACCGACGAGGAGCAGCGCTGCGACCTGTTCCTGCGCCAGCTCGACCCCGAGTGGGGGTCGCGCGAGGGGGCGTGAGGGGATTCGGGCCGCGGAACGCCCCCGGCCCCGCACATAGTTAGCCTTTCTAACTGTAAGATGGTCGAAGTGTCTGTGACCTCCACCCCCTCCGCCGCCGCGGCGCCCCGCCGGAAGCCGGGCGCCACCGCCTCGCCCGGAACCGAGCCGGCCGGCGGCGCGCCACCGGTGCTCGGGACCTACGGCCGCGTCGCGGCCTGGCTCTCGAAACGGGTCGAGGTCGCCCTGGCCGGCATGGACCTCACCCTGCCCCAGTACCGGGTCCTCGGGATCCTGGCCGAGGGGTCCGCGGCCGCCTCGGGGCTGGCCGACCGGCTCGCGGTGCGGCGCCCCTCCATCACCGCCCTCATCGACGGCCTCGTCGCCCGCGACCTGGTCCACCGCCGCCAGGAGGACGCCGACCGCAGGCGGGTGGCCCTGCGCCTGACCGACGAGGGCGCCCGCATCCTGGCCGAGGCCGACCGCGCCGTCGACGCCTACCTGATCTCCATCGCGGGCCACCTGCCCGACAAGGACGAGGCCATGGCCCTGCGCTCCCTCGAGCTGTGGGCGCGGGCGATGACGGCGTCCCGTCAGGGGCCCAAGCAGGTGGAGCAGTGAGCAAGACCGAGGACAGGCTGGACGAGGCGGCCGGCGGGAACGGCCAGGTCGGCTCCGGCACGGAGGACACGAAGGACGCGGCGCCCCGGCTGCCGTTGGCGGCCTACGTCCCCATGGGGGCCACGAGCCGCTACACCGCGCCCAAGGCCACCATCGACCCGGACCGCTCCAAGTCGTGGATCAAGCGGGCGACGCCCGTCGTCATGGCGCACAAGCTGCAGTGGTTCAGCGCTCTCATCTTCTCGTTCCTCGGCCTGATCATTCAGGTGTGGATCCCCAAGATCCTCCAGAACGGCATCACCAACTCGCTCATCAACAAGACGCAGCCGCTGCACAACTACGTGGAGCTGATCGGCGTGCTCGCTCTGTTCACGGGGGTCTTCGGCTACATCTCGCGCACCAACCTCTTCAAGGTCGCCTACGCGATCGAATTCGACCTGCGCAACATCCTCTACGAGCACTTCACGCGGATGTCCTTCCCCTTCTACGACCGTGTCCAGTCCGGCCAGCTGATCTCGCGGGCCAACTCGGACATCCGCTCGGTGCAGATGTACCTCACCTTCGCGCCCATGATCCTGGTGCAGTGCTCCATCGCGCTGGTGGCGTTCGCCTTCATGCTCTCCATCAGCGTGCCCCTGGCCTTCGTCGCCATGGCGTCCATGCCGTTCATCTACATCGTCGGCGTCAAGATGAGGAAGTCGCTGTTCCCCGTGTCCTGGCTCATTCAGTCCCGTCTCGCCGAGGTGGCGACGGTGGTGGACGAGAACGTCAACGGCGTGCGTGTCGTGCGCAGCTTCGCCGCCGAGCAGCAGCAGCTGGGCCAGTTGGCCAAGGCGGCCGACCGGGTGCAGTGGGGCTACATCAAGGACGCCGACCTGCGCGCCCGTTTCGCCCCGCTCGTGCAGAACCTCTCCCAGATCGGTCTCGTCCTCGTGCTGCTGGTCGGCGGGTGGCTGGTCATCCACGAACACCTGCCCGTCGCGTCCATCGTCTCGTTCAACCTCTACCTGGTGATGATGCAGGCGCCCTTCATGATGCTCGGAATGCTGATCATGATGGGCCAGCGCGCCTCGGCCTCGGCCGACCGGATTTACGAGATCATCGACGAGAAGCCCACGATCGTCGACCGGCCCGACGCCATCGACCTCGTCGACTGCCGGGGTGACGTCGAGTTCGACGACGTCAGCTTCGCCTACGCCGACGACAGCCTGCTCACGAAGCCGGGTGGGGACGACGGACCGCGCGAGATCCTGCGCAACCTGAACCTGCACCTGCACCCGGGCGAGACGATCGCCCTGGTCGGGCGCACCGGCAGCGGCAAGTCCACCGTGGCC
>Ga0181523_10005627_pt1 | contig 10279 bp, 8 predicted proteins | sample PEATcosm2014_Bin_43_FD_119752 | JGI IMG/M metagenome (GOLD analysis project Ga0181523, IMG submission 119752) | Peatland microbial communities from MTU Mesocosm Facility, Houghton, MI, USA - PEATcosm2014_Bin05_30_metaG | ecosystem: Environmental > Terrestrial > Soil > Wetlands > Peat | place...
GCATCAGTCCGCCGCACGGCGTTTCATGCTTGTCGGCGCGCCAATGGCTCGGATTGATGAACAACACGTTGGGAAAGGTCATCGTCGCTTCGATATGCAAAATGATGCCGAGCTCGCCGCTGCGGATCATCTCGCGCAGCTTGACGATTTCCGGATGGAGCCGGCGATTGTAGCCGAGGCCAAGCGTGACACCGGCTTTCTTGACGGCGGCGACGGCGTCTTCGGCTTCCCGCTTGGTCAGCGTGAACGGTTTCTCGCAGAAAATGTGCTTGCCGGCTGCTGCCGCGGCGACGACCTGCGCGCCATGCATCGAATGCGGCGTGGCGAGAACGACGGCATCGATATTCTTATCGGCAAGTATGGCGCCGTAATCCGCCTCAAGCCTGAAGCCGTGTTTTTTGGCAAAGCCCTCGGTGTCCGCCGTCACCGTGCGCGTCGCGCCGGCAACGAAGCGGACGGCGTCGCTGCCTTCGGCGGATTCGACGACCGTCTTGCCCCACCAGCCAAGCCCGACAATGGCCGCTCTGATCATTCACTGCTCCCGCAATTTATCCCGCTCGAAATTTGCATTCGCGTTCTTTAACTTCGGTCGCGCTTATTTGGCCCACGTCAACATGGCGAGGACGATACAGCATATCATCCAGAACACGCAGTACTCGATCCCGCCGATCACCCAGATCCACTTCTTGGTGACCTTGTAGGTCGCGGCCCCGGCAACGAACAGATGGAACGCGGCGATGGCGGCGACATAAGGCGTGTAGATGGCGAACACCAGGCCGATCGTCAGGAATGTCTCGATGGTGCCGGCAATGTACATCCATGTCGCGGGCGGATTGAACTTGGCGGCTTTGAAGAAATTCAGCGTCGCGGGTTCGGTAAACTTGCCGACGATATGCGGGATGAAGAATAGCCCGCAAATCAGCCGCAAAATATTGAGCCCGTTAGTGAGATCGAAATCCGCCCCACTCGGCATAGCAGGTGGCCAGATCGGCATAGTACCCTCGTTTGGATTTTGGCGTTATCCCCGCCCCTACTTAGCCTGACTATTGCGGGATTGCCATTGCGCCGGCCGCGCTCGCGTGGCCCTTACGCATCGAGTTCCTTGAAATAGCGGTAGATGCCCCACTGGCTGAATGGGATGCGCCGCTCGGAGGCGAGATAGGCCTTGATGCGTGGCCGCTTTGCCACGCGGTCGCGCAGCGCGACCAGCCCCGGTATTTTCTTCTCGTAGCGCCTCATGCGTTTCGGGAACGCGTAGCGCATCCCCTCCACGATTTGGAACAGCGACAGGTCGACATAGCTCAGGCTGCGGCCGACCGTGTATTTGCCGCCGTTCTTCTGCAGCACCCGCTCGAAATAGCCGAGCATTTTCGGCACCTGATAGCGCCAGAAATCCTGGGTACGCCGTTTCGCCGCCGGACGTTGCTCCTCGAAATAGAGCCAGCCGGAGACTGGGTGATGCGTATCGTGAATGCGCACGACGAGATCGGCGATGGTGAGCTGCAATTGATGCGCCCACAGCCGCCCCGCTTCGTCGCGCGGCGCAAGTCTTAGCCGCGGACCGAGGAAGAACAGGATTTCCGCGGTCTGCGCGACGATGAGCTTGCCAGCCTTGAGGAATGGCGGCGCGTAAGGCGGACGCGCCACGCCTTTGCCGTCGATTAGCGCCATCATCTTCGCCATGCCGCGCTTGCCGGTCCGCGCCACGTCGACATAGTCGGCGCCGGCTTCCTCCAAAGCGAGCCGGATGAATTCGCCGCGGCCCTGGATCGAGGGCCAGTAGTAAAGTTCGTAGCGCATGGATTACGGCGCGGTTTTGTATTGCTCGTCGGTCACCGGCTCCATCCAGGTCACGTGCTTGCCGTCGAGCGCTTCCTGCATGGCGACGTGGACCATATTCATTGTCGGACTGGCGCCGTGCCAATGCTTTTCATTGGGCGGAATCCAAACGACGTCGCCGCCTTTGATCTCGCGCACTTTGCCGCCCCAGGTCTGCACCCGGCCGGCGCCGGAAACGACAAATAATGTCTGCCCGAGCGGATGGGTGTGCCAATGGGTCCGCGCGCCTGGCTCGAAGCGCACCAGACCGGAACGCACCCGCGCCGGGGCCGGCGCCTCGATGATCGGCTCCTGCCAGACGACGCCGGTAAAACTATCGGGCGGCCCACGCCGCGACGGCACCGAGCCGCATACTTGAATGTCCATAACGCTTCTCTCCCTATTGATACCGGCACGATCGGTGAAACCGCCGGCCAGCCGGTGCTAAGATAGTGGAAATTCCGGCGCGATACTCTGGCAAAATCGGAGCCTCAAATCGTGCCGGAGGGCGCGTCGGGATGTCACGTCGCACATAGGTGTGATGCTCGATTGGGATGGCAGGCCGTGACGCAGCCGTTTATGACAGGCGCCGCAACACCGATCTTGCCGATGGCGGTCGGCGGAGGTCAGGAAAGGTCTATCCCTTGAGCCAAGCCGTTATTGGCCGGCAACAGGCCGGCACCACAGCTATTTTGATTCTGGGAGTGATCACCTTTTGCCACTTCCTCAACGATGTGGCGACTTCGCTGCTGCCGGCAATTTATCCGATGCTCAAGAGCGGATTCGATCTCAGCTTTGCGCAGATCGGCGTTCTCACGCTGGTCTACCAGGGCATCGCTTCGCTGCTCCAGCCGATCATCGGGCTCTACACCGATCACCGCCCGCAACCTTATTCCCTGCCGTTCGGCATGACATGCACGTTGGCGGGGCTCGCCACGTTGGCGTTCGCGCCCAGCTATCTCCTGTTGCTGGTTGGCGGCGCGCTGCTCGGCGTCGGCTCGGCGATTTTCCATCCCGAATCGTCGCGATTGGCGAGGCTTGCCTCGGGCGGCGCTCACGGCTTTGCGCAGTCACTGTTCCAGGTTGGCGGCAATTTCGGCAATTCGCTGGCGCCGCTGATCGCCGCGTTTTTCATCCTGCCGCGCGGACAGCAGAGCCTGGCCTGGTTCGCTTTGCTGGCGCTCGCCGGCATCGTCCTGCTCACGGTGGTCGGACGCTGGTACAAAAACTCGGGCCATAGCGGACGGAAGACCGGACGATCGGCGGTCGCCGCCTCGGCACTGCCGGCGGGCCAGGTCCGCCGCGCCATCGCGGTGCTCGTCGCCTTGATCTTCTCCAAGTTCTTCTACCTGTCGAGCATCACCAGCTATTACATTTTTTATCTAATGCACCGGTTCGCGTTGCCGACGGAGAAGGCGCAGCTCTGCCTGTTCGTGTTCCTTGCCTCCGCTGCGGTCGGGACCTTCGTCGGCGGTCCGATCGGCGATCGCATCGGCCGCAAGCGGGTCATCTGGGCGTCGATCCTGGGTGTGCTGCCCTTCACCCTGGCGCTGCCTTATGTCGGGCTGACGGCGACGATCGGTCTGAGCATCCTGATCGGCCTCGTGCTGTCGTCGGCATTCTCGGCGATTGTCGTCTACGCCCAGGAGTTGATGCCCGGCCGCGTCGGCATGGTGTCGGGACTCTTCTTCGGCCTGGCGTTCGGCATGGCCGGCATCGGCGCCGCGGTGTTGGGCGTGCTCGCCGATTGGACCAGCATCCAATTCGTCTATCGGATCTGCTCGTTTCTGCCGCTGATCGGGCTTCTCACCGCCTTCCTTCCCGACGTTCGCAATGACGGTGGCGCGGCGCGCCTCAAAGGAAGCTGAAGACCGAGACCGTAGATCAAGTCTTGCTCGCGGCTCGATGGCGGGCGGAACTCAGCTGCGGCGGACAGCCGCGAAGTTCCGCGACGCTTATTAGATATTATCGTCGAATTATAGTAATCTGGCGCCCGTCCGGAATACTGCGTCAATCAATGGCGGCAGCGATAGGCGTCTAACATCCTACAATCCGACCCGTGCCGGATGTCGTCCAAATTGGAACTTGCGTGAGCGACACGACGATTCGATCCGGAGCATTCGTCCGTCTGATCCGTGGAGGATTGAATACGCCGCTGGCGCATTCGGCCGTCGCCGGCGTCGTGGTCGGCGTATTTTCCATCCTGTTCTACGTCTCCTATGCGGCGCTGATCTTCTCCGGGCCACTTACGCCTTGGCTAGCCTACGGTCTGACGGCCACCTTCATCACCGGCGCGATCGGCGGGGCGCTCACGTCCTGGCGCAGTTCGCTGTCCTTTGCGATCGGCGGACCCGACGGCTCGACCTGCGCCGTGATTGCCGCGCTTGTCGGCACCCTCGCCGCGCGGCTTCGGAGCAATGGCGCCGACGACGGCCTGCTGACGGCAACGTTGGTTGTGCTGGCGCTGAGCGCCGCATTGACTGGATTGCTGCTTTGCGGCCTCGGTCTGGCGCGCCTGGGCCGCGCTATCCGCTTTGTGCCCTATCCGGTGATCGGCGGCTTTCTCGGCGCGTCCGGTTGTCTGATGTTGGCCGGCGTTTATCGAATCCTGACCGGTTATCCGCTGAACCTCGCGAGTATCGTACATGTCCTCGACGTCGGAGCCGCGGAGAAATTAGCGGCCGGAATCGCGGTTGCCGCCTTTCTCATTGTCGGACGGCAATATTGGAAATCGCCGCTCGCCATGCCGGCTCAGCTCCTGATCAGCATCGTCGGCTTCTACATTGTGCTCCTGCTGTTTCGGATCCCGATTGCCGATGCCCAGGCGCAGCGCTGGATGTTCACCATGCCGTCGGCAAGGGCCTTCGCGCCGCCGTGGACGCTCACATTCGCACAGGTGCCTTGGTCGGCCTTGCCGGAACTCGGTGCCGATTTTATCGCCGTGATGTTCGTCGGCACGATCAGCATCTTGCTCAATATCACGTCGATCGAGATGTCGACCAAACGCGAGGCCGTCCTCGATCGCGAGCTCAAACTGCAGGGCATCGCCAATCTTCTGTGCGCCGCGTTGGGCGGCTACGTGTCCTGCCTCACCAGCACACGCTCGAAACTGAACTTCGTCTTGGCCAAGAACAATCGCGTATCCGGCCTTTTGATCGCTGCAATGTCCGCGGCGGCCGTTTTCGTCAATCCCGAATTTCTCGGCTACATGCCCAAATTCGTGCTCGGCGGCCTGCTGGTGACGATCGGCTATGATTCCACCAAGCGCTGGCTCGTCAGCAGTGCGCGCCAGCTGGCGCGGCTCGAATACCTGTCCTTGCTCGCGATCGCTCTGATCATTGTGTGGTGGGGCTTTTTGCCCGGCGTTTCGATCGGAGTCATCTTCGGCTGCGCCACGTTCGCCTTGAGCGCCGGCCGCATCAGTGTCGTCAAGCTCGCCTTCGACGGTTCGGAATACCGCAGTTCGCTCGATCGCGGTCCGCAGGAGCTTGCGGTACTTGCGGCTCACGGCCGCGAACTGCAGGGGCTACGCCTGCAAAGCTACCTGTTTTTCGGCTCCGCCAATCGGCTCTACGAACAGGTCAAGCTGTTGCTGGCGGAAAGGCCGCAATGCCGTTTTCTGCTGTTCGACTTTCGGCTCGTTACCGGCCTCGATTCGTCGGCCGTCCATAGTTTCACGCAAATCAAGGAGGCGGCCGAAGTGCTGGGTGCGCGCCTCGTCCTGGTACATTTGACGCCGCCGATCGAGAAAGCTTTCGTCGACAACCACGTCATCAGCAAGAACGTCGTGATCTTTCCGGAAATCGATCGCGCGCTCGAGTTCTGCGAGAACGCCATCATTGCCGCCAACAGCAACGCCAACAGCGGAGCGCGTTCGCTGCGCGATTGGCTTGCGGAGGCGCTTGGCAGCGCCGAATTCGCCGACATCCTGGCGGATAATTGCCAGCGTTACGAGTTCGCCGCCGGCGACGTGATCGCGCGTCAGGGCGGACCGTCCGATTCCATGCACTTCATCATCGATGGCCGCGTGGGAATCATGGTCAATCTCGACGGCGGCAGCGCGATAAGGGTGCGAAGTCTCGGGCCACACACGACCATCGGCGAGATGGGCCTGCTCACCGGCCGTCCGCGCAGCGCAACGGTGCAGGCCGAAGTCGCGAGCGTGGCCTATGCGCTGCGCGCCGATACGTTCGCGCGTTTTAAAGTCGAGCATCCCGCATTGGTGCAGGCGCTCCTGACCTATGTGATCGGCCTTATGGCGGAGCGGCTGAGTTTTGCCAGCCGAGTGATCGGCGTTCTCCAACGCTGAGCTTCGGACCCGATTAACGAACTTTTGTGAGGGCGTGACGTAGCGTTATAGGCAGGACGGCTTCTGATGACGACTGGCTCCGAAATCACGGGCATTGCGGCCCAACGCCGCGCGCGGCCTCTTGCTTTGCTCGTCGCCCTCCTCGGCCTGGCGCTCGGCGCCTGCTCGAAATGCGACGTGCCGAATCTGCTGCCCCATCAAGCCGGGCCGCAGTCGTGCCACGACGGACCGTCGCCGCAGTAGGAAGCGAGAACGGCGTCAGGAGTGTGGCTGTTCGGTCTTGGAGAGAACCTCGCTCGCGGTTTCGCCAAGCGCATCGTCGGCATCTGCGCTCGGATCCATATTCTGCAGCACCTCGTTACGCGGGCGTCCATAAGCGTCGGCCAATTGCCGCGGCGATAGATCGGCGCGCGCGACCGCCTTAGCGTCGTGCCACCAGGTCCAGATCAGCCGCGCCAGCATTGCGATCAGCGCGAGCTGAAACATGAGGCCGAGCACGGAAGCCACCCCGCCCAATTCGCCGACCACGCCGTGACCGAACAGCAGCCCGATAACGCCCGAACCGAGCAAACCCGCGGCGAAGCCGCCGATCAGGTCGCCGCGGCTGAACAAGCCGCCGAGCGAACCTCCTCGGTAGGTCGGCTGCGCGGCAACGGGAAAAAACGAGTTATCGTACGAAAGGACGTCGTCGAAGTTGATCGAGCCGAAGACGCCGCCGCCGGCGAAGCTCAGTCCCCTTTCGAGGCGCGCATCGGCCGCCTCGGTCCAGATCAGACTTAGCGCCAGCGCAACGAGCGTGACGAACGACGGCAGCCATCGCGCCGGCATAACACCATAATTTCCGACCGATCGGTGCACTGCCACAGGCCTCTTTCACGCGCCGGGCGCGGGGCCCCTACGCGGCGGATGCGCTAACGCCTATTTACGCCCGAGCCGCTTGGCGGCGGCCTGTCGCAAAGCGTCGCACGCGCGTGTGTCGCACCGCAGCTTCGTCGTATCGGCATGCGTCGGCCGGAATTCAGGTCACCGGCAAGCGGCTCCTTCACCCCCTTGTCATAGAATGGATTGCTGTCGCGATTTCGTTCCTGAGAAAGGCCGACGATCAAGCCGCCAAGGTCTCTTTCACCTCATTGACGAGCTGTTTGAGGGTAAAAGGCTTTGCCAGGAAGGCAAATTGGCCGTCGGCCGGCAGGTGTTTCTGGAAGGCGTCTTCGGCATAGCCCGAGACGAAGATGATTTTCAGGGTGGGATCGCGGCTGCGCAATTCCCGCAGCAGCGTCGGCCCGTCCATTTCCGGCATGACCACGTCGGATACGACCAGATCGACCTTGCCACCGTGTCGCGCCAGAACCTCGATGGCCTCGACGCCGTTTGCGGCCTCAAGGACGGTATAGCCGCGCGACGCAAGCCCCCGCGCATTGAGCTGGCGCAACCCCTCCTCGTCTTCGACGAGCAAGATCGTACCCTCGCCGGTGAGATCGGCGCTGCCGGGGCGCTTGCCGTGGGCGAGTACCGGAGCTTCAGCCTCCGCCGAGCGCTCGGCGGCAATCTCTTGCGCAGTCGCAATATGGCGCGGCAGAAAAATACGGAAGGTGGCGCCTTTGGTCTCGGCGGAGTCGACATACACGAAGCCGCCGGTCTGCTTGATGATGCCGTAGACCGTCGAAAGGCCGAGGCCGGTACCCTTACCCACCTCCTTGGTCGAGAAAAAAGGCTCGAAAATCTTGTCGACGATCTTGGTCGGAATGCCCATGCCGGTATCGGCGACCTCGACCAGCACGTAATCGGCGGCCGGCATGCCCTTGGCGTGGAAGCGCCGGCTTTCTTGCGCAGTGATATTCGAGGTGCGCACCTGAAGTTTACCGCCGTTCGGCATGGCGTCGCGGGCATTGACCGCGAGGTTCACGATCACCTGCTCGAATTGCGAAATATCGACCTTGACCGGCCACAAATCGCGCCCGTGCACAACGTCGAGCGTCACTTTTTCGCCGATCAGCCGGCGCAACAGCATTGTGAGGTCGCTGAGCGCCTCGCCGAGATCGAGCACCTGCGGACGCATCGTCTGCTTGCGTGAAAAGGCAAGCAGATGCCGCACCAGGCTCGCCGCCCGGTTGGCGTTCTGCTTGATCTGCATGATGTCGGCAAACGACGGATCGGTCGGCTTATGGGCATTGAGCAGAAAGTCGGTCGCCATCATGATGGCGGAAAGCACGTTGTTGAAATCGTGCGCGATGCCGCCGGCAAGCTGGCCGACGAGCTCCATCTTCTGCTGCTGGGTGACTTTATTTTCCAATTCGCGCTGCGCCGTGGTTTCGAGCGCATAGACGATGGCGGCTTCCTGGTCGCGCTCCTCCTCCTCGACCGCGGTCACGTAAAAGCGCCCGAACCGGTCGCCATCGACAGCGAGCGTGGCATCGACCGGCGCGATGTCGCCCTTGCCCAGCGCCGCCTGCCGGATCGCGGCGGCCAGCGCCTCGCGATCGGGCTCGGCGACGATGGCGAGGATGGAACGCTCCGTCGACTCGGTTTGGCCGCTCCCGCCGCGCACGCCATGAAACAGTTTCGCGAACAGCGGATTAGTGCGCACCACGCCGCCGTGCTTGTCGATGGTCGCGATCGCCATCGGCGTGCGGTGGAAAAACCGCATGAAGCGGATCTCCGCCGCGCGCTGGGGATCGGTGCCGTCGTCGCGGGCGCGATTGAGCACCAGCGTCCGCGACGCACCGGGCGCGCCGTCGGAACCGAAGGCGAGCTTGTGATACACCCGCACCGGCAGCGTTCGGCCAGAGCGCGTGCGCAGATCGAGATCGAGCACCTCGGTTTTGACGTCGCCCGGCGCGCCGCGCAATGTCGTCAACAGCGCCGCGCCGTCGCCCGCGACGAGGTCGGAAAGTTTCAGGCCCCCCGAACCGACCTGCGCCAGGTCCTGATCGAGCCAGTCGGCGAGCGTGGCATTGAGATAGACGATGTCACCCTTGTCATCGACCGAGAAGAAACCCGCCGGCGCGTGATCGAGATAATCGATCGAATGCTGCAGCACCTGAAAAACATTCTCTTGTCGCTCGCGTTCGGCGGTCACGTCGGCGAGCGACCAGACCGTAATTCGCGCGTCCCGCCTGCTATTGCCGAGCGGCCGGATCTTAAAGCGAAGCCAACGCGCCGCCCGCCCCTTAAGCCCGGCGATGCGCACCTCCTCCTCGAGGCGCTTGCCCTCTCTGGCCGCTTTCAGCAATCGATAAATCGCCTCGGACGCATCGGCGTCGCCGATGAAGGCGCGCTCGACCGGCCGCATGTCGGCGGCGTCGGAGGCATCGATAAGATCGAGATAGGCGGCATTGGCATAGATGACGCGGCCGTCGTGATCGGTCACCACGATGCCTGCGGAAGCGCCATCGACGATTGCCTTGATCAGCGGATGCGTGGTCGCCGCTGCGGAGACCCGCAAAATGCCGCTCGCCAAAGCGAACAGCGAAAACACGCCGACGGTGGCCAGCACCGCCAAAAACGCCAGGATATAAGGTTCGGCATTGTTGCCGCCGGCGAGTACGATGCCGGTGGCTCCGGCGACCAGCAAGGCCGCAACCAGAAGCACGAGAAAAATGCTGCCGCCGCGGCCGGTCCCGGCGCTCCGGTCGATCGAGGCGCGCCCGCCGCCGTCGCCCGACATTGCGGCGAAGGACGTTGCGCCATTCGAAGCTTTGCCGATGGCCGGCGCAGTCATAGCCTGCTCAGTCGTGGCCCGTTCGACCTTGGACCGTTCGATCTTGGCCTGCTGGGTCATTCCCCGCTTTCAGTGCTCTGTTCAGTGCCTTGCGCCATCGAATCGCGCAAGCGGAATTGGAATAAAGTACACGATTAGCCCGGCCGGAGTACCGAACGACGCAGCCGCATCACGTAGCCGATGATTTCGGCGACAGCGCGGTAGTGCTCTTGCGGAATTTCCTGGTCGATCTCGACCGTGCCATGCAGCGCCCGGGCTAACGGCGGGTTTTCGATCACCGGAATGCCGTGGGCCTCCGCCACCTCGCGAATCTTGCGGGCGATCAGATCGGCGCCCTTGGCGACGCAGACCGGCGCGGTCATGCCGCGCTCGTATTGCAGAGCGACGGCAAAGTGCGTCGGGTTGGTGATGACCACCGAGGCTTTCGGCAC
>Ga0181523_10005629_pt1 | contig 10274 bp, 5 predicted proteins | sample PEATcosm2014_Bin_43_FD_119752 | JGI IMG/M metagenome (GOLD analysis project Ga0181523, IMG submission 119752) | Peatland microbial communities from MTU Mesocosm Facility, Houghton, MI, USA - PEATcosm2014_Bin05_30_metaG | ecosystem: Environmental > Terrestrial > Soil > Wetlands > Peat | place...
GCCGTCGCGTCCATTTGGTTCATCGGCGGCAGGCTGAGAATGAGTTCGATGGTGCGCAGGAGGCTGGTTTGATTGTACTGCGTGCTGATGACCTGGCGGCGTTTGGTGTAGGGGCTGATAACGTAGGCGGTCGTGCGGTAGCCGCTCACATGGTCCCAGCCGGACTGGGGATCATCCTCAATCGCCAGAATGCAAGTTTCCTTCCAAAAGCGGCTGTGGCTGAGCGCTTCGACAATTTGGCCGAAGGCCAGGTCATTGTCCGCCGCCTGGGCGGCCGGCCTGGGTGAACCGGCGCTGGTTCCGCTCGTGTGATCATTGGGCAAACAGACGATGGCCAGACTCGGGAAATCACCCGTTTGCCCGAACTGTTTGAGTTCCTTGATAAACTGCGCCGCCCGGAACACGTCCGGCACATCCAGGTCCCAACCCACGGTGTTGGTGGCCAGGTATGGACGCAGCGACTCAATGGCAGGCTCACTGTGGAGATTGATGGTTTCCGTGCCATTCAAAAACTCGTGATAGTGATCCAGGAACTTCGGGCTGCCTCTGCGCGATTTGTCCTTCCAGGACTTTCGGGTGATGGCGAATTCACCGTAATCGCGCAAAGATTTGCCGTGCGCGATCGCGTTGTCCCAGATGAACCCGGCCGGCGAGTAGGCCAGCGCGTCCACGCCGCCGTCATCCATCCCGTCCGGATAGCTGCGCGGGAATCCGGCGAAAGATTTCTCCATGTAATCGGTGGCAAATGCGGTGTCCGCCCATTCATGGCCGTCGGCGCTGAGGATGCCGCAACAGTAGGTGTTGTCGAGCAGCACAAACTCGCGCGCGAGTTTGTGCTGGTTGGGCGTGATCTTCTCACCGAAAACGCACAGACTCCCGTCGCCATTGCCTTCCTTGATGTCGCCCAACACCTGGTCATAGGTGCGGTTTTCCTTGATGATGTAAACGACGTGCTTGAACTCGCTGGGCTCGCCCACCCGCTCGGGGATGGGCCGCGGGGGTTCGCCGCTCCGCGCAGGCAGACTCGCCCTGGCCAGCAGCGGGTAACGCATGTTGGCCAGCGCCTGACGGGTCATTTTGGCCAACTCGCCCGCGCCAGGCTCGCGCACCAGCGATAAAGACCCGCAATACTGGAGGGAATTAAAATCGGGCGGGCGGCCCGATTTGCGCGCCCGTCCGGGGCCGATGCCCTTGATGTTGGCCACATAAAGGCTCTTCCGCCGCGCATCATGGACGATGGCGCCGGGAAACCAGCCCACCGGAATCAAGCCCTTTAATTTCGACTCGCCGGGCGCGAAAGCGATCACGGCCACCGCGTTCTGTGTGCCGTTGCAAACAAAGAGCGTTTTGCCCGATGGGGCGAACGCCAGCGCGTTCGGGCTGGCGCCGAAAAGGTCCGCCGGATTTTGGCGCGCCCAGATCGTTTCCACGATCTGTTCGGTTCGGGTATTGATGACGCTCAGTGTATCGCTGCCCGCATTGGCCACGACCAAATATCGGCCGTCGGGCGAGAGGGCCATCGCCGAAGCGTGCTGCCCCGCCGGCACTTCGCGCTTGGGTTCCTGGATTTGGGCGCTCTGAGGGGCGCCGGCGTTCGGAGTCCGGAGATCAATCAAAGTCACCGACCCTTCGCAGGCAATGTGCCGCATCGGATCCACGCGCACAAACGTGCCGAGTCCCGCCAGCCCGGCAACGCTGTTGCTGTCGGGCCGCCGGCCGCCCCAGTTGCTCACCCAGGCCTTGTCACGCTCGAGCGCCACGTCGTACGGCGCCACGCCTGTCTTCCAAAGGCGCAACACCGCTCCGGTTGCCGCATCCAATTCGACCAGCCGGTTCGACAGGTTCAATGCGACATACAGCCGTTTGCCGTCGCGGGAAACGGCAATTCCCGCCGGGATGTCGGCCTCGCGCCGTGGCGCGTTGGCTGGCGGCAGGGCGATGCAGAACAAACCGGCCACTTCGTGGTCCGGGCTGACAGTGAAGACCTTGATGCTGCCGTTGACGTTCGCAAGGTAGAGCCGCGAACCGTCCGGGGAGAAAGCCAGTCCCGTGAAGCTCACTTGGTCCTCGTCATCGGTTTGCAAGACATGGGTCGAAACGGCGGCCGGCGCGGCCTGCCTTTCCGGCGGCAAAGGAACATGCTTGAGAATCCTCCCCGTCTCGGGATCTATAACAATAATTTCGGGAGTTTTGCCAGCCGCCACGAGAATCCGCCCATCCGGACTGAGCGCCAGCGCCTGGGGGCGCATTCCAGGCAAATCAACCGTTTGGCCGGCGGATATGACCACCTGATTTACCGGGGTGACGACCCGCCCGGCACTGCTGCGTCCGACCTGTTCACTCAGTGCCGAATCGGACAGCTCGTCCCCCGCCAGACAGGGTGCGGCGAGCAGCGCCAGCCAAAGCCAATGAATCCGCGCCATGCAGATGGAGAGGAGACAGGATTGCCGGACGGAGTCAACGAAAAAGAACAAAGCGAAACAAATAGTTTGACGCAGCCTGGTTCCATGGCCATCATGGCCCGGCTTTGGAAAAGACAAATGCCGTGAATGTGCGGCGGATAAATTGGAGCAGGCTTCGGGATTCATTTCTGGCCTGGGTGGCCGGGTGTTCCCTTTTGCCGGGCCTTGTCTGCGCGGAGGCCGCGACCGAAGGCCCGAAAATGATCCGCATATCCAGCGAGGGGTCGGTGGTGGTTTCGCAGGCCGGAAAGGAGGTACGGCTGGAACAGAACCAGCGGCTGGGGAACTGGTCTTTGATGGCGGTGGTCCGCGCTCCTTCGAATCATCGGCTGGCGGTTTTCGAGGATTTCACCCAACTGAACGGCCCGCTCCTTTTTGTGGACGAAGAGGGCGTGAAAGTGGAATTGCCCAAGTCGCTGGAACCGACCTGGGCCGACCCGAAGAGCCTGTACCTCGGTCATAGTTTGGACGAGGTGGTCAAGAGCGAACGCGACCTGCTGGGAGAAGAGATGCTGGCCCGGGCCGGCGATCCCGAATACACCACTGTGGCGGCTTGTTTTCCGCCGATTTCGAAGATGTACACCGACAGCTTCGTCGGAACGCACGAGTGTTTGGAAAAGGTTGGAGTTTTTTACGGGGGCATCACGCCGAACTTTGATCCCGCAGTCTATGTCCCGGCGATGCGGAAAATACGCGACCAGGGCCGTGTGCTCGACGGTTTGGTGGGCGGCTGGCTGCCGGCGCTGCGGTTTGTGTATCCCGAGCGGCCCGGGAATTGGTCCGAACTTGTCATTTACGCCCCCATGCGGGTGGAGAACGGGAACCAACGGGTCCAGCCGGTTTGGTATCGTGTGAGCCGGATCGAAACCAACGAACTCCGCTGGGTCCGCTACTTTGATTCGTACCATCCGTTTCCGCCCCGCACCGAAATCCGGAAGGAATCCTTTTACGAGGAGTTGCTGTCGATGCGAGCCGGTTGGAACCAGGCCCTGGCGCAGGGGATGCAGATCGAGGTGCCCGACCAGCGCCTGGCGGACCTGGCGCGCCATTCCCTGGTGCGCGAGATGATGGCGCGGGTGGGCGCGTTCTCAAAGTACGGCGTGTTTGACCGCAGCTACGGCGGCAGTGAACACGACGGGTTTCCCGACAACTTCACGGTCGATACGGCCGCGATGCTGGCGTGGGGGCTGACCGACCTGGCGGCCCAGTATATCGACAACTATTTCACGTATTTCGTGCGCGATGACGGCTCGATTCTCTATCGCGGCCCCGAGACCGGCCAATATGGGCGGATGCTCGCCGTGGTGGCCCAATATGCCAATTATACCGGTGATTATGAACTCCTTTTGCGTCACCGCCATCGCCTGGACGCGGTGGCGAAACTGCTCCTGGCAATGCGGGCAAAGGCGCTGCTGCTGCCGGCAGGAGACCCGGCCTTCGGCATCATCGCCGGCTGGAGCGAGGCCGACGCCTGTTTTGATCCCGAGCCAACCCGTTACATGCAGCCTTATCTCTCGAACAACACCGAAGCCGCGCGGGGATTTGAGGATCTGGGAGCGGTCTGGGAAAAAATCGGCGCGAAAAAGCATCAACCGGAACTGGCCGCGTGGGGCCAGAAACTCCGGCGCGAAGCGGGCGTGTTGGAGCAGGACACCCAGAAAGCCATCCAACGCTCGCTGCTGACCAACACGCAGCCGCCGTGCCTGCCGGCGATTGCCGGCGCGAAGGAACCGTTCCATATCGCGGTCGCGCGCGACAATCTGGATCCGCAATTCCGCTCCTACCGGGCCTATATGGAGATGCTTTATTCGGGCAACCTGACGCGCGAGCAAGTCGAAATGATTGTCAATTACCGCGCCGCGCATCACGACATCATCCTCGGGATGCCGACAGTCTATGGTTACAACACGCACGAGTGGGGAGGCTTTCTGAGTTACGGTCACGGGTATGGTTTGATGCAATACGATTTCACGCGCGAATATCTCCTGCTGCTCTACAGCCTCATGGCCCACCAATACACCCGCGGAACCTGGACGGCGCCGGAAACCCGCAGCTTCGATCCAAATCATTTTGCCGCTCCGTATTGCAGTCCGTCGCAGATGACCGTTCCCTTGCTGACGCGGTGGATGCTCCTCTTCGAAGAGCCGGAGTCGGATGTGCTTTGGCTGGCCAAGGGCACGCCGCGCGCCTGGTTGGAGGACGGGCAAACCATCGCCGTGTCCAACGCGCCGACCCGCTGGGGACGTGTCAGCTTCAGCCTGCACTCGCATCTTGGGAATGGGAAAATCGACGCCACGCTGGATTTGCCGGCCAGGCCGCCCGAGGCGCGCGTCAAATTGCGTCTTCGCGTTCCCGACGGCCACCGCATCCGTTCCGTGCAGGTGAACGGCAAACCATGGGATCAGTTTGACGCACCGGAAGAAACCGTGACCCTGCCTTCACAGACCCAAAGGCGGGTCGATTTGACCCTTAACTACTGACTACGGGACGCTTTGATGGTCGGTATTGCGAATGCGATACCAGCACAGCAACTCTTTGGCTGATGGCATCAACGGCCCCTGGCCCTCAGCCCGGTCCAGGTAAAGAAACGCAACCGACGAGAAGCAGAACGGTTTAAGGCGGTCCGGCGACCATGGGTTCACGAAGGCGAACTTCAGCCGTTCCTGAAAGCGAATCGCATCAGCTTCATGGACCCGATACATGGCCACGCTGGCATTCAGAGTGTCTTTGACCGGCACACCGTTATAAGGACCGATAAAGGGGCCCTCGCGGAAGTACCAGCCGCCGAGGAAATAGTCCTCCAAACCTGTGCCCACGATGCGCGGCGACTCCCAATCGCCATCAACATATACGTACTCCGGCGCCTCGAGAAAGCTGAGATAGTTCCGCTCCCGGCCCTGCATGTAAAGGAGGCATCCTGTGTAGTGGCCGTGGCCATGCGCTTCGGCGATCGGCACGGGCGCCGCGCCCCTGTTTTGAGCGGTGTTGAATTGTGCGTGAAAATAGCCGGCTGGCTCGGGAAGGGAATCCGTAAGCTGATAAAGAATGTTGCAAAACACGTCCGTGTCAATTTCCGGGTCAACGTTTTCCAACTCCACCCGGAAGCGCTTCCGGAATGGCATCGGCCACTTGCAGAAGAAACCGCCGCTCGAAGTGCCGAAATAGCGCGAGGCGAAACTGGCGACCTCGCATAAACCCGCGCCGAAAAAGTCCCCCACCGGGGCTGCCACAGCCGGCTGCTCCGCGCCGTCCCAGTAAATCCGCAGAATGAGGGTCTTGAGGATCGACTGGTTGACAGGGGCCTTGGGGTTCCAATGTTGCCAGAACCAGCCCGGGAACGTGAGCCAAAACTGGGCGATATAGCCCTGACCCGTGACCTCGCCGATGGTCACTCGCTTGCCCCGGGGCACAGGAATTGTCTTGCTCTTGCGCGCCAGGTTGAACGTGGTGAGTTGGCGGGTGGTTTCTTTGCGAAACACCGCCAGCCGCAAGACGTCCGGGGGGGCGGACGGGGAGTCACTTCTGTTGCTTGACAGCGTGCCGGTTTGGGAGGCGGCCACTGTTGGGAGAGCTGCCGCGGCCCCCAGCGCGGCAGACGAAACAACAAATTCGCGACGATCCATGGTTCAGCCAGGATGCCTGACTTTGATCGGAAGGTCAATCTGTTGAGCTAAAAATCGATGGAAACCGGGCATTGGACTTGACAACTCCGGGCGACGCCATAAACTTGCGCCATGCTTCGTTCAGTTCTACTTGGCTTGGCTCTTCTCACTTCGGCTCTTACCAACGCGACAGCGGAAAAGACGCTGGTCGAGGCCGGCAAGTTCACCGAAATTTTCGATCCGAAGGCGGGCGAAAAAGACCCCTGGTGCATCAACGACCATACGTTCATTCGCGGGCGGGACGGGACGTGGCACGTGTTCGGCATTACGCACATTCTGCCCGTCAATTTCGCCCGGGACCCGGGCAAGAATCTGCTGCACGCGACGGCGAAGTCGCTCACGCAATCGCCCTGGCACAAAGAGCCGTTTGCGGTGACGGCGGATTGGGACAAATACGGCGAATGGTTGTTCTGGGCGCCGCATGTGATCCGGCATAACGAGCTTTACTATATGTTCGTCTGCGCCGGGAACAAACACGGGCATCAATATAAAATCCATTTGTTGACTTCGAAGGACCTGTGGCATTGGGAACGCAGCCCGGCGAATCCGCTGCTCACCGACGGGTTCGACGCCCGCGACCCGAACGTTCTCCAGGCGGGGAACCAGTGGATTCTGTATTACACCGCGACCTCGAAACCGGGAGGTGGGAACCACTTGGTGGCCTGCGTGACCAGCGACGACCTGCTCCATTGGGCCAACCGCAAGGTGGTCTTCACGCATCCGGAGGTGGGCACGTTCGGCGGCCCGACCGAATCTCCGTTCGTGGTGCGAAGAGGGAAATCATACTACCTGTTCACCTGCGACAGCGGGACGATAAACGTCTATCTCAGCAAAGACCCGTTCCACTGGGAGTTCCAAGACCATGTCGGGACGATCAATGCTCACGCCTCTGAGGTTGTCCGCGACGTGGATGGGAAGTGGTACATCAGCCACGCCGGCTGGGAGGAGGGCGGCCTCTCGCTCGCCCCGTTGATCTGGCATGACGGGCTGGACAAAGCAGACGCGTCATTGAAGCCGGGTGGCTAACCCGACCCTGCTAGCGGAAGGGGAACTCTTGATTGAGTTGGGTGCAGTCCGATTCGCCGTAGGATTGTGTCACCCGGAGCACTTGGACCGCCTTCAAACAACATTAAGGCCACTGGATAGTCCAGTGGCCTTTTAAAGTTGCCAGGTTCGGCGGATATTAATCCGCCGAACCGGCCCAATTGGCCTCTTACGGTATCAGCGGTTGATAGAACTGTGCCGTGCTCATCGGTGAAGGCGTGTAAGTGGACTGGCCGGCGGTCCCAGCCACTGTCGTCCACGGCCCGGTGACGGCAGGGGCGCTTTCCAATGCCACGCCGCCGGTCCACGTAATGGTCACGGCGCCGTTGGCCAAGCCGGCCTTGATCACGCCCGGGATCTTGAGCGCGCTGGGCCCGCCCAAAGCCTCGATGTAGCCATCCGGCTGACGGCCATTGCTGAACTGGACGCTGCTGACGTAGGTTTCCGACGAGTCACTCCATCCGTCCCTAAAGATCGATCCGGACGGGCCGGTTATTGGAAACTGATAATCATCGTAATTGACAGGGGAAGTAGTCCAGGTAGGGAGAAGCTCATTGCTGATTTTAACCCCATCGACGAATTTGGCGAGCACCGGCGTCGTGGCCGTCCCCGTGTCCACTCCCGTCGTGTCGAAGGCGAGCGCCAGCCTGTGCCAGGCGCCGGCAGTGACAACACCCTCATAAAGTTGGGCGCCCATGTTGTCGGCATTGTTGACCCAAACACTCTTGTCGTAGTCATCCAAGGACCACAGGGTTCGCCAACTGAGATCCGAGCCAGCCGGATAATAGACGTCATAGATCAAGGTGTACGCATTGACAGGGGTTGCCGCCCTATGAGACAACGTGTAACCGCCCGTTTCGCTGCCGGTGGGTGTGAAGTGCATCACCGAAGTCGCCACGCCATTGATAGGCGGGATGCCATAATGCGTGGTGGTGCCGAAATCCGTGATCGCAGGCACGCCGGCATCGTGATATTGCAGGGCGGACCCGACGGTTGCCGTCAAATTGCCCTGGAGGAAATCCCATTCGCCGGTGACGGAGATTTGAGGACTGAGGACCGTCAGCGTAGCCGGGGCATTGGTAAGAGAGCCGTTGACCAGGACAGTGTAGGTGCCAGCGCTGGCTGGCTGGACGGGCTGCACAACCAACGTCGAATTGGTGGCCCCCAAAATGGGGGTCCCGTTTAGCCCCCACTGGTAAGTGGGACTGCCGCTGACCGCGGTGGAGAAAGTGACACTACTGCCAATCGCGGCGGTCTGGCTGGCAACGTAGGGCGTCGCGCCGGTTACGTCCAATTTTACCAGATCCACGTAGGTTTGGGCACTGGAGCTGCCATCAGAGCCGCCACCCGTAGCTGCGTTGGGGCTGCGTGTCATAAAGACCGTCGCCTCACGCGCCCCGGCGGGGATCCAACCGGTGGCGACGTATTTGATCCACTGGTGATCACCGCTAAGGTCAAACGGAATGTTGGACCCCAAGTTCGTGTCAGCATAGGTGACGGCATAAGTGTTGACGGTCCGGTCGAAGATCACGGCGGTGTCGATAAAGTCTGCAGGATTCGGCTTGCCGCTGGGAGTTTTGAAAAACTGAAGGGCCAAAAAGGGCTGTTCAGGATATGAGGAATAGGAAGCCAGCCAGGCACTGAAGGTGTATTGGCCATTGTTCGCATCGATATCCGAAGCGAGCACCGCATCGGTCAAAATCACCGTTTGGGAGGCGGCGTAGGATGGCATAGTCAAGTCCAGGAACGTGGTCGGGTTCATGGGGGTGGTGAAGTGTTGCCAATCGGTCCACGCGGTGGCCTGGCGGAAGGAGTAATAATTGCCCGGGTTTTCGGATGCTGGAATGGGCGGCCCGTCATAAAATGTTTGACTGAAGTTGTATTGGGCGAAGCACTGCCACCCAAGAGAATCGCTGCATGTGCTGGAGCCACCCGTACACACATTGCCGCTCCAATCCCCGCAATGGCCCTCGGGCGCCCAGTTCCATGATTGATCACTGGGAAGCTCAAAACTGCCATTGACAATCAAATCGGTCGCACTGGCGGTGCCAACGAAGGACAATCCACCAGCGAGAATGGAGAGCCCTAATCTGAATCTATTATTTTTCATAATTTTCCTTGGGGGGGTTGTTGTTCTATTTTTTCATACCAATCTGGCATATCATGAATGATAGCATTGGCCCTGATTCTCACAATACCACGTTGTAGGGGGGACTGGCCGAATGCCTCCCCGGAGGGGTGGCCGCATCAACCGGGAACCCGGTTGTCCGCCCTGTCGGCCGCGAACCGCGGCCGGGGCCGCAAAAGATCGAACGCCTTCGTGCTGCCAGCGCCATGCGGCGGGCACAGCCGGGCGCCCGGCGCTCCGGGAACTTTTTCACGCCGGCACAGGCTTTGCCGGCCCGCTTTGGCGCGCCAAGGCCGCCTGGCATGGCTTTTCTCCTGGCCGCCGTTCGCAGCCGTGGCGGAATGGAATTATGTCCAAGAAATGTCCAAGAGCCAAACGGCCTCCTGCCCCTTTCTCCCAGCCGGCTGGTTCCAAAATCGAAGCTGATTGCTGGCCGGAGGGGCCGGCACAACAAGCGCCGGACTTTTGACGGCTCCTGATCAGCGTGTCAGGCGCCTCAAAGGATCCCAGTACTTGCCATTGGCCAGGTTGCAACTGTACGGAGGATTGATGTTCTGGTTCTTGCGCGCCTCGCTGTGACCGTCCACGAACACGACCACGCCAACCCCCTTATGCCGGTTGGTATCAACGCCCTCATTGCCATCCCCGGGTTGCATTCCGGCGTTCGGCCACCAGATATTCAAGCTGTAAGCGCCGTTCGGGCTGGGATAATTCTTCTTCAGACAGTCTCCGACGAGAAGGCATTCGCTGGGGACCCGCACCTGGGCGCGTTTAAACCAGGCGCTGGAACTGAGCCCGCAATCCACTTCGGGTGACGCATGGGGTGAAAGCCCAAGAAAAAACGCATTATAACCGTAACCCAAAGCCAGGGCGTTAAATTGCCATTTGAAAATGCTGCCGTCGGCGGTTTCCTGGCCGGTCAGGGAGGGACAGTGGAAGATGCCGGCATATTGTTGCGGCATGGTGTTGCTGCCAACC
>Ga0181523_10005630_pt1 | contig 10274 bp, 10 predicted proteins | sample PEATcosm2014_Bin_43_FD_119752 | JGI IMG/M metagenome (GOLD analysis project Ga0181523, IMG submission 119752) | Peatland microbial communities from MTU Mesocosm Facility, Houghton, MI, USA - PEATcosm2014_Bin05_30_metaG | ecosystem: Environmental > Terrestrial > Soil > Wetlands > Peat | place...
GCCGCCGTCCTTGCCAGCACATGCTGGGGCTGCCAGCCGGTCCGCGCGCCAACCGATTTCGACTCTTCTAATGCGGACAAAAAGTCATGCGAAACGAATGGGTTATAACGTCTATCCTGATCTGGTGTGTTAGCGGTGGGAGCGGGATTGGCGCAGGCGTCCCAATCTGTGGCGCCGATCTCTTCGATCGCGCCGACCACGCTAATGCGCAGTTCTATCTTCGCCGCTCGCTCGGGCCGCTCCACAGCCTCATTCTGCACCGGCTTCATGGCCGAAATCCCTCGAAAATCATCTGGTCGGCCCAGCGCGCGGCAATTTCCCGCTCGGCCTCGGTCCGCACCGCCCACGTCAAAAGCGGCAAGCCAAAAACGTGCCGGGCCAATATCGGCGCGAGTGCCGGCAAATCGGCCACTGCGTACGCCACGAATTGCGATCGCGCCGCCATGCCGGTGAGCAGATAGCCCATGCCGTGCCTCATCCAAAAGGGCATGAGATCCCAATATGGGTGCGGCCGGTATTTGGCGGCAATAATTCCGCAAACAAGACCCGGCGCTTTCCGCCGCAGGAGCGTCATTTGTCCCGGGTCGAAGGACATCGGCGCTATGGGCCCGCGGTAGCCCGCGAGCACCTCGGCAACGCGCGCAGGTAGGCGAGGGTCGCCGTCAAACCGGCTTTTGAGCTCGACCAGCATCGTGACCCGGCCGCCGACGAGATCGCAAAGCTCGCCAAGCGTCAGCATGCGCTCGGCACTGCCGCGAAACGGCACGCGCTTGAGCTCGGCGGCGCTCAAACGATCGAGCCGCTCCGCGCCCTCAGTCAAGCGGCCAAGCACGTCATCGTGGTGCACCATCGCCTCGCCGTCAGCGCTAATTTGGACGTCGACCTCGATGCCGTAGTCCGCGACGATCGCGGCGCGCACCGCGCCGGCGGTATTTTCGATCAAGCCTTGCGCCGCGTCGTGCAGCCCACGGTGAGCGATGGGTCGTGCGGTGAGCCAGTCAAGTGACGTTGTCACTGGTTGCGCAGATCTGTCAGGATACTTCGAACAGGCCCTCGACCTCGACCGCCGCATCGGCCGGCAGCGCGGCGACGCCGACCGTCGAGCGCGCATGCTTGCCCTTGTCGCCGAACACCGCGACCATGAGGTCGGAGGCGCCGTTCATCACCTTGGGCCCTTCGGTAAATCCCGGCGCCGAATTGATGAAGCCGCCGAGCCGCACGACGCGCACCACTTTATCAAGATCGCCGAGTGCGGCTTTGACCTGCGCCAACAAATTGATCGCGCAGGCCCGCGCCGCTTTCTGTCCGTCCTCGATAGCGACGGCGTCGCCGAGGCGGCCCTTGGCAACGAGCTTGCCGTCGCCATCGAGGCACACTTGGCCGGAGACATGGAGGAGATTGCCGCTGCGCACGAACGGCACGTAGTTGGCCATCGGCGCTCGCGGTTCTTGCAGCGTGACGCCAAGCTCCTGCAACTTTTTTTCCATCATCCCAGCCATGGGGTCCTCCGGCTGCAATTTACGGGTCCAGTATGCAATTGCGCCTTCTTCGCCGATCGGTCTACGTCATGCAAGCGCGGCGCGTCTCCGGTGCCAAGCCTTTGCCAGGAAGCGGCTGAGGGAGGGGCGGGGGCTGTTGCGGGTGGCGGACAAGGTGGCCTATCTTCGCCGCAATTCCGGCGAAAAGGAAACACGACAGAGCAGGGGGGAACGGCAGGCGGGGGCCCATCTCCGAAGGAAGTTGAGCGAGATTGGTTCATGGTCGTGGATGACACGTTGGCGTCGCGCGCCGCCGTCCTTGCAGTTGGCTTAATTCTCTCGCTGCAGATGTCGGCGGTGCGGGGGCAAGAGGCTCCACGCGATGCTCCGGTCGTTCTGGTGCCGCATCGCGCCATCTACGACTTGTCGCTCGGGGAAGTTCGCGGTGATTCACAGGTCGCCGGCGTCAGTGGCCGCATCGTCTACGACTTCGGCGGCAATGCTTGCGACGGTTATTCGCTCGATTTCCGCCAAGTCTCCGAACTCGACACCGGCGAAGGCAAGGTATCGACCAGCGACTTGCGTTCGACGACATGGGAAGGCGCCGACGCCAAGAGCTTCAAATTTACGTCGCAGAATTTCGTCGATGAGAATCTCGTCGATTCGGTTGACGGCCACGCCCAGCATGACGCGACAACGACGGCGGTCGATCTCGACAAGCCGCAGAAGAAAAGCCTCAATCTCGACGCTGGCGTGGTCTTTCCGACCGAGCACATGGTCCGCGCGATCCAAGCCGCGCGCGCCGGCAAGACCATCCTCGATTTTCCCGTCTATGACGGCTCTGATACCGGCGACAAAGTCTTCAACACGCTCACCGTGATCGGCCGCAAAATCGCGCCCCACGAGCGCCATCACGATGACGCGGCGGCCGACGAACCAAAACTCGCCGCGGTGCCGCGCTGGCCGGTCACGATCAGCTATTTCGATAGAGGCAAAGCGGACGATTCCGGTGAACAAACACCGGCTTATTCGATTGGCTTCGAGCTGTATGAGAACGGTATTTCGCGCGCCTTGACGCTCGACTATAACGATTTCGTCGTCAACGGGAAGCTGACGTCGCTGGAGATTAAAGATCGCAAGCCGTGTCCATAGCGCACGGCGGCCAAAGGCCGGTCTTCGAGCCTAAGGCTTTTCCGGCCCATCGAATCCCAGTCCCCTGACCACCGCATGATCGCCGAAGCGGGCGCGCACGCTGTCGACGGCCTGTTCGGCAAGCGCCGAACGGCCGTCAACGAGGTCGGCGGGATCGGCCTCGTCCGCCGTGGCGAGCGCGCTGACGCCGACGCCGAGCAGGCGAAAGCGGGTGCCGTCGGTCTCATGTTCAAGGAGGCCGCGGGACGCTGCAAAAATGCGGCGTGCCAACTGGGTCGGGGCCCCCAGCGCCCGCGCCCGCGTGCGGATCTTGAAATCCGCTGTTTTGAGCTTCAACGTGACGGTCGCGCCGGCCAATTCCTTGCTTTTGAGCCGCGCCGACACGTCCTCCGCCAAGCTCCACAAAATCTTCTCCAGCGAGCGGAAATCGGCGATGTCATGCTCGAACGTCGTTTCCGATGACACACTTTTGGTCTCGCGCTCGGCGCTCACCCGGCGCGCGTCGATGCCGCGTGCCAGCCGTGCCAGGCGGCGCCCTTCCTCGCCGTAACGGCGCATCAAGTCGAACTCGCTCGCGCGCTGCAGGTCGGCGATGCGGCTGAACCCATCGCGCGCATAGCGCGCGGCGCTGACCTTGCCGACGCCGTAGATAAAGCCCAGCGGTTTTGGCGCAAGAAAGGCCGCCGCTTCGGCGCCCCCGAGCACGGCAAAGCCGCGCGGCTTGTCGAGGTCGGAAGCGACTTTGGCGAGGAATTTATTGCAGGACAGGCCAATGGAAACGGTGATCTTGAGATTTTTCTCCACATCGGCCGCAAAGCGCGCCAGCGCCTTGGCCGGTGACATGCCGTGCAGTCGCGCCGTGCCGGACAGATCGAGAAAAGCCTCGTCGATCGATAACGGCTCGACCAGCGGCGTCAGGGCCAGCATCATCTGGCGGACCTCGCGGCCAGCCTTGGCGTATTTCTCGAAATTGGGCCGGACCACTTTGGCCTGCGGGCACAAGCGCAACGCCTCGAACATCGGCATCGCCGATTTCACCCCATAAGTCCGGGCGATGTAGCAACATGTGGCCACGACGCCGCGTTTACCGCCGCCAACAATGACCGGTTCCGCGGCAAGCGCTGGATCGTCGCGCTTCTCGATCGTGGCATAAAAGGCGTCGCAGTCGACGTGCGCGATGGCGAGCGTCGCAAGCTCGTCGTGGCGGAGCAGGCGCGGCGAGCCGCAGGCCGCGCAGCGCGGGCGCTGCGGCGGCGCATCGGCAAGGCAATCGCGGCAGAAGCTTGTGCTCACGGCACGCCTTTAAGGCAAATCGCGTTCCCAGCTTCGTCCCAGCGCGTTCCGCGCGCGCGCAAGGCCGGCCGGATCGATCCCGGCGCTGTCGGCAAATGCGATCAAGAGACTCTCATCGCCGAGCATATGCTCGAGCACGCCTACGAGAAAGTCGGGCGAGCGTGCGGCGTCGCGGATCGCGCCGGCCTCCATTCCGGTGGCGGAAAGAAAGGCGGCCATTCGCTCGGGGTCTTCGGCGATGAAGGCAAGCGCCTGAATCGCCAGCATTTCAGCCGTTTCCCGCGTTGCCCCCGCGTGCTTCTTCATCGGCATCCATTTGCCTTTCCGTAACAAATCGGGACTAGTTTTCCCGATGCCGCCCATTGGGCGGCTGCAGGCGATTCTCCCGCTTGCCGCCAGCATCGGGCCGGGGACAGGCGAAGGGAATGGGGATGGCGAAAACCGTCCTGATTGTGGAGGACAACGAGCTCAATATGAAGCTCTTCCACGATCTGTTGGAGGCGCACGGTTACACGACAGTCGGGACGCGCAACGGCATCGAGGCGCTCGACCTCGCGCGCAAGCATCGCCCCGACCTGATCCTCATGGACATCCAGCTGCCTGAAGTGTCCGGGCTCGAAGTCACCAAGTGGCTGAAGGACGATTCCGAGCTCAAGCGAATTCCGGTGGTCGCAGTCACCGCCTTCGCCATGAAGGGAGACGAAGAACGCATCCGCGAGGGCGGCTGCGAAGCTTACCTTTCTAAGCCGATCTCGGTGGGCAAGTTCATCGAGACCATCCGCCATTTCCTCGGCAATCCTTAAGGACCTGCGATGACTGCCCGCGTACTGGTCGTTGACGATGTTCCGGCCAACGTCAAATTACTCGAGGCGCGGCTGTCGGCCGAATATTTCGACGTCCTTACGGCCATGAGCGGGCGGGAGGCGCTGACGATCTGCGAACGCGCCGAATGCGACGTCGTACTGCTCGACGTGATGATGCCCGATATGGACGGGTTCGAAGTCTGCCGGCGGCTCAAGAGCAATCCGGCGACGCATCACATTCCGGTGGTCATGGTGACCGCGCTCGACCAGCCTTCCGATAAGGTGCGCGGTCTGGAGGCGGGCGCCGACGATTTTCTGACAAAGCCGATTTCGGAACTGGCGCTGATCGCGCGCGTGCGCTCGCTGGCGCGGCTTAAAATGGTGACCGACGAACTGCGCATGCGGGTTTTGACATCGCACGAAATCGGCATTGAATCGCCCGAACGCGAGGCGGTCGCCGACACCGGCCGGGGCGGCCGCGTGCTGATCGTTGACGATCGCCCGGCCTCTTACGAGCGTGTCGCCGCGATGCTCACCAAGGAGCACGCTGTCGAGGTCGAGGCCGACCCGAACCAGGCTCTGTTCCATGCGGCGGAGGGCAATTTCGACCTGCTGATCGTCTCGCTCGGCCTGGAGAATTACGACGCGCTGCGGCTCTGCAGCCAGGTCCGCTCGCTTGATCGCACGCGAAATATCCCCATCCTTGCGATCACGGAGCCGGACAATAATCCGCGGATGTTGCGCGGGCTCGAGATCGGCGTGAACGATTTTCTGGTCCGCCCAATCGATAAGAACGAGCTTCTGGCGCGGGCGCGCAGCCAGGTGCGCAAGCGCCGCTATAGCGAACGGTTGCGCGACAATGTGCAGATGTCGATCGAAATGGCGATCACCGACGCGCTCACCAGCCTGTTCAATCGCCGTTACATGGAAAGCCATCTCGGCTCGTTGATCGAGCAGGCCGCCGCGCGCGGCAAGCCGCTCTCGGCGCTGGTCATCGACATCGACTATTTCAAAGCGATCAACGACAGCCACGGCCACGACGCCGGAGACGACGTGTTGCGCGATTTCGCGCTGCGCATAAAGCGATCGATCCGCGGCATCGACCTTGCCTGCCGCTACGGCGGCGAGGAATTCGTCATCGTCATGCCGGAGACCGACATGGCGGTGGCCGCGATGGTCGCGGAGCGGCTGCGCCGACGGATCGCCGCGGAGCCTTTTGCCATCGCGCAGGGCGGCCGCCACATTCCGGTGACGATTTCGATCGGTATCGCGGGTCTACGCGGCAAGGAAGACACTGCCGCGAGCCTCCTCAAACGCGCCGATCTGGCGCTTTACCGTGCCAAACGCGACGGCCGAAACCGCGTCGTCCCCGACGCCGCCTGACCGCCGCAGGGCGGTCGGCTCGTCCGGTAACGACAATTTTTGTGGTTGACCGCAGTTGCGCCGATGCGGCGAGGCTCTGCCGGTTGATTTCACGGCCGGTTCCGTTAGCCTTCCAACAACGGCATTCCTCGCTGATCTCATGGGGCCCTGCAGCGAGCGGGGGACGCCGCACTTTGAGAATTCATCGATAACCCTACGGAATGCTCAGGTCCGCCGCATCTCCTGGGTCCGTGGGGTTCGGCCGGCACGGCAGCGGTGCGAGTGGCCTCCTCGACGCCGTTTCCGGCCGGCCACCTTATCTGAAGCCGCCTCATGGGCATTTGACGGTACAAAAAGGGCGCCCGATAGGGGCGCCCTTATCGATTACGCGCGTGGCGGCGGTTTACTTGATCTTGGATTCGGTGAATTCGACGTGCTTTTTCGCGACCGGATCGTATTTCTTCATCTTCAATTTATCGGTCATTGTGCGCGAATTCTTGCGCGTCACATAGTAAAAGCCGGTATCGGCGCTGGAAACCAGCTTAACTTTGATCGTGGCGTTCTTGGCCATAGCGGGACCTCACGGGAACTCGGGATTAATCGGTTGGCTGCAACCTAGTCGGCAAGCCTCGAATGTCAAGGAAGCACTCTTGCGCGCCGCTTTTTGGGCTTCACAGGATCTCCCTCACGAAGCGCTTGTGCAGCATGCGGTAGAGCGGCGCGGGATGATCGAAACTCATGCCGGCGGCGATGCGATCCTGCAATTCTTCGAGCACAACGGCCGTGATGCCGGGCATATCGAGCTGCCGGGCCTCGGTGATCGGCAGCCAGACCAGCTCGACCAGTTCCTTGTCCGGCCCGACGAAGCCGTCCTCGCGGCGCGCGATCGCTCCGACTTCGGCGGCGAAGAAGCGGCTGTCGAAACGCAATGGCCGCTTCGGCGGGGTAATGGCGCGAGCGATGAAATGGATCGCGCTCAGATCGGGGACGATGCCGACTTTGGCAAAAGCCTGCCAGGCGCCGGGCGGCGCCGCGATGGCGCCCGTGCGCGGCACGCCGAGCATTAGCCCAGTCTCTTCATAGGTTTCGCGGACAGCGGCGAGCGCGAAAGCCGCTGCCTTCCCAGCGCTCGGTCGGCGCAGACGTTGCATCAGTCTGGCAATATGCCGCTCGTGCAGCGCAGCGGACACGGCCATCTGCCGATCGTCAGGCTCGATGCGGCCGCCGGGAAAAACGAATTTGCCGGGCATGAATCGATGGCGTTGATGCCGGCGGCCGAGCAACACCTTCGGCACCGTTTCCGCACGGTCGATCAAGATCAGCGTTGCCGAATCCCGCGGCTTGAGATTTGGGAAGGTCTGATCGCGAATGGTGCGGGTCAGCCGGTCGGCGCGGTCGGCCGCCGTACCGCCCGCTCTCACGCTCGAAATATCGTCATCCATCAGAGCAATCCGTCAATTCCAATGCGCTGCTAGCGCCGCCGTTTGTGCGATTTTCGCTTTTGCGCAAATTTCGGACGTTGACGCGGCGCATTCGGTGTTTTTCGCGCCGCGGCGCGACCGTGTTCCGAAGCGTGGCCAGCGAGCTTGAAGCGCAGAGCGCCGGCGACCGGCGCCGCCTCGACGAGCTGCACCGTCACCGGATCGCCAAGCCGGTGCGTCACCGAATGGCCGACGAAAGCGCGGCCAGCTTCATGGTAGCGGAAATACTCATCGCCGATGGTGCGGGCCGGGATAAAGCCGTCGGCGCCGGTCTCTTCGAGCTCGACGAACAAGCCGGCCCGGGTAACGCCGGAAATGTGCCCGTCGAAAGTCGCGCCGACGCGATCGGCCAAAAAATGCGCGATCAGCCGGTCGGCGGTTTCGCGTTCGGCCTTCATGGCGCGGCGTTCGGTTGCGGAAATGCTGGCGGCAATTTCGCCAAGCGATCGCGCGTCGGCTTCTTCCGGCAAACCGTCGGCGCCAAGCCTTGCCGCGCGGATCAAGGCGCGGTGCACGACAAGATCGGCGTAGCGTCGAATCGGCGAGGTGAAGTGAGCATAGCGGCGCAGATTGAGACCGAAATGGCCATAATTCTCCGACGAATATTCGGCCTGCGCTTGGGTGCGTAAGACCACTTCATTGACCAGGCGTTCGACCTCGCGACCTTTGACCCGCGCCAGGATAGTGTTGAACCCGTCCGGCCGCAGCGTGCCGCCCTTCGGCAGCGAAATATCGAGGGTGCTTAAAAATTCGCGCAGTGCATTGAGTTTTTCCGGCGTCGGCTCGTCGTGCACGCGATAGATCAGCGCGACATTGCCTCGCTCGCAGGTTTCGGCGGCCGCGACATTGGCGAGTATCATGAATTCCTCGATCAGCCGGTGCGCCTCGAGCCGTTGCGGCATGATCACGCGATCGATGGTGCCGTCGGATTTCAGCACGATCTTGCGTTCCGGAATGTCGAGATCGAGCGGTCCACGCTCGTCGCGCGCGCGCAACACGGTGCGATACGCGCCGTACAGCGGTTCCAGGATTTTTTCGGCGATCGACTCGGTAACCTCGTCGGGGCGGCCGGTGACCGCGAGTTGCGCCTGCTCGTAGTGCAGCCGCGCTGCGGACCGGATCAGTACGCGGTGGAATGTATGCGAGCGCTTGCGGCCGTCGGCGCCGATCACCATGCGCACGGCGAGCGCCGGCCGATCTTCGTTCGGCCGCAACGAGCACAGATCGTTGGAAATGCGCTCCGGCAGCATCGGCACGACGCGGTCGGGAAAATAGACCGAGTTGCCGCGTTTGACCGCCTCGCGATCGAGCGGCGAGCCAGGCCGCACGTAATGCGCGACGTCGGCAATCGCGACACTGACGAGGTAGCCGCCGGAATTCCTCGGGTCGGGATCGGGCAGGGCATGGACCGCGTCGTCGTGATCCTTGGCGTCGGGCGGATCGATGGTGACGAAGGGCATCTGACGCCAATCCTCGCGTCCCGCCGTCGAGGTCGCGCGCGCGGCATCTGCTTCGTCGAGCACGGCGCGGGGAAACACGTGCGGAATATCGTGCGCATGGATGGCGATGATGCTGACAGCGCGCTCGCTCTTGAGCGAGCCCAATCGTTCGACCACCGTTCCGGACGGAAGGCCGACGCGGCCATGGCGCGACACTTCGACAGCGACGAGGTCGCCGTCGATCGCTCCTGCCGTGGCGTTGGCTGGAATGCTTAATTCGCGGCCAAGCTGCTTCTTGTCGATCGGCACGAGCCGCCCGCCGCCGCCGGCAAGACCGCGAAAAATACCAAGCGTACGATGCTTGGCGCGATCGATGAGTTTTATGACGCGTCCGCCTGTCTCTTCGTCGTTGGATTTTTCGATGCGGATCAATGCGCGATCGCCGACGCCGGCGACTTCGCCCGGCCGTGCCCGGCGCGGGCTCGTGATGCGGATAACGGGCGCCGCGCCGTGCGCTTGCTCGTCCCATTCGACCGGCCGCGCCAGAAGTTCACCGTCGTTGTCGCGGCCGGTAACGTCGGCCAGCACGACGGGCGGCAATGTGCCGGCGTGATGCACCCGTTTGCGTTGCCGATCGATCAAGCCTTCATCGCCGAGCTCGCGCAGCATGCGGTTAAGCGCGGCGCGGTCCGCGTTTTTGGCGCCGAACGCGCGCGCGATCTCGCGCGTACCGACCTTGCCGCTGCGTTCGCGGATGAAGGCGACGAGTTCCTCGCGTGAGGGCAGGCGGTTCATAGGCCACTGTTCGGCCGCGTGCGCGGCAAATAACGGAACGCGTGGCACATTAGACGATTATTCGGCAGCGTGCGTCGTCTTGCGGGTTTTGGCGGGCCGAGCGGCGGGTTTTTTGCCGGTGGCCTTGATGTGTCGCGCCGTGCCTGGGGAAGGTCGCTTTGCCTTGCGCGGACGTGCGTGGGGCGCGGGCGCGCTGCGTTCCGCCCGGGCATCGATCAGTGCGACGGCCTCTTCAAGCGTGATTGTTTCGGGCGTCTTGTCGGCCGGAAGGGTCGCGTTGACGCCGTTGTGGCTGACATAGGGTCCGTAACGCCCCTTCTTCGCTGCGATGGCGCCGCCCTTTGTCGGGTGGTCCCCAAGCGGGCGGCCGGGGTCGGCGCCGAAGCGACCTTTGCGCGGACCCTTGGCTTGCTTCTCGGCGATCAGCGTCACCGCGCGATTGAGCCCGACCGAAAACACCTCTTCGGGGGA
>Ga0181523_10005632_pt1 | contig 10269 bp, 9 predicted proteins | sample PEATcosm2014_Bin_43_FD_119752 | JGI IMG/M metagenome (GOLD analysis project Ga0181523, IMG submission 119752) | Peatland microbial communities from MTU Mesocosm Facility, Houghton, MI, USA - PEATcosm2014_Bin05_30_metaG | ecosystem: Environmental > Terrestrial > Soil > Wetlands > Peat | place...
GACGCCGTTCGTGTCCGTTTGCGCATCGGTGACGACGAACAATCGGAAACCGAATCCATTGAAGCGCGTTGTGTCATCAACGCTGCCGGTCTCTACTCCGACGAAGTCGCCCAGCTACTTGGCAGGCGTCCCTGGAAAATTTACCCAGTTCGCGGCGAATATTGCGAAATTCGCGGCCCGCGCTCCCAGCTAATCCAGAACCTGGTCTACCCTCTACCCCGTCACGATGGACTTTCTCTCGGGCTGCACTTTACGAGAACGCTCTGGGGAACCGTGCTCGTTGGCCCAACGGCCGCCTACGTCGAGGGCAAGGACAATTACGAACGAGACCGCATGACCATTCCGGAATTTGTTTCCGATGCGCAGACCATGCTTCCCGAACTCCAGGAAAGCGATCTGCAGCTCGGCTACACCGGTCTCCGCCCGAAGCTAGTCGCGCCCGGTGACCACCACATCGCCGATTTTATGATTGAACACGATAAGGAAGTGCCGCGCGTCATTCAACTCGTCGGCATCGAATCGCCCGGCCTCACCGCCGCTCCCGCCATCGCCAAGCACGTTTTTTCTCTAGTGGAAGAAACGTTGAAATAAGCAATAACTGCGGGAGGGAGTTCTCTTACTCCACCACGATCCGCAAAAACTTCTTCTTCCCCACGCGCACGCTGTAACTTTGTGGCTGGTCCACATTCAATTTGCACGCCGGGTCTTGAATAATTGCTCCATTAATCTCCAAACCGCCCTGCTTGATCAGCCGTTCCGCCACCGATGTCGAAGCAATTCCCTCAAAGGAAGCGAGTATCTTCGACCACTTCACGATTCCGCCCGGCAACGCCAGTGAAACCTGCTTTGCATCGTCCCGTATCTTCGGGAATGTAATCTCCAATCCTCCCGGCACTCGCTTCATCCGGATTTCTTCCATCTCTGCCGGCGCTTTTCGGTCGCGGAATACCCGCTGGAAATTCTCCGCCGCTTTCTGCCCTGCATCCGCGCCATGAAAACCGCCTACTACCTCTTCGGCAAGCCGCATCTTCATGTCCATAGGATGAATCCGACCCGACGCGACCTGCCCCTTCAATGCCTCAATTTCCTGCGGCGTGCGGTCCGTGATCAGTTCGTAGTACGACCACATCAGCTCATCCGGTATCGACATCATCTTCCCGAACATTTCGCCGGGTGCCTCGGTGATCCCTACATAATTCCCCAGGCTCTTGCTCATCTTTCGCTGGCCGTCCAGCCCCACCAAAATAGGCATGGTCAAGACAACTTGCGGTGAGATTCCGTACTCGCGCTGAATTTCGCGGTGCACCAGAATATTGAACTTCTGTTCCGTCGCGCCCAATTCCACGTCCGACCGCAAAGTCACCGCATCGTAAGCAGTCAGCAGCGGATACAAAAGTTCGTGAACGGCGATCGGCAAATTCTTTTCTAGCCGTGAGCGAAAGTCTTCTCGCTCCAGCATGCGTGCCAGCCGGTAGTGCCCGCAAAGTCGCACCACGTCATAACTGGACATCTTTCCAAGCCACTCGCTGTTGTAGCGAACCTCGGTTTTTTCTGGGTCCAGGATTTTGTAAACCTGCGCCAGGTACGTTTTCGAGTTGACGTCCACTTGTTCCCTGCTCAGCGGTGGCCGCGTCTCGGATTGTCCCGTCGGGTCGCCGATCATTGCGGAGAAATCTCCGATCAGGAATATTGCCGTGTGCCCCATGTCCTGAAAATGTTTCAGCTTGCGCAACACCACCGTGTGCCCCAAATGAATGTCCGGCGCCGTAGGGTCTACTCCCAGGTACACGCGCAAAGGCTTCCCGGTTTTCACCGAGTTCGCGAGCTTCGCTTTCAACTCCTCTTCGGGAATAACTTCCGCCACACCCTTCTTCAAGTACGCAAGTTGTTCTTCCACCGGTTTAAATTTGGTTTCTGTCATCTCGATTTGCCGCTCTAGGCTGTGCACACCACCCGCCGCCCGACTATCTTGAATTTCCCTTCCAGAATAATCTTCACCGCCTCTGTGTAGATCCGATGCTCTTCCTTCAAGATCCTCTCGGAGAGCGCGTGCTCGTCATCCGCATCTTGCACCGGGACAACCGCCTGCACAATAATCGGCCCCGCGTCCAGGTTCTCGTCCACAAAATGTACTGTGCAACCCGCCACTTTCACGCCGTAGTCCAACGCCTGCTTCTGCGATTCCAGCCCGGGAAACGACGGCAGCAACGATGGGTGAATGTTCAAAATCCGCTGCGGAAACGCCGCCACGAAATACGGCGACAACAATCGCATGTACCCCGCCAGGCAGATCAGGTCCACCTTATATTCCTGCAGGACCGCCGCCACCTGCCGGTCGTACGCTTCCCGCTCCAACCCTTTCGACGGAATCAGCCGCGCCGCAATCCCCCGCGCTTTTGCGCGTTCCAACCCCCGCGCATCCGGTTTGTTGCTAATCACAATGGCGATCTCGGCGCTAGGTATGCGCCCGGCGGCAACGCTATCCGCCAGCGCCTCGAAGTTCGATCCCCGCCCGCTCAACAGCACGCCTATCCGCTTCACCATAAACAAAAAAGTTAACACACCCCGCCATGCCATCCAAATCGCTTCCCTGCGATGAATGGTCACCGAAGTTAAGCGTGAGAGTTACTCCAGAAAGGCAGCGAGTCGATCACTGCTTCGGCGCTTCAGCAAACTGCGCAAACGTGATGAAATGCCCCGCCGGGTCCTTCACTCCAATCTCCGTCGAACCATAAAACGTCTTCCGCTCCGGCATGTACACTTCCGCCCGCTTCACTGCCCCCTTTACACTCTCCAGGTTGTCCACCTGCACATACAAAAAGGTCGGCCCCTTGCGAACATCGGCACCGATAGCCGAGATATCTTTGTCCACGCTCGCGTACGTCTGATACATCACTTCCACTCCGTCTTTCTCCAAAATCACGAACCCCAGTCTGTCTCCTTCGGGCACTTCGTTGGTCTTCGTGAATCCTAATCCGTCCACCCAAAACGGCAACACCGGTTCAATCTCCTTCACAAAAAGAACGGGCGTCAGTTTCTTGATCACGGCTTTCTTCTCCTTTACTCTGCAGTTGTTTTTCTTCTTACCCTGCCAAATCCAGGTACTTGAGGGTGCCCCATCCTTCGCGTCTTATGCGAAGGGTGGGATCTTACGATCCAAAGTCACTGTCGTTCTTCTCGCCTGCCATCTGTCCTACTACCACCCCAAAAACCGCTTGAGCCGAACACCGGAAATGCGCTATATTCTGCTTCCGCCTATGGCGAAAGTAAAGCGAAATAAGAAAGGTGCTCCCATGACCCAATCACGCTGTCTCCAAGATCTCATCTCCGTCGGCCCGGCCATCGAACGCGATTTCCATCTGCTCGGCATCCACTCGGTCCCGCAACTCGCCAAGCACGATCCCCACAAACTCTACACCCGCCTCGAACACTTAACCGGCCAACATCAGGACCCCTGCGTCCTAGATACGTTCCAAGCCGCCGTAGCCCAGGCCCGCAACCCACGCCTTCCCGCGGAAAAATGTCAGTGGTGGTATTGGAGCCGCAAGCGCAAGGCCGCCCGGTAGGGGTCCAGCCCGCCGGAGGCGGGGACCCCAAGTCCGCAAGTTTTCAATTTAAGGTAATTTCCTTCCGAAATTCCGGCGCTAAATGTTCAACGCCCCGGAATACACCAGCCGTGCTTTTCCGGTATCCCCGCGTTCAATCCGTCCAATCCTATAAAACTTCTCGCGCCGCCGCTTCAAGTCCGCTTCCACTTCCTTCACATGCGCCGATGGCACCACGACCACCATCCCCACTCCCATGTTGAACGACTGCAACAATTCGTCCGTCTCAATTTCCCCGAGCTTTGCCAAATACTTAAAGATCGGCGGAATCGGCCACGCATCCAAATCAATAATCGCCTTCACGCCGCTAGGCAGCACGCGCGGCAAATTCCCCGGCAGCCCTCCGCCAGTGATGTGCGCCATTGCGGAGACCCACCCGCGCGCCACAATCGTTTTCAGCGCCGGCGCATAGCAAAGGTGCGGCTTCAGCAACTCCGCCCCAATCTTGTTCCCCACTTCCGCAACGTACGTATCCGGCTTTTGCTTGGCAACCTCAAACACCAGTTTCCGCGCCAGTGAATATCCGTTGGTGTGCAATCCCGCCGACGGCAACGCCAGCAGCGTGTCCCCCGGCTTCACCGCTTTCCCGTTCAGCACCTTCGCCCGTTCCACCGCGCCAACAATAAATCCCGCCAGATCGTATTCCCCGGGCGCATAAAATCCCGGCATCTCCGCCGTCTCTCCGCCTATCAGCGCGCAACCCGCCTTCCGGCAGCAGCGGCTCATGCCATCCACAAGCTGCTCAACAACGCTTGCGTCCAGCTTCCCCATCGCCAGGTAATCCAGAAAAAACAGCGGCTCCGCCCCCTGCACCAGTATGTCGTTAATGCAGTGATTCACTAGGTCCCCGCCCACCGTCGAGTGCACTCCCATCGCCATGGCAATCTTCAGTTTCGTGCCCACGCCATCGCAGCTCGACACCAGCACCGGTTCTTTCCATCTCTTCAGATCCAGCGCAAACAGCGCGCCGAATCCCCCGATCCCTCCAAGTACGGCGGGCGTAAATGTGCGGCTTGCCAGATGACGTATCCGCTGCTTCGCGTCATCGGCTACAGCTAGATTCACTCCGGCGTCGGCATATTTCATGGTCTGCCGCCTCAACGTTTTGATCAGTGACTTCGCTTCTGCGGGTGAACTTGCCGACTCCTCCCTGCGGGGCGGAGGGCGGCCACCAGGGAAGAGTCACCCCGCAGGAGTCACTCTGTGGGAGATCCTGCTATTACTTCGTGAAACTCGTCCGGCTTATTGGCGGGCCGGACCCCTACAGCTTAGAACAGATGGAACAGCCTGCGCCACCGCACTGTGCCGGGATGTATCAGCGCGTTGGCGTACGCCAGGAATCGCGCCCCGATGTCCCCATTCCATGCTTCTTTCGGCGCGTCCAGCGACATATAAATGATCACCGGCGTGCCTAGGATATCATTCCGCGGCACACATCCCCAAAACCGGCTGTCCAGCGAATTCTCCCGGTTGTCGCCCATCACAAAATAACAATTCTCGGGAATTTTGTACGGTAATCCCCCGTACGGCACCGTCAATTGATACTGCGTCGGTGCTTCCGTTCGCCCCAGCGTATAGTTCTCTTGCAGCTTACTTCCGTTGATCCACACTGCGCCGTCGTGCACATCCACCGTCTCCCCAGGTAGCCCGATCACACGCTTCACATAGTCCGGCTGATTCGGATCGAATGGTGGTTTGAAAATAATGATCTGCTGCCGGTGCGGATTCCGCCACAACGGTATATGCCAGTTTGTGAATGGCACCCCGGCATCGTAGCCCACTCGGCTCATGATCAGGTGATCCCCGATCAACAAAGTGTCTTCCATCGAGCCCGATGGGATCACGCGTGCCTGCCCCAGCGTCCCATTGATCAGCATGAACGCAAGGATCACCCAGAACCACGCGATGATTTCGCTTTTCACGCGCGCGCTCATCGGCACTTGCGCTTCCTTCGCGTTCTTCTTTTTGTTTTTGTTTTCGTCAGCTTTCACGATCCACCCAAGCCACCCGTCCAACGACGAAACATTTTACGCCACTGCGTTCCCCGGCCGCTCCTAAAAGGTCTCGAACAACCTCTTCCACCGGACTTCGCGGGGGTGCAGCAAGGCGTTAACGTAAGCAAGGAATCGTTCGCCGATATTGCCATTCCACGCGTCCCCGGGCGCGTCCACGGACATATAGATCACCACAGGCGTCCCCAAAATATCGCTGCGTGGCACGCAGCCCCAGAAACGGCTGTCGTAGGAATTGCCCCTATTATCACCCATTACAAAATATTGATTCTTCGGCACCGTGAAGGGCACGCCTTGGAAAGACGGGAGCACCTCTGATCGAGGCGGAACATCAGTCGGTCCGGTCGTGTACTTTTCTTCCAGCTTTTTCCCATCGATCCACACAAACCCATCGTGGATATCAATCCTCTCGCCCGGCAAGCCGATGACGCGCTTGATCAAATCCGATTGCTTGCGATCGTAAGGCGGCCGGAATATGACCATCTGCTGCCGCTGCGGATTTCGCCACAGGGACACATGCCAGTTCGTGAACGGCACCCCCGCGTCGTAACCAATTCTGCTCATAATCAGGTGATCGCCGATCAGCAACGTATTCTCCATCGACCCCGATGGAATCACGCGCGCCTGCCCCAACGTTCCGTTGATCAACAGAAACGCCAGAATCACCCAGGTCCACGCAATCACTTCCTTCTTGACGCGGGTGCCCCATGCGGATTCCACTTCCTGGGCGGCTTTCTTCTTCTCTCTCGAGCTTGCGTCATGCTTCATGATGCGCCGTCACCTCTTCACTCACCTTGTTCGCACTCGCATCTTCGCGGACTTCCAGTTGCACCAGATCGGTCGGGTAAACACCCGTGTAGCACGAAGTACAGAAATTTCCTTCGGTATCGTTCACGGATTGCCGCAATCCCGGCAACGAAAGATATCCCAGCGAATCCGCGCCCAGGAACTGGCAAATATCTTCCGGTGTTTTCGCAAAGGCAATCAATTCTTCGCGTGTGGGGGTATCCACGCCGTAATAACAAGGCGAAATCGTTGGCGGGCAACTGATCCGCATGTGCACTTCCTTCGCCCCCGCTTCCCGCACCATGCGCACCAGTTTTCTGCTGGTCGTGCCGCGCACGATCGAATCGTCCACCAGCACTACGCGCTTCCCCGCGATCAATTCGCGCACCGGGTTCAGCTTTAATTTCACTCCAAAATTCCGTATCGCCTGGGAAGGCTCGATGAACGTCCTTCCAATATAGTGATTCCGGATCAGCCCCATGCGGAACGGTATCTTCGATTCCAACGCGAACCCAATCGCCGCAGGCACTCCGGAATCCGGCACCGGCACCACCATGTCCGCTTCTACGGGATGTTCCCGCGCCAGCAGGCGACCCAGCATCTCGCGCGATTCGTTCACTGACCGCCCGAAAATGATACTGTCTGGCCTCGAAAAATAAACATGCTCGAAAATGCAGTATTGATGCGGCTTCGGCGGGCTGAACCGTATGGACTCCATCCCTGACCGCGAAATCCGCAGCATCTCGCCCGGCTCCACTTCCCGCACGTATTGTGCATTCAACAAATCAAAAGCGCACGTCTCTGAAGCCACCAGCCACGTGTCCCCATTTTCCTCGGATTCAATTTTCCCCAGCACCAGCGGCCGGAATCCCCGCGGATCCCTCACGGCGTACAATTCGTCTGGCGTTAGCACCAGCAGCGAATACGCGCCTTCCAATTGATTCAGCGCATCGCCCAGGGCGCCGGAAAAATTCCTCGCCAGCGAACGTGCAATCAGGTGCACGATCACTTCCGTGTCGCTGTTCGCCTGGAAGATCGATCCGCGATGCTCCAATTTCCGTCGCCATTCGCCCGCGTTCGTCAGGTTGCCATTGTGTGCCACGGCGATCTTGCCCTTGCTGCAATCCACCAGGATCGGCTGCGCGTTCAACAGCGCCTTGTCGCCTGCCGTCGAGTACCGCGTGTGCCCGATGGCGCTCGCCCCTGGCAGCTTCGCCAGCACCCGCGGCTGAAAAATCTCTTCCACTTCGCCCATGGCCCGGTGCATATGCAGATCGCCGCCGGAACTGGAAACAATCCCCGCCGATTCCTGCCCGCGATGCTGCAGCGCGTACAACCCCAGATACGTCAAATTCGCCGCTTCCGGGTGTCCAAACACACCAAACACGCCACACTCATCATGAAAATGATCGTCCGCGTAGGCCAATTTATTTTTCACGCCGGTCTCACCTTTGTTCGCAGCTCGGCCCTAACTCTCGGCGCCAACAACAACACTAGAGCTACTATGAAAAAGATTGTGGGTGCCACCTCTGCCTCGTTAATTTGCCCTTTGTAGAGCCCAAACAACAGATGACGAGCGATTCCAAGCGAGCACGCGACGATGACCGCGCTCACCGCCCAAGGGGCCCGCACTGCGACGCCCACGAACGCGAGCACATTAACAAGCGAGAACGCGCCGATCATAAACACCACACCCCAAAACCCCCATTGAACCCTAACGTGCCCAGAAAAATAACGAACTAGCAGTAATCCAATCGCGCCAAAGCCAAGCACCCCGAAGTAGAAGAGGAGCCACCAGCGAGCTAGCTTTGCAGCGAGTAGTGAGTCCATCCCTAGCCCCGGCTCGTAATTGTGCGCTCGAGCGAGTTGGCCCAAATATCTTGCAGCGCGGAGACGGGCGCCGCGGTAACTGGCCGTCCCTTATATTCGATGCACAGCGTATTGTCGCCCGTCACTTTGCCGATTTCGTGCGCCCCTACTCCATATTGTCTCGCAGTCGTCCGCAGAGCGCCAAGCTTTTCCGGCGATACGGAAACCACAACCCGCGCCCCGCGTTCGCCAAAAAGTGCATACTCCGCGCTCACATCTTCCGGCACCGCTACATTCGCTCCAAGCCCGGTTGCCGCGAAACACGATTCCGCCAACGTTACCGCCAGCCCGCCGTCACTCACATCGTGCGCGGATTGCAGCGTCCCCGCCTCCGCCAGCGCGACCATGCAATCAATCACCCATTTCTCCGCGCCAAGTTCAATTGCCGGAGGCTCCCCGGCCACAATCCCGCCAATCGTCTTCGAGTATTCCGACGATGAAAACTCCCTCTGCTTGCCGGCCCGCGGCGGAGCCTGAGGTCCTGCTTTGGAGGAAGTCGACCCGTCGAGCAGCACGATCACATCACCCTCATTCCGGAAAGCCACCTTCAAAACTTTCGACGCATCTTCCAGAATCCCCAAAATCCCAATCACCGGCGTCGGATAAATCGATTTCCTCAGAGTCTCGTTATAAAAACTCACGTTCCCGCCGGTAATCGGTGTCCCCAGAGCCACGCACGCTTCACCAAGCCCATCGATCGCCTGCGAAAATTGCCACATCACTTCCGGCTTTTCAGGGCTTCCAAAATTTAAACAGTTCGTCGCTGCAATAGGCCGCGCACCGCTGGCCGCCACGTTCCGCGCCGCTTCCGCAACCGCGTGCATCGCGCCCGCTTTCGGATTCAAAAACGTCCAGCGGCCGTTTCCATCCGTCGCCAGAGCTAACGCCCGTTTCGCCTCCTTGATTCGCACCACTGCCGCGTCACTCGCGCCCGGCCCCGCAAGCGTATTCGTCCTGACCATCGTGTCGTACTGCTCCGTGATCCATCTCTTCGACGCAATTGTCGGCGAAGCCAGCAGCTTCTTGAAATTCTCCGTAAGCTCCGTGCCTTCCGCCGCAAAATGGAACCAATCCACTTCGCTCTCTTTCCGCGCCTTCGGTTCCGCTATCGGCCGGTTATACACCGGCCCTTCTTCCGCCAGCGGGTGCGCCGGAATCTGCGCTACCACCGCGCCGTGGTCCTTGACCATCAGCAGCCCGCCGTCCTTCACTTCGCCAACCACTGTCGCGTCCAGCCCCCACTTCTTGAACACCGACAGCACTTCCTGCTCGCGCCCGCGCTCCGCCACCAGCAGCATGCGCTCCTGCGATTCGCTAAGCATGATTTCGTACGGGCTCATCCCCGTCTCGCGCTGCGGCACCTTGGCCAGATCAATTTCAATTCCCGTCGCCCCACGCGACGCCATCTCGCACGTCGAGCACGTCAGTCCCGCCGCGCCCATATCCTGAATCGCCACCACCGCGCCCGTCTTCATCGCCTCCAGGCACGCTTCCAGCAGCAACTTCTCCATGAATGGATCGCCCACCTGCACATTGGGCCGCTTCTGCTGCGATTCTTCCGTGAACTCCGCCGAAGCCAGCAACGAAGCGCCGTGAATCCCGTCGCGTCCTGTCTTCGCGCCCACGTAGATCACTGGATTACCGACGCCCTTCGCCTTGGCAAGAAAAATCTCCTCTTTCCGCGCAATCCCCAGCGCCAGCGCATTCACCAAGGGGTTCTGCGAATAGCAAGGTTCAAACGCCACTTCCCCGCCCACCGTCGGCACGCCAAAACAATTTCCGTATCCCCCGACTCCGCGAATCACCCCGTCCAGAATCCGCCGGTTCTTCGCCGCTTCTTCTTCGCTCGTGGTGCTCGAGGCCTCGATCTCTCCAAATCGGAGCGAATCCAACACCGCGATCGGCCGCGCGCCCATCGTGAAGATGTCGCGCAGAATTCCACCGACGCCGGTTGTCGCTCCCTGAAACGGCTCCACAAAACTCGGATGATTGTGCGA
>Ga0181523_10005633_pt1 | contig 10265 bp, 8 predicted proteins | sample PEATcosm2014_Bin_43_FD_119752 | JGI IMG/M metagenome (GOLD analysis project Ga0181523, IMG submission 119752) | Peatland microbial communities from MTU Mesocosm Facility, Houghton, MI, USA - PEATcosm2014_Bin05_30_metaG | ecosystem: Environmental > Terrestrial > Soil > Wetlands > Peat | place...
CTCTCGTACGCCTGGCCGCTCGGCGTTGCCACCGCTGACGTGAGCGATCGAGCCGGCAATTATCACGACCCAGGGACCAAGCGGCGCACATCTGACCTCGCCGTTCGAAGGGTCGTTGAAGACCCTCTTGCACAACTGGCCCAACGCATCGATCTTGGCCTCGACGGCGAACACGAACAGGTCCGCTCCCCGGCACACAATGGGAGGCTCTGCGGTCATTACGGGGCCAAAATCGAGGTATTTGAGCAAAGACATGATTGCAGTCCTGAACTGGGGCTACCGTTAGCGGGCCTTGTGAAAGTTAAGCCCGAACATATCCTCGCGCCATGCTTTCGGCAAGCTCGATAGAATCGGCTTGCTTATTCTACCGATGAACGACGGTTAACAGGGAGTATTCCGGGGCGCCGACCAACAAAGACGCAAGATTAGATCGATCGGTTATGGACGTTCTTGTTTTAGGAGTCAGTGGTCATATCGGCAATGCCGTCGCCCGCGAGTTGCTCGCCCGAGGACATCAGGTAACGGGAGTCAGCCGGGGCACTCGTCCCGCGCGGAATCTCGCGGGCCTGCCGATTCGCCATATTCGGAGCAACATTGGCGATGGAAAGCAACTCGATTCGTGGGTGCGACGCTACGACGCGATAGTCGACGCCGCGGCTCCCTATCCGATCGCACTGGCTCAGCCTGGCGAAGCGGGCGTGCCGACGTTGCTGCGTCAGGCGAATCGGCGGACTCGCGCGCTCCTCGAAGCCGCACGCAAACACGACGTCTGTCTTGCCTACGTGAGTTCGTTTGGCACGCTCCCGCAGCGCCGTTTTGGGCTTGATCGGATTGCGACGGAACTGATGCGGCAGTTGCATCCGTACTTCGCGGTCAAGGAAAGTATCGAGCGCGCCATGCTCGCGGCGGCGGCCGACGGACAACCGGTCGTGGTCGTTAACCCCACCGGATGCCTTGGGCCGTGGGATCAGAAGGAGCGCAACCGATGCTTCGTGCCGGCGCTCCTCCGTGGTGAGATTCCAGCCTCAACCGATCAGATGCTCAACGTCATCGACGTACGTGACGCCGCGGCGGGGGTGATCGCCGCGCTCGAAGCCGGACGTTACGGCGAACCGATTGCTCTAATCGGGCACAATATATCGAATGAGATCCTTTTCCGCTGGATCTGCGAAATCGGCAGGGTGAGCCCGCCGCGCATGGTCACCCCGAGCGGCGCGGGTGTGATCTCCACTTACCTGACCGAGCTCGCGCTGGGCGCGCTGCGGGTCGAGACGCCGTTGCCGGCGCTGATCGCGATGTTGACTTATATGCATGACTATCTTGCGCCAAGTGTCGCGCAAGAGGAGCTCGGCGTCGTGCTCAGGCCGTTGTCCGCGACGCTGCTCGAGAGCATCGCCTGGTACCGGCTGATCGGTTACTGCTGAGGTGTCGGTGCGCGGTCAATTCCGCTCGATCACCCAAACCATCAGCGCCTCGATAAATTGCCGATCGCGGGAGTCCGGCATCCCGGTATAAATGCGCGAAAACTCGTGGAGCGCGGCGCCAGCCAATTCCTCGGCGAGATGCCGCGCATAGTAGATGCAATCATATTTATCGAACAATTTCCGCATCCAAAGGACCTGTTTGCGCGTGCGTTGCAGCCGGCGTCGGGCGAGGATGCGAACGAGTTCAGCACGTTCGGCCGGAGCGGCCTCCTGGAGCAAGCGGATCATCATGAGCGTGCGCTTGCCTTCCATCAGGTCGCCGTTGAGCTCTTTCCCGTAGTGGGCGCTCGGCGCGAGATTCAACAGATCATCCTGGATTTGAAAGGCGGCGCCGAGAAAAAACCCTAAGCGGATGAAAGGATCCAAATCCAGGGTACCGCGCGTGCCAATCAGGGCGCCGGCGCGCATCGGAAAAATCGAGGCCAGCCAACAGGTCTTCTTGAGCACCATCTCAAGGTAGTCGGCCTCGCGCAGCCGGCCGTTGGCTTCCTCGCGCCAACCGAGCTCAAGCGCCTGACCCTCGGCCGATTCGCGCGCCGTCCGCACCGCCTCGTCAAAGATACGCGAAGCGAGCTCCGGGCCCATGGTCCGCCAGTTTTCGAGCAGCGGGCGCAGGCTGGTAAGCAGCAGCAGGTCGCCCGCGTTCAATGCAAGGGGAACGCCGTGCAAAGCATTGAGTGACGGTCGCCCACGGCGACTCTCGCTTTCGTCCTCGATGTCGTCATGGATGAGCAAAGCGTTGTGCAACAACTCGATCGCGGCCGCAGTGGGCAAAACCTCGTCGAGCGACGCGCCAAACGTGCGCGCGACGGCGACGCAGAGGCTCGGACGCATCATCTTGCCGGGCCGTGTTGGATAGTCGGCCACCAGGTCGTAAAGGTAGCGGCGCGGCTCGCCACCTTCGAGGTAACGACGCACCGCCTTGCGCGTCATCGAACCGTATTCGTGGAGGGTCGTTTCGACGATCGTGGTTGATACTCGTTTCGCCATCGCGGCTTGCGACAGGAGCTACTTATTTCGCGACGCGTATGGTCAGCACGCCTTGCGGTTCGCCGGATTCGCGCTCAAGGAGCAATCCGCTGCAAATCGCGCCAGCGCTCATTCGTGGCACGCGAATTCGCAGGGAAGCCTTTTTACCCTTCGCCGCTTTGGCGAACTCGAGACCCTTCACAACGGGCTTTGCAATTCCCGGTGCGTACAGCCCCGTCGTTACCAGCATCAGGCGTTCCGCCCCCGGGCGTAACTCGAGCGTCGCTTTCACGGGTTGCGGCGAGCTCAACTCAATCTCGACGGCGGAGTTAGCCTCAAGAAATCCGCCACGGCCCGTATGATTGCCGACCGCCAGCGGACTGCCGAGCGCGACCGTTTGATTGAATCCCGCGGCGCCCGCCGAGTTGATTATCTGGCCCACGATCGGGACTAAATCCGCGACCGAACGGAACACGCGGGCCACCGTGTTTTGGAGGTCGGGACCGCCGCCGATTGGCTCCTTGGCGCGTTTGGAACGATATTGCCGCTCCACAGATTCCGCATGGCGCATGTGCTCCTCGATCACGCTGTAACCCAGCTTCACGCCGTCGATCGCGCCATTGGCCCGGCGGCTCTCAGCGCCAGTTCCTGAGGCGGTCGCCAACGGGCCGTCGGGCTGCCAGGAATCCGGCTGGCGCAGGGCGCCGGGCCACGTGCGCAGGGGCGCCGTCCGGGCTGGTCGAGCACGGCGTACCCGGGCCCCATGCTCTCCGCTCCCAGTGCTTCTACGGATGGTCATAACCGATGATGTCCTCAAGCTTGGGCAACGCGGCGATCGCATGGGCCGCCAGCCGTCCCGAGATGAAGGCCGATTCGACGCAACCCAGGTTCAATCCGCAATCGGTCCAATCGCCCGCGATCGTCAAATTGTCATAACTATAGTCGAGCGGCGAGATACGATACTCAATGCTCCCGGGAACGGACAGCACATAGCGGTCACTCGGGTTGACATTTGCGGTCCAGAACTGTGATGCAAAGCGCGACTCATCGCGCGATGGCCTGCTGCCAACAGACTCCCCCGGATCGACCAGCAGCTCCCAACGGAACTTCCCCGAGGTATTCACGCTTTTCGGCAAGATCGTGCGCAGGTTGGAGCGGATCCACGCAACCGCATCGTCGCGAACCTGCTCACGGCATCGCTTGGCGAAATTATGACTCTCGCGACGTCGAGTTTTCGGCGGTTCGCGCATCGCACCACATAGATAGATCAGGGAACGTGGCCGGACGGGCCACTTCTCTTCCCGGATCAGATGGCGCATATCGGCCCACGTGTCGAAGGGTTTGGCAAAGCCTGACATGGTGGTGGGCAGGCCTTCCCAACCCAGTGACGCCATGTCCGTCCGCAACCAGAGCTGGAAGGCTTGCGTGGGGATGGTCTTGACACGCTCCACCATTGCGGCCCAGCGCGGATTACTCGCCACGATCTCGCCACAAACGTCCGGGATCGCGCCGAGGCCGACGCCCAAGACCACCAGATCGAAGTCTTTTCCTACCTGCAGGGTCATGGCCCCGCTCCGCCTCCGCTCCCAATGTGACTCGAATTCCCAACCTTCGGCGCGCAAGCGAGCACCGTCGACGAGCTGGCCATAATCCGGTGCGGAGGGCCAGCACGGCAATCCGCGTATGTCGATCAAGGGCTGATACTCATCGGCGTTCTTCACCTCGGCTTGAACATCAAACTCCAGCGCGGCGACGTGTCCGGGCGCTTCCGTGGCAGGCGCCCCAAGGCTCACATTACGCAGACGATGGAAGAACTTGAAGCTGACGCCGCGCCGTTTCAGCACTTCGTAAAAGGGCGCGAAGACGATGTCTCCCATGCCCGCCTGCATCTTCCACATCATCGCGCCGCGATAGGTGAAGAACATGCGCAAACAGGCCCGCAGCCCGAGCCCCGCCGCCATCCGCGGGCGCCGGACGTCGCCGTCCTCATAGGCCATCGCCAGGTCGTACAGACCACGCATCAGGTCCGAATTGATTGAACGCTCGGACGCACCGTTGAGCCGCAGCCACTCACGCGTGTCATAGGCGTTCAGGCAATCGAAACCGCTCGGCTCGCTCAACAGATTGAACCGGAGCGCCCCGCGCTGGAAGGCCAGGAGCAAATCGACGACTTCCCAAACGGATCGTAGCTCGGGGTCGTCCGCGATTACGCCGGCGAACTGCTGGTTCAGGTTTTCGGCGACGGTTTCCAGGAGTGGCATCAGCAGGTTCAACCCGGGCAACGGCGCCGCGCGGAAAGCCAGTTCGACAAAGCGCAGCGCGCTGACCAGCCCGGTTACGGTAGTCAGGACACCATACTTGAGGTATTGCCGTACGGTCGCCTGCATCTCGGCCGACGAGGCGATATTCAGGTCAAAAGCGGAGGTGGACGGGTCAGGCCCGCGACCCTGGCGCGCGGGTTCATCAACCGTCGGCGGCACGCTGGCCAGCAGGGTCCGCAGCAGCGTCGCCGAGCGCACGAGATAGCTGGAGGTGGTAAACGGGTTGTAATCGGTCAGAGGATCGCCGGGCAGCCCGTCGCCGGGCGGAAAGTGTGCGAGCCATTGCCGCCGCGCTTCGCTGCCTATCCCGATAAATGGTTCGGCGACGAAGGCGTCGCGCCAGTCCGCGATCCGGCATTTAAGCGGGTCGCGGCCGAGTTCCGCGTAGCATTCACGCATCAGGCGAAAGGCATTCTCGTAAAAGCCCATCCAAAGGTGAAGTCCGTGCTCCTCGATCCGATCAGCCGGACCCCTGCCCGACGCGCCCTTGCCGCCGAGCCTCCACCCTGATTGATAGACCGTGATGTGATATTTGCCCCGATGCTGTGGGCGACTGAGTTCGACGGCCGCCGCCATCGCGGCACATCCCCCACCGACGATCGCGACCTCGATTCGATCAGTTCTGCCCGACCTGCTTTTCATCTTGCCGAAGTGGTGTAGGACGTTCTCACAGGCCGTCACAGGTCCGACCGCAGGCATCCGCCACAAAACCTGCCACTCAGTTAGTCGAGATTACGTCCCTTGGCAAGATACTGCAAAGTCTAAGCTAGAGACACCGAGTCTTCGTGCCTCGGTCAGCGCAAATCGCCCCGGCCGTCAGCCGCATGAATCGTTACGAACTTCAAGTGCGATTGCGGCGGCGCGCGCCATTTGCGCCCGGTCAAAGGACATCAGCAGCACCCCGGTTTCATCCTCCGGCGTACCTCGATAACCTAGAGGGGGGGAATAACGTACTTCCGACGCGGAGTTGCGGTACCGGTTGATAAGTTCTTCGGCGACCGGGCGCCACGCGGTTTCGCCGACGACGATCCGGTCGTGGTCGATATACAAAATCATCCCGTAACGATATTCGGGCAAACGGTCCCAATTCTCTTCGGCGTCCATGATCGCGGGAGGGGCTGGTGGTCCGACGACGTCATCCACCGGTATCAGCTGGAGTTTCGATATCTGTGTTGCCTTGAGATCGTCAGGAATGCCCCCGTGGGACAAGTAGTCTTGTATTCCAACGATCAGCATCTCCATGCGTTGTTCGTCGAAGCACTTTCTCCACTTATCAAGCGAGGCATTTGTCGAACCGGGCGCGGAGAGATTGAGGCGATAGAGAGAGACTCCTCCCACCGTTTGCGGTGTGACGCCAAGACCGGATACGACGTTGCGCCAAATTGGCGGTTCCCGATCATCAACGATCAGGACCGCCACCTTCTTCGCGATCAGATAAGCCTTTAACTGCTCAGCTGCGTGCGGAAGGTATTGCTCACGAATAAAAGCATCCAATATTGGCCAATTCGCAACCGTAGCAGGCCACGGCCCCGCACCTTGGGCGAGGTTGAAGTACATCTTGCTCTGCGCTTGCCACATCATTGCCTCATTGCGTGGCCAAACCGGAATAACAAATACGGTATCGCCGGAAGATATATATTTCTTGTACAGGTCGGTCCTGAAAAATTGTGGAGAGTCTGTCGCAGAGTCCCAGAAGCCGGGCGAAAGGTTCGGCAACAGGCACGCGAAAACAACCGCGGCTACGGCTATTCTAAAACCCGTCCGGGCGAGAGTCGTCGAAAACCATAAGGCAGTCATCAATCCAAGAATCAGGAATCCATACTGGCAAAAGCGCACCGGCGCCGCGTTCTTCAGGACTCCTATCTGGAATAATGCCCAAGGCAGGCCGACCTTTGACTCTTGTCCTCTGACCATTAGCAGCGGACCGAGCGCCAAAAGCAAAATGATCACCAGGAGATCGACCAGCAATCGACCGCTGTTTTCGCTCCAGTGCCTACGCGCAAAAACCACGGCCATCGCAACCAGCGGCCATGACAAGAAGGCTCCGGTGTCGCCAACTTCGCCCCAATTGAAAGGCCCCGAGATCTTCTCGAACCACGGTAGCCGGCCTAACTCGTTGCTGGGGTTGGGAATGATATAGTTCAGAAGGTCCGCCGACAGCATGTGATCACTCCATAGTGATTTGCTGCAGGGCGCATGACCGATGAACGCGTACAAGTACGGGCTGACCAAGGCTATCGCCGCCACGTACGCGCCCCCAGCAATACAAGTGAAAGTCAGTACGCGGCTACGCCTCGTGGGATCGGTAAGCCAGGTGACGGCGAACGCAATTCCACCGAACACGGTCATCGAAGCAAAGGTCTCGGGCGAGACTAGAAACTGAACCGCCAGCAGCAGCGCGAGCCATAAGACCAGCCAAAACGTTTCGAGTTCCTGCCGAAACCACCGCAGGGCGAGACAAACAATCAGGGGAATCGGAAAAAGCCAGATCGAATGCAGCCGCGCATACAGCAGTTGCGCCAGCACCATCGGGCCGAAGCCAAAAATATAGCCGCCGAGCAGGGAACCCGCATAGGTTCCGCTGACATATCGACACAAAACGAATGCGGACCAGGCAGAGATCGCGAGGCCGAGTATGCATAGAACGTTTAGACTGAGGATCGGTCCGAATGCGCTAGTCAATGGCGCGGCGATGAGACTGAGCAGGGGAATACTGGTCGACCATGTCACATTGAACCCGGTCGGGACCCAGATGGTATGCGTGACGAAAGGATTGACGTGGTGAGCCGACGAATATGGCCACCATGCCAGGAACCACATCATCAGCTCGGGGTCAGGACCTTCCCCGATATGGAAAGTGGTAACATGGCCGAATAGTCCCCGTCCAAAGAAAAAAAGCGCCAAAATGAGGTAAAGAGTAAATGCTCCCAATCCCCATCGGTCGCGCTTGCGCATTCCTGCACTTCCCCCGCAGTTCCACCATTTCAGCACAACAACTCTTCACGCAGCACAATCTTAGTCGCGGCGAAAAGATCGTCGGCGACATAGTCGAAACTTAGTGTGTGGGGTGACCCCGTTTGGCTAGCCATTGTACCCACCAGAATGGTCTTGACTCCCGCGGCCTGCCCGCATTCGACGTCGGTCAGCCGATCCCCGATCATCCATGATTGTCGCATGTCGAGCATGAACTGATCGCGCGCGCGGAGCAGAAAATACGGTGACGGCTTCCGGCATCGGCATGGCCCTGAATAAGCGGGAATGACACCCTCGGGATGATGAAAGCAATAGTTAAAGCCGGCGAAGCTGACGCGCGCTTCAGTCAGTGCTTCTTCGAGTCTGCGGTGAATTGCCGTAAGGCTCACGAGACTATTCTTGCCCTTGGCATAGTCGGGTTGGTTCGAGACCAGGAAGAGCAGGAATCCTGCCTCCTGGAGCTCCAAAAGCGCCGTGATGACCCCGGGAATCAACTGAAACTGCGCCGGAGTCGGCGGCGCTTCGAAAGCGCCGGTCGACGGATTGTGAATGTTATAATTAAGCACACCGTCGCGGTCGAGAAACACCGCTCGACGCAGCGTCAAACGGCTCGCTCCCATTTCATTTCCCGCTGGCGTAGACGCGGATGCGACACGATCAGATGCCAGACGATCGCTTGAAACGCCTCCGTATGCGGAGTCACGGTCTCCGGTGATACCGTTGGCACGATGACGCAGGCATCCGCAACCTGCGCGGTGAATCCGCCGTCCCGGCCAACCACCCCTACCACCTGGGCGCCGACCTGCTTCGCGAGCTTCAACGCCGCGACGATATTCGGACTGATGTTCTTCTGGAGATTTCCGCCGCCGACGGAAAGCACAAACAGCGTATCGTTGCCGCACAGATTGCTGTCGCATAGCCAGTTGGCGAAACAAGACTCCCAGCCGTCATCATTAATCCGCGCCGTCAACTCAGCGACGTTGTCGGTAGGCGTGTAGCTTTCAATTCCGGCAATTTTACGGAAGTCGTTGACCGCGTGACTCGCGTTGCCGGCGCTGCCGCCAACTCCCAGAAAGAAGAGCCGCCCACGGCGCGCCCGCGTCACGCACAATATTTCGATGGCTTTGTCGATTTGTACGCGATCGAGCCTACTTGCGATCCGCGCCACCTCGTCAAGATACGTCGACGTATAATCGCTCACCCCTGCACTTCCCCCGCGACCGCGGATCGGCCGGTGCCGAGTCCACCTACGAACAAGACCAAAAATTATTGCCAGACGACCGCACATGTGACAACTAGTTATAAGTCAGCTACGGGCAGCATGGTTGGGCGCCTGGGGCCTTCGCACAGGGGGGAAGTGAGCAGCATAAGCAGGCGTATCGCGGTTGCGATGATCACGCGCAACGAAGAGCGCGCGGTCGGCAAAGTGATCGGCGATATTCGTCGCGCCGCACCGGAAGCCGCGATCGTCATCGTCGACAGCAGCTCCGACAGCACGCCGACGATCGCCGAGTCGATGGGCGCGCGGGTGATTCGACAGGTTCCCGCGCGTGGTTATGGCCCCGCGATGGATCGGGCGCTGCATGCCGCCGACCGCGAGGTCATTGTCACCCTCGATTGCGACGACACTTACCCGGTCGAGTTCATCGAGCCTATGGCGCGAATGATTCTGGAAGACGGGTACGATCTGGTCGACGGTTCACGCCTGGCCGGCAAGCCGGAGGCAATGCCCTGGATTAACTATCTCGCAAACTGGGGTTTTGCGTTGCTGGCTTCCCTGGTTTTCTTTCATCGCTTACGGGATCTGCACAGCGGGATGCGCGCGTATCGCAAAAGTCTGCTGGACAATCTCACTTACACCGTAAATGGCGCGGCTCTGCCGGTGGAACTGCTGTTGCGGCCGATTCGGCGGGGCTACAAAGTCAAAGTAATTACGATTCCCTACCGCGAGCGTATCGGCGAGAGCACCATGCGGCCCCTGCAGGGCGCGTGGTGGACGTTGCGGCGGATTTGCATCAGCCGGTTTGCCTGATGATTGTCGGCTCAATGCCAGTCGCTACCGCACACTGAGCGGTCGCTTTCGCGTGAAATCATATGACCGATCGTTATTTCATAGTCGGGGGCGCCGGTTTCATCGGAAGCCACTTCTCCGACGCTTTGCTGGCGGACCGCGAAGTTGCCGCGGTTACGCTCTACGACAACTTCGCTTCCGGACGCGAATGGCACTACGAAGCGCATATCGGCGATCCTCGTTTTCGCGTAGTGCGCGGGGACGTCGGCGATTGCGCCCGCTTGACCGCGGCGATGCGCGGGCACGAGGTGGTAATTCATCTCGCGTCGAATCCGGACATTGCCCGCGCGGCGCGCGAGCCGGAAGTCGACTTTCACCAGGGCACGATGCTGACCAATAATGTCGTTGAGGCAATGCGGCGAAGCGGCGCACACCGGATCCTCTATGCTTCCGGCAGTGGCGTCTATGGCGATCTCGGCGAGCACGAAGCCACCGAGGATCATACGC
>Ga0181523_10005634_pt1 | contig 10263 bp, 8 predicted proteins | sample PEATcosm2014_Bin_43_FD_119752 | JGI IMG/M metagenome (GOLD analysis project Ga0181523, IMG submission 119752) | Peatland microbial communities from MTU Mesocosm Facility, Houghton, MI, USA - PEATcosm2014_Bin05_30_metaG | ecosystem: Environmental > Terrestrial > Soil > Wetlands > Peat | place...
ATCGGCAGGGTTGGCGGAGACCCAATCCAGCATCGCCGAGCCAAGCATCACTCCGGCAAGCATCTCCCAGCCGGCCGTCGTTCAATCGAACTTCACTCCAGTGCAAATGCCACTCGCCGGGTCGGCAACGACTCAGAACACATCGACCGGCGTGGCCAAACAGCACACACAGAATCTTCCGGCGGCACGGATTTCCGAAACTGAATCAAGCATCGTCCCGACAAGCATCCCCCAGACGAGGATCCCGCAGATTGCCGCCGTTCAATCGAAGTTCACGGCAGCGCAGACGCCCCTGGCCGTGCCGGCAACGACTCAGAATACCTCGACCGGCGTGGCCAGCCAGCCTACACGGAATGTGACAGCGGCCGGGTGGAGCGGAATCGAACCTCGCAATGGGCCGACAAATATCCCCCAGACAAGCATTCCCCACCCTGCCGCTCTTCAATCAAACGTTACGGCAGGGCTGCAGATGCCACTCGCTGTACCGGCAACGACTCAGAATCCTTCGACCGGCGTGAACAGCCAACCTACTCAGAATTTGAGATCGGCCGGGTCCGCGGAGATCCAAGCAAGCATCGCCACGGCAAGTACCGTCCCGACAGACATCCCCGAATCAAACAATCCCAAGCCGGTCGTTCTTCAATCGAACGTCACCGCAGTGCAGATCCCACTCGCTGTACCGGCAATGACTCAGAGAGCTTCGACCGTCGTGGCCAGCCAGCCTGCGCAGACTGTGACAGCGGCAAGGCTTCCCGAGACTGAATCAAGCATCGCTGCGACAAACATCGTTTGGCCGTCCGCCGATCACGCGAACGTCGCACCAGTGCAGATACCGCTTGCGGCTCCGGCAACGACTCACAATGCTGCGACCGTCGTTGCCAGCCAGCCTGCACGGAATGTGACAGCGACAGGGTCAGCAGAGATCCAATCAATCGTCCCCCAGGCAAATATTGTCTCGATAAGCATCCCCCAGCCTACAGTTCTCCAATCGAACTTCACGGCAGTGGAGACACCCCTTGGCCTACCGGCAACAGCTCAGAATACTTCGATCGGTGTGACCAGCCAGCCTGCACAAAATCTTCCAGTGGCGAGGCTTTCCGAGACTGAATCAAGTGTCGGTCCGACCAACATTGTTCAACCGTTCGTCGTTCAATCCAGCGTCACGCCAGCGCAGACGCCCATCGCCATACCGGCAGCAGCTCAGAACACTTCGACCGTCGTGGCCAGCCAGCCAACGCGGAATGTAACAGCGGCGAGCTTTCCCCAGTCTGATTCAAGCAACCTCCAGACAAGCATCTCGCAGCCGGCCGTCATTCAATCGAATCTCACGGCAGCGCAGATGCCCCTCGCCGATCCGACAACGACTCCGAATCTCTCAACCGGTCTGGCTGACCAGTCTACGCAAAACCTTCCAGCATCGGGGTTGACGGGAATCCAATCCAGCGTCCGCCAGACGAACTTTGTTCCGACGAGCATTCCCCATCCGGCCGTCGTTCAATCGAACGCCGCCCCAGCGCAGACGCCCCTCGCCATACCGGCAACAGCTCAGAACACTTCCACTTCGACCGTCGTGGCCAGCCAGCAGCCTACACAGACTGTGCCAGCGGCAAGGCTTTCCGAGACTGAATCAATCGTCACTCAGGTAAGCGTCGTCCCGACAAGCATCCCCCAGCGAGCCGTCGTTCAGTCGAACGCCGCCCCAGCGCAGGCGCCCCTCTCCGTACCGGCAATGACTTGGAATACTTCGACCGGCGTGCCCAGCCAGCCTACTTGGAATGTGACGGCGGCAAGGCTTCCCGAGACTGAATCAAGCGTCGCCCCGACAAGCGCCCCCCAGCCGGCCGTCGTTCAATCGAACGCCGCCCCAGCGCAGGCGCCCCTCTCCGTACCGGCAACGACTCACAATGCTGTGACCGTCGTGGCCAGCCAACCTGCGCAGACTGTGACAGCGGCAAGGCTTCCCGAAACTGAACCAGGCATCGCCCAAACAAACATCGTTCAGCCAGCCGCCGTTCAATCGAACGTCATCCCAGCGCAGATACCCCTTGCCGCTCCGGCAGCATCGCAAAACGATTCGACCGGACAGGCTGCCCAGCTTACCGAATACGTCCCAGCGAAGGGGTTGACGGAGACCCAGTACAGCATCGCCCATACAAGCGTCGCTGAGACAACCGTCGCCCAGAAAACCATCATTCAGCCGTCACGCGTTCCATCGAGCGTCACCCCGCTGAGCAATGATCCTTCTCAGAGTTCATCGAACCTGCCGGCCACCCGGATTCAAGAGTTGACGGCTCCGATCGCAGCTTCGCCAAAGGGCGCAAATGGCGATTCGATCGCAGTCGCCACCACGGTCCCGGATGCGGCCCCGGCCACAGACTCGACCGGAGTGCAGGATTCGCTTCCGGCGGTGGACTTGAACGTAATCTCGGATGCGGTCCAAAACGCAGTCGCGAATGACCCGATAAAAACCAACCCAGTCCCAGTCCTGCGCGCTGCCCTGATCGCATCTGCGAACGACGCTGCTGCTCCAGCATTGAGAACAGGTTCAACCGTCCAGACCGATCCGCAGCCGCCAGCGCCCAATCAAGTTCCCGCCGCAGAAACGATCACCGTTCCCGGCGGCATAGCCGATCAGTTGGCTGCCCTGCCTCTCTCTGCCGGGTCGATTGAGACGATTCAGACCAGTGTTTCGAGCTTGAAGTCATCCTCCGCGGCGAAGCCGCAGGCCAATGCGTCCGCGGCCGACAAGGGCTCCGGCACAGATCAGACTGGCGCGAAGAAGAATGCCGAGCCCGTATCCGAGGCGGGATCCAGGAGCAGCTCTCAGGATGCGCCCTCATCGGGCAATCAGAGCCAGGGCGGCAACACCCCTCAGGCGCAAGACGCGGCTCCGCTTCCGATCAACATTGCAAGTCACTCCGCGGCCGCGACTGTACCGGCGCCGAACACGGCCACTGTTGCTCCGATCCACACTTCCTCAACTCTGGCAGGAGCCGCTGGAGTTGCCGCGAGGACAACGGATAACTCAACAGCTCACGCTTCGACCGCTTTACCCCAGGCCACTCCGGTCATCAATACGGCAAAGCTCATTCAGAGTATGGGCCAGTCCGAGATGCGCGTCGGTATGCGGTCGAACGAGTTTGGCAGCATCTCGATCAGCACCTCCACCACGCGGGACGTGGTCTCTGCTCAGATCTCGCTGGAACACGGGGAACTTGCCAAGACACTCGCGGCGCATTTGCCGGAGATACAGGCAAGGTTGGGCAGCAATCAGTCAGTGGATGTGCGCATTGACATGAATGGGGCAGCAACAGGGCAGGGAACTGGAACCTTCGGCGGCATGTCAAACAGCTCAGCCGAACAATCACGCAGCGGCAGGCAGCCAGCGGGCAACATGGCGGCAAGCTCTTCAGACAACGGTGTTGCCGAACAGCAGTTTTCAGCAGCCGCGGCGGCATTGCCCACAGGCTATGCCCGTCTCGACATCAGGGTTTAAGTAGCGAGCAAGGACATCAAAGTACCTGAGGAGGAGCAATCATGCAAGGTGTGTTAGCAAACTATACAATGCCGACGAATTTGAGTGCGCTCATGCCGGCGGCAAGCAGTGGACAGCCAAGAGCTGCCAGCGTAAAAACGAACGCTGCCACTTCGACCGGCTCGAGCAGTTCCACCTCAAGCAGCAATTCGGCCAACGGGCTGGGCACCACCTTCCTGAGCCTTCTGGCGCAGGAACTACAGAATCAGGATCCGACGGCCCCCATAGATCCGACTGCGATGGTCGGCCAGATGATTTCGTTGAATCAGCTGGAACAGCTCATCGGCATCAACCAGGCCGTTAACCCCATCACGACTGCCGCGGCTCAGGCAACGAAAGCCGCGGCCACCAGCGCTGCGCTCGCCTCAACCGTCGGCGGCGCCACCAGCATGCTCTCACCTTCGGCCGCGGGCGCGGCCACCAGCCAACTTCCATTTGACCCCAACACGATGATGCCCCTGGGTTTCGCCAATAGCGGCGCGGTGGCAGCCTCGATCAACTCGTCCCTGAACCCCGTCACCATGGGCTATTCCGGTTCGACAAGCAATGCCTCAGGAGGCAAGTAATGGGCGCTTTTTCAACACCACTCTCCGGACTTACATCAGCTCAAGAGCAGCTGCAAGCCGTCTCCAACAACCTGGCCAACATCGACACCGATGGCTACAAAACTCAGAATCTAACCTTCAGCGACATCTTCTTGCAGACTGGCGTGACGAACGGCAGCGGCGACCCGCTGCAAATTGGATCGGGCGTCGCGGTTTCCTCCACGGACTCCGATTACACCGAAGGAAACCTGGCCGCGACTGGCACTTCTTCCAATATGGCCATCTCTGGAAATGGGTTCTTCATCACACAGAGTGTCAATGGAGCACAAGACTATACGCGCGCCGGCGACTTCACCACCAACCACGCCGGCCAGCTGGTTACGCCCAGCGGTGATCTCGTGCTTGGATATCCCGCGGTCAGCGGAGTTGTGAACACTTCGGCGGCTCTACAGCCGTTGCAGGTCGGCAGCATGACCAGCCCGGCGGTTGCCAGCACGATGATTGGGATTACAGCCAATCTCGATTCCGACGCCGCCATTGGCGCTACGGCTCCCAGCAGCTCGCTTTCGATCTATGACTCTCTGGGATCGGCGCATATCCTCTCGGTCTCCTATACCAAGACAGCGGCAGGAACCTGGAGCTACACGGTCACCGTACCGTCCGCGGATGTGGTCGCCGGAACCACGGGCGACACCACGGTAGGCACAGGCACGCTGATCTTCAACGGTTCAGGTCAGTTGGACCCGTCATCCACGCTTGGTCCGATCAGTATCCCGACCCTTGCCGATGGCGCCACTGTGCCGTTGGCACTTGCCGGGCCATTTGGAACGGCCACGAATCCCACCATCACCCAGACTGCAATGGCAAGCGCCACGAGCGCCACCACAACCGATGGTTTCGCCAGCGGCACGCTCACAAGTTTCACCGTGCAGCCGGACGGCACCATCAACGGCACCTTCACCAGCGGGAACACGCTGGCGCTGGGACAGGTTGCGGTGGCATCATTCGCCAACAACCAGGGGCTTACAAGCGTCGGCAGCAATAATTACCAGTCGACCGCTGCCTCCGGTGCGGCCGTAATCGGGCTGGCTGGAACAGGCGGACGGGGCACTGTCGTCGGGGGCAGTGTTGAACAGTCCAACGTGGATATCGCCTCTGAATTTGCCAAGCTGATCGTGGCGCAGCAGGCCTACTCGGCAAATGCCAAGTCGATCACCACATTCAACACGCTTTCCCAGGCAACCCTCGCAATGATCCAGTAAGCCATTGCGCCGGCAGTTTCTTAGCATTGCATTAACGGCCCGCCGCTCAGCCAGTCTGCTGAGCGGCGAGCCCCGTTTCCTGTCAACCCTTCTCATGCCTGCCTAACCAAGCCGCTTCGACCCCGGATATGCGAGTGCTTGAGGCGACTCTGCACTGCGCCTCCCGAACTCCATTTCTCCTTATTCCACAGCCGCTTGGCGCTGTTTTTACCGGCTTCGCCGGCCCATCGCCCGGTCCCCTCGCAGCAACGGCCTCTCGATTGCATTCACCTCTTGTCGAGAGGCCGGTGTGGGCGGCCTTCGAAAAGCAATCCATAGGCAAAACCAGCAAGGGGCAAGATTCCTGCTTGACGATGGAGCGATGGAGATCAGGGCTCCAGGGAAGAGAAACAAATGAACACGGCAATGACCTCCGCGAAGCCGGCGATCGAACCGAAATCGGCGCAGGGTCCCCAACTGGTTGAAAGACATCAGGAGCGGGACCCAGCGGAGGTTCTGCCCTGGCTTCCTTGTACGCTTGCGCTGGATATTCCGGTGGTGAAGTTCACGGTTGGCGACTTGCTGAGCCTTACGCATGGCTCCATCGTCGAGACCGCATATCACCAGAGCAGCGATCTGCCCTTGCGGGTGAATGGACAATTGGTCGGTTGGACAGAATTCGAAGTCGTTGGCGATCGCCTGGCCGTGCGACTCACGGACCTTTCATGAAGACTCGGACTGCAACGGCTCAGGTCGAAACACAAACCCCCTCGCGGGTTGCGGCCCAAAGCCCTGCGCCGCCGCTGCTGGTGTTTCCGGGCGGGGTCTTTCCCGGCGGGGCGCCATTGAAGACTCTGCAAAACGCCTCCGGGCTGCTCTCCCGCGCATGGAGATGGTTCCGGGATCGGCAGGCAGCTCGCTCCAACCCCAGGCGGTTGCAGGTTGCCGCAACCGTCTCGCTCGGCGAAAAGCGTTTTGTTTCCGTGATCCAGGTGGATGGACTGCAGTTCCTCGTCGGTGGCGGGGCCACGAACGTATCGCTGCTGGCGCAGTTGAAGGGCAACGCCTCGTTCGGCGACCTTCTTCAGGAGACGATGACCACCCCAAGGAAGCAGCCGGCGAAGCGGGTGAGGCAGCAGATCGCCAAGCCGGCGGCAGAGCCGGGGAGGGAACAGGCATGAGGGGACCCGCGTACATTCGGGCCATAGCTTGCCTCATGCTGCTTCTGGCGGCGGCTTCCGCTCATGCCGCGAACTGGCCCGCCCGCGCGGGTGCAATCTGTCTGATGGAATTCTGGCAATTTGAGCCACCGGTTGCGGCTCAACCCGCCGTCCCGCCGAGCGCAGCGGCACCTGTTCAACTGAACCCCGCGCCGCTTGTTCAACTAGGATCCGCGCCTCCCGCCCCAAACGAGTTGCGGATTACCGGCTTAGGCGGCGGTTCGGCGCAATGGTCGATCGTCGTCCTGCTGACCTTTCTTACCATTATCCCCTCCATCCTCATCTGCATGACTCCGTTCGCGCGGCTGCTGATCGTCTTTCACTTTCTCCGGCAAGCGCTCGGCCTTCAGACCACGCCATCCAATCAGACTCTCATCGGCTTATCGGTGATCATGACCTTCTTTCTCATGCAGCCGATCGGCGCAGCCATCTACAACGACTCGGTCGTGCCGCTGCAGCAGGGCAAGATCACCGCCGTCGATGCGCTCACTCGAGCTGGTGTGCCGATGCGCCAGTTCATGTCGCACTACGTTCGCGAAAAGGATGCCGCACTCTTCCTGGAGATAGCCAAGGAGCCTCGTCCTGCGAACATCAACGATCTTTCCTTCCGTGTCCTGCTTCCGGCGTACATTCTCTCTGAGTTGAAAGCCGGATTTCAGATCGGCGCAGTGCTCTTTCTGCCGTTTCTCGTTGTCGACATGGTGGTTGCATCCATTACCACATCTGTCGGCATGATGCAGTTGCCTCCAGTGGTTATCTCCACTCCGCTCAAGCTCCTGCTGTTTCTCATGGTCGATGGCTGGCACCTTCTTATCGGCGCCTTGATGAGGAGCTTCTACTGATGGACACCGATCAAGTGGTTCTGCTCGGACGTCTGATGCTGCAGGAGGTTGCGATCCTGGTCGCGCCGATCCTGCTTTCCGCCGTCATTGTCAGTTTCGCGGTCAATATCGTCCAGGTGCTCACATCCTTGCAGGATCAGACCCTTTCTCACGTGCCCCGCCTGCTGGTGACCGGCGGAGCTCTCTTCTTCACGATGCCCTGGATGTGGCGCCACCTGGCCCACTACACGATCAACCTCTTATCCGATTTTCACGCGGTCCTGCAATGAACATATCGCTGGTCCAGGTCTTCGGAGCGTTGTTGACCATCGGTGTCCGACTCACGGGCATCATGCTCTTTGCGCCCTTCTTCGGAAGCCTGGTCATTCCGGCCCGCGTGAAGGCAGTTCTGGTGATCGCTTTGACTGCGCTGCTTTACCCGATGCTTTCAACCAGGATGCCGCAACTGGCGATCAGCCAATGGCCCATGATGGCCTTCGGCGAACTGATGATCGGCGTCGCGCTAGGGGTAGCGACAAACATCGTCTTCGACGGCGTGCAGATGGCCGGACAGGTCTTGAGCGTTCAGATGGGCTACTCGCTGGTCAACATTCTCGATCCGCAAACCCAGGTCGAATCGACGGTCATGGCCACCTTTCATCAGATGATCGCGATGCTGATCTTCCTGCGCCTCAACGTCCACTTCTGGATCTTGCGCGCACTGGCGCGCAGCTTCGATTATCTGCCTCCATCCTCCGCCCATTTTGGAGCGGGCTTCACGGCGGCAGTGCTACAGGCTGGCTCCAGCGTCTTTTCCATCGGCATCCAGATTGCCGCACCGGTGCTCTCCGCAACCCTGCTTGCCGACATCGCTCTCGGCCTGCTGGGCAAGGCGGCTCCGCAATTGCCGCTGATCCTGCTGGGGCCGGCAGTAAAGAGCGTTCTCGGAATACTGGTTTTGATCTCCGCACTCAAGTACTGGCCGGGCATCTTCGAGCACTTGTTTCTCAATTCGATGAACCAGGCCGACCATATCCTTCACCTGGCTCAATAGCGACTCGCACGACAGGAACGTATGGCTGACAGCAGCAAAACAGAAGAAGCAACGCCGAAACGGCGAATCAAAGCGCGGGAACAGGGCCAGGTCGCCCGTTCGCGTGAACTGCCGGGCGTCTTCGCTCTTGCTGCCATCGTAGGGGTGTTTGCACTCATGGCGCCGTCGGCCGTCACGCACTGGAGTGTGCTTTACCGCAACACCATCAATGCCGCCGCCTCGGGAGACATCGAATCCAATGGTCCGGCGCTCTTCTGGTGTTCGGTTGAGGTGATGCGGTGGATTACTCCCATGCTGATGGCGGGCATGGCGGTTTCGGTGTTGACCGGGCTGGCGCAGGGCGGCTTCAACTTCGCGCCCGAGGCGCTGGCGCTAAAGTTCGATCGCTTCAATCCGGCAAGCAAGCTGGGACAGATCTTCTCGCCCGTTGGTCTGAGCAATCTATTGAAGTCGCTGCTCCCGTTTACCGCCATTCTCTGGATCACGATCAATGCGATGCGCACGCACTGGGAGTCGATGGTCCTTGCCTCCAGTCTCGGATTGAGACCGTTCTCCAACCTGGTCGGTTCCATGCTGCTGGAGTTGACGTGGAAGTCGGTGCTCATCCTGGCGTGCTGGTCTGCGATCGATTATCTGCTGACGTTGAAGAAGATGGAAAGCGACATGAAGATGACCAAGCAGGAAGTCCGCCAGGAATACAAGGAAACGGAAGGCAATCCTCTCATCAAATCGCGCATCCGCCAGTTGCAAAGGGCGATGCGCAGGAAGCAGTCCCTGAAGGCTGCCGCAACCGCCACCGTGATTGTGACGAATCCAACTCACTATGCGGTCGCCTTGCGCTATGAGATGGAGATGCCCGCGCCGATGGTTGTCGCCAAAGGCCGCAATCTGCTGGCTGAGAGAATCAAGCAGCTCGCCCGCGACAACGGAATCATGCTGGTTGAGAACAAGCCCCTTGCGCAGGCTCTCTACAAGAGCGTGGAAGTGGGAGATTCGATTCCGTCCAAGCTGTACCAGGCGGTAGCCGAGATTCTCGCCCTCGTCTTCCGCGCCCAGGCGGAGGTTCGGCGCAATGAGGCCGAACGGCGTTCAAGGAATGCCTCCGGCGAGAAGATCGATCACAAATCTGCTGGACCCGCTTCGCGGCCGGGGGTGACGTCATAATGGAATGGCTGTCCAATATTCTGCGCAAGTCCGGCGAGTGGATCGCGCCCATCGCGGCGGTCTCGATGGTCTTTGTGATGCTGGTTCCGCTGCCCAGCTTCATGCTCGATCTGCTGTTGACGCTCAGCATTACCGCATCGATCCTGGTGCTGCTTACGGCGATCCAGATTCTGCGGCCGGTGCAGTTCTCGGTCTTCCCCAGTCTTCTGCTTTTGCTTACGCTGCTTCGGCTGTCGCTGGACCTGGCAGGCACGCGCCGCATTCTGCTCCATGGCAATGAAGGCACGGCGGCCGCGGGCAAGGTCATCGAATCATTCGGCCAGTTTGTGGTCGGCGGCAATTACATTGTCGGCTTCGTCCTCTTCCTTGCTTTGATCGCCATTCAGTTTCTCGTCATCAGTCACGGCGCGGTGCGTACGGCAGAGGTTACAGCTCGTTTTACCCTGGATGCCATGCCGGGCAAGCAGATGGCCATCGATGCGGATCTGAACGCCGGCCTGATCAATGAGCAACAGGCCCGCGCGCGCCGGGAGCGCGTCGCCCGCGAAGCGGAGTTCTGTGGCGCCATGGACGGCGCGGCCCGCTTCAGTCAGCGCGACTCGCTGGCCACCATTCTCATCATGGCCATCAACATCATCGCCGGGTTCCTGATCGGCGTCTTTCAGCAGGGTGTTCCCTTCCAG
>Ga0181523_10005637_pt1 | contig 10257 bp, 6 predicted proteins | sample PEATcosm2014_Bin_43_FD_119752 | JGI IMG/M metagenome (GOLD analysis project Ga0181523, IMG submission 119752) | Peatland microbial communities from MTU Mesocosm Facility, Houghton, MI, USA - PEATcosm2014_Bin05_30_metaG | ecosystem: Environmental > Terrestrial > Soil > Wetlands > Peat | place...
GCCGGTGCGCTCGAAAAAAATTCCGACGCGCTCAAAAGGGCGAACGCGCTGGACATGGACACCGCCGCGAAAGGCGGGCTTTCGTCCGCGATGCTCGACCGGCTCAAGCTCGACGACAAACGCATTGCCGCGATGGCGAAAGGACTGCGCGAAGTCGCCGCGCTGCCCGATCCAGTCGGAAGAATTCTGGACGAACGCGTCCGGCCCAACGGCTTGAAACTCCAGAAAATTTCCACGCCCATCGGCGTGGTGGTCATCATTTACGAGTCACGTCCGAACGTGACGGCGGACGCGGCAAGCCTGTGCTTCAAATCCGGCAACGCGACGATTCTGCGCGGCGGCAGGGAGGCGATGAACTCAAATCTAACCATTGCGCGGACGATGATTGAAGCAGGAAAACAGGCGCAGGCGACATTTCCTGAACACGCGATTCAGGTCGTGCCCGTGGCCGACCGCGAGGCGATCCCGATTTTGCTTTCGCTCACGCAATACATTGATCTTTGCATGCCGCGCGGCGGCGAAGGATTGATTCGCGCCGTGGCCGAGTGCTCGAAGGTGCCGGTCATCAAACATTTCAAGGGCGTCTGCCATGTTTTTGTGGATGCCGAAGCCGACTTGAAAATGGCCGAGGACATCGCGATGAACGCCAAAGTGCAACGTCCCGCCGTTTGCAACGCGATGGAAACGCTGCTCGTGGATAAAAAGATCGCGGCAAGTTTTCTACCAATAATCGCCACGCGCCTCTGGGAAAAGAAGGTTGAACTCCGGGGGGATGAGGATTCGTTGAAGCTGCTTGACGCAACACGCAGCGCGCAACAGGACGCAAAACTGCGGCCCGCGGCCGAACAGGATTTCTACACCGAGTACAACGATTACATCCTGAACGTCCGGGTGGTGGACGGCGTACAGGCGGCGATTGACCACATCAATCATTACGGCTCGGCGCATTCGGACAGCATTGTGACGCGCAACGAGGCACACGCAAAACAATTCCTCGCCGAGGTGGATTCGGCGGCGGTTTACTGGAATGCCTCAACGCGGTTCACCGACGGCGGCGAATTCGGCATGGGCGCGGAAATCGGCATCAGCACCGACAAAATCGGCGCGCGCGGCCCGATGGGACTGGAGGAACTGACGAGCTACAAATGGATTGGCATCGGCAACGGGCAGGTCAGAACTTGATTTATTGCGGGCAGCTTCGGGGCAATCCTTGCCACCATTGTCTGATTACCTGAAATTTGCTTTCAACAAAAATCCGGTTCCACGCCTGTCAAATACGGGCTGTTCGGCGGGCTTGATGATTTTACGCCGGGTTGGCTCCAGTTGCAGGAGCGAGCGGGCGTTCCCTTTATTGATTACACGCCAATCTAAGCGCTGGCACGATTCCTGATGTATTTTTTGAGGCTTGTTTATGCGGAATCTTTTTTTGGGGCGCCTTACTGGTCGCCGGGAGCTGTGCCGGATGCTGGCATTGGCATTCATGTTTCAATTAGCGGGGCGCGCCGACCAGATCATTTACGACGACGCGCTTGAGAATGGCTGGCAAAACTGGGGTTGGACGCTGATCAATTACAGCAATACCGCCCCTGTTCGTTCCGGTTCCGACTCCATTAGTGTCACTATCACCAACGCCAACCAGGCCATTTACATTGCCCACGCAGCTTTTGATTCCAGTTTGTATACGAACCTGACATTTTGGATCAACGGCGGGCCAACGGGCGGGCAGCAATTATTGGTACAAGGTCATGCCAACGGAAACCCACAAGCTTCCACGAACCTGCCGGCTTTGGCCGCGAATACCTGGCAGCAATTCAGGATTCCTCTGGATGCCCTTGGCGTCGCCAACCAGCCGAACATGGATGGCTTCTGGATTCAGGACCGGATTGGTTCGGCGCAGCCGACGTTTTATCTGGACGACATCAGTTTGGTTACCAATGCCATCTCGGCAGGCACCAACGCGCCGGTTTCCATCACGGTTAATGCGCAGGCCAACCGGAACCTAATCAGCCCTTTGATTTACGGCGTGGCATTTGCCTCATCGAATCAACTGTCGGATTTGAATTTCACGATGAACCGTTCGGGAGGAAACAACGAGACGCGATACAACTGGCAACTCAACGCGCATAACCTCGACGCCGATTGGTATTTTGAAAGTTATCCGGACTCCAGCGCCACTCCCGGCGCCACGGCGGATGCGTTTGTCGCCAACAGCAAGAACGGCGGGGCGCAGCCGATGATCACCGTTCCCATGATCGGCTGGTCGCCCTACCTGGGTGCTGGTCGCAGCATACTCTACAGTTATGCGACCAATAAATATGGCCCGCAGACTTCGACCGACCCCTATTTGTCCGCTGCTGGCAACGGTATCAGTGTCACCAACGATACCCCTATTACCTGGAACAATCCCAATGACGCCAATTTTCCAACCAATGTTGTTTTTCAACAAGGCTACGTGCAACACCTCCTCAATCAGTGGGGATCCTCCACCAATGGCGGCGTGCGTTATTATATCATGGATAACGAGCACAGCATCTGGTTCTCGACGCATCAGGATATCCATCCGGTGGGGCCGACGATGCAGGAAATCTGGGGCAAAATGCTTACCACCGCGAGTATGGTAAAATCCAACGATCCCAACGCGCTGGTTTGCGGGCCGGAGGAATGGGGCTGGAACGGTTACCTTTACAGCGGTTACGACCAGCAATGGGCCGCTCAACAGGCCGTTCAACTTGGATATTATCCCAGTCCGAACACTTATCCCGACCGCACCGCCAATGGCGGCTGGGATTACATGCCGTGGCTCCTGAGCCAGTTTCAACAGTACAACACCACCAACCATCAGCGTCTTCTTGACTATTTCACCCTTCATTGTTATCCGCAGGAAGGCGGCGTCAGCGGAAACGCGGTGGACACAGCGACAGAGTTGTTGCGGAACCAATCAACCCGCGTGTTCTGGGACACCAATTACGTGGATCCCAGTTGGATCGACAGCGTCATCGCGCTCATTCCCCGGATGAGAAATTGGGTTACCACCAATTTTCCCGGCACGAAGATTGGCGTCACGGAATATAACTGGGGAGCCGAAACCAACATCAACGGCGCGACCGCTCAAGCCGATATTCTTGGTATCTTTGGAAGTCAAGGTCTTGACCTGGCGACGCGCTGGACCACGCCTGACCCAGGCACCCCCACCTATCTGGCCATGAAGATATATCGCAATTATGACGGCGACAAATCAACCTTTGGTGACATGAGCATTCTTACGGTCGTGCCCAACCCGGATGTTCTCTCGGCCTTCGGCGCCGTGCGAACCAGCGACGGGGCGATGACGCTCATGGCCATCAACAAGGACCTCAACAATGCAACGCCCATAACGGCGAACATCACCAACTTCAATGCCATTGGGACAGTTCAACGCTGGCAATTGACTTCCGCCAACACTATCAACCATCTCGCAAACATCGCGCTCACGAACGGGGTTCTCAGCGAGATGCTCCCGGCCCAGAGCATCACGCTCTTTGTTTTGCCCGCGACGAATGTCTTCAACCTGCAAATCGGCAACAACAACCCGCCCGGACAACTGGGCGTCTGGCTCAACGGCCAGGCCGGACAAACCTACATACTCCAATCGTCCACCGATTTGGTTCACTGGTCGGCCGTCAACACCAACCGGTTGGCGAGCAATTCGTTCGAATTTTTCATGCCCACGACCAACGCCACACAGATGTTTTATCGCGGCGAGCTGGGCGGTCCGTGAATACAAACCTCTCTGCGAGATGGCGCCAACGGTCTTCATTCGTTCCGTTTTGACGCTGAACGTTTGGAAGCTTACTGTCTTGAGCGTGAACGCCATTTCTGCCAACCCAAAATCCGCGGCGGACGCCGCGCATTTTATTCGCGGGCAAATTCCCGCGAACGGGCTTTTTGCCGGACTCGAGTGGCGGATTTCGCCGGAGCCGTTTTCGCTCGGTGAAAATCTGGCGAAGGAAATCGAATCGCTGGGCCGGGTGCTGCTGCAATTTTATCGCGCGGTCAATTTGCTTTACCGCAAAAGCGCCGAAGGCAAGCAACCGGGATGGATCGCGCACTGGCTCGACCTCGGCAAACCGGCGGAACTTGTCGCACTTCAGCGTTCGCCCGCGTTCAAGAACGAAGTGCCGCGGGTCATCCGGCCCGACATTTTGCTGACGGAAACCGGCATCGGCATCACCGAACTTGATTCCGTGCCCGGCGGTATCGGACTGACCGGCTGGCTCGGGAAAACGTATTCACAAATTTCGGAGGGCGGAGTTCCACGACGCCCAAACCAAAATAGGGACTCGCGGAGCTCGCCCCTCCGAGAAAACGGTTTGCTCGGGGGCGAGGACGGGATGGTTCGCGGATTTGAATCCATCTTCGGCAACGCGAAACAGGTTCACATCGTCGTTTCTGAAGAAGCGGCAACTTACCGGCCCGAAATGGAATGGCTGGCAAGCCAAATTCAAGGTTCAAGGTTCAAGGTTCGAAGTTCAAAATTTGAGGACTTTGCCGAAGGCGACGCGGTCTATCGTTTCTTCGAGCTGTTCGATCTGGCCAACGTGCCGAACTCCAGAAAAATTTTTGAACTGGCGGCTGAAAAACGGATTCGCCTCACGCCGCCGCCGAAGCCGGTGTTTGAGGAGAAAATGCTGTTTGCCCTGTTATGGAACCGGAACCTGCAAAGCTTCTGGCGGCAGGAACTCGGTGAAGGTTTTTTTACCCGGCTGAAAAAACTGGTTCCGTACACTTGGGTTATTGATCCGGCGGCCTTGCCGCCGCAGGCGGCGATTCCCGAATTAAACCTGACGGACTGGCAACAGCTCAAAACGCTGTCGCAGCGCGAGCGCGAGTTAATCCTGAAGGTATCCGGGTTTTCCGAACATGCGTGGGGGGCGCGCGGGGTCTTTCTCGGCAGCGATTTGCCACAGGCGGACTGGGCAAAGGCCGTGGACGATGCCATCCAACATTTCGACCAGTCGCCGCGCGTGCTCCAGCGTTATCACAAACCGGCGCTCGTTGAGGCGCAGTGGTTTGATTTTGGGATGAACGAAGTCGTGCCGATGAAAGGCCGGGTGCGGCTGTGTCCGTATTATTTTGTTTCCGGCGAAGGCGACGCGGCGCGTCCGCAACTGGGTGGAGTGCTGGCAACCGTGAATCCCGCGGACAAAAAAATCATCCACGGCATGACTGACGCGGTTCTGGCGCCGTGCGCGGTTTCAAGTTGAAACCAGGGATAAGCTCGTCGAGGCGGGCTAAAATGCACAGGCGCGAACCGATGTGGCTGGACCCGCTGAAGCAGGAACTCCGGACGGCGGTTTATTATTTACCCCGGTTAAATTCATCAACGACCAGGCGGATGGCGTGGGTGTGTTCGGGTGTGCTGCCGCAGCAAGAGCCGATGATGTTGGCGCCGGCGGCCAGCAGTTCGGGCACGCCAGCCGCCATTTCAGCTGGTGTCTGTTTATAAACGGCCTTCCCGCCCTCCAGCAAAGGCAGGCCGGCATTGGGCTGCGCCATGGCCGGCAACATGCAATTCTCGCGATATATCCGGACAACCTTAGCCGCGCCCGTCATGTCCATGCCGGCGCCGCAATTCAACGCCACAATGTGCGCGCCTCTTTCTTCCACCAGCTGGGCGGCCTTGTCGGGCAACGCACCCATCGTCGTCAAAAAAAACGTCTTGTCCGCCGACAAATCATAAGCGAGCGAGCCGATGATGCATGGTGCACCGGCGGCTTTGGCGGCGTCAATGGCCAGACCGAGTTCATCGAGCGACGTTTGTGTTTCGATGATGATGGCGTCCACGCCGGCTTCGACGAGGGCGCGCGCCTGTTCTTCGAGCGCGACGCGCGCGGCGGTCTGCGCAAGATCGCCGTAGGGTTCGAGAATCGCGCCGAGCGGGCCGATGTCGCCGAGCACATATCCCGGGCGATTGCCAAGCGCCTCGCGCGCGATGCGCACGCCGGCCATGTTGATTTCCCGCACCTTGCCTGCGACGCCATGCCGTTTCAGGACGGTGCGGCTGGCGCCAAACGTATTGGTGATGAGACAATCGGTGCCGGCTTCCACGTAACGGCGCTGGATCGCGAGGACGCGGTCCGGGTTTGTCAGGTTCCAGAGTTCGCCGCAGGCGCCGTTTTCAAGGCCGGCGAGCACGAGTTGGGTGCCCATCGCGCCGTCGCAGACGAGGCGGCGTTCGAACGCGGCTTCTTGAAGCAGCTTTTTCATAGTCCGGCTTTCGAAATCCACAGAGCGAAAACCATTCCATGCTATTTCGACGATGGCTGAAGCGAGCCACGCTTGCACTGATCCATCCGTTGCCCTCGACTAAAGACGTTGTGGCCCTGGCAAAGACAACCAAGCGAATTAACTTGCCATAGAATCGGCCCATTTCAAAATAGTTGCCACTGGGTTTGTGATGTCCGAAATTGAGGCACAGGTTTTGGCCTGAATGGAAGTTTCCCAATCCTTGGAGAAAGTTGTCGGCTTTCAACTTCAAAGCCAGCTTAGCTCAGCGGTAGAGCAACGGTTTTGTAAACCGTCGGTCGTCGGTTCGATTCCGACAGCTGGCTCCATTTAAAATCAATGGGTTCCGGGGTTGGCCATGTTATTATATCCTTTTTCTTCTGACACAATTCTGACAAAAGCAGATTTTCCCAAGGAAACAAAATTTCCGTCACGGATGTCCTGTTTTTCAACATGGGTCTGTTCGGATGAGGTTTTGGGACGCAACCCCCAAAATTTGCCGGTCCAGTCCTTCTTCACCTCGCGAACGTAGTGGCTTTTACAGACCCCAGTGCTGTTCCCCATGTCGTGGGAAACTTGGTTCAGGTCGTGGGTCAAATTGTAATAATACGTTCCGAACGAATGACGCAAAACGTCCTGTGACCACACCAGACCCAAATCTTTTCGGAATTTTTTCTGTAAGCCACTGTGATTAATCGTGGGGTTCAGCGGCTCGTCGGGCCGAATCGCTTTGAGGTGATTCAGCCAAACCCAAAGCGTATCGGTGTCCTTCAAAACAAATCGCCTGAATCCGGTTTTGGATTTGTGGGCGACGAAAACCTCCTTCCCGTCAAAATTGAGGTCTTTCCATTCGACCCGTTCAGCCTCGGAGGGTCTTAATCCGCCAAAAACACAAAGGCAGTAATATCCCAAGAGAGACGGGTATGTTTCCTCACATAATCTCAGAACTTTTTCAACCTCGTCGGGAGAAAAAATGGAAATGTCCATTCGTTCGATTTTGATTTTCACACCCTTCGTCGGATTCGCGGCGATGTGACCGTTTTCGATGCACCAATTGAAAAAGTTTCTGAGGTATTGAAGATATTTCTTTTTGGTGAATTGTTCGCCAGCGATTTCCTTGAGCAGGTCTTGGATGTGTTTTTTCGTTACGTCACAGGGTTTTAATGGACCGAGGGTTCGAGTGATGTAATTGTGATAAGATTTATATTCGATTCTCGTTCTGCTTCTGAGGGGTTCCAAATTATTGTCGGTTTTCTCTTCATACCATTTCTGGCACAAATCTTTAATGGGCGGAATGACGGATTTTTTAATTTCCTGCTCCAAGTGCTGAATATAGAATCCAACAGCATCCCCAAGCGTTTTACCGTGGGGTTTTAGTTGAGCCACCAAACGCTCAATTTCCTTGTCTTGGTAAATCTGGTTGTTCGATACATTTTTCCCATTTTCCAAGATTTGGCCTTCAATCTCTTGGGCGTAATTCAAAGCATCTTCCTTCCTGTTGAAGTTTTTCCGTATTTTCAGACCCCATGTTTTTGAACGCCCATCCACCAAATAGTAATCGTTACCGTCTTTTTGGTATCGGTAAACTTTTGGAAATCCCTTTCTTATGGGGATATATTTTCTGGTCTTCGTGTTGGTCATTTTCTTAAATTTTCCTTCTGGATACGAACAGGGTCAGTCCCGGCAACGAGAATCATCAACCCAATTGAAGACCTTTTAACGAAGACTCACCGTCCTTTTATTATTACGGTGTCAATCATACACCAAGCCGCAGGACGGATAAATTTATTATATTCTCAAAACGAATTAAAATAAGGCGGCGATTCCGTCGGCGGAGATTTTATCGGGTGATTTCATTGGTTTGGCAAACCCAAAACTTTTTGCGCCCCCTCGTTGCCAATTTTGCGCTCCCGTGGTCAGGTCCAGAATGCCGAATGAATCGGCGTGAAAATAAACAAAACAACGTATGAAGACTCAATCAAAGACCAAAACTGGAAACGGAAACAACGCACAGGCAACGCTCGCGGAAATTAACGCCCGAATCGAGGCGCTCAAACAGCAACGAGTCGCTCTGGCTGATGGCCAAATTCAATGAACAAATGATTAAACTGAAAAAACTCGGCCAACAATAAATATGGAAGAGTTGCCGGAAACGACTGGTATATTTCCACGTTGCTCCCAGCCATTGCCACCCCTCCTCACATGGTCCACCATATCCCTGCCCGCCACGGGCAGCCGCACCTTCTGAACATAACGCATTACGGGGTGGGCCAGCAGCGCCGGATTGTCTTGGCAGGCACCGGCGCTGCTCGTTTGTCAGGACATGGTTCAGAACACCGCCGCTGAAAACACAGAAGGTTTTAATTCAAATTAGGACGACAACAGAGCCGAGAGCTTGGAACAGCGACGCGCAGGCGCACACCCAGAACAGCCAATCCCGTTTCTTCATCGCCGAAACCGCGACCGGCTTTGCCGCTGTCCGGTCATGTGCTGTTGGACGCCCTTCACCTTCAACATCGTAATCGCCAGTGCGCGCATCTTTTCGTCCGGCACCTTGGTCGGCAGCAATTGCGAGAAACGGCCTTCGAGTTTGTCCAGTTTTGAAACGACAGAATCCCCGAAGCCGAAAAACTTGTGGTTGTCGCTGCGAATGATGGGCAGCATTTGCTGCTTCTGGCCTTCCGAAATGGATTCGCCCATCAGCACGACGCATTCCTGACGGTCAAACGCCTCCGAAGGCATTTCCGTAGGGTCAAGGTCTTCGCCGGGCTTGGCCATCTTCACCCACGCCTCCATCGCCATGACCCCGAAGGTCGCACCACAGGCGATGGCCATCAGCTTTGACGTGGTGGCAAAATCGTCCTTGGCCTGCTCATCGTCCAGCTTTTCGGGCATGAACATGACCTGCTTGCCGTCGCTGCCAATCAGCAACAATGTGGCCGCCAGACTTCCACTGTTCCGCATACAGAATTCGGCGTAGTGCCGGGCATTGGCCAGCAGGTCGTCCAGCGTCTTGGGATTCGGGTTCGGCGACATCCAGCCTGACTGTAAACGAACCTCCGGAATGTGGCAACAACGACTCGCACCGCTACCTAAACCAATCATGCCCCCACCTCTGCTTAACCCAGCCCCCCAGCGATGGAAGCGGGAATCACAGACCACGTTTGGAGCTTGGAAGAAATTGCGAATTTACTAAACTGAATTCATGAAAACCATTTTATATCATACGGTGAACGCCTCCACGGCGGCGGAATTGGACAAAGCGGTTAATGGCCTTCTGGAAGAAGGATACCAGTTGTTCGGAAGCCCATATTTGAGCGACCGCCCGATTGAAGGCATGGTTGGAAACATGGCTTTTTATCAAGCGATGACTTTGGAGAAGGAAACAAGCGAAGAAGAGGCTGCCCTAATAAAACAACGCGCTCAAAGCATAGAAATCAAGGAGCTCAAAATGATTAAACCAAACTGAGTCACTGCCAGTCAACCGACAGGCTTGACTTCTCAGGGACGTGGATATTCACTGGCCCACCTATGACACACCTTTCTGCAATTCAGTTGCGCCGTGCTGCGGGCATCAAACACAAAATCGAATCACTGCAAAATCAACTTTCCCGGCTGTTGGTCGGCACCGCGGGCGCTGCCGCTCCCCGCAAGCGCCGGAGAATGAGCGGCGCGGGAAGGCGGAAAATTGCGGCAGCACAACGAGCACGGTGGGCGAAGGTCAAGGGGCGGAAGTCAGCCGCGAAGCCGGTCAAGAAAGTTAAGCGAACGATGAGCGCATCGGCCCGCAAGAAATTGGCCGCATTCGCCAGAGCACGGTGGGCAAAAGCCAAAGCCGCAGGCAAGAAAAGGCTGTAATTGAATATGAGCGATGACAAATCAAAAGCTAGGTCTCTAAACGAATACATGAACCGAAGTTGGAAAAGAGGGCAGTTCAAATTTGGTAGAGGCTCAGTCAGTCCCAGTGCCCGAGGCCCAAAGCCAGCACCGCCA
>Ga0181523_10005638_pt1 | contig 10257 bp, 13 predicted proteins | sample PEATcosm2014_Bin_43_FD_119752 | JGI IMG/M metagenome (GOLD analysis project Ga0181523, IMG submission 119752) | Peatland microbial communities from MTU Mesocosm Facility, Houghton, MI, USA - PEATcosm2014_Bin05_30_metaG | ecosystem: Environmental > Terrestrial > Soil > Wetlands > Peat | place...
CTTCTGGGATGTTGAAACTCCAATCAAACAGCCTATCGAGGAAGAACTCTTAAAACGCGGCGTAAGAGATATAGAGAGGGCGATCAATCATCTGATGCAGATTCGTAACAATATCTACCACTTCCAGACAATCAGGGGAAGGAGGCTTCTCGAGTATATCGTCCCACGATTTGTAGGGAAGGCCCTCGCCGGCGACAACCCGGATGCAGCATTGCTCCAGCTTGTTGGTTTTTCGGGCCTTCTTGCAGCGAGCGAGTCTTATCTTGAACCTCTTGTCCAAAGGCCCCAGGTGGTGGATGCCTTCACCTTCATATTCTCGCACAGCGACTACCTTTCGAATATCCTCATGAGCAATCCGGAATACATGGAATCGCTTGTAGAAAGCTTGATAAAGAGGAAGTCGATCGTTTTTTCGCAGCGCGAACTCGAAATGCTCATTGAAAGGAAGGGCGAATCTGCAGCAATCCGGCTGTACAGGCGGCTTGAGGAGATAAGGCTCGGCATACTCTTTCTGAACGGTGAGATCGATGTTGTCCGCCTGATGAAAGGCATCAGTGTAGTAGCACAGGCCATTCTCTCGACTATTACGTGCCATCACTCCATGACCTTGACTATTGCCGGTTTCGGAAAGCTCGGAGGCAGAGAGATCATCTTCAGTTCGGATCTCGATGTCGTCTTCATTACCTTGGACGCCCCCAAGATAAAAGACATAAAGGATGCGGAGAACCTGCTCAAGCTTCTCATGTCCCATACTAAAGATGGAGTCGCATATAAGGTCGACACTCGCCTCAGGCCGGACGGGAGCAAAGGGCCGCTCGTCAACTCGATCGATGGGATCGCGAATTATTATCTCAAGAGTGCCCAGACGTGGGAGCTGCAGGCGCTGTTGAAGGCGCGTCCGGTCAGCGGCGACCGGAAGACGATCCGGTATTTCGCTGAAATGAGAAAAGAGGTCTTGATGAAGAGGGCGCATGAGATAGTCATCGGTGATATCCGGCTCATGCGCGGCAGGATACAGAAGGAACTTTCGAAAGATGCCGCGGCATCCGGCATCCATGATATCAAGCTGGGCCCGGGCGGAATAGAGGAACTCGAATTCGCGATACAATACCTTCAGCTCCGACATTGTTGCAAGAGTTCGGCACTATTTGTGCAAAGCACTCTCGATGCTGTCAGGAGGTTGTGCGACATGAGTATTATTTCTCCGCGCGATGCAGCGGCGTTGAAAGAAACGTACATTTTTTACAGGACTATCGAGACCGTGCTCAGGCTGCGTAACGAAACTGTCCTGAAAGAGGGCAGCGATACTTGGCGGAGCGCGGCGCGGCTTTTGGGGCTGATAGAGGAGCAGTTGATGGAGATACTTTATCAAAAACGGAAATGGGTAATTGCTTTTATGGGAAAGATAGGGGATTAGCGGCCGCAGCAATTGCCGCCGCTGTCGTGGGCGTCACAGGGTTCATTGGCGATGAATTCGGGAAGCCCGAGATCGAAGAAGTAAGTGATGTTATCTTCGATGGTCGCCCCTTCTGCTTTGAATACTCTTATGCCGGCACACCGGAGTTTGATCAATGCCCCTCCTCCTATGGTCGCCGTAATTATCAGATCGACGGATTCTCCTCCCAGTGCTTTTAGAGGATCGCACGAGCCGTGAAGATGATTGAAGTCTTTGTTGTAGAAGGAGCGCATACTCCCTTCTTCGGTATCGATCACCATGATGACCGGGGCTGCGCCGAAATGCTGATGCACGGGACTTCGAAGGCCTAGGTCTTTATGGATAGGAAAGCATATTTTCATGTTGGATTCATACTAGTTTACCATAAAAGCGGCGTAACCCCTCGTCTTTCAGGCGGGGAGAATGTCAACATAATCACAGGCCCTTCATATTGCAATCTGTGTTGATCGGAGCCTATAATTGAGGATCGCAATAGAAGTGAGCGAAGCATCATCGGCCGATATTTGAAGGGAGGATTGAACATGAAAAGAATATTCGGATTTGTATTTGCATGCAGCATTCTTTGGGGTACGTCCGCTTTTTGTGCGCCTAATATTCAGGATGGATTATGGGAGATTACGTCAACGGTCGAGATGGAGGGAATGCCAGCCGGGATGATGAAGCCGATGACTCACACCTCCTGTCTCACTCAGAAAGATGCTGTCCCGGAGAAACCTGCAAAATCGGACTGTAAGATGACCGATATGAAGTCAACAGGCAATACTGTCACTTGGGCCGTGGCCTGTCCCGATGCCGTAAGTAAAGGCAAGGTGACTTATGCCGGATCGACGTTTGATGGCACAACGGAAACGACTGTGAATCAGGGCGGCAAGAAAATGCAGATGAAGAGCAAGATGACGGGAAGGAGGATAGGTCCCTGTGAATAGCAATCACTATTTATGATTATTATCGAGGCCTGCGCAGAAGTCCTTGGCCCTTCTTTTTTGGTGCGCCGAGTTTGGATAATTATGAAGAGATCCAATTATTTTGCTTGCAAGCAGTGTAACCGCATTTCAAAAATAGGGATTCCCTTGACTCTTTAGAATGATCACTAAAAGACTTATTGACTGATACGGGATGCGGTGATAAGATCAGCTAAAGGAGATGGCCATGAGAACTATTGTCTTATTCATAATAATCGCAATGGCAGTGCAGGCATTAGGAGTTGAAGGAGCATACGCCGAGTGGAACTCTAATTCGAATGGATCATACCATAATAATAATGGGTCATTTCATCTTGATAATGGAGGATTCAATAATAGACAGACGCAGAATATTGGTCCCCTTTTCAATAGAGCTCACGAAATTATTGATGGTAATAATTTCGATAAAGAAAGATGCATGGAATTGAAAGAAATATCATCGAAACTCCAGACCTTCTGGATTAACGCTAATTATGATGATCGCAAAAGGATAGATGACGTTCGAGCCGCTACTGAAAAAAATTGCGGAAAATTATGATCATAGGCCCTTGTGCGTTGTCGGTCGGTAGGTGATATATTCTTAAGCCGCATATAGCTTCAGCCTTAACTGATTGTAATTGAATGGAGGAAGTAATGATGGGATGGATTGTTTTGACCGTATTGTTTTTGATCGTTCTAATTACCGCGGCATTGTCGTGGTTTATCGTAAGGCAACAGACGGCTGCGATAATCGAGCGGCTTGGCAAATATGATAGAGTTGCTAACGCTGGTTTGAATTTCAAGATACCTTACCTTGAGACCGTTGCCAAAGTCGTGGATTTGCGCACTAACCAGTTGGATCTGGATATGGAGACAAAGACAAAGGACAATGTATTCGTAAGATTGGTACTTTCGGTCCAGTATTTCGTTAAGAAAGACAGGGTTAGCGATGCCTATTACAAGCTCACCAATCACGAGGACCAGATCAAAAGCTATGTTTATAATGAGGTGCGTGCTCATATCCCAAAGATGAACCTGGATGATGCTTACGAAGGCAATGAGGAAATAGCGAAAAATGTGGCCGAGAAACTAAAAGCATGCATGGCGGAATACGGTTATGAAATAGTCACAGTACTTGTAAGGGACATCGATCCTGACGCCAAGGTGAAAGAATCTATGAACGAGATAAATGCGGCCCAAAGATTTCAGGCAGCCGCAAATGCCCGTGGAGAAGGCGAAAAGATCCTCGTGGTCAAGAAAGCTGAGGCCGAGGCAGAAAGTAAGAAGCTGCAGGGTGAGGGAATAGCAAACCAGAGAAAGGCCATCATATCGGGATTACAGACATCTCTTGAGCTGTTCCAAAAGGGGATCGAAGGAGCAACCGCAAAAGATGCTATGGAGCTTGTCTTGCTAACTCAGTACTTCGACACATTGAAAGAGATCGGAGCTCAAGGAAAAAGCAATACGATCTTTATTCCGCACAGCCCTGGCGGAGTGTCAGATATAACGGCACAAATCAGAGATTCGATACTTGCAGCTAACTCATTAAGAAACGGGACGACCCCTGAAGAGAGCAGAGGAGTTCATAAATGATGCCACCACAGCTTACAGATAACAAATTGGAACGGTTTAAGCGGCAGTTGACGCTAAGCGGCTATACGAAAGATCATCAGATCAAGCTGAAAAACAGCACGGCACTCATAGCGGGCGTGGGAGGAGTCGGAGGGACGACTGCCCTGTATCTTGCAATAGCCGGAATCGGCAGCCTGAAGCTTGTCCACTCTGGGGTATTGACATCCTCTAACCTGAATAGGCAAATACTGATGAAGGAGGACTGGATTGGCAAGACAAGGGTTGATTGTGCAAAGGCGACAATACATAGCATTGCTTCAGGGGTGCAGGTGGATATCTACGATGAACGAATGACATTGGAGAACAGTGATGATTTCGTTTGCGATGTCGATGTTGCTATTTCAGCCCGACCCAATTTTCCTGAACGCTGCGCTCTTAACAGCGCGTGCGTTAAGAGTAGGGTCCCTATGATAGAAGGTGCGATGTTTGATATGGATGCGTATTTGTTTTCCATCAAACCTGGATATACACCATGCTTTCACTGTCTGTTCAAAGATGCAGATAGTCGATGGCAGGAACTTGAATTCCCGGTACTCGGTGCATTATCGGGAACACTAGGCTGCATGATGGCTATTGAGGCAATCAAAGTCATCACCGGCTACGGCCAACCACTTTTCTCAAAGATGCTGCTGTATAATCTCGCATACATGGACTTTTCGACTATCGCCATCCGTCGCGACCCTGACTGTCCAGTTTGCGGCGCACTGCAGGTAACGGAAGGAGTGAAAGAATGAATGCCTCAACGATTACAGTGAAACTGTTCGGAACGCTCCGAGGGAAAATAGAATCAGATCAGAAAGTGATGATCTCAGAAAATGAAACAATACGCACTGTTATTGAACGTCTGGCAATCAACCCACAGGCATGGTATCTGTATTCAGTTAATGGGCAGCACGCCAAAGCAGAAACTCCGCTACATGATGGTGATGTCCTTATGATCGTTCCTCCGATCAGTGGCGGATAAAGCACCGATCTAACCCGTCTGCAAGCACGCCGGCGTTCTAACAGAGGCCACGCAGAGGGTGCTCGTCGGGATATCTTTATTTATCTGTTTTTGAATTTTTTAGGAAAAGCAGATAAAAAATAATAAGTCCTGTACTTACAGCCAAAGGGCCGAAGACGAGCCGCTCCCACTGGTGCTCCGCATCCAGAAGTCCCTTGAAAAAAGAACGCCAGCCGTAGACAATCAGCATCATACCCAGGATGAACAGAAAAATGCGAAAGGCAACATCCTTGTTTTTGTTCATCCGGCATTATGATACAGAGCGATATGATCTCACATATTGCGTGTCAAATGCACAATCATTAACACGAGACGCACCAGATCAAACTATGCGGAAAGAAATGATGAAATTCAGAACCAGTATTCAGGGTATTTCCTGCTACGCGCCATGTTGTTGGTTATAAGGGCCACTATAAGCAGCACCAGCGCACCAGCACCCGCCGGGACAAAGGGATAGAGAAAGCCGAGATTGTGAATCTTTTCGCCTCCTATGACAGCGATAAGTGCCGTTGCTCCGCCCGGTGGATGGAGTGTCTTCGTTAGGCCCATTACTGCGATTGCCAGCGATACGGCAAAAGCGGATGATAGTACGATGTTATAAGGCATGAGTTGATAACTGAGAACTCCCACCAGTCCTGATATTACATGGCCTCCGAGCAGGTTTCGCGGCTGTGCGAGAGGACTCTTAATTGCTCCATAGACCAGAACCGCCGATGCTCCCATTGACCCGATGATAAGTACCAGGTCTCTCGGTTCGAAAAAATAATGAGATAGGAAGGCGCAAGTACCTATGCCGAAAAATCCGCCTAGAAAAGAACAGAGTATTTCTTGCATCGGCATGCGAGGAGGGATCTGTGCACCGCCTTTCATTTTCGCGAAGAATGCCTTCATCTCGGTTGAGCGGCTTTTACGATATCTGCCCGTGAGATAATGCCTATCAGTTTACCACTATCGTTGATTACAGGAAGCCGCTTGATCCTTCTTTCAGATAATATCTTGGCGGCCTCTCCGATATCCGCCCCCTTACGGATCGCAATGGCAGGAGCAGACATGATATCGCCGACTTTGTCTCCTTTTCTATGGCCGGCAATGGGCTCGCCCAGCAGTCTCCTGATGATATCCTTGAAGGTAAAGCCGCTCTCCATTCCTGAGGCGCCGAGTATGTCGGTCTCCGAAACGACACCAATGACCAAGCCGTCATTGTCGACTACCGGCAGCCCGCTGATCCGGTTCTCCGATAGAAGCCGTACGGCTGTGGCGATATCATCGTCCTTTCCGACAGCCACAACTTTAGGTGTCATAGCAACCGCCACCGCCACCGATGAAGTAAGTCTTTGACGGGCGTGCTTAAGGGCAAGGGAGTATATTTTTTTCAGGTCCTCTTCTGTGACGTCGACGTACGATCCTAAATCCTTCAAGGCTTCTCTTAAATCCTCATCGGTGAACTCGTAACTGTCCGGCATGTCACCCCCACTTTCAATTGCTTCTCTACAGAATATCAGGAGGGAGGCCAATTTGCTATGATGTGGATCATATCCTATACTTTAGAAATGCAAGATGCCGATTATTAGCGGGACCTGAGAGCGCGAGGAGGAGCAATGCCTAACAGACTGGCTGAAGCAAAAAGTCCCTATCTGCGGAAGGCCGCCGGACAGCCGGTAGACTGGATCGAATGGGGTGATGAGGCCTTTGAGCAGGCGAAAAAGCGAGACTGTCCTATACTCCTGTCGATCGGGGGAGTATGGTGTCACTGGTGTCACGTTATGGCCCATGAGAGCTTCGAGAATGAGGAGATAGCAGGAATAATCAACGAGCGTTATGTGCCGGTCAAGGTCGACCGTGATGAGCGGCCCGATATAGACAGGCGTTACCAGGATGCGGTAATGAGGATTACAGGCAATGGCGGATGGCCACTCACAGCGTTTTTGACACCGGAGGGCAAGATATTTTTTGGCGGCACATACTTCCCTCCGGATGACCGATGGGAAAGACCGGGGCTTAGGACGCTTCTTCTCAGGCTCTCGGAATTACACCTTAATGACAGGGAACGTATTGAGGAGGCCGCTGACGAGCTTTATAGAAATTTGCTGAATGAGGCTTCGATGGACATGAAATCCGAGTCTGATGAAACCATCATCACCAGAGGTGTCGACTCGACACTCTCCATGATGGATACGAACTACGGCGGTCTTGGCAAAGCCCCTAAATTTCATCATGCCTCTGCCTTCGAATTTCTGATGAACTACAATTTTTTTGCGAACGACATGTTGACCGGCAGGGGTATTACCGATGCTCTTGATGCTATGGCAAAAGGGGGTGTTTACGATCATCTCCTCGGCGGATTCTTCCGGTATTCGACCGACGAAAAATGGCTGGTCCCGCATTTCGAGAAGATGCTCTATGACAACGCCGAATTGCTTAAGCTATATTCGACCGGTTACAAGGTTTTCGGAAAGGAGCTTTATCGTTCTGCAGCTTATGGCATACTGACCTATTACAAAAAATGCGGCTGTGATGTCGACGGAGGGTTCTATGCCTCACAGGATGCGGACATAGGCGTGCTCGATGAGGGTGGATACTATACATTCTCCCCAGCCGAATTAACGCCGATCCTTACGGTCGACGAGTTAAAGGCGATCAGTCTTTACTTCGGAATCGGGACCATCGGAACGGTGCACCACGACCCTTCGAAGAATGTCCTCTTTCTTGGGAAGGAAGCCGATCAAATCGCAGCAGCTATGAAACTGCCTGTTTCGGAGGTGGCCGGTATTATAAAATCGGCCAAAGATAAGATGCTCAGGTATCGCGAAGAGAAGAGGGAGATGCCCTATATCGATAAGACAATTTATACGAACTGGAACGGAATCATGATAGAAGCCCTCTGTATTGCAGGCAATATGCTCGGTGCTGATGAATATACCGGCATTGCAGAGAAGGCCACACGACGTATCCTTGACGATTACTATGACAGTGGCAGGATAATGCACCGGCAGGGAGTCAGCGGTTTCTCGGAAGATTATATCTTTTTTGCGTGCGGCCTTCTGGAACTATTCCAATCGACCCAGAAAAAAGAATATGTTCATATTGCGAGGACGCTGATCGACGAGGCGATAAAGTCATTCTGGGATAATGAACACTGGGGTTTCTTTGACGCCCTGCCAGGAGGGCAGGGCTATCTCGGGATAGGCATCAAGAACATCCAGGATTCGCCAGTGCAATCCGCGAACGGCATAGCACCGCTTCTGCTTATGCAGCTGACTAATGCAACCGGAGATGACCGGTATCTCGAATACGCGGACAAGACTCTCAGGGCATTTGCGGCCCTGGCGGAAAGCTACCCCACGCTTTCTTATTCTTATCTGAAGAGCATGCATGCGTTTAAAATCGGCACATTCAAGGTCGAAACGTCAAAGTTTTTCGGGCAGGCACTAAAGGATTTCAGACCTTATAAATTCGTAATGAAGAAAGAGATCGATGGGGTTCTCATCTGCGAAAAGGACACTTGCAGGAAGTATGATACGTACCCTGCCGGCAGATAACGCAAAGAGGCCTCAGTGCGGGCGACTCTCTCCAGCTATCTAGTCTCTCCTGGAAATATTTACATGAACAAAAATGTCAGAGTAAATCTTATGCTTTAAAAGTTTGAGAGATTTGTAGCGGTAATTCTTAGGTTAAATTAGGAGTGTGGGCATGTTCGCGACGCATTCCTCAGCAGTGATTAGGACCGCATAAGGAATGCATTACCTATGCGTGGAAAACCGTTGTCGGCGATGTTGGCTGCAAAAAAGATTCTATCCATCGAGCAGAGGAAAGAACTCAAGGAGATGACGGAGTTCGGAGCAGTAGAAGGTAGAATGCTGCATGACGGTGCGGAAGCGATGCATCTTTGCGAGAGAATGGAGCAAAGGCACCCTAAGCCGCGATAGCCACTTCAGTCGCATGGAGGAAAGTAATTATCTTATGACACTTGAAACATTGATCTTTCGGTGGATGTGCCGGTTTCTTTGGGAACTTCCCTTTTGGGCCATGGCAGTCGTTGCACATTAAATCCCCTGTAGCACTGCTATGTGAGGGATCAGATGGCATCTGTGGATATTTCTTGCCTGAAATGAAATACAGTATGCCGACTATGACCAATACAAAGATGATAAAGAAGAGAGTGTTCTTCATAGATAAATTGTATCATGACAGAGGTCAATGATGCTTATGTTTTCAAAAGCTAGCACCGACTTGGTAACACATCCTACTTATCAAATGTGATATAAACAAAGTATGGACGGTCGTTAACTGTTTATAAGCGGCAGGAGGACGCCGTTTCCACCTGGTCATCGAACCCTTTTTTCAGTGCGTCTCCTACCTCTCAAAGCGATTGACAACAAGAAGTGGCGTGCGTAATTGTTTCAAATGATATGAGCATATCATTAGGAAAACCTTTATTCCGTTCAAGGCGGTAGCTTAGCGTGTTGGCATAATTACCATTGAGATGCCTTTAACGCTACAATATCAAAGAGTTGCTGCTATGGTCGCTCTAGAAGATTTTCCCTTAGCGTTTATGACTTTATTTCGATAGCTTTCACTGGACTTGATCCATTGACTCCCATCATTCAGGGCAGAGTGAAAGTCCCGGCAGAATATCAAAACGCGGAACCGCCATCTCAGGCGGATTATGCATATGATGACACTCTGTGTCGTAATGTCTGACATATATTCAGATATATTATCTCAGAAGGAAGGCTGAAGGGATGCCGCCTATGAAGGCATTAATGGCGACATCGCACAAACTAGTCAGGGTCATCTTTTCTATGCTTATATTCAGATTACGTTTAAAAAGGAGTTGGCCGATGTATAGTTGTCTGACAATCTTTAGTGCTTTCAGTATGGCAAAATGGTTGATTACTTTCAAAAAAAATATCACGGTCCCTTTGTCGAGTGTCTCCTTGTGGCACATCTTGATCTGCAGTGGTGATATTCCTCTCGTAGTCAGAGACTACGAGCATCCTGGTAGTTCAGGACACAGGTTCGTGAGGACACCCTTCGTTTTTTGCCCGTTGAAGGATTCGACAGGAGTCGGGCAATACTGAGGCATTGAAGTGCTCTCAGGCTGTACCACACAGCAAACTGGTAGATATTCAGAAAATTAAGTGTCGAGTTAATGTCCCGGGATATGGTAAAACCACACTCAGGACAGGTGAAGGTTCGTACTGAGGGCGATAAGCCCTCTGCTA
>Ga0181523_10005642_pt1 | contig 10250 bp, 11 predicted proteins | sample PEATcosm2014_Bin_43_FD_119752 | JGI IMG/M metagenome (GOLD analysis project Ga0181523, IMG submission 119752) | Peatland microbial communities from MTU Mesocosm Facility, Houghton, MI, USA - PEATcosm2014_Bin05_30_metaG | ecosystem: Environmental > Terrestrial > Soil > Wetlands > Peat | place...
CGTCCGGAAGGTGAGCAGGCGCTGCAGCGCGTCCCCGATCTCGTCCATGGTCAGGCCGGACATCGACTGCGCAAGCTGCTCCAGCCCGGCCGACGGGCTGTCCGGCATCTTGTCAGAACCTGTCCCACCGACCATGGCGACACGTTACTGGCTTCCCCGCAGTGCACGTGCGGAGCCAGCACCAACGCGCGATCAGCTGTCACGGTGGACGAGGACACGGCCGGACCGGGTCGGTGCTCACCCGAAGAGTTCTCGCAGGACAGCGACAGGCCGTTGCGGCATTGGTTCGTCCGGATAGAACTCCGCGCAGATCTGCATGGCTTCCTCGGCTGATTCCACGCCGATGATGTCGGCAAGCACACGGAGATCGTCGATGTCGGGTGTCCTGGCTGCGAGTGCCTTCATCGCGAAGATATGGGCTGGCATTGCTGCGGACACGCGCAGCCCGGGATGATCGAACACCCGGCGCTTGCCGGGTCGTCCTTTCCGGAGATGCAGATGCTTGCCTGCTCGTTCAGACACCAGTAGGGCAGTCCGAGGTCGTCCGCGACGTGCCTGGCTTCCTCAATCACCACCCCGTGCGGCACGAACGCGTCGGTCACGCGGCGTCCAGGTCGCGGGCCGACAGGTAGACACCATGCTTGCGGAACGCCGCCGGAGCCCAGACAAGCGCCTCGGCCCGCTGGATGTGCAGTTCTGCCGGAAACCACGGCCGCTGCAAGACCCGGGACTCAGCCCACGGCGGGGGAGCGAGGTCGAGCCGGGCGGCAAGATGCTCAGCCAGCGCCGCCAGCAGCGCATCCCACCGCTCATCACCAACGGGCCCCGGCTCGTCGCGCAGCAGCAAGGGCTGAGCATCGGCTCCAAGATCAAAGTGAGTGGCAGGCGCTCCGGCGCTCACACCAGGCCGGGCGGGAACGCGCCGGGCCTGGCATTGGCCAGCTGCCGGACGCTAGCGCGGAGCTTAATATTGACTTCGTGAAGCCGCCGCGTCGCCTGTCAATCCCGGGCTGCATTGGCTGCGGAGCGATGAGGCAGTACGAGAGCTGTGAGGGAGCCTGCTCCGAGCGCAGGCTCGAACTCGTCAGCGGCGGCGATTATGACGAGCTGACGGCGGCCGCGGCCGCCTGTCGTGGTCGCATCGAGGGGCTAAGGGCTGTGGTCGGGGAGCTGGCGCGCGCAGAGGTCGGCCCGGGCGAGTGGCGGGTCGCGTACGAGGGGCTTCAGCAGTCGGCGCGTTCGGTACTGCGGCGCTCCGGGCCAGCAGCCGGGGGCCGCGATGATGAGCTGGTTTCGCCTGCCGAGACCGTGATCGTCTGGCGTTGCCAGGACTGCGGGGGTGTTGATGCTCCGCAGCCGTGCGTCGATGTCTGCATCTGGGGTCCGGCCGACTGGGTAGATGTGGCCTCCTATGAGTCGCAGCGCTCACGGGCGGCCGTCGATCGCGAGGTTGAGCAGTCGCTGGCTGGGCTGCTTCGCAGGTTCGCGTTCGCCACGCCGCGCGCGGGGCAGTGGGAGCGAAGCTGGCGTGCCTTTCAATCGCAAGCGCGGATCGCTCTCCAGTCCAGGGGATCACGTCGCGCTGCGAGCGAGATGGCCATCCGGCAGGCTCAAGCCGATGGATAACGCTGCTGTGCCAGCGCCAGGCATCGGCCCGTCTCCGGGCGCGTCGCAGTAGCTCACGGGCCATCGCTTGCAAGCAGCGCTTCTGCATGTCGTGTCGTTTCATCCATCGCCAGCTAACGGCGTGAGGACATCCAACACGCGCCGCGTAGGCCTGACTAGCTACCTGAGGTCAGCTGAGACCTACCTGAGGTCAGCTGAGACTATTTAGCTAATTCTGATTAGTGATAGAGTGGGCGCATGACGCAGGACAACTGGGAGCTCGCGGCACTGAGCAGTCTCGATGACCCGGTGCGCGGCCGCCTGTATGAGTTCGTGTCCGGGCGGTCCGAGCCGGTGGGGCGGGATGAGGCGGCTGTCGCGGCCGGGATCGGTCGTCCGCTGGCGGCTTATCATCTGGACAGGCTCGTCGAGTTGGGGTTGCTGACCGCTTCCTACCAGCGGCCCTCCGGCCGGGGCGGCCCTGGGGCCGGCCGTCCGGCGAAGATGTACGCCCGGTCCGGACGCGAGTTCGCGGTGACCGTGCCGCCGCGGGAATATGAGCTGGCGGCGCGCCTGCTCGCGCAGGCCGTCGAGTCCGACCGCGGCGGCGTAAGCCGGGCCGCACTGCACGACGCCGCGCGGCGGTTCGGCGCCGAGCTCGGAAGGCGCAGCCTGGCCAGCGCTGCGGGCAGGGGCGCGCGGCAGGCCATGGAGAGCGCGCTGGGCGAGCACGGTTTCGAGCCGTGGCAGGACGAGGATGGCACCGTCCGGCTGCGCAACTGCCCGTTCCATCAGCTGGCCGCCCGCCATCGTGAGCTTGTCTGCGGGATGAACCTGGCGCTGATCCAAGGGCTGGTTGCAGGCCTCGGCGCGGCCGGGATGGTCCCAGCCCTGGACCCCGGGCCGGGACGCTGCTGCGTCGTCATCGGAACCGTCAATCCAGCAGGCAAAACGCGGAGGACCGAGGGGCCATGACACAGGAACTGACCCTCGTCTCGCCTGAGCAGGCGGTGGCACGGCCGGACTTGGGCGCGGCGATATCGTCCGGCGCAGGCCTGCAGATAGCGGACGACAAGCCGGGCGTTGACCTGAAAGCGGCGCAGCGTGCAGCTGCGGGCTTCCTGGCCGCCCTGGGGATCGACCTCGACCGGGAAGAGCTGCGTGAGACGCCGGCCCGGATGGCTCGCGCCTACGCAGAGCTGTTCGACGCGCAGCCACTCCGGCTCACGACGTTCCCCAACGACGAGGGTTACGACGAGCTGGTACTGGCGCGCGGCATCCCGTTCCGGACGGTCTGCGAGCATCACCTGCTGCCCTTTGCCGGCGTAGCGCACGTCGGCTACCTGCCCGGGGAGCGCATCCTGGGCCTGTCCAAGCTGGCCCGGCTGGTCGAGCACCTCGCTGCCCGGCCGCAGACCCAGGAGCGGCTGACCAAGCAGGTCGCCGACCACCTCGCAGCGCGCCTTCACCCCCGCGGCACAGGGGTCGTGCTGGAGGCCGAGCACACGTGCATGACCCTGCGCGGAGTGCGGGCCCTCGGCACCACGACCCTCACCTCGGCCCTGCTCGGCACGCTGCGTGCCGACGCGCGCTCCCGGGCGGAATTCTTCGCCCTAGCCGGCGTGCCGGGCTGACCATGATGCCGCCGCGAGGCGGGAAGGAGAGGATCGCAATGGCCGACGCGCTGGAGGCGCTGAGCAAGGCCGGCGTCTCGATCTGGCTGGATGACCTGAGCCGTGAACGGCTCGTCTCGGGCAGCCTGGCCGGCCTGGCCGCCCGCGACCATGTGGTGGGCGTGACCACCAATCCGGCCATCTTCGCCAAGGCGATCACCGGCAGTGATGCCTATCACGAGCAGGTGCGGGACCTGTCCGCCCGCGGCGTGGATGTCGGGGAGGCGCTGCGCGCCCTGACCACCTTCGACGTGCGCTGGGCCTGCGACGTGCTCCGCCCGATCTACGACACCACCGATGGGGTGGACGGGCGGGTGTCGATTGAGGTCGACCCGCGGCTCGCTTACGACACCGAGGCCACGATCGCTGAGGCGCGGGCCCTGTGGTGGGCGGTGGACCGGCCTAACCTGCTCGTCAAGATCCCGGCCGCCCGGCAGGGCCTGCCGGCGATCACAGCGTGCCTGGCCGAGGGAATCAGCATCAACATCACGCTGATCTTCTCCCTGCAGCGCTACGAGCAGGTCACCAGCGCGTTCCTCGACGGCATGGAACGCGCCCGTCAATCCGGCCGCGACCTGCCGTCCATCGGATCGGTGGCCTCGTTCTTCGTGTCCCGGGTCGACACCGAGATCGACTCCCGCCTGGACAAGATCGGCGCCAGCGAGGCGGCCGCGCTACGCGGCCGGGCCGCGATCGCCAATGCGCGGCTGGCCTACCAGCACTACGAGCGGGTGTTCTCCGCACCGCGGTGGGCCGCGCTGGCTGCGGCCGGGGCCCGGCCGCAGCGGCCGTTGTGGGCCTCCACATCGGTCAAGGACCCCGCCTATCCCGACACCCGCTACGTGACCGACCTGGTCGCCCCCGGCGTGGTCAACACGATGCCCGAGGCCACCCTGCGCGCGGTCGCCGACCACGGCCAGGTACCCGCCGACTCGATCCACGGCCACTACGACGAGGCGCAGCAGGTGCTCGGCCAGCTGCAGGCGGTCGGCATCGGCTACGACGAGATCATGCAGGGCCTCGAAGACGACGCCGTGGCCAAATTCGACGCCGCCTGGGAGCAGCTCGGCGAGCAGCTGGCCGCCACCCTGCGGGCCCAGCCAGCAGAGCAGCAAGGGAGCTGACCATGGCCACAGACACGCCATACCTGATCGTCGGGGCGAGCCTTGCCGGGGCGAGGGCAGCGGAGACGCTGCGGGCGGAGGGCTTCGACGGCCCGCTCATCCTGATCGGCGCGGAGAGCGAACGGCCGTATGAGCGGCCACCGCTATCGAAGGACTACCTGATCGGCAAGTCCGAACGGGAGACGATCTACGTCCACCCGCAGCAGTGGTACGCCGAGCACGACATCGACCTGCGCCTCGGCGTAACGGTCACAGGCATCGACCCTGCCGCCCGCGAGGTTGTCCTCGCGGACGGCAGCCAGATCGGATATGCCAAACTCCTGCTGGCCACCGGCTCCTCGCCACGCCGACTCTCAGTGCCGGGCGCCGACCTGGACGGCGTGCTCTACCTGCGGAGCGTCGCCGACTGCGACCAGATCAAGGCGGCCTTCCGGTCAGCATCACGGGTCGCGGTGATCGGCGGCGGCTGGATCGGCCTCGAGACAGCCGCCGCGGCCCGCGCCGCCGGCGTCGAGGTCAGCGTGCTGGAGACGGCGGAACTGCCGTTGCTGCGGGTCCTCGGCCGCCAGGTCGCTCGGATCTTCGCCGACCTGCACCGCGAGCACGGAGTAGACCTGCGCTGCGGGGTGCAGATCAGCCAGATCACCGGCAGCGACGGCAAGGCCACCGGTGTGCGGCTGGCCGACGGCCGGCACATCCGGGCCGACGCGGTCATCGCCGGGATCGGGATCACGCCCAACGCTCAGCTTGCCTCCGCGGCGGGCCTGAAGGTCGATAACGGCATCTGGGTCAGCGCGCAGCTGCGCTCCTCCGACCCGGACATCTACGCCGCCGGGGACGTCGCCGCGCGTTCCATCCCCTGCTGGGCAAGCACATCCGGGTCGAGCACTGGGCCAACGCGCTGCACCAGCCGCAGACCGCGGCCCAGGCAATGCTCGGCCAGGACGTCGCCTACGACCGGGTGCCGTACTTCTACACCGACCAGTACGACCTAGGCATGGAATACTCCGGCTACGCCGACCCCGACGGCTACGACGAGGTCGTCTTCCGCGGCGACACCGGCCGCCGCGAGTTCATCGCCTTCTGGCTCGGAGCAGGCGGACGAGTGCTGGCCGGCATGAACGTCAACACCTGGGACGCCAGCGACGCGATCCAGGCACTCGTACGCGGCCGCCAGCCGGTGGACAAAAACGCACTGCGGAACCCGGAATACCCACTGGAATCGCTCGCAGGCCACTGATCGCCGGTCCAGGCGGCCGGCCCGCTGAACGCCGTCACGTTGACCTGGCGCGACAGGCCGGCCATCGTGCCCTGGTCATCGGCCTCGGCTACAAAGCGCCGCGTTCCCGGCTGCGCGCGCAGCGCCGCCTGGACCGCCCGCTGCCCCGCGGGCCCGATGGTGCTGCCGCTGCCGAGCGAGACCTGCACCGGCTCGGACTGGTCATGCGACAGGCCCGCCACCACCAGGCTGAGTGAGCTGCTCAGGCCGACGGCGAAGGTGATGGCGGTAGCTCCGAGCAGGATGGCGATCATGGTGCCCGCGGTGCGGGCGGGCCGGGCGAACGGCGCGGCCAGCCCGACGGTTACCGGCCTGGGCAGCCGCAGCCTGCTCAGCAGCCGGTGCGCGGCGTAGCCGCGGCCGTGCTGCGGAGCGCGTCCCGCGGCGATCGCCTGCACCGCGCCCATCCGCCCGGCTCGCGCCGCCGGCACCAGGGCAGCGATCCCGACCAGGACCAGCATGGCCAGGGGGACTGCCAGGTCTACCCAGGCTGGGACATCGAGCCGTCCGGTGCCGTAAACCCGGGCGGTCCTGGCGAGCAGCGGCAGGGCCAGCAGGTTCCCCAGCAGCGCGCCGCCCAGGCAGCCCGCCACGGCAGGCACCGCCACCTGGCCGGTGTAGGCACCCACGACCTGGCCGGGGGTGAAGCCGATGCTCTTCAGGATGCCGATCCTGCGGTAGCCGGCCACCACGGCGCCGCTGACCACGTTAGCCACGATCAGTACCGACATGATCAGCCCGATCACCCCGAAGGCGACCAGGAACGGCACGAACGGCGCTATGTTCTGGGTCTCCTGGGCCTTGATCGTCAGGCCGACCTGGCCGAGTTCCTCGACGCCCTGGACCGGGTGGCAGCCGGGGGCAGTGCGCTCGACCCGGAGGTCGTCGCCAAGCTGCTTGCCCGCAGCCGGCACCCGCTGGGCAGCCTCACCGCCAGGGCCTGCGCTCGAGCCGGAGCGCGAGCTTGGGGCAGGCCCGGATGGTGGCGCGGGCGTCGCCCAGCAGGTGATCCGGCAGCGCGTCAGGACGGATGATCGGGAACCCCCAGTCATCCAGCGAGATCAGCTCGGGCAGCATTTCTGCGCACAGGCCGCGGCCGTCGCACGCGATGGGATCGACCCGCAGCTGCGTCTGCGCTGTCCGGGCCGTCACCGCTGCCTCCGGGGCGGGACCGGCAGGACGCTCGTCGTCCCGCAGCACCAGCCGCGGGCGTGCCGCTGCAGCTCGGGCCCGAACAGGTCCAGGGCGCTGCGGACCAGCCCGACGGCGCCGTCGGGATGACCGCAGGCACCGCGGCCGTCGACCTGGCCGAGCCATCGCCGCAGCAGGCGCAGGTCGCGGCTGCGCCCGTCGGCCAGCTGGTCAAGTGCCCAGGCGATCGCGTCCAGGCCGAACAGGCAGGGTCCGCACTGCCCGGCCGACTCATCAGCGAGATACCCCGCCACGCGGGCGGTCTCCCTGAGGCCGCACGCATCGGCGGGCAGCGCCGCGACCAGCCCGGCCCCGGCTCCGGCACTGAGGCCGAGGACGGCCAGGCCAGCCGAGGAGAATGGCAGGCAGGCCGCCGCGGCCGCGTCGACCCAGCTGCCGAAGTAGCCGCCGATCAGCAGCGCCTGGATCGGCGCGGAGGCGCCACCCGCCAGGCTGAGCAGTTCAGCGACCGGCGTGCCGATAGCGACCTCGTGCACGCCGGGCCCGCGCACCGCGCCCAGGATAGTCACCAGCATGGACCCGGCTTCCTGCGGCGTGCCGACCGAGCGGAACCACGAGGCACCGTAGCGGGCGATCAGCGCGAGATGAGCGAGCGTCTCGACATTCTGCACGAGCGTAGGCGCGGAGCCCAGGCCTTGCTCCCACAGCTGCGGCGGCCTCGCCATGGGGGCAGGCGGACCGCCGTCAGCCCAGTGCACGACCGCGCTGGCCTCCCCGCCGACGAACCGGCTGGCGGCGGTGACGACCCTGACCCGGACCCGGTCGGCCCGGGACTGGATGCGCTCGGCAGCGGCGCCATCGATGATCTCACGGACGGACCGGTGCACGACCACGACCGCCTGCGCTGCGCCGACTATCTCGGCAGCGACGACGGCACCATCCAGCACCAGGTGCGGCGACCGGGCGAGCAGGACCTTGTCCTTGGCGCTGGCCGGCTCCCCCTCCGTGCCGTTGGCCACGACGACAGGGGCGTGACCGGCGGCGACGGCAGCCAGCTTGCGACCGGTGGGGAACCTGCCGCCGCCCCGTCCGGTCAGCCCGGACCGGTTCACCTCCTCGATCACCGAGGCAGGGTGCCGGCCTCCCCGGCCGATGATCGGCAGCGGCCCGTAGCGAGCGAGATGCCCGGCCATGCTCGCGGGACCGGCCGCGAAGCCCGCTGGCAGCAGGCGGGGCAGCTGCCCGGGCAGCATGGCGCTCCCCGGCCGGGCCGGTGCGTGAGTGCGGTCCAGGTCCGGCCTCATGCCGGCATGCCCGTCCGCTCGCAGCGCCGGCCCGGAGCGTCCGGCCGCTGGCCGCCCCGCGCGACGTGCCCGATGGCCTGCAGGATGCGCGCCACGACGGCGGTAGCCACCACGGCGGCGCAGCCCCACTCGATTAGCGCGACCCACCAGATCCGCATGTCGGTTCCCGCCGTGAGGGAGTGCGCGAACGCGACGGGCCACCCCAGGTAGGCGAGCCAGTGCACCGCCCGCCACGCCCGGTAGCCCAGTCGGCCGCGGCCCAGGCTGGTGAGCAGGACAGCTCCGCCGAGATCGACGGCCAGCGCGCCCAGGCCGATGGCCAGGGTCCGGTAACCGGACGCGAAGGGCAGCACCGTCGCGGCCCAGCCGATCGTCACGAAGGGATCCAGGATCGCGGTCACGACATGCAGCACGAGGAACGCGACCGAGAACATCGCGAGCGTCCTGTGCAGCTCGGCGATCGCGAATCGCGGCCAGCGGCTCGGCGCCGAGCCCAGCCGCGCTGCCACGCCCAGCACCATCACCATGCTGAGGGCGGCCAGCAGCGCCAGGCCGGTGCCCCGCGAGACGAACCACAGGGCCTGCGATCCCGCCACGGCAGCCAGCGCGCTCATCGCGGCCCGCTCCGCCTCAGCACCCCTCGGTACACCCGAGTACCCGGCGGGACCGGAACGGGTGCGCCGTCGGCATCCGGCCAGCCGCCGAGGCAGCGGACCTCGCCGTCGTGGCCGACGAGCCGCGCCGGCAGGCCGGCCGTGGCCAGCCACCGCTCCGCCTGCTGGCCGGCCACGATGGCCGCCGTTGTCGCGGCGTTCGCATCGGCGCAGGTCGCCGCGGCCGTGGTGACCGTCCGCCACGGGCCGTCCGCGGGCCGCCCGGTCCGCGGATCCACGATGTGATGCAGTTCCTGCCCGCCCCGCCGCCAGCGGCGGGTACTGACCGACGAGGTCGCCACCGCACCACGGGGAAGCCGGACCAGCTGGGCGGCTCGCGAGCCGACCTGGTCGGGGGTATCGGCCGCCGTGACCGGCCAGCCATCGCGTGGCGGCGTCCCGGCGACCGCGATGTCGCCGCCGAGGCTGGCTAGCACCCCGCCGGCCTGCTGGCTGGCGGACATGGCGGCCAGCGCGGCACGGTCGGCACCCAGGCCCTTCGCCGTGGCCCCGAGGTCAAGCCGGACGCCAGGCGGCAGCCGCAGCATCGTTCCGTCCAGCCGCAACGACTGCCAGCCCGGCGCCGGGACGGGCGCAGCGGGCGGTTCCCCGCACTGCTGGTCGATCGCTGCGAAGTCGCGGTCGTAGCCCAGCGAGATGAGCGCGCTGCCGATGGTCGGGTCCGTCAGCCCGCCGGTCCAGCGTGCCGCGGCCAGCGCTACGCCGACGGCCTCCGCCAGCCCGTCACTGAGCATGAACAGGCCGCCGCCGCGGCCGTGGATCCAGCAGATCTCCGAGTCCGGCCGGAACCGGCTCGCCTGCTGATCCAGCGCGCGCAGGACGATGTCGACGGCGCCGCATGCGCCGTCCAGGTTCTCCGGCGGCCACACGGCGACGCGGGCACGGGTGCCGAGCGCGTCGCGCTCGGCGACGGCAATGTCGCGGTCGCCCGTCATGATCTGCTGCCACGGCAGGGCGATGGCCAGGTCCGGCCCTGAGGTCATCATCATCATCATCATCATCATCATCGTCAGCTGTCGTGGTAGGCCGGGGTGTGCCGTACGTGCGTGACGACGGTCTTGCCGTTGACCGTGCGGGTCGCGGTGGTCACCGTCACGCCCGATCCGCTGGTCGTGGCCACCGAGTGAGCGGCCTGCGGCCCGCCTGATCCGGAGGCGGCCGCGGTCCCGGCCCGGGCGGTGGCTGAGGCCGTGCCCGCGGCGGGGGCCGCGGTGGTCATGGTGTGGTGGGCTAGGGCGACAGTGGCGCTCCCGGCCCCGACGATCAGCGCAGCCGCCGTCCAGTTCGACATCCGCCGGACGTGCCGGATGCCGTCCCGGCGGCTCGGTCCCGGCTGGCCGGCCGGATCGGCCCGATCCGGAGGGCCGAAGCCTGGCAGCGGCACCTGCCCGCTGCGGTACTCGCGATCGGAGTCCATCCCCTTGTCCATCCCCTTGTCC
>Ga0181523_10005643_pt1 | contig 10250 bp, 5 predicted proteins | sample PEATcosm2014_Bin_43_FD_119752 | JGI IMG/M metagenome (GOLD analysis project Ga0181523, IMG submission 119752) | Peatland microbial communities from MTU Mesocosm Facility, Houghton, MI, USA - PEATcosm2014_Bin05_30_metaG | ecosystem: Environmental > Terrestrial > Soil > Wetlands > Peat | place...
AGACCGTGATCGACTGCGCGCCGGGATAGCATTATCGCGCGAGAAGTTGACGCAGTTCGAAATAGTGATACGCCGTAAACACCGCGTCACCGGGGAAGTTCGCTGGTCGCTGTTGCGCTCGACGCCAACCCGCAATCCGGATGGCTCTACGACATGGGATGGCATCGAACTCGACATCACCGAACGCCAACGGGCGGAGGAAGCACTTCGCGAAAACCGGGCGCAGCTGACCGAGCGGACCTTTGAACTCGAACGCACCGCCGCCGAACTGGAAGTTCGCAATAGGGAAGTCGAACGCGTCAGCCGCATGAAGACCGAGTTCCTGGCGCGTATCAGCCACGAGCTCAGGACCCCGCTGAATGCCATCGTCGGCTACTCCGAACTGCTCGGCGAGCAGTCCGCCGGACCGCTCCTTCCCCCCTACCCGCGCTTTGTGGCCAATATCCAGGAGGGCGCCCTCCATCTCCTTGCCATGGTCAACGATCTCTTGGATATTTCCAGAATCGAGGCCGGACGCTTCGATCTGAACATCGAGGCGTTCCGGCCCGCCGAGGCCCTGGAAGAAGTGCTCTCAGTGATCACGCCTCTCGCGAAGATCAAGAATATCGCGATTGACAACCAGGTGCCGCCAGGCATGTGGATTCGCGCCGACCGGACCCGCTTCAAGCAGGTGCTCTATAATCTGTTCAGCAATGCCGTGAAGTTCACCCCGGAGGACGGCTGCGTGTGGATTACCGAAGCCAGCCGTGAGGATGCAGCGGGCTTTTGCATCGGCGATACCGGAATCGGCATCCCCGAATCGGAACTAGAAGCGATATTCGACGAGTTTCACCAGGTGGGTGGCCCCACCGGCTCATCTACAAAGGGCACGGGGCTGGGATTGGCAATCACCCGGCGTTTGGTGGAACTGCATGGCGGTGCCATCCGCGCAGAAAGCACTGTCGGCCAAGGCAGCCGCTTCACCTTAACCTTGGGCCCACAAAGTGCGAGCATTCCAGTTTTGTGACGGCGGTATAGACGACGCCGATCCCTCCTGTGGAGAGCCGACCGCGGAATCAATCCCTTCGCGCGTGTTGAGCGACGTTTAACCTTCCGACCCGATGCACGGATCCCACCGCTTCCGTAGGCTGACGACCATGCCGCGCCCCAATATTGGAAGCGGTGAAGTTGGATCGGACCGAGATGGTCCAGCACGGGTTTCGCGGAGAGATGCTGGAATTCGAGACTCTTCAGCAGGTGATCGATCACTACGAGAATCTTCGGGATGCTGCAGCCCATTATTTTCTCGGCTCTCGGGGCAGCAGAGCCCGTCAACACTCGAGCACGTTGGCGCACACGTATGGGCGGGTATAGGAATAGAGAATAGCGCTTCGGCTTATGCTGAATGAGAGTTGGAAGTCCAAAATGGAAATTCCGGATTAGGAGAGGAGACGATCCATCATGGACCAGACAAGCGAATACTACCGGGACCAAGTCGCGGTCGTCACAGGCGGCGCGTCGGGCATCGGCCTGGCCCTCGCCGAGACGCTGCTCCGCCACGGGGCCAAGCAAGTCGTCCTCGCTGACTTCAACGACGAGAACCTCAAACGCGAAGCCGCGCGCCTGAACTCGGCCTGCGACGGCAGGGTGCTCGGCGTCCACTGCAACGTCACGAAGGAAGAAGATGTTCAGGCGATGATTCAAGAAGCGGTCGACTTCGGCGGGCGCATCGATATCCTGTTCAACAACGCGGGCCGCCACCGCGATTTGGAAAGGCAGCGCACAGGGCGCGCCTTCGGGGTCCCAATCGCCGGAGCGGGCGGCGCATGCCATTCTCGCCGGCGTGGCCAATAACGAGCGGCTGGTTCTCGGCGACGAGCGCGATGTTTCGGGTGCCAAACACTGCTTCAGATGGAATGAGAAGGCCGGTCTCCTGGCGGGATGCGATATGCTCCCGTTGAGAAACGCACTCTAGGTGCAAAGGGTCAGTTTTGAAAAGCACGAGTGGATCACTTCTCCCTAGCGCCGAAGCCCTTGAGCCTCGGCTCAGCGGAAACCCTATTTGTTTGCGGGCACCAACAACACCTAAAAAGCATAACGCCGTGCAGGGCGGCGTCGAAGACTAAGCCTAGTGCCGGACTGACCCCAGGTACTTGTCGAGCCAGTCGAGACTCTCACGCACCGCGTCCGGACGAGGGAAGACGCCGTGGCCGCCCTCGTAGATCACGTGCTTCTTGTCGTTCGGTGGCGTACCGAGGAAGCGGAAAAACGGAAGCTGAGACGACTCCAATGGGAAAGTGTCATCGTATCGTCCGTTCAACATGAGCACCGGAATGGTCACGTGCGGCACGAAGTTGAACGTGTCGTTTTCGGGGAGAAACTTAATTGAGAGCTGAAGACCACCGGAAGACAGGATTGCCGCATTGATTCGTTTCTCGACCGCCAGGAACCGCGCCCCGCCAGACGCACCGGCGCTGTCGCCAAAGTACGCAATCTTCGTGCTGTCGATGTCCTTTCGCGTCTCTAGGTAGTCGAGCGATCGCCCCAGGTCTTTAACCCATTGGACGTGAAGGTCGCGCTGAACTGCTGGGGGCGTAACTCCAGGCACGTAGCCCGTCCGCCGTTCATACATGCCCTTGTAAATAGGGAAGAGGAAGGCTCGCCCGCCTTTTATCAGGAACCCGCGGGTTTCCTCGAGATCCTCGAGATTGAGCTTGTCTTCAAAAAAGGCACCCGCACCCGGAAAATAGACCACCGTCTGGAAGGGCGGAGACGCGCCCTTCGGTAGGTAGAGGTATGCCGGCACACGCTCGCGGCCGTACGCCGCATCGAAGGTTACCCTGGATCGCGACCAGCCCTCCATGGATGCCGTCTCGTCCACGTGCGCGTTCAGCTCTCCTTTATCGTAGGCATATAGCGCCGCGTAGGCCTGGAAGACCTCGTCCGAGACCGGCTTCTCTTTCCAGTAATCGCGAACCTTGGACTCGATCCGCGCACTTGCGGCCGCGCTTGGCGGCGCGTCAAGTTTCACGCAGCGGAATCCGAAGTTCGCCCGGCGGTCCCATGGCGATTGCGCGTCCGTGTGATTGAACATGTATTCCGGCTCGCCGAATCCTCCGCCCAGGATTACTCTGGTGCCGTCGTGGGCCTCGTTCCAGCACCACTCTTTCACGTTGCCGGCCATGTCCGTGGTGCCGAATCCGCTCAAGGCCGTCGGGCTTCCAACCGGCTGGGTTCCCTCTCGATGGAAGTTACTGCCGGGAACGATCAACTGTGGACACCACCCCACTTCCGACGCAAGCGTCCAATGGTACGCCGTGGGAAGATTCTTGCCCACGAACTCCGCGTACGCCGCTGCCTCGTACCAACTGACTCCAGCGACTGGATATTTCTCGTGCCCCTTTGGATAGTCGCCCACTTCCCACGTCGCGGGACCGGGACGTCCGGTCGCATCGTGAAAAAGAGCGACTGCTTCGTCCCACGCAATAGTGCGAGCGTCTCTTACGAAAGGCTGCTTCCAGAACTCGCGCTTCCGGTAACCTCCCGCCTCCACGAACTTCTTGTACTCCTCATTCGAGACCTCGTGCCGGTCTATGAGAAAGTCGTCAACCTTGACTGGCGGGGCGAATGCGGGGTACGCGAGGCCAGACCACCCGCCCGGGACAACGACCATCTCCGGCGGCACGCTTCCCACGGGACGAAGGTTGATCGTCAGTTCGAAATAACCGGAACCGTAGCCAGGGGTAGGCACACCAGGGGGGCTGGCTATCAAAAAAGAAGCGGCGAATCCCGGCTTGACGACCCTCCAGAGGTAATCGCCCACAGGTACGCGGACCTTCTTGAGAGGCGTCTTCCCGAGGCTCTCCCACACATTTGGATCTCCCCGATAGGGTCGAATCGCAACGTCGGCTCCGGAAGGCACGCTGGCGATTGAGACTTCTCCCGTCGCACGCACCCAAAGCTTCTGGAGCGTCGGGTCCTTCGGGAGCACGGCGCGCGCCTCCCGCGTCAGCGTCGCGGCCCGGAGGTATTCCCCCGCGTCCACCAGTCGCGCGATCTCGGGCACCGCCGTCTCAAGTGCCCACCGTTGGCGTGAAGATCTGTGCCAGAGCCAGCCCCCGAGGACGCCTGCTAGAACGACCACCGCCCCAACAGCTATCCGGGCATTTCTCGATAGCCTCACCGGCGCTCGCGAGGTTTCCCATGCTTTCAACTCATGCTGGACCAGCGTGCGCACAGCGTCCATCTGCTGGATTCGCCGGGTGGGGTCCTTCTCCAGACACCCTCTCACAACGCGGTTCAATCCATCGGGCTCCAGCTCCGGCGCATCGCGCTCCAGAATTGCGGCGATGGTGCTGGCAGGGTTGGATCCCTCAAAAGCGCGCTTCCCCGTAATCATTTCGTAAAGCACCATGCCGAACGAGAAAATGTCGCTGCGCGCGTCTACCACTTTCCCCTGTATCTGCTCCGGCGACATGTATGGCGCCGTACCCACCACCATCCCTTCGCTGCTGAGGGCAGCGGATACGGAGTCTTCGCCCGCCGCTACCGGCTGCCCGGACTTTGCCAGGCCGAAATCGAGCAGCTTCGCTCCGCCGGCAGTGAGCATGATGTTACCGGGCTTCACGTCGCGATGGACGATTCTCCTGCGGTGCGCCTCGCCGAGGGCGTCCGCGACATCCATAGCGATCTGGAGAGCCTCGTCGAACGGGAGCGCGCCTTTCTTGAGGCGAGCCGCGAGAGTCTCGCCATCGAGGTACTCCATCACCAGATATCCCGGGCCGACATCGTGCAAGGCGCAGATATGAGAATGGTTAAGCGACGCCAGCGCACGCGCTTCGCGCTGCAAGCGGGCGAACCATTCCGGCTGCTGCGCGTACCCGGCAGGCAGCAGCTTGATGGCCACGTCACGATGCAGTCTGGTATCTGTGGCGCGATAGACTTCGCCCATTCCGCCGGCTCCCAGGAACCCAACAATGCGGAACACCCCCAGTTGGGCGCCGACCGCCATCGCCCGCCGGGACCCCGGCGCGTTAGCTTCTGGGGAAGTCTCGCCGACCCCCGAGGGTTTCCACATGGGGCTTTCGAGCAGCCTATCGGCTTGCCCCACGTATGCCAGCAGCGAGTCCAACTCGCGGCGCAGTTCAGGATCGTTCTGGCAGGTTTGCGAGAGGAAAGCCGCGCGCGCGGAGGATGGCAGCTCCAGAGCGGCATGATAGAGCTGCTGGATCCGACTCCAGCGGTCCGTATCCACGAATCGAGTGTACTATTTATCCCGGTTACAAGCCAGCGGAATGGCTTCGTTCAACTGTTCAGCGGCTCATTTTGCGTGCCAGCCAGGTTTTCGAGATGCTCCAGTCCCGGACAATCGTTCTCGACGAGACTTTGAGCACGGCGGCGATCTCGTCGAAGTTCAAGCCCGCAAAGAAGTGCAATTCCACGATTTGCGCCTTTCGCTGGTCGAACTTGGCCAATTCTTCCAGAGCCTCATCCAGTTTCACGACTTGGGCGTCCCGCTCGGGCGAGACAATCTCCGCATCCTCCAGCGAGATCTTATGGGCTGCGCCGCCTCGTTTTTCGGCTCCCCGTGCAATCGCGGCACTGACGAGTATCCGGCGCATCATCTGCGCGGAGAGAGCGAAGAAGTGAGCCCGGTCCTGCCATTGAACTCCCTGAACATTGACCAGGCGCAGGAAGGCTTCGTTGACCAACGCAGTGGGCTGGAGGGTGTGCTCCTCGCGTTCGCGCATCATGCAGCGCTGGGCAATTCGCTTGAGCTCGTCGTAGATGATCGGCGCGAGTTGGTCGAGTGCGTTTCGGTCGCCCCCGCTCCAGGCACGCAACAACCCCGTGACGTCCGCGGGGTGTCCGGTTTCGAGCGGCTCCATTCTGCCAAATATAGCAGCTTCATAGCATTGGCGCCGGGTGGCTGTTGTCAAGCCGGGTGGCTGTGTGTGCCTACAGCCGTTTAGGCAGCATGTGGACGACGGGCGGGCGGCGACGACGTGCTTGACAAAAGCCGTGAACGGAAAGGACCAGCCGGGAGTGGCGGGCATACCCGCACGAAAAAACTCAAAAAAACTCCAAAAAACATTGTCCTGTTTTTGAGCCCGTTTGGGCTAATGTAATTGAACACCGGGAACCAAAATGGAATCCGGTAAGGAGAGTAGCCAATGTGCAACAAGGAGGTTTCCACTCGAAAGGACACTAGAATGCGACCGATCATTTTTTTCACTGCTGTGACGCTCCTCGGTATGATGAGCTTCATTGCCGCCCCGAAGCACCTTTCTGCTCAACGCAATATCCCGGTTGACGAGAACGGGCGAAGCTGTATTGCCGACGTGCATGGACGGGCCGTGGAGCAACGAACTCAGAAAGGCGTTTGGGAGCACACTGTCTTTGCAACCAATCGCTGTAACCGGACCATTAATTTGACGGTGTGCTACGCAAACACTAATGACTGTACGAATCTGACGGCATCTCCGGGGCAAGAGAGCAGTACTCTCTTAGGCATCAAGTCGGAGCAGCGCTTTCAATATAATTGGCGACCGACTGAATAAAGCGAACTACTCTCAGATAGGGCGAAAAAGAGACAGGGCGAAAAAGGGGACGGCCTGAACGGCGCGGCTCCCGTCAGGACGGCAGCAGCCGCCGCTCCAGTGGCCAGCGGTGTCGGCGCCGCGGTCGCGCTCACGTGCAACGGTGGAGCTTGACGACGACGGGACGGGGAGAAGGGTGACATACCATGTGTACGAAAATCTTGTTTGAGATCTTCCGTGACTTCGAGTCACGATTCACGAGCAGCCGAATGGTTTTGCTAGCGGCAGCTCTGCTGACACTTTCCACAATAGCGAGCGCCCAGTTCACGCCGGCTCCATACAGCCCGCTCCCGGCGCCACCCTACGTGAACACCATTGGATCCCACCCGAACTTCGTGGTGGTAGCTGACTTCAACGGCGACGGGTACCCAGGCATCGCCGTCGTCAGCTCCTATTTGGATAATGGCGTCCCGAAACACGTCGTCGGGAGTGTCACGGTGTGGCTAGGGAACAATTCGGGTGGGTTCACTCAAGCGCCGGGAAGCGCTGTCGCGGTGGGCGAGAATCCGTACGCCGCGGCGGCGGCGGACTTCAACGGGGACGGGTATGCCAGCCAGTCATCCAGCCCCTTCACATTCACGGCGACTTCACTAGGGTCCGGCTCCCACACTCTGACCGCAATTTTCAACGCCGGCGACAACGGCGCGCCCAGCGGTTCCATCGGCGACTTCAGAAGCGCGGGGTCCACCAGCAATTCCATCACAATTCTGATTCAGGGAAGTCAGGCTTCGCAGACGATCACATCCGCCGGGTTGCCCACTGTAACGCTCGGTTCTAGCCGGCATCAAACCCGAACGAAGGGTTCGGCGCTTTGGGAGGGGGTTTCATCGTGTCGCTGAAGAATTGGTTCGACGCATCCACATCATTGCCCGGTCGCAGAACCGGGATCGCTCGCGGCTACGTTCTGCTGGCGCTGGCGTGCGCGCTGGCGGGCTCCGCCAATGCGCAGTTCGCGCAACAGGGTAATGCGCTGACCGCCGCCGATGTCGTTGGGATTAACGGGCCGGGCTACTCGGTGGCGATTTCCTCCAACGGCAACACGGCTGTCATAGGAGGGCCCGGCGATCTCGATAACGCCGGAGGGGCGTTTGTATTCACGCGCGTCGGAAGCACGTGGAACCAAGGCGCTGCACTGATCAATCCTGGGGCCAATGACCAGCAGGGTTACGCGGTGGCGATTTCGGCGGACGGCGGCACGATCATCGTCGGTAGCCCCGAGGGAAACAGCGGGGAGGCGTTGGTGTATACGCTCTCGGGTGGCGTGTGGACGCAGCAGGGCAGCCTCGTCGCCGCCGACGCGCAAGGTGTTGATACGCTAGGCTCCGCGGTTGCGCTGTCGTCCGACGGCAGCACGGCTATCGTGGGTGGACCTAACGACAACTACGGCGTCGGAGCCGCGTGGGTGTTCACGCGGACGGGAAGCGTGTGGACCCAGCAGGGGTTCAAGCTGGTCGGTAGCGGTGCGGCGAATGGGACCCTAGGCGCAGGAATAGACTACGGTGCGCTCCAGGGCACCTCGGTGGCGATTTCGTCCGACGGAAACACGGCTATCGTGGGCGGGCCTGGGGACAACGCGGGCATCGGAGCCACGTGGGTCTTCACACGTACGGGAGGCGCGTGGAGCCAGCAGGGTCAGAAACTGATTGGCACTGGCTCGGTCGTCACCGCCACGCTAGCAAGGCAGGGCACCTCGGTGGCGATTTCGGCCGACGGAAACACGGCTATCCTGGGCGGGCCTGAGGACAACGACGGTGCCGGAGCCGCATGGGTATTCACGCAGGCGGGAGGCGCGTGGAACCAGCAGGGCCCCAAGCTGGTCGGCAGCGGCGCGACCGTCATCAAAGCCGGCTTCGGTGCGCTCCAGGGCACCTCGGTGGCGATTTCGGCCGACGGAAACACGGCTATCGTGGGCGGGCCTGGGGACGACGGTGCCGGAGCCGCGTGGGTGTTCACGCGCTCCGGAAGCGTATGGAGCCAGCCGCAAGCCAAGCTGGTCGCGACCGGGGGGTCTGGTGGCAACCAGGGCTTTTCGGTGGCTCTATCGGGCGATGGCTATACGGCTATAGTGGGTGCGCCCCAGACCGGTAACTCCGTCGCCGGCATCGGAGTGGGGGCAGCGTATGTGTTCGCGACACCGGCCGCCGGCCAGAGCGGGGGACAGGGCGGGTACACCGACTTCGGTTCGAACAACAGCTTCTCGACTAACGGCTGGTGCATCACGGGCGCGGGCACGACGGGCTGCGGGCCTGCCGGCACACGTAATGTCGCCGCACCTTTTGTAGCCAGCAGCAACTTTTCCTTAGGGAGCATCTCCCTCCCGCTGAGCTACTTCAGCGGAACCAATGGGGCGTTAATTACCTTGGCGGCAAATGGGCCGGGCGGGATTCCCGGATCGATTCTGGAATCCTGGTCCGTCACAAATCTCCCTAGCGGTACGACTCCTGCCCTCACATCGGTCGTCTCCACGAACAATCCCGTTCTGCAGGCCGGAGAGACATACTGGGTGGAAGTGCAGCCACTGGCGGCAGACACTCTCGACATTTGGTATACGAACAACCAGAACCTTGGGGGCGGGCTCGGATGGGACTTTAGCCAGGGCGTTTGGATTGCGCTGAGCGGATACGCAGGCCAGACCCTGCCGGCGTTTAGCGTCCAGGAGGCCCTGGCCTCGCAGACGATCACGTTCGGCGGGTTGCCTAATGTGACACTGGGAGTCGCTCCGTTCACCATCAGCGCAACCGCGTCTTCGGGTCTGGCGGTGAGCTTCGCTTCAAGTACGCCGGTTGTCTGCACCGTCTCAGGTTCGCAGGTGACCGTGGTCGCCGTGGGCACTTGCACCATCCAGGCCACGCAGGCAGGCAACACCAAGTACGCCGCAGCCACTCCCGTAACACAGAGCTTTTCGGGAGGAGTGGGCTTCCCGATCCAGTCCGGCCCGGCGGCCACGGCGGTTTCGCCAGGAGCTGGTATCGGCGCCAGCCAGACCTTCACGTTCACGTTTTCCGATCCGAGCGGCTACCAGAATCTGGAGGTGGTGAACGTTCTCATGAACAACTACCTCGACGGCATCCAGGCGTGCTACGTCGCTTACTCAAAGTATTACGGGATGCTATTACTGGTGGACGATGGCGGAGACTCGGCGGGACCATACGCGGGCTACCTGACGGTCCCGAGCACGGGGAGCATGTCGAACAGCCAATGCACGGTGAACGGCGCGGGCTCGTCGGTGGTGGGCAGCGGCAACACGTTGACGCTGACGCTGAACATCAGCTTCAGCTCGAGCTTCGCGGGGAATCGGATCGTCTACACAGCAGCAGGCGACACGACGGGGAACTCGGGGTGGCAGGCGCTGAGCACCTGGCAGGTGCCGGGAACGACGGCGATGCCGTCACAGCCCACGGGAGTAACTCCGGCCAGCGGAAGCGGGGCGAGCCAGAGCTTCGTCTTCACCTTTACTGACAACGCCGGATGGCAGGATCTGGGCCTGGTGGATGTGCTGTTCAACAACTACCTGGATGGCATCCAGGCCTGCTACGTCGCCTACTCAAAGTACTACGGGATGCTATTACTGGTGGACGATGGCGGAGACTCGGCGGGACCATACGCGGGCTACCTGACGGTCCCGAGCACGGGGAGCATGTCGAACAGCCAATGCACGGTGAACGGCGCGGG
>Ga0181523_10005648_pt1 | contig 10245 bp, 10 predicted proteins | sample PEATcosm2014_Bin_43_FD_119752 | JGI IMG/M metagenome (GOLD analysis project Ga0181523, IMG submission 119752) | Peatland microbial communities from MTU Mesocosm Facility, Houghton, MI, USA - PEATcosm2014_Bin05_30_metaG | ecosystem: Environmental > Terrestrial > Soil > Wetlands > Peat | place...
CGTGGAAAATGAGGCAGTGGTGGGTCGAATGCCGTGGAAAATGAGGCAGTGGTGGGTCGAATGCCGTGGAAAATGAGGCAGTGGTGGGTCGAATGCCGTGGAAAATGAGGCAGTGGTGGGTCGAATGCCGTATGGATGTGGCAATTGTTTAACAAGCGGATAGTGCCTTTTGTACTGTTGCTCGTTTCACGGTAACAAGATCATTTTTTTGGTCAAGTTCCCATGTCTGCAAAAATTCGATGGAAACAAGCGTATCTAGAGCAATTCGAAGACCCCGCCGAAATTCTTTCAAGGTTGCCTTGCTTCCACTCATGCTGTGCAAGAAGTCAACCGAAAGAGAAAAAGGATTTGCATGAGTTGAGTAAAATGATTGTAGCCACCTTGCTAAATCTTTGCGTTTTAATGCTCTGCGTTGTTCCCATTCAAGAAGGCTAAAACTCGTTGTATCGTAAAGCGGGCGTAAATCTGAATTAAGCCTATAAACCCAATATTTTCTTGTTTCATCTTGCATTGCTTTATCTATTATATGTCCGTAGTAGTTTACCCTGGTTCTTTTGTTTCGTATCTCCACAAGTGTGGCAAGTAACCGTTTCATTCCTGTTTTTATCTGGTCATGCTGGCTCTTTCCTTTGTCTAACCCTAGTCCAGAAAGGATTGTGTTTGCTGGGACAGTTATATACTCGCCAAATGGCTTATGTCTTGCCATATGAACAAGCTGCATAAGTAAATCATGGTCATCTTGGTTAAGTTGTTCTCCTGTAAATATTATTTCTATTCCGTCAATAGTTGCTAATACTTTGTCTTTTAATATTTCCCTATTAGCTCCTTGGATAGCAGAAAATAAAGCAGAACGAGCCATATCATTTGAAACTACTCTGGTTGCTTCTGGATATGGAATAAGTGGTAGTTTGATAAGTTCCGATAATTTTTTTTCTTGCTCTGCTTGATGTTCTTTTTTTGCTTTGATTTTTCTATATGCAGATATTCTATAAATTCTTTTTAATGTACCTCCATTGTCTTGTTCAAAGGCTTTTAAATGTTTACGAATCGAATCCTGATAAAGTTGCTCTGCCTCAGCAATTTCTTCTGGTGTAAAATCGTTTGCTTCAGGAGGAAGATCATTATGCAATGATTTATCGTTCATTTATAGGTTTTCCGTATTTATTCCGCTTGCTAAGTTAATTCAAGCTGATAATTCTGCACTTTATCTCGGTATGTCACTCTACTATCTTAGTTCTGCCAAAAATTTTTTCCCATAGTTTTCCCTTCCATTGCTGATCGGGTGCTGGATGGGACGCTTCTGGCTTCGGATCTGGTTGGTGAGTGAGTAATGCAGATAGTTTACGTCTTTCTGTTGCTTCTTCATCGAGGCGTCGGCGCAAATCTTGACGTTCATCTTTCAAAAGTTCTATTTGCTCCCGAAGCAATGCGTTTTCCCTATGCAACGCCTCCGTTGCATCTTGTATTGCGTATCGTTCAATCTGAACATTCAGCGCATTATTGCTAGCAACAGGTGGATAAACTCTGTGTAATTCAGCCGGGTCAATCAACCATTCATTTTTTGAACTCCTTTGCGCCGAAATTATGCCCTTTTGAATAGCACGCAATATTGCGGGTTTGCCTCTCCCGACTGCTTCTGCTGCCTGTTTCAAGCTGTACGACATGCCGTTGCGCCTCGTTCAGTTTCATTTTTTGTCATCTATTCAACGAAACGCTAGAAAAGTCAAGAATCAATTGCTGCATAGGCTGTGTAGGAACATCATCGAAGGTCGGCGGGGTGGTGTAAATCTGAGCAGCCTCAACCGCTTGGCGCTGCTGGCGCTTGCTGGGGTGGGGCTTTTCGTCTGTGATGTTCGTCATGTTCGGCCTTCCCCTTTGTCTCGGGTTCGAGTAAATTTGCCGAGCGGTATAGTGTGGGAACCCGTTGGCCGTCCGATGTGATGAATGAAGAGCGCACTCTTTGCGTGGAGGCGCTATTTTTTATGCCTTAAATCATAGAGTTAGAATCAACGCGGCCAAAACGTTGACGCGTTGCGGCTGGATGCCAAAGGCTGCGCTCATTTGCTGGTTGAAGAAGCGGGCATGGAATTGACATACAAGCTATAACCTGTATGATGACTATAAGTACCGATCTTAAAGGTGTCGCTTTGGATAGAAAAATTGGCCCATTTAAATTGAACAGAGTCACTGCTGGTGACTGCCTAGAACTTATCCCACAGCTGCCGAATGAAAGCATAGACGTGCTAGTTACAAGTCCACCTTATTGGGGCCAGCGTGTTTCACAAGGGGCCGGAGTAGAGGAAGACCCACGCGATTATTTGCGATTTTTAAAAAATGTTTTTGTTTCATTCCTTCCGAAACTGAAAAAACATGGAATCGTATGGCTTAATATTGGAGATGCTTATAATACTCCTGTAAATTGGAGCTTTGATGACAGGAAATATAGCTCTCTTGGAGCTAATGGAACAGGGTTATCTGAAAAAAATTCGGCATATGTAAAACCACGCGCAAAACGAAAAGCCTTCATTGATAAAAATGAGAACTGGCTAAGTTATGGTAATCTTCTAGCTCTCCCGAACAGGCTTGTTATCAGTCTTTGTGATGAAGGATATTTGTATCGTGGTGAAGTTATATGGCGCAAAAAAAATCCAATGCCTGAAGGCAAATGCCGTCGCGCTCATAGACAACATGAACCAATTTTTTTGCTGGCTAAATATGAACGACATTTATTTAGAACAGCTCCCCCAGTCGGTTCTGTATGGGATATATCTAATGAAAAAATTGACGGATTAGCTCATTACTCTCGTTTTCCCGAAGAACTACCTAAACGCTGCATAGAGGCTTATGGTAATACAGGCCATGAAATAGTTGTTATAGACCCATTTTCAGGTTCTGGAACAACTGGCTTTGCAGCTATTAAGCTTGGGTGCTCATACCTTGGCTTTGAGATAGACTCTATGCAAGTAGACGCTTCAAATGAGCGTCTACAGACAATCACACGTCAGGATATGCCGCTATTCATGAAGCCTGAAAATTATTCCATCTTTGCAGAATGAAGCGCGAAAACTCATCATCAGGGTTAGAAAAATCGCAAACATATATTCGCTGTTCATTCGCTATATTTGTTGGACTAGAAATGGTATTGCTATTGTAAGAAAAACACCCGGTAAAATACCCTTCATCTTCTGTATCCTTCCGTTTTGCGCTTCTTGAGTTTCCTAAATTTCCAAGTTCTCCATGGTTAAAAGGTCTCTCTGACGGTTCGCTTTTACAATTCATTGTCCATAGTGGTGAAGTATAACCGGCACTGGAAAGAGCCTTGCTCAATGGTACGTCATCAGTCCTACGCTCGGCAAAACTTGCTTTCACATGCACCACACCGAAAAATGTATCAACACCATTTTTATCCCCCATCAACAACACATCTATCTTGTCTGCTTCAATTCGCTCTCCTAAATCAATACGATTAACGATTGTTCTTTTCTCCTCTGCACCGGCAATAATCAAACTTACACCATGACTTTTTAAGAATGGCCCGTAATAACGCACCAAGACTTCTTCTAAAGCCCACCCGCTTGTTCGCTTCCAGCTTTGAGTAAAATCAAGTCTAGCAAATTTAGCTGGGTGATTAAATGGGTCACAATAAGCCCTGTATGTAACAAACCACCAAAGGTCTGAAGGGTTAGCATGTGGCCATATACTTGTAGCTTTTAGAAAAGTTTTTGCGACTGAATCACTTTTAATTGCTTTGCTTTGTTCTTCATCTGCACTCACAAGCCTAGACAACCCGTCGCGTAGCGTTTTGATTACCTCCTCGAACTCGTCAATGGTACTATCAGACAATGTATATTCAGCATCATATCTCGCGTATTTGAATTTTATAATAATGTCATTGTCGCTTTGCTCAGCATAGACGAATCTTTCTATCTCGGCTATTTCTGGACTTTCTGGAATACCATCTAAAATATCATTGAGGCTTCCTCCGGCTTGATGAACTATAGCTAGCAGCATATCTATGCTAGGAATTGTATCGCCTTCTTCAAACCGTTTAATCCACCCAGGACCAAGAATAAGACGTTCTTCTAAATCTCTGTCTGTCAAGCCGGACTTCTCTCGCAATTTGCGCAAGTTTCCAAGTAAAACCTTCAGATATACGCTAGCCTCCGTCATTGGAATAGCTCCTTGGGATTAACACCAATAGCTTTAGCTACTTTGTGAATGTTAATAAGGCTAATATTCCGCTCACCTCGCTCGACTCCGCCAATATATGTTCGGTCAAGCCCACATAGTAAGGCTAGCCCCTCTTGGGAGAGTCCTTTCTGCTCGCGCATCGCTCGTACACTTGTACCGAAAGATTTTTTGATTTGTTGTTCTAGCTGCTTATCCATAGTCAATATGTCATCATTTATGATGACCATGAGTCCACGGACTTTAAGTATCTTTTAGAAATTACCTAAGCGACTTATCGAAGGAGGGGTTTTTTGACGCAAAGCGAAGCCCGCAAAACAATGGCTTGAGAGTCTAAAAATCAAGTCTAAAAACTACCGCCACAGTTTTTCAAACCGCACGGGATAGATGGCGGTATAGCGGAAGGTGTGCTAAATGGCTTAACACCAGACACCACCGGCAACCCAAGCAACCAAGGCAAAAAAGGTGAATGGTAGGAAAACTCTAGGCGGGTTGGCTGAAGCACACCAAAAAAAAAAAAACGGAAATAGTCTCAAAAAAAGGCGGGAAAACAGGGAATTTTTTCCTTATACCTTAAGAGGGGGAAAAAGGAGGGTTGGCCCAAGGCGCGGCGAAAAAAAAAAAAGCGGAATTTCCTCAAAAAAAAACGCAAAAAAACGGGGAAATTCTCCTTATTTTTTCCTTTATATCTTAGAGGAAAACCCACAGACGGGTGAGCTTTTTCCAGAGAACGTGGGGGTTTGGTTCAGAAGGATTATCAACTGAGCCTGCCCAATTCAAGCCAAACCCCTGATGACCTACATGAGGTCGCCACGTACCTAAAGGCGCGGGTAACAAGCCCCAATCCTGCCTTTAAGACCTCCTAAAAAAGCACCCTGGCAGCCCTCCCGCCAGACGGTTATCCCCGCTGTAATCGCCCGAAACCCTTTCTCTTATAGAGAAACCCAGGCCCGGCAAGGCTGAGGTTTCTTAGGAAAGTTCAACACGGGTTGCACCACCGTGCTTATCGACTAAAAATCTAGGACAAGCAAATGTTCGAGCAAACCACCGCCAAATCAGCGGAGGCTCGGATGTCCAGTCTAGCCTCCACGTCATCCAAATCTAGCTTTGAGTTCACGCCAGACCAGCAACAAAAAACCCTTGTTTATAACTATGCGAATACTTCCCCCGCTCATGTTGAATTTGATTGTGAAGAGCTGCTTGATTACTTCTATGACTCATTGCCACCACGTCCCTGGTGCGCAGATGACTACACACAAGGTTCGCAGTTCATAGACAAGGAAAAGGCAGTCAAGATGCGGCATATCCAAGTCAACGGACCAGGACTTGTCCGTTGGCTGGTTCTAGACGTGGACAATCCACATGCCTTTTTCGCATGGGATGATGCCAACCTGCCACGTCCCCACATCATTGTGGTTAACCCTGCGAATGGTCATGCCCACTGGCTCTACCGGCTGGAAATGCCTGTCTGCATCACCGACAAGGGTTGGATCAAGCCTCAAAAATACCTTGATGCCGTCCGTGAGGGCTTCCACAGGGCTAATGTGGGGGTTGACCCATGCTACTCAGGCCCATTATGCAAAAACCCGCTAAGTTGCCACTGGAAGACGTACTGGCATCCAACTAAACCCTACGACCTAGACTTCCTAGCCGATCACCTCGACTTGCCTCCTAGGGGACAATCCTCTGGAAAGCGTAGGGCAGTGGTGGAAGACCTCAAAGGACTTGTGAAACCAGGTACCAGGAATGTCACCCTGTTCAACTTGCTACGTCAGCAAATCTACTCCCACCGTTTCAGCGAAGAATGGGCTAGCGGGTCAAGGTGGGATGCACACGTCTTGGAGCTTGCAGAGCAAATCAACGCCAGCTTCGATCCACCGCTACCCTTCGGCGAGGTCAAGTCCACTGCCAAGAGCGTGGCTGGGTGGACATGGAGGCGTTACCGGGGGCATGGGGGTGAACCGCCAGACAGTGAAAGTCAGCGGAAAGCTCAACAATGCCAAGCCAAAGCCCGTAGCAATGCTACCGATGTGAAAATCAAAGAAGCCGTCATCAACCTCCAAGAGCGCCGGGAACGAGTCACCATCGTGGCCATAGCAAGCCTTACCGGACTGTCCCGAGACACCGTTTCCAGACACCAAAATGCACTTCCAAGAAGGCTCAGAAAAGGCAAAAGGTAAAAACCGCTGGAAGCCGCGTATTTCCTCGCTTTTTTGCCAAAATTGCCGCATTGGCCTATCAGGTAATAGCTAGGGGGTTTCTGTTGTTTAGATACAATTAACTAATAGCTATAGTTTAAATGCTTAACTGTTAATTAAACATTACCTGTTTGTGAGATATGTACTATTGATAAAGTATCTGACTTATTATATTAAGTATTGAGTTTTCAATTCAATTTCAAGTAATAAGTTATGAATCTTAGTAAGATAGTGTTTATTAGCAAGCTTTGCTGACTCAACATACTGGCAGACATGAGAAATGACGGTCTAAACACAGACACAGTTGGTGACTTTGACATAAAGTCTCTGGTAATTTTTTTGCAACAGATCATTAACTGTGAAGCCAGCCAATTTTACAGCAGTAAGCTAGCGGTTTTTCTAGCCTACTGGAGCTTGACAATCGCAAGATATTGTGAGCGAATCATTCTCGCATCACTAGACAGCGCAATGTCTTTGACATACTATCATGATGATCTTGGTTTCACAACCGCAGAAGGTCACTCATTGCAGAATTAGTTATGACTATTGCATATATCATACCAAAGCGGAGAAAAGTTATAAAAAAAGTAACACTCTTCAAAACTGGTGTTTTAGAACAACTCCACAAAAAGGCTTAATCACCTATGCGTTTCAGGTATCTACCTGTTTTTTCTAGGTAGATTTATTTATAGCATAATTTTCCTTGCAAAAAAGCAAATTTGGCGCATAATAAAAAGGTAGGGTAAGGTTGGTTTCGAGTAATTTCATTATACAGGGAAAATATGGGAAAAGTCTGCTGCACTACGAAGAAATTCTTCGCCACTGAGCCGTTTCCATATAATCCATTTTCAAGAAAGTAGGCCTAAGTTCTACTAGAAAGAGCTTTGTCAAGAGCTTTTTGAAAGCTCTAAGAGCTGAGGGAATTAAATAATAAAGCGGTTGCAAGGCGTATAAATGGTAGAACAATAATAAAAGATAGAAATAAATATAGAATGATAAATTAGTCCTACAGAGATGGAACTGTTTAAAATGCTAGAAAGTGATAGAACTAGTAAAGAGATAATTTAAAAGCGGTTGTAAAAAATCTAAAATGGTATAAATTAGTCTAGATTAGTTAATTAGTTAAAAATATAACTTCATAAATCATCAAACTGAATGAAGTTTAATCAAATTAAAAACTAAATTAGATCTACTTCATTGAATAACATATAAATTATGGTGCATACTGATGAATATTTCGGAAATAATTAATAAACTTATAGATAAAGATTATACTCCATATGCTTTGACAATCAATTTCAAACAATCAGAAGCTTTGCAGGAACTATATCCAGACTATCTGTTATACGATGGGAAGAACAATGAATTACCATCGAATGATGTATATAAAATTGGTATGAGAACCGAAATGATTGAAAAAGCATTCAGGAAAATTCTGAATAAACTTTCCGGGTATTTGTTAAATACAGCAAATATTACAAGAAACAATTATCGTATAAAATCACCAATTATTTTTTATTTTATGGAGTTGATGAAATGGTCTAAACGTCAAGAATCCTTAATGACCATTCCAGGAACTCGTAATATTTGTCCACTGCATTATCATGCTTTGACTTTGGTTCATCCAGAACAGGTTCCTAAGATGGATTCTTTAATTGGTGATGAAACCTTACAAATGTTTGAAAGTATAATTCAGCATTCTAGATTGGATAATTGCTCAAATGTTAATGGATGGCTAGAGTATATTCAGAAGGATCAATATACCAACTACGCTGCTTGTTGTAATATATATCCTGAAGAGTTTAAAGTAAATCCAGAATTATTCTTACTAGCTTCCAAATAAAAATCGCTTATAAAGCTAGAAATCTAAGAATTACATCATATATTCAATATTTTAAAGGAGTTATTCTGTAGTATTGATTAGGGAGTAGATTGGGTTCTAAGACTAAAATAGCGAAAATAGTATGAACCTTGTAATTTAATTGCTTACTCTAGGTTTGGTTGGAGTTAGGTTTCCTTCGGAAATGAGTAACAACAGGATTGTGGTTGTCTGTTCCAAACTCCGAAATAGCGATGGGTTGGAATTTCCTAGAAAACGTGCTTTTCAATTGAAATATCCCAAGAATGAGGATATAGCGGCGACCTAACCGCTCAATAAAGCCCTGTAACGGCTAGGAACGCCCCGTGGCCCGTGAAATAACAAACCCAGCCCCCTTCCCCCTTGGGGCAGACTAGAAAACGCCCCAGTGCGCTTCTCCTTGGCTTTCTAGGTTGATTAAATAGTCTACATGGTGGAATTGGTAGTGAGAAATTCTTGCCAATTTTTTGGTTAATTTATATTTCACATTTCGCTATACGTTCCTTTAGCGATATGAAAAAACAACTGGGGGTGAAATATGAAAGGCAAATTTGTTGCGTACTACAGGGTATCGACACAGAAGCAGGGACAGAGTGGGCTTGGCTTGGAAGCCCAACAGGAGTCCGTTAGGAGCCACCTGGATGGCGGCGATTGGGATTTGGTTGATGAGTTAACGGAAATTGAGAGTGGCAAGGACAATGACCGCCCGAAGCTACAGGCTGCTTTGAAACTCTGCCGGCTGACAGGAGCAACGTTGATAGTCGCCAAACTCGACAGGCTATCGAGGAATGCAGCGTTCCTGGTTAATTTGATGGAGTCGAAAGCCAAGTTCCTATGCGTGGACAACCCGAATGCGAATGAGCTAACGATCCACATCCTTGCAGCCGTCGCCCAGGATGAACGCAAGCGCATCAGCGAACGGACAAAGGCGGCGCTTGGCGCTGCAAAGGCTAGGGGGATAAAACTTGGAAACCCGAATCTTGCCGCCGTGCGTCCGACTGACACGAGTAAGGCGAATGAAAAGAGAAAGGAGCTAGCCCTTGAATATGCCGCTGACTTGGAAGAAGTCATAGTAGACATACGGGAATCCGGCATTACCACCTTGAGTGGCATTGCGGATAAGTTGAACACGCAAGGCATCACAACGCGGCGTGGCGGGAAGTGGTCGGCGACGCAGGTCTCCCGGCTGGCATCGCTGACCGTGTGAACTTAATCGCAGAGGGGATGGGCTACAAAAACCGAAAGGCTATGTGTAACGACCTGCAATCAATGGCAGTTATCTAGCATTAATGGATTATTGTGTGATATTAACCTGATTTATGAGTAACAAACCCGCATTTATAACTATTTATGACACATTTACTCGCGGCGTTTTACAAGGTTTCAACAAAATTTACAACCATTGAATTATCGCCGACAGTGATAAGTACACAATTTTGACTTTGCACGGCAATTGAAACTTTAAATTTTGTAAGTTCAAGTTTATATAAGTCCGTTTTCATCTTGTCAATAACATGACTTGCAGTTAGTTCTGTTGGCGCACTCAAATATTTTACTAAAATTGTTCTACCGCCGTAGACACTACCCAAATAAGCATTTTCAGTGGTATTTGCCCAATGATTGATCATGTCTTCTATTTTACACCACGAAATATTGTTGTCTCTCATTTTATTATGCTCTTAAATGTTTTGAAAAAAAATTTGATGCGTAACGCAAAATGGCATTATAAATGTTTTAATCTAAAAAAACATCACCCTGTTTAGCTTTAGGTTTCTCCTTGGTGGCTTTTTTGAACGTTAGATCACCGCTTGACAAATCAGGATATATAGGACGTTCATGACCGTTTAGAAGTCCCTCAATGGTCAAAATTTGTAGCTTGGGTACGTTTAAACAAACGTCACTAAAGTCCCATAGGATTTTGCACGAAGATTTAGCCAGCAAATTTGGCAAGTTTGGACAAACATCACAGGTGCTCAAGAGTGGCCTGCAAAGCCTGTTCGC
>Ga0181523_10005649_pt1 | contig 10244 bp, 6 predicted proteins | sample PEATcosm2014_Bin_43_FD_119752 | JGI IMG/M metagenome (GOLD analysis project Ga0181523, IMG submission 119752) | Peatland microbial communities from MTU Mesocosm Facility, Houghton, MI, USA - PEATcosm2014_Bin05_30_metaG | ecosystem: Environmental > Terrestrial > Soil > Wetlands > Peat | place...
ATATCCGACGCTAGGATAGTTCGTCGAATAGGTCACCATCGCGGTATTGATGGTACGGAGAGAACCGACGGCCGAAGACTGATTCGCTGCCATCTTCGAGCGCATCAAGTTGGGGATAGCGATGGCCGCGATGATCAAGATGATCGCCACGACGATCAGCAGTTCGATCAGGGAAAAGCCCTTTTGTTTCTTCATGCATACTCCTTAGCTGAGAGTTTGGTGCCAGAGCACGATAGAGGGAAAGGCAAGGAGCATGCCAAAGTGCAGTTGGAACGTCAAGACTCCCTTCAATTTACAACTAGTTGAAAACGCATACCTTATTCAGTTCGACTATGTCTTCGCGATAGCGGGTCTAGGTTACACCGCTCCATTTTTGACAATTATCGTCAGGATGCCGGGCCAATTATTGTCAATGAGAATGAGCCCTCCTGAGTAAACACGCCTCAGAGATGGGCCAGCTCGCAACCCGTTCTCACCAGGAGTTGCATGTTCCTTTCAGGTACTTCCGCCCACAATTCATTTTGAGACTTTCTGTCAGTCACCATACACTCGGATTTGTAAGAACTAACATTACACTCTCCATGCCATCTCCGTTTTGTTGTGGTAGCGAAGTCGGCGCTCATTCGCCAGGAAGCTGGAGGAATGTTACAAACCTCTGGTAAATACTCCGTGGCAGTGGGGCTGTTGTTAGTTCTGCTCACGCTCGCTGTGTACGCCCCTGCGCTACGCCATGGTTTTATCAACTACGACGATGACCGCTATGTCACCGGCAACCCGCAGGTTCAGGCGGGCCTGCGCTGGGGCACGGTGATTTGGGCGTTTACAACGTTTGAACAAGCAAATTGGCATCCGCTCACCTGGATTTCCCACGCATTTGATTGCCAATTCTTTCACCTTAACCCGGTGGGCCACCATTTGAGCAATCTGTTATTGCACAGCCTCAATGTTCTTCTCCTGTTTCTTATTTTGCGGTGGTTCACCGGTCTCGCTGGGCGAAGTTTCCTGGTGGCCGCCCTTTTTGCCGTGCATCCACTGAATGTGGAATCGGTGGCGTGGGTGGCGGAGCGCAAGAGCGTGTTGAGCATGCTGTTTTTTCTGCTCGCCCTGGCTGCCTATGGGTGGTATGTGCGGAAGCCGGGGATTGCGCGTTACGTGGTGGTAGGTTGTCTGTTCGTTGCTGGCCTGATGTCCAAGCCAATGGTAATCACTCTCCCCTTTGTGCTACTCCTTTTTGATTATTGGCCGCTAGGGAGAATGCGTTTGGGCGCTGATGACGAATCCCAATCCCACCTTCTCGACCGCGAGGTTCCTCTTATCACGAATACAGAATCTCTCGGGAAATTATGCATCGAGAAAATTCCCATTCTTCTGCTGTCGGTCGCCAGTGCAATCATCACGATGATTGTGCAAAGAGCGGGTGGTGCGGTTGTCTCGATGAGCAGAACTTCCCTTCTTCTGCGGATTGAGAATGCAATTGTTTCTTATGGGATGTATCTCACAAAGATGGTCTGGCCATCCCGTCTTGCCGTCCTCTATCCGTATCCGCACGCAGTACCGGCATGGAAGGTGGGTGTCGCGGCAGTTCTCCTGCTAGGCATCTCCTGGGCTGTACTGTGGTATCGCGCATCGCGATATTTGCTCGTGGGATGGTTCTGGTATCTGGGGACCATGGTTCCCATGATCGGCCTAGTGCAAGTGGGAAACCAGGCAAGGGCCGATCGCTACACCTACCTGCCGCTGATCGGTCTTTTCATTCTGCTGGTTTGGGGTGTGGCCGACTGGGCGAAGTCGCGCCATATTGAATCGAATTATCTGGCGGCTGCAGGATTCGGTGTTCTGGCGGCACTCTGCTGGGCAACACGCATCCAACTGAGTTACTGGCAGGATGATTTCACCTTATGGACGCACACGCTGACCGTCGCGCCTGGCAATTTTGTGGCCGAGAATAACCTCGGACTTACCCTGATGCGCGAGGGCAAGCGCGACGAGGCCATCACGCACTTCCGCGCTGCGTCCATTCTGGCACCGGGCGACGCGACGAGCCAACTCAACCTGGGGATCTACGCTCAGGAACAGGGAGACGTGAAGCAGGCAATCGCCCGCTATGAGACGGTGCTGCAACTGACAAACGACCCGCAACTTCGTGCCTCTGCCTATGCCAATCTGGGCACGATTTACTTTGCCCTGCGCGATTACACCGAAGCAAAGCAAAACTTTGATTACGTCATTCATCTCCAGCGCGCTTTTCCCATCGTAATCCGGGACATGGGCCTGATCGCAATGAAAAACGGCGACTCGACTGAGGCCATCCGGGACTTCGCCCGGTTGGTAGGCATCGAGCCCACCGATGTCAACTACTTCCTCTTGGCCCAGGCATTCCATCAAGGCAAACGCGACGACGATAGTGAATGGGCTTACCAGCAGGCACTTCGAGTTTCAAAGGACATTGATCGAGCACGGCAGACAGCAATCCAGTTGCTCGTTCAATAGCACGTGAGCAGGCTCGAATTTATTTCGACGAGGTCTATCAGTTCCAGCACCCCAACGCGCAGTCATAGGGAGCCTCGAGTGCTGCCATACGTGGATAGCAGTAGAGGAAGAACACGGAGGCCATCACCAAAATGATGACAATCGGGCGCATGCCAAGAACCCGTCGCTCTCGTGTCGCGCCCAGTACGATTGCGAAAGCTACGCACAAGAAGATAGTGCATGGGTAATAGTAGTAATACATGGTCCGTTGCTGCGGGATGACCACCCATTGCAATAGATTTACGCCGTAGAAGAGCGTCACCAATCCCTCGGGCAGGGCCAGCGAACGGCAAAATCTCCACACGCAGATTAACAAAGCCAAAAAGCCGCCCCAAACCACGACGAAATTCCCCAGGAGATAGGACATGCCGCGCTCCGGCGACGTCCGAAAAATCCATCTATACCAGGGCGAGTCCAGTGCCGGGGGGCCTGGACAGTTCACATGAAAGCGCCATATGAACATATTCATGGAAACCAGCTCAGCTGCCGTAAACGGCCGGTGGAATCGGTAGCACTGTATCCAAAAGGCCAGACAGTACGTGACAGCAGGAACGAGCAGCACGGCAACTACCAACGTGGCAAAACCAATCTGGCGCACGTGACGGCTGTCGCGAAGGTAGAAGAAGACGACAACCAACGCGACCGCAGCCAGGGTCACGATTGTATTCCACTTGCAAGCTCCCCCCAGTCCGAACATCACTCCAGTAGCGAGTAGGAGAATTCGCCTTCGGCCGAAACTTAGGTCGAGGGTGAGAACAGCTGTGAAGGCCACCAAACCCCACATGACAAACGTAACGTAGAAAACATCAAGCATCGCTACCCGAGCGATGACAAACAAAAAGTTGTTCAGCAACGCCAGGAAGGCGGCGAGGAGAGCAAGAAGGTAGTTGTCGAGAAGTAGGTAGGTCCACAGAAAGATGGCGACCAGGGTGAGGGAGCCAAACACCGCACCAGCCAAGCGCCAGCCGAAAGGGTTGTCCCCGGCTAGTTTCATTCCACCGGCAATCAGGATCTTGGCGAGAGGTGGGTGCTCGGGATTGCTGTACCCGGTACCGGTCAAAAACGCCCGGGCACCTGTCACATAGGCAACTTCGTCCATCACGTAATAGACAGGTTTCTCAATCCCTAACAGCAAGAACGACAAGGAAAGCACGAAGACCGCGAGACCCGTGAACCCCACCCGATTTTCCATCTAACCTGGAAACTCCTGTTTCTCTTCGCCGACGGTTGCCAATGTACACCGGTTCTGGCTACCCGCAAAGTGTGAAAAGGCTAGTGTTGAACGATACTTCAACACCCTCGCCAATTTCCCAGAGCTTATGTTTCACCTATGCTATTCTCGCTTCGTGGGTTTGCCATTTCTCATCTTCTCCGCAAATTGGCACAGCAAAGCCTCGTCAAATTCTGCCAGTGTGCGTCGGATTTAGAGACTCATAGCCGCAGGCTACACGGAGCCGGAAGTGATTAACGGGAAGCAAATTGTCGTCGTTATGCCCGCCTACAATGCGGCAAGGACGCTTGAGAAAACGGTTCTCGACCTTCCTGAAACCGTGGATACAACCATTCTCGTTGACGATCAAAGCAAGGACGAGACGGTGCGAATCGCGGAGACTCTTGGCTTGCACGTTTTTGTGCACGACAAAAATTATGGTTATGGCAGAAACCAACAGACCTGCTATCGCGAGGCTTTAGCCGCGGGCGCGGATATTGTCGTGATGGTTCATCCCGATTACCAGTACACACCGCGCCTTGTAACCGCCATGGCTAGCATGATTGCCTATGGCACGTACGATGTTGTCCTCGGCTCCCGCATTCTCGGGGGCAGTGCTCTTCGCGGGGGCATGCCTTTGTACAAGTACCTTGCGAATCGTTTCTTGACCGCGTTTCAGAACGTTTTCACGGGTGCGAAGTTGTCGGAATATCACACAGGCTTCCGAGCCTTTTCCAAGGAAGTGTTAACGACGCTTCCCCTTCTCGAGAACTCTGACGACTTCGTCTTTGACAATGAGATTCTCGCCCAGTGTCTGTGTTTTGGATTTCGCATCGGTGAGCTCTCCTGCCCCACGAAATATTTTGGCGAGGCTTCTTCGATCAATTTTGCCCGCAGCGTGAAATATGGATTTGGGGTGTTGGGCACAACTCTCAAGTGCTGGATGCAACGCCTGGAAATAGCACACTTTCGGCTGTTCAGCCCCGTGGGCCGAAAACTGATGATGGATTATTATCTTTCCTCGCAAATCAAGGAAACGGAACACAGTAGTCACAAGGGGTAATCGGACGTCTGCCGCTGCTTGGCTGCGAGTGATTCTCACGCGCCGAGGGCAGTGACCGTGGCGACTTCACAAAAAGAATCTTGCAATCCGGAACCCCCAAGCTGGTTACGGTTGACGGATGGGTAGACCCGAACTGTTCAGCATACTTAGCAAGTCTTGCGCCTGAGCGCTATTGGGGTCCAACCGCAAGGCGATTTCCGCATCAGAACGCGCTGTCGCCTGTTCGCCTCTTTGAAATCGAATCACTGCCCGGTTAGACCAAGCACGCGCATTCCCTGGAGCCGTTGCGATCACTTCATCCAGGATTCCCAGGGCCTTATCGTTCTGCTTGAGCTTCATGAGTTGCGCTGCCAGGGTCACCTGCACGGCAGGGTAGTCAATGTTATCCTTTCCTGTCATCGACAGTTCTTTTTCGAAAAGGTGCAGGGCCTCCTCATCATTGCCTGCGTGAGACTCAACCACCCCAGCAACACCAATGGCCTGGGGATACATCGGAAAGATACGCAGGGCGATTCGCAGTTCGTTGCGCGCCTCATCCAACTGACCGCGTTCCATGAATTGCTCCCCTAGACCGGCGTGCATTTTTGCACTACCGGGAACGGCGCGTACTCCCGCCGAAAAGAGGCGGAAATTGTCGTGCCAATCCCGGTTGCGGACCACCGTTCGGGTGGCGAGAGCCAATACAATCATGGAGAGCACTACCCATGCCACTTTTTGATGGCGCTCCCCGAGCCAAATCCAGATCAGCGCGATGAATAGACAAAAACCCACAGAAGGAAGGTACGCAAGCCTCTCCGCCATGATTGTGCCGGTCGGCACCAGAACATTCGCAGTAATCGAAAAACCAGCCAGGTAGATTGCCCCGGCCAGGAACCATTCCTTTCGTTTGGTATATAAAGCCCACAGCCAAAGGGTCATCACCAAAACGAATGCCACCACCGCAAGAATGGTCCGATGCCAGTTCGCATACAAGAGAATTGCATTGTATGAATAGTCGCAGGAGAGTGTTCCTGGGTAAAACTGAAGCCCCAAGTACTTCCAGGCAATGCGTAGCGCATTGGGGATTCTCAATCTGGCGGGAAGATAGGCGAGCGGATTGTCCAGGTAATTAATCGCTTTTTCTCCGAAGCGTCCTCCTTGAACGCTCCACAACACAACCAGATACGCTACCGCCATTCCAGTGATCCATCCATAGCGTGAAAGCGGCTTCAGCTTCCCCCGTGCGTAGTCGCCCGCGACCACCAGCGGCACAAAAACCACGGCGGATTCCTTTGAAAGCAGCGCCACAATAAAACAGATCAGAACAAGAACAGGTCGGTCGTGCAGGTGGAGCAGCCACGCTCCCAGCAGGAAACCTGCAGCAAGCAATTCCGAGCGTCCCACGATGGCTGCCACGGCTTCCGTGTGAATAGGATGCACGGCGAATAACACTGCTGCCACCCAGGCAACGATCGTTCCTTGCGCCAACGGTTCGAGCAGTTTTCGCAAGACCAGGTAAACCAACACGGTAACAGCGGCGTTCAGCAAAAGATTAAATAGGTGATAGCCGAACGGATGAACACTCCCCAAGGCCCAATTCAGGGCCAGGCTGCCAAAAGTGATCGGCCTGAAAACATTGTTAGCCCTGGTCGGCTCGAAAACCTTGCGCAGGGAAAGGCTTGTCACCGTGGAGTTTCGAAAAATGTACAGCTCATCGTCCATCGCGAAACTGCTCAGCAGCGTGTTGGCATAGACGAGCACCGCCACTCCCAAAAGGAGCAGAATGCGCTTTCTTTCGCTCATTCAGCACCACACTTTTCGAGATAATTTAGGGAGCAATCGTTCAAAACTCAGGCAAAGCGCGTTTCTCCATGTTTTCTGCTCTGTGAGCCACACTACCAAACCCCCGTTCTTTTCAAAGAGCCGTACCATCAGAGTTCGTGTTTTTTGGCATAGTGGCGAAAAGAGCGGTAGCTGATCTTCAGCAGCTCGGCAGCCTGGGTACGGACACCACCTGCCTTTTCAAGAGCGGCGCGCAAATAACGTTTTTCTGTCCCGGCAATCACCCGCTCAAAGTCAATGCCTTCGACGGGAATTTGCACGCTTTCCTGCTCGCCCATCGCGGGGCCGAGTGCCGAAGCGGAACCCGCAACGCGGTCCGGCAGGACCGCCAATGAAATGTCCGGTCCACTTTCAAGCGCCACCGCCCGTTCGATGGTGTTCTCCAGTTCGCGGACATTTCCAGGCCAGTCGTACGATTCCAGCCGTCGCATGGCCTCGGGCGAAATGCTTTCAATTTTTTTCGACATGGAGTTGCGGAAAGACTCCAGGAAATGCCGAGCCAGCAGTGGAATGTCTTCGCGGCGGTCCCGCAGTGCTGGAACATGCAGGGGAATGACACTTAAGCGGTAAAAAAGGTCCTCCCTGAACTCTCCAGCCGCAATGGCCTTTTCCAGGTCTTTATTGGTCGCGGCGATGACGCGGACATCCACGTCAATTTCTTCCGTGCTGCCGAGTGGGCGAACTTTCCCTTCCTGGAGAACGCGGTATAGCTTCACCTGCATCGCCTGGTTCATGTTTCCAATTTCGTCCATGAACAGCGTGCCTCCGTGGGAGGCCTGAAATAGCCCGCGCCGATTCTCGTTGGCGCCCGTAAAAGCTCCCTTGGTATAACCGAACAATTCGGACTCCAGGAGTGTCTCCGGGAACGCACCACAATTGATGGTGATGAACGGAGCGGTGGACCTGGAACTATTTTCATGTATCGCCCGCGCCACCAGCTCTTTTCCGGTCCCGCTTTCGCCGGTGATGAGCACGCGGCTGTTCTGCGGCGCCACGGTCTGGATCAGGTCGAAAATGGCCTTCATCTTGGGACTCTGTCCAATGATGTTGTCGAGGCCGGTAATGCGGCGGAGCTCGCGCCGGAGGTAGCCCGCTTCTTTCTTCCACTTCAGGTTTTCGGTCACTTCACGGACGGCGACCCGCAACTGTTCCACCAGGTCGTGATCCTTGATTACGTAGCGGTTTGCGCCCTCATTCGCAGCGGCGATGGCGGTTTCGAGCGAAGGGACGCCGGTGATCAAGACGAAGTAAGAGTCGGGCGCCACCTCCCGAGCAAAACGCAACAACTCCACGCCTGTCTCGCCGGGCATGCGCACATCGGAGATAATGATGTCGTACAACGAGGCCTCGAGTTTCCGCTTTGCCCCTTCCACATTGTGTGCCACTTCGACACGATGCCCTTCTTTACGGAAGGTGATCTCAAGCAACTCGCAAATCGACTTTTCGTCATCGACGACCAGGATGTGCGCCATTTCACGGTTGGTGTCTTTTGGAGCGGTTTTTGCTGCTTGCATAGCGCCTCATTCAATCCGCGGAAGCTCGATCACAAATTCCGCGCCTTTGTCTTTTTCGCTTAACACCGTGATCCGTCCATTATGGGCCTGAACAATCTGGTAAACGATAGCTAGCCCTAACCCGGTCCCACCTTCAAAATTCGATTGCAGCGGTTCGAAGATCTTTGCTCGTTGCTCGGGCTCCAAGCCGACACCTGTATCGCGAAACGATATCCGCAACGCTTCGGGCACGTGCTCTAAGCCCACCGTCAGGGTCCCGCCATTCGGCATGGCGCGCACTGCATTGTCACACAGGTTCCAGAACACCTGTTTGATCTTATTGGGATCCACCCGCGCTCTGGATACCTGGCCGTTAAATGCGCGCACAAGCTGGACATTCTTGACCAAGTCGGGTTTGCGTTCCATCAGCAGAAGCGTTTCTTCCAGCAGGGCGCGCACATCCTCTTCCTGGAAGGCGTAGCTTTTTTCACGCGAATAATTCAAGAAATCGGTAATGATGTGGTTCAGACGCTCGGACTCCCTGCTCACAATGCTCACCAGGTGCTTTTCGTCTTCTTCGAGTGGCACAAGCCTTCCCAACTCCTTGACAGCCCCGGCAATCGCCGTGAGAGGTTGCCGGATTTCATGTGCAATCGCCGCTGAGAGCCGCCCGACTGCGGCCATCCGTTCTTTTGTGGCTACTTCCTGCTCCAAACGTCGGAGTTCCGTCAGGTCCTGGAAATTGAACACGTAACCGCTACGAACGGTATCGCGCGTCCGCAAGGGGGAAACCGAGATTCCCAAGAAACGCCGCTGCCCTCCCGGGATTCGCACTTCGATTTCACGCCGCAAGGACAGTCTTTCCGGCAGCCCGGACATATCATCGATCCAGAACTCCGGGCTGATATCGCGCAGATCCCGCCCGCGCAACTCGCTGAATGTGCGGCCCAGAATCTCTTCTCCGGTTCGATTCAACAGAATGATCCGACCGGCCATATCGGTAGTCACCAAGCCACCGCGCATGGAGTGAATAATATCCGCGGTAAAGTCCTGCAACTCCAGCAACTCTTCCCTTTTCTCCTCGAGCTCCGAACTCTTCTTGCGCAAAGACACCGCCAGAAGGCTCGCCAGGTACGCCACCGCAAGGAATCCAAAGGTATTGCTGAGAAACCAAAGGCGAATTGTCTCGAACGTAGGCGCGGCAATGGAGGTCCGCGGAATCCTGCCGCTATAGACCAGCGCGGTGGTCAACGCCAGGGACGATAGACAGAACAGCGCGGCCAGAAAGGTAAGCTGCCTTGAGAACAAGATGCTGGCCACGATGATGACCAGGAGGTACAGGGACGTAAAATTGCTGTCCTGCAATCCTGTGGCATAGACGATGGCGGTAATCATGCCTACATCGCAGGAGACCTGCAGCGCGCCCAACCAGGACGCCGAAGGGAGCAAGCGCACTAGAATTAGGTGCAGTATCCCTATGGTGATCCACAGAATAATGATGGGAAGAAAATAGCGCGTGGCGCCGCTCGGAGGAGCATACTGCGGCCACACCACGCCTACGCCCAGGATCAGGGCGATCATGAGCAGGCGGACCTTAGTCAGCCATTCCAGCCACTCTCGCCGCGTCAGTGTCTGTTCCATGGATCGGAAGCCCGGCACGTCCAGGGCTTCCCTCCCCCAAGCCCTATCTTAAAAGAAATGGGAGGACAGCGGCTCTCCGCCTGCCCTCCCATTTCCGAAATAGAACTACTCCCGTTAGTGTGAGTTGCTGAGCTTTCCGATCAGCGAGAACAGAGGCAAGTACATCGAAATGACTACGCCGCCGACAACCAACCCCAGGAAGACGATCATGATCGGTTCGAGGGCGGTGAGCAAATCTTTCACCGCAACGTCCACTTCGTCCTCGTAGAAGTCTGCGATCTTCTGCAACATCGCGTCCATCGCGCCGGTCTGCTCGCCCACCGCGATCATCTGCGTCACCATGCCTGGGAAAACTTCGGATTCCTTCAGTGGTTCGGTAAGCGATTTTCCTTCTTCCAGGGACTTGCGAACCTGGTTGAGCGCGCGCTCAACAACTGCGTTGCCGGAAGTCTTGGCGGTGATATCCAGGCCTTCCAGGATCGGGACG
>Ga0181523_10005650_pt1 | contig 10242 bp, 10 predicted proteins | sample PEATcosm2014_Bin_43_FD_119752 | JGI IMG/M metagenome (GOLD analysis project Ga0181523, IMG submission 119752) | Peatland microbial communities from MTU Mesocosm Facility, Houghton, MI, USA - PEATcosm2014_Bin05_30_metaG | ecosystem: Environmental > Terrestrial > Soil > Wetlands > Peat | place...
GGCGCGCGAAGAGATTGACGAGGCGCGGAATCTTCGAGAGGCCGACGACTTTCTTGTCCGGCAGGTAAGCCACATGGCACTTTCCGAAAAACGGCAGCAAGTGATGCTCGCACAAGCTGAATAACTCGATGTCTTTGACGACGACCATCTGGTCGTAGCACACGCTGAACATCGCGCCGTTGAGCACTTTGGCGGGATCCTGCTGGTAGCCACTGGTGAGATAGCGCAACGCTTTTTCGACGCGCTCCGGCGTGTTGCGAAGTCCCTCGCGATTGGGATCTTCGCCGAGGCGTTCGATCACGCCGCGCATCAATTGCGCGATGGATTCTCCGGCATGCGTCTCGTGAGCATCGTCCAGCAAAAGTTCGTGCGTCGGCTTGCCGTGCGGCAATCGCTTGTCGTCGCTCATCGTGGGTCCTTTCCGGAATCGCCCGTGTATTCAAAACTGTTCAAACTCGTCTCTTCCAGCCGGACGCGTTCGAGCTTCGCGTGTGGAAAATCCCGTAAGCGGTCATAAATTTCGATGCAGACGTTCTCCGTCGTCGGAACGCGCTCGCGAAATGCGGGCACATCTTCGTTCAAATAGACGCGATCGAACGGCTCGATCACCGCGCGCTCAACGAATGAATCGAGATCGGCAAGATTGGCGATCATCCCGGTCGCCGGATCGACCGCCCCGGACACCGCGACTTCGAGCACGTAATTGTGTCCGTGGCCGTAAGGATTGTTGCACTTGCCGTACGCGCGCCAGTTCTCGTCCTCGCTGAGCGTGGAACTGTGCAGCCGGTGCGAGGCTGCAAATTTGTAGCGGCGCGCGAGATGCAAGTTCACCGCGCGCCTCCGCCATTCCCGCCAGCCGCGCCTTCGCCGTAACAATCGACGAAGAGATCCGGCGTCTCGTAGAGCCGGACGCGATCAAGTCGCCCACGTGTAATCCGCGGTTCGAGCAAACGCCAAATCACGCTGGCGATGTTTTCGCAGGTCGGAATCTGCCCCGCCAGTTCGGCGACCTCGTAATTCAGGAAGCGATGATCCATGCGCTCGATGATTTCTTTCTGGAGAATCTGCTTCAATTCTTTGAGATCGAGCACCATCCCGGTTGCCGGGTCAGGCTCTCCCTTGACGGTCACCTCAAGAACGTAATTGTGGCCGTGACCGTGGGGATTGTTGCATTTGCCGAAGACGCGCCGGTTCTCCTCCGGCGAAAACGCCGGATTGTGATAGAGGTGCGACGCTGAGAATTCGACCTTGCGCGTGATGGAGACTGTCGCCATTGTTCAAATTGCTCAGCTATTCGATGCTTGGGGCGTTCCAATCGGTGCCGACGGACCTATTGGAGGAGGCTGCCCTGGTCACGGTGACAGCAAAAAGTGCCAGCTGCTGAATCACCCACAAGTCATTGACAGGCAGGAGGTTAAAAGGTCCAGATACGTCTACTTCCGCCCCCCGACCGGATACTCGCGGCCTTTCCACTTGACCGTGCCGCGCAGGTAGCGCCACTCCGAGGCTGAGAGCGCCGCAACATAGAGCAGAATCCCCAATGGGTAGTATAGGCCATATCCCGTTGGAAAACGATTCCGCCGCAGCGCGGCGGCATACGCCGCGAATCGTCCCGCCAGCAGCACAAGCCCAAGCACGCCGAGCCAAAGTCGCACCGGCGTAAGAAAAATCAGCCCCAGCGGAATCCACGGCACAACCTGTAAGAATTCGCGCATTGCGGCCCCAGCCGTCCCGCCGACGAGCGGATAGAGATTCTTGGTCCAGCCCTGCCACATGGCGCCAAAGCTGCGATACATCCGCACGCGGACGCGTCCCGCGCCCATCGCGAAATGGATGCGCACGCCTGCTTGCTTCGCCAGACGCGCGAGCGCCACATCTTCGAGGACTTCGCCCGCGACCGCGGCGTGTCCGCCGATGCGATCGTAAGCGTCGCGCCGAATCATCAGGTACTGGCCGTTGGCCGCGGCTGCGGGAGACTCCGGATCGTTCACCGCATCGAACGAAAAATGTTGTGCGAGTCGCGTGTAAACAAAGGGAATGATCGCGCGCTCCCACCATGTAAGCGTTTCCTGCGCGGGAGAATACGAGATCAACTCGGCCCCGGTGGTTGCGGCGTCGGCCAGCGCAGCGGCCGTCGAACCAGGCTCGTGCTCGGCGTCGGCATCCGTGAAGAGCAGCCATTCGCAGGTGGCTCTTGCAGCGCCGAGGGAAACGCCGTAGTTCTTCCCTACCCAACCGGCGGGCAACTCGCGCGTTTCGAGAATGCGCAACGCCGGAATCTCTTGCGCGAGCCGCAAAAGCTCCACCATGGTGCCGTCGGTAGATTGATCGTTCACGACGATAATCTCCGCAATTTCGGGCTGCTGGGCGAGCGACTTCACCGCGCGCGCGATGGTCTGTTCTTCATTGCGCGCGGGAACAATCGCGGACACTGTGGCGGAAGCGTTCATCGGAGCGGGATGGTGTATTATACCGAGCGGCGAGAGAAGCCATGAAGAAGAAAATCCTGACAGCATTGGGACTTTTGGCCGCCGGAACGGTCATTTATGTTTTTGCCGCGCCCAGTTATCGGCAGGGCGAGGCGAGCCTCGCGGGCAAGAAGGCGCCGGATTTTCCGTTGCAGCTTAACGGCCGCGAAATCCATTTGTCCGATTTACGCGGGCAGGTGGTAGTGCTGAATTTTTGGGCGACCTGGTGCCCGCCATGTGTTCAGGAAACTCCCTCGCTCAACCAGCTGCAACAAGCCATTGCGCCGCAGGGCGGGATGGTGCTGGGGATTAGCGAGGATCAGGATCCCGACGCCTATGCACAATTCCTGCATGATCAGAACGTAATTTTCCCCACCTTCGACGACACGACGACCAAGATTCCTGGCACCTACGGCACCTCGATGTACCCCGAAACTTACGTGATTGATCGCGACGGCCGTATCGCCCGCAAGATCGTCGGCCCGCAGGACTGGCAGGACCCGCACTTCGTCGAATCAATTGAGGCAGTGCTCCACGAAAAGTAACCGACGCGACGCGCTCTGTCGGGTTTCGCAATTTCCAATTACAACTTCAAGCGCCGAAGGCGCAGCGCGTTCGTAATCACCGAGACGGAGCTGAAACTCATCGCTGCGCTGGCAATCATCGGATTGAGCAGCAATCCGAACACCGGATACAGCACACCTGCCGCGATTGGCACGCCGAGCGCGTTGTAGAGAAACGCGAAAAACAAATTCTGCCGGATGTTACGCATGGTTTTCTGCGAGAGGCGCCGAGCACGCGCGATACCGCGCAAGTCGCCCTTCACCAGGGTGACGCCCGCGCTTTCCATAGCGATGTCCGCGCCCGTGCCCATCGCAATCCCCACGCGCGCCGCTGCAAGCGCGACAGCATCGTTAATGCCATCACCCGCCATGGCCACCGAGTGCCCTTGCGCTTGCAATCGTTTCACGACTTCGCCTTTTTGTTGCGGCAATACTTCCGCCTCGATTTCGTCGATCCCCACCTGCCGCGCGACGGCTTCGGCGGTGGAACGGCTGTCCCCTGTGAGCATGACGATTCGCAGGCCTTCCGCGTGGAGCGCGCGAATCGCTTCGGCCGCAGTCGTCTTCACAGGATCGGCGACGGCGATCAGCCCCGCGGCCCGGCCGTCGATCGCAAGAAAAACCGTGGTTGCTCCCTCGCGTCGCAACGGCTCGGCCTGCTCGACCAATGCCGCGGCGGCGGAGATTTTCAGCTCGTTGAAAAGCGCGACGTTCCCCAGTGCCACATGCTGGTCGGAAATTGTCCCGGTGATTCCCTTCCCCGCGATCGCACGGAAATCCGCCGGCTCCACAAGCGGAAGATTTCGCTCGGCTGCGGCCACGAGAATCGCGCTGGCGAGCGGATGTTCGCTGGCGCGCTCGAGGCTCGCCGCGATGCGGAGAATCTCCTCTTCGGTCGCCCCCTCACTCGCTCTGGAAACGATGACGCGCACAACTTTCGGCCTGCCTTCCGTCAGGGTGCCGGTCTTGTCCACCACGAGCATGTCTACCTTTTCGAGCGCTTCGAGGGCTTCCGCATCGCGAATCAGCACGCCGACTGTCGCACCGCGGCCCACGCCTACCATGATGGACATCGGCGTCGCCAGACCCAACGCGCAGGGACATGCGATAATCAGCACGGCAACGGCATTGACGAGCGCATAGGCAAGTCGCGGTTGCGGGCCGATCACGGCCCACGCGGCGAATGTAAGGGCCGCCGCCAGAAGAACGCCCGGAACAAACCAAGCCGCTACCACGTCCGCAGTCTTTTGAATAGGCGCGCGACTCCGCTGCGCTTCTGAAACCATTCGCACAATCTGTGCGAGCAGCGTCTCGCTCCCCACGCGTTCCGCGCGCATCACAAAACTACCCGTGCCGTTGAGTGTCCCTCCCGTCACGCTTGCCCCGGACACTTTTTCCACGGGCAATGGCTCGCCTGTCACCATGGATTCATCCACGCTGCTCGCGCCCTCCAGCAAAACGCCGTCCACGGGAATGCGTTCTCCCGGACGCACGCGAAGACGATCGCCAATCTGCACGAGTTCGAGCGCGACATCGGATTCCGCGCCATCCGCCGTCAAGCGGCGAGCCGTCTTCGGCGCAAGACTCAGCAATCCTCGCAGCGCCGACGAAGTTCGCTGGCGGGCGCGCAGTTCGAGCACCTGCCCGAGCAAGACGAGCGTCGTGATCACCGCAGCGGCTTCAAAGTAAACTGCGACCTCGCCCCCGGCCCCTCGAAATGATTGCGGGAAAATTCGCGGCGCCACAATCGCCAAGACGCTGTACGCGTAAGCCGCGCCCGTACCAATCGCGATCAGCGTAAACATATTCAAGCGCCGGCGAACAATCGAATTCCAGCCGCGCTCAAAAAACGGCCAGCCGCCCAAGAGCACTACCGGCGTGGCCAGCGCAAACTGAATCCAGCCACGAGTGTGCGTCGAAATGACGTCGCGCAACGCCGGCACGAACTCGCCCATCGCCAGTATGAGAACGGGCGCAGTGAGGGCGACGCAAGCCCAAAAGCGCGTAGTCATCGTGCGCAACTCCACGCTCGGCTTCTCCTCAAGCATGACGCCGTACGGCTCCAGTGCCATGCCGCAAATCGGACAATCTCCGGGCGCGTCGCGCACAATTTCCGGGTGCATCGGACACGAGTACTGGGCGGCTCCTCCGATCGGTGTCAGCGCCGTCGGCGAATGCCCTGATTCCAATCTTGCGAGGGAATCACTGAAGGAACGCGCAGTCGGCGGCAAAATCTGAATGGGCGCGGGCGCGTGAGCCACGGGCGCCGCGGCGATCCCAGCGAGCTTCGGTGCCCTCAGATAGCGATTTGGATCCGCGCTGAACTTGTCCTTGCAGCCCGCGCAGCAGAAAAAATAGGTTTGTCCTGCGTGCTCGAAGCTCGCCTTCGCCTTCACCGCGTCCACTGTCATTCCACAGACTGGATCTTTTTCCATCGCCAAGGTCTCGCTTGCCGACTCACCGCGAATATTTGTAAATCAGCGCCAGCAATTCGTCGTAGGTCGCTTCGGCTTGTCGCGGCGTGCCCGCACGAATCGAATCCGAAACGCAGTGCCGGAGATGATTTCCCATCAGAGCCCGCCCCACGCCGCGAAGAGCCTCCTGCACGGACGCAATCTGCACGAGAATGTCCGCACAATAGCGGTCTTCGCCGACCATGCGTTCGAGTCCGCGCACCTGCCCCGCGATCCGCCGCAGCCGCTTGAGATTCGATGATTTCATTTCCGGATCCACCGCCACGGCCTTGCGGTGGTGCGTCTCACACCCGCAGACGGCGAGCCCGCTAGCGCGCGAACTCCCTTTCACTGGCAAAGGCATCAAAGAACCTCCAATACCCTGCTGCGGTAAGTACCATACCCCCTCCCCCTATGTCAATCCGCGGCGTCTGGTACAATGCATGTATGACCCTGGTGGAAATGACCTACAGTCTGCAGTCGCCGCTGACGCCGGTGCAGTTGCGCGCGCTTGGTGAATTCTCCAACACCTACGGTTTGCGCCGGTTCAACGTTGAAGACGAAGGCCGAAAGCTGCGCTTCGAGTACGACGCCTCGCGTCTCAAACCCGCCGAAGTGATTCAAGTTTTGCGTGCTGCGAAGATCTCCATCCTCGAGCGCGTTAATCCGGTCGAGCCGACCGCCGCCAAAGTCTAAGCTTCCAGATTATTGCGTATTGGTAGCGGCCGGCTTCAGCTTGATAGCTTGAGACTTGGGAGAAGCACGTACATCGAAGGACGGGTCTTTGCAGGGCGCGAGGCGGCAGAAATAAAATTGGGGCCCTTGCTTGGGATCAAGGGCCCCAGAAGGCGCATTCCGTTTCCCGGTCTTTTTTTGACCGGGGCGTGGGGTCATCCATCCTAGCTTCCCTCTCAGAGGCAGGTGGGAACAATCATCGTGAATCTTTGAGCAAGCCCCTTCCCCCTCGCTCGCCGATTCGTGATGATCGTCATCGGAATGCGCCCGTCTTCGAAAACATGCACGCCCCGCGCCAATCGCGGTAATTTTTCACGCCGCGCAAATCATTAGGTTGCAATGAGTTAGCGATTTCTGCCGTCAACTCTTTTTGGATCGCCTCTCTGCTCCATCCTCAAACGGGACTGCCAATGCCGCGGCGGGAATTGCGTGTTGTGATCCTTCCATCGCAAAATTCGTTCATGTAGTTCACACTTGTGGTTCCTTGTCCGGTTGCTTCAAAAACGCGGGATGTCGCTATGCTCTTGAAAAATCCGTTGCGGATAATCGCCGGAATTTACTTACACTGTGAACCTCCTCATCCAGCGTCGCCATGCTGTTCCGCAATGCCATTCACGCAGCCTCATATTCCCTATTTGAAACATCCCCGTTTTCTTTGCCCCGACGGTGCTCCGAGCCCTCTGAAACTAAAGGGCTTGCGTCCGCCTCTTTGCTTCTTTATGGCACGCAGCGTGCCTGAATACGCTAGAGAGCGTATCAGTGAAGAAAAAAAGACTAGGTGAAGTCCTCCAAGAACGCGGCAAGATTTCTCATGCCGATTTAAACAAAGCCGTCAATGATCAGCAGGGCGGAAACTTGCAATTTCTCGGCGAGATGCTTCTGGAGCGAAAGCTCGTCTCTCGCAAAGACATGGTCTCCGCGCTGGAAGAGGTCGCGCACGTTCCCTATGTGGAATGCAGCACGGTGGAACCCGAGAGCGAAGCATTGGGATTGATTCCGCGGGTGCTCGCGGAGCGGTGCTGCGTTCTGCCGCTGCGCCGGGACAACGCCAACCTAGTAGTCATCATGGCCGAGCCGCAAAACGTGGCCACGATCGATGAATTGCGTTTTACCTCCGGCATAAAAATCTCTCCGCGCCTGGGCTTTCGCGATGAAATTATGGCCGGGATCGCGCGCGCCTACGATCGGAAGACAACTGCCGCTTCCGCATCGGCCACGCCCGGAGTCCTCGATATGGGCGAAGAAGCGCCGCTACCAGAAATCGAATTCGTTTCCACAAGCGCGCGCCAAGCCAATCAAGACGCCATTCAGGAAGTGCAAGCCGAGCTGAAGCACCGGAAAACGCCGGCGGTGCGCCTGGCTTCTGAAATTATCCTCGGCGCGATGCAAAAACACGCGAGCGACATTCACATCGAACCGCAAGCAAATGAGACCATCGTTCGCATCCGCGTGGACGGCGTGCTACGCGATCTGACCCGGATCCCCCGCGGCGTGCAAAACCAGCTCATCTCGCGACTCAAGATTCTTTCGGACATGGACATCGCGGAACGGCGCGCGCCCCAGGATGGCCGCTTTCTCGTGGTCATCGGGACGCGCCGCATCGATCTTCGCGTCTCGACCTTGCCCACCCAATACGGCGAGAAAATCGTGATGCGCCTTTTGGAAACAACCGCCCCTCTGACCTCGTTCAGCACGCTCGGATTGCCAGCGCAGGTGGAGAAGGAATTTCTTCGTCTTCTGGCGTTACCGCAAGGGGCGATTCTCGTGACCGGCCCCACAGGCTCTGGCAAGACCACATCGTTGTATGCGGCTCTGAACATCCTGCGTCAACCGACGGTGAACATCGTCACAGTTGAAGATCCGGTCGAGTACGTGCTCGCGGGAATTAATCAGGTTCACGTCAACACGCGCGCGGGGCTGACTTTCGCGACTGCCCTGCGTTCCATTTTGCGGCAGGATCCAAACATCATCATGATCGGCGAAATTCGCGACATGGAAACCGCCGAAATCGCGATGAAGGCCGCGCAAACCGGCCACCTGGTCCTTTCCACACTGCACACGAATGACAGCATCTCCGCGGTGGTCCGCCTGCTGGATCTGGGCGTTGCGGGTTACCTGATCGCCTCGTCTGTCGCGGGCATCATGGCCCAGCGTCTGGTGCGCAAACTCTGCACCTGCCACTCCTCCGTGCCCGTTACGCCCGAGATGGCTTTACGCCTGGGCGAAGTCGGACTCTTTGAACCGCCCGAATTTGTCAGCGAGCCTGTCGGCTGCGCGGAATGTGACAAGACTGGCTACCGCGGGCGCGTCGGAATCTACGAGTTGCTGACATTGACCGAGTCTGCCCGGCACTTGATCCGCACGGGCGGCTCGACGGACATGATTCGGGATGTCGCTCGCAGCAATGGCATGCGCTTGATGCAGGAAGACGCGCTCGACAAAATCAAAGTGGGGATGACCACACTCGACGAGCTCTTGCGCGTAGTTCCATTTGAATCGACCGCCGCGCTTGAATGTTCCCGATGCGGCAAGAGGATGGTTACCGGCTTCCAGTACTGCCCGCATTGCGGGGCCCAGCACGCCGCTAAGGTGGTTCCGCTGCGTGTCGCGCCAAGTGAAGCGGTGCGCGAAGGAGTGTTGCAATCATGATCAGGCGCAAAATAGAAATGAAGAAATCCGTGGCGGTGCGGCCCTCGCGGAATTGCGCCCGCTTTCCCCACCTTCGTGAGCTTTCGCTGATCTACGAAGGTCGCCCTGATGTCATCTGCATCCATCCACCGGATATCAGCACTCAGGGAATGTTCATCAACACCACCCTGCGCTATCCCGAGGGGACTGTTCTGAAGTTGCGTTTCCGGCTGGCTCGAACTTCCGTGGAGATCTTCGCGCGCGGCGAAGTGCGCTACTGCCTTCCAGGTGTCGGAATAGGAGTGCAATTCCTGGAGCTGGCTTCGGAAGCCGCCCGCGCGATCGAGAAAGAAATTCAAGTGTCCAGCAACGCGCGTAACTCCAGAAAGCGCTAGCGCGCTGGATTCTGCATCCTGTGCCTTTACTGCTCAGACACTTCCGCAGGTCTTCCAAGCCCGTCTCCGGGGCGAATGCGGTAGCCTAAGAGTTCAGAGTATGGCGCCCGAAACTTCTAGCTCTAGCCAGGCATCCATCGCAGTTCCCAACACTGCGCCGCCCCCGGCAATACCGACGGCCGCCATCATCACTACAATGCTGCGCACCGGTGGAAATATCAGCGACCTCATTTTTTCCCCCGGCAAGTTCCCGCAAGTGGAGCGAAGCGGCCAATTGCATGAACTTCAAATTGAGGGCGTGGGCCGCTTGACGCCCGACGCGACGCGAAAAATCGCCGCCGATATCATCGGCAAAAATGAGTTTGCGCTCCGCAAACTCGAGCAGGACGGCTCCGCAGACCTTTCCTACAGCGTGCCGCAGTTGGCGCGTTTTCGCGTGAACGTGTTCCGCCAGCGCGGCACGTGCGCCGTCGTGATGCGCGTGATTCCCAGCGTTATTCCGGATCTCGCGACGCTGAACCTCCCCATGCATCTCGGGGAAACCGCAGACATCCGCAACGGAATCGTGTTGGTCACCGGCCCCACCGGCTCGGGCAAATCGTCCACGCTGGCGGCCATCCTCGACAAAATCAACACAGAGAAGGCCTACCACATCCTCACCATTGAAGACCCGATCGAATTCCTCCATCGGCATAAAAAATCCACGGTTCACCAACGGGAAATTCACGGCGATACCCCCAGTTTCGCCCTCGCCCTCCGCGCGGCGCTGCGGCAGGCCCCGAAGGTGATTCTGGTCGGTGAAATGCGCGACCGGGAAACAATTGAGATCGCCCTCGAAGCCGCAGAAACCGGCCACACCGTTTTCTCGACCCTTCACACGATTGACGCCTCAAAGACGATCGAACGCATCATCGGCGTCTTTCCACTTGCAGACCAGCAAGGAATCCGCAACCGGCTCTCCAAGGCCTTTCGCTGGATCATTTCGCAGCGGCTCATTCCC
>Ga0181523_10005652_pt1 | contig 10242 bp, 7 predicted proteins | sample PEATcosm2014_Bin_43_FD_119752 | JGI IMG/M metagenome (GOLD analysis project Ga0181523, IMG submission 119752) | Peatland microbial communities from MTU Mesocosm Facility, Houghton, MI, USA - PEATcosm2014_Bin05_30_metaG | ecosystem: Environmental > Terrestrial > Soil > Wetlands > Peat | place...
CTGAAATGAGTCACGGCGTCGCTGTCGCTGAGGTCGCCTAGATTACCGTGCGGGGAAAGCCGAACTCCCACGCGGTCCTTGCCGATGTCGTCGGCGATGCCATCGATGACCTCGAACAAGAGCCGCGCGCGTTTCTCGATCGTGCCGCCATAGGCGTCGGCGCGGCGGTTGCGGCCATCCTGCAGAAATTGGTCAAGCAGGAAGCCATTGGCGCCGTGGATTTCGACGGCGTCGAATCCGGCTTGGCGCGCGTTTCTGGCGGCTTGTCGAAAGTCAGCGACGATCGCCGGCAGTTCGGTTATTTCCAGCGCGCGAGGAGTCTCAAAGTGGACTTGCTGAGAAGTCGGCGTATAGGCGATGCCGGGCGCTGCGATTGCCGACGGCGCGACGGGCAGGCTGCCATCGGGATTGTAGGAAGAGTGCGACCAGCGACCGTGGTGCACGATCTGCAACACGAAGCGTCCCCCTTCCGCGTGCACCGCGTCGGAGACGAGCCGCCAGCCGCCGATCTGTTGCGGACTGTGGATGCCGGGCATATTCGGATAGCCGTGGCCCTGAACGCTGATCGCGGTGGCCTCGGTGATATTCAATCCGGCAGTTGACCGCTGACCATAGTATTCGGCGTTCAGCGCGGTCGGGACGCCGCCTGGACCGGCGCGCATTCGGGTCAGCGCCGGCATGACGATCCGATTGGGAAGGAAAAGAGCGCCGAGCTTGAGTGGCTTGAAGAGATCGTCGATGGGCATGAACGGAAACTTTCGGAAAATATTCACCAGATGGTCGGTGTCGCACCTGCGATTTAGCTGAAGGTGAGGTTGCCGAAGTCGAGTGAGACCAGCACCGGCTCCGGTACCTTCTGCATCGCCGCGTCATAAGCATAAATGCGGCGTGTGCTCGGCATCTTGATCCCTTGGAAATCTCTGTAGTTGGTTGTGTAGTTCGCGCCGGTGGCACCGCCTAAAATGTCCACGGTGTAGTCGTGCCGTCGCATCAGGCCGTCGGGCCCGAAATGAGTGATCTGCGTCTTGCTGTGAGAGACGATGTGGTCGGGGAACGTCACCTTGAGTCGCCGCCAATCCTCGCCTTCCTCGTGCCAAGGCTCGATCTCCTCGCACGCAAAACCCGGATAGGTGTAAAGGAACGGCAAAGTGAGATAGGTCCACAGTGCTTCGCTGGCGAAGAAGGCGACGTGGAACTTGTCCCATGGGTCCTGGAATCTTTGGCCGGCGAAAGACGCCTCGGGATTCTCGCGAGTCTCGACGGGCACGCTGTCTAGCGTCTCGAACACGATGCGTTCCGGAACAAACACGCTGCGTTCATCCGGCGTTGGGAAAGGGGAAACCGTCAGGTACTGCTTCTGGGTGCGGACTTCGAAGACCTTATCGATCAACAGTCCGGGCTGCTGTTTGACGTGCCAGATGGCGCCATCAATCGAAACCTCAGCGCGCAGCCTCGTAAAAGCGTGCCAGCGGTCGAGCCCGCCATGGGCGTCGACCGCGAGGGCCAATAGATCGTTCATCGAAAGCTCCTCGGGTGCCCGGGAAGTCGAAGGATCGTTGGCGAAGCCCGTAACTGAACTGCGGGAGCCGTCAGCACCCCCAGATCAATATCGAAGCGTTAAATTCTAATTGTGCCAGCCGATGGCATCAGCGCTGCCAGTACATGAACGGTCACTTCGGTACGTGACCGTTTTTTGAGCAGCTCTCGGGCATGCATTCCGCTACCCGCGTTTATGCATCTGGGGGGCCGGGACCGAAGCACAAGCTCTTTTAGGGAATTTATATCGCCGGCGAAGACTGCTGCCACGAGCCACGAATTAAGTCGGCCTCGCCAATTGCGAATGGACCGCCACGACATTGGGTCGTAAGACGTCGGTTGTTCGATCTCGGAGCGAAGCCGAATCCCGTAAGGCCTTGGCCTTGGCCGCTAACCTGCGGCCTTTTTCATCTCCGCGGCCTTCGCGTCGTCGAGTTCCTTGGCGCGCAGGCATGCCGGCCGGCTGCTGACGCGTTGCCAATACTGCTCGAAAGCGGGGCGCTTCTCCAACGTGCCGAACATCATGCCGAAGCCGATGTGCGAGCCGACATAAAGATCGGCGGCGGTAAAGCTGTCGCCGACCAGATAATTGCCGCGCGACACCGCGGCTTCGAGCGTGTCCAGCGCGCGGGCGAGGGTGCCGTAACCCATCATCCGCTCGCGCTCCGGCGGTACCGTAAAGCCCAAAGCCTTGTTGCTCACGGCATATTCGATGGGGCCGGCAGCGAAGAACATCCAGCGATAATACGGCGCGCGCGACCGATCGCCCGGCGGCGGCGCAAGCCGTGCTTGCGGAAACGCATCGGCGAGGTAAGCGCAGATCGCTGCGCTCTCGGTCACCACCGCATCGCCATGCCGCAACGCCGGCACCTTGCCCATGGGATTGATCGCGAGATAGGCGGGTGCCTTCATCGTCGAGGCGTAGTCGAGGACTTCCGTCTTATAGGGCTGGCCGACCTCCTCAAGCATCCAGCGGGCGACCCGGCCGCGCGACATCGGGTTGGTATAAAGAACGAGTTCGTCGGCCATGACGTGTCCCTCTTGCTGACAAAACGTTGGAGTGTGATGTGCGAATATGCGTCGTCCAAAGCCGGTCGGCAATTATGCCGGCGATCAATCGGACGTGAGTGCGCGATACAGATCGGCGCTGTCGCGTGCGTCGCGCAGCGCCGCCGTAATCTTCGAATTCCGTAGCTTGCGGGCGATCAAAGCCAAAGCGCCAAGCTGGTCGCCCGCCGCGGCCGCTTCCGGCAGCAGGAGAAGGAAGACGATGTCGACCGGTTCGCCGTCGACGGCGTCGAAATCGAGCGGCTTGCGCAGCCGCGCCAGCATTCCGAACGGCTTTGCGACCTGATTGAACCGCGCATGCGGGATTGCCACGCCGCCACCCATCCCGGTGGAACCGAGTTCCTCGCGCTTGGCCAGTTCGGCGAGTAGCCGCTCCGGAACCACGTCGACAATTGCGCCCGCCTTGCGAGCGAGCTCCGCCAAGAGCTTCTTCTTGTCGGCGGCGGCAACGTCGATCATGACGTTGTTCACAGAGAGAAAATCCGTAATTTTCATGGGCTTGCTGGCGCGCTCAAAAGGACGGGATAGGAGCGAAGCGACGTCGATGACGGATCAATCGGGAGCGCGCAACCGGTACCCTATACCAGTTTCGGTGAGAACGTACTGCGGCCGTTCGGGATCGGCTTCGATCTTTTGCCGGAGTTGCCGCACATAAACCCGCAGATACTGCGCGTCGGTCAGATCGTCCCACAACTCGCCGAGCAGAAATTTGTGCGTGAGCACCTTGCCGGCATGCTGCACCAGCACGCGCAGCAGCTCGTACTCTTTCGGCGAGAGTTTGATCTCCTTGTCGCCGGCCTTGACGAGACGGCGCACGAGATCGACGGAAAGATCGCCGACCCGGAAAATCGGACGCTCGCCCTGCGTCTGCAATTGGTGACGCAGCGCCGCGCGCATCCGGGCCAGTAGTTCGTCCATCCCGAACGGCTTGGTCACATAGTCGTCGGCGCCGGAATCGAGCGCTTGGACCTTGCCTGCCTCATCGCCGCGACTGGACAAGACGACGATGGGAACGCTCTCGTTGCGGGCGCGAATCGTACGCAAGAGCTCGTGGCCCTGCATATCCGGCAGGCCGAGATCGAGGATGATCAGATCGGGGGATTGGCTGAGGAGATCGAGCGCCGTCTTGCCGTTCGGGGCTTCGAGGATCTGATAGCCCTGCGCGGTCAGCCCCATGCGCAATAGCTTACGGATGGGCGGCTCGTCATCGACCACCAGCACGCGGAGCGGGGCTGCGGTCATGCGGCGACATCCAGGCTTTGCCGCTCGCGAGGGATCGGCAGGTTGATGGTGAATACCGCGCCGGTGCGATCGGAGCGATTTGCCGCGACGATGGTGCCGTGCATGGCTTCGACGAAACCGCGCGAGATCGCGAGGCCAAGCCCGGTGCCGGCGCGAACCTGATCCGCTTTCTGCGCGCGGTAGAACTTGTCGAATATATGCTCGAGGTCGCCGGCGGGAATGCCGCTGCCTTCATCGAGCACGCGCAGGCAGACCGCGTCACCGTTGCGCCAGGCCTGGATGCGGATGGTCGTTTCCTGCGGTGCGTATTTGGCGGCATTGTCCAGCAGATTGAACAGCACTTGCTCGAACAGCACGGCGTCGAGTTCGAGCATCGGTAAATCCGGCGCCAATTCCAGTTCGACTTCATGTCGGGACAGGATGCGGCTAGCACGGCGCAGCGCGCTGCCGACGATTTCACCGAGATCGTGCAGTGCGACGTTCGGCGTGATTGCGCCGGCTTCGAGCTTGGTCATGTCGAGCAAATTGGCGATGAAGCGGTTGAGCCGCTCCGATTCGTCGATGATCGTACCCAAAAGATCTGCTCTCTCGCTCGCCGACAGCTTGTCCTCGAGATCGCGTAGCGCACCCGCCGAGCCCAGCACAGCGGCGAGCGGCGTCTTAAGATCATGCGAGATCGACGTGAGCAGCGCCGAGCGCAAGCGTTCGGTTTCGGCGGCGCGCTCAACGCGGTCCATTTCCTCGACCAGCCTGATGCGCTCGATGGCGAGGGCTCCCTGATCGCCCAGCGCATCGAGCAAGCGCCGCTGATCGGGTGTCAGCAGCGGGCCGGGCTTATCGCTGTCGATCCCCATCACGCCGATGGCGCCGCGTCCGGTGCGCATCGGCAGAAACAGGCGTTTGGCGCCGGGCAGCGTATCGGAACCGCGCCCGGCGACGCGATTGTTCTCCCAGGCCCATTTCGCCGCGGCGATGTCGGCGTCGTCGAGAATATCCTCGGGCGGGTAGCCCGCCTTGACCGCGATCGAGCCGTGTTCGGGCAGCAGCAGCACGACCCGTACCTTCAACATCAGCGCGGTCTGATACGCCGTCGCCCATAGCACGTCGTCGAGCGTTGCGGTGCTGGCGAGCTTGCGGCTGAAGGCATAAAGCGACTCGGTTGTCCGGGCCCGCTCCGTCGTCGCGACGATCCGGGTACGGCCGCGCGCGGCGACACTGGATACGATGACGGCGACGAGCGTGAAAAAGCCGAACGCCGTGACGTTATGCGGATCGTTGATCGTGAACGTGTAAATCGGCGGCAGGAAGAAGAAATTATAGGCGAGGGATGAGACGACGCTCGCCAACAGCGACGGCCACAGGCCGAAGCGGACGGCGACGGCAACGACGGCGGTCAGAAAAACTAGGTCGCTGTTGGTGCCGTCGATCCACGCCTGAATCAGTTCGCCAACTCCAAGTGCCACGGCGACCGCGACCAATGCTGCGCCGTAGGGACGTGGGTCGAATGCTGCGTCGCGCTCGGCGGGGCGGGTCGACTTCTTGGGAATAGGCTGGCCGGCCACCGTGTCGCCGGCGATGACGTGCACGCTGATATTGCCGGAACGGCGCACGAGATCGTGCACCACCGAGCCATGCACGATCTCGAACCAGCGCGTGCGTGCCGATTTGCCGATGATGATCTGCGTGACATTGTTTGCCTGCGCATAGCCGATCACATCCTCGGCGATCCGATGCTCGCTGGACGGCAGCGTGACGGCCTCGCCGCCGAGCGCCTCGGCGAGGCGCAGCGTGTCGGCGACACGGTCACGCTCCTCCTCGGAGAGCTGGAGACTGCGCCGGCCCTCGACATAAAGCGCGATCCAAGGTCCGTGCAGACGGTCGGCGAGTCGCTTGGCGTAACGCACGAGGCCGGCGGCGCGCTGATCCTCGCTGATGCAAACCAGAATGCGTTCGCCCGCCGCCCACGGGCCTTGGATGGCGTGTGCCTGCATTTCCGACAGCAATTCCTCGTCGACCCGCTCGGCGGTTCGGCGCAATGCGAGCTCGCGAAGCGCCGTCAGGTTGGCGGGTGAGAAGAAATGCTCGAGCGCTCGCTCGGCCTGCTTCGGAACATAGACCTTGCCTTCCTTGAGGCGCTGGATCAGGTCGTCCGGTGTCAGGTCGACGAGTTCGACGGCATCGGCGCGGTCGAAAACGGCATCGGGCACCGTCTCGCGCACGCGCACATGCGTGATCTGTGCGACCACGTCATTGAGGCTCTCGATGTGCTGGATGTTGACGGTCGTGTAGACGTCGATGCCGTTGCTCATCACCTCTTCGACGTCGAGGTAGCGCTTGGGATGGCGGCTGCCGTCGACATTGGTGTGAGCGAGTTCGTCGACCAGCACGATTTGCGGCCGGCGGGCGATGATGGCGTCGAGGTCCATTTCCTCGAACCACTGGCCCTTGTACTCGATGCGCTGGCGGGGAACGATTTCGAGGCCGTCCAGCAGCGCTTCGGTCTCGCGGCGGCCGTGGGTCTCGACGATACCGACGACGACGTCGTAGCCGTCTTTCTTGCGGGCGTGGGCCTGCTGCAGCATTTCGTAGGTTTTGCCGACGCCGGGCGCGGCGCCTACGAAGATGCGAAGCTTGCCGACGCGCCGCTCTTCGCGGCGCGCCGCCTCGAGTAGCGCTTCCGGGGAGGGCCGATGTTCCGATTCGCGCCTTTGCTCCGCCATCGCCGATGGATCTCAAGCTATTGGCGCTCGTCGCATCATCCGGCAGTCAATCGATCGAGTGCAAGATTGAGCTGCAGAACATTGACGCGCGGCTCGCCCAAAAGGCCGAGCCATCGGCCCTCGGTGTTGTCGTCGACGAGCTTGCGAATGCGATCTTCCGGCAGATTGCGGGCCTTGGCAATACGGGGCACTTGGAAAAGGGCGCCCTCTGGCGAGATCTCCGGATCGAGGCCGCTGGCCGATGTCGTCACCAGGTCGGCCGGCACCGGCATCGACGGATTCTCTTTTTTCAGCTTATCCATGTCGCCCTTGACGCGATCGATCAGCGCCTTGTTGGACGGTCCGAGATTCGATCCACCGGAGTTGTCGGCGTTGTAGGGCGCGGCCACGGTCTTGGTCGGATCCTTGGGATCCGGCGCGGTCGTCGCCGACAGCCGACCATGGAAATACTTGTCGCTGTCGAATTCCTGGCCGATCAGCTCCGAGCCCACGACCGTGCCGTTGCGCTCGATCATGCTGCCATTCGCCTGGTACGGGAAAATGACTTGGGCGATCCCCGTCATCGCCAGGGGATAGGCCAAGCCGGTGATGAGCGTAAGAGCGATCAGGACGACGATCGCCGGACGAATTTCGCGCAACATCGCAGTTCTCCTCAGACCAGGTGCAAGGCGGTGACGACGACATCGATCGCCTTGATGCCGACAAACGGAATGATCACGCCGCCGGCGCCGTAGATCCACAGATTACGGCGCAGCAGCGCGGCGGCGCCGATCGGGCGATAACGTACGCCCTTCAGCGACAGTGGAATGAGCGCAATGATGATCAGCGCATTGAAGATGATCGCCGACAGGATGGCGCTCTCCGGCGTCTGCAGCTTCATGATGTTGAGCGCCTGCAATTGCGGATAAAAAGCGACAAACATTGCCGGGATGATGGCGAAGTATTTCGCCACGTCGTTGGCGATCGAGAAAGTCGTCAGCGCGCCGCGGGTCATCAAGAGCTGCTTGCCGATCTCGACGATCTCAATGAGCTTGGTCGGGTTGGAATCGAGATCGACCATGTTGCCGGCTTCACGCGCCGCCTGCGTGCCGGTGTTCATCGCCACGCCGACGTCGGCCTGTGCCAAAGCCGGCGCGTCATTGGTGCCGTCGCCGCACATGGCGACCAACTTGCCCTTGGCCTGCTCGTCGCGAATGAGCCGCAGCTTGTCTTCCGGCGTGGCTTGGGCAAGGAAATCGTCGACGCCGGCTTCCGCTGCGATCGCCGCGGCCGTCATCGGGTTGTCGCCGGTAATCATAACGGTGCGGATGCCCATCCGGCGCAATTCGGCAAAGCGCTCGCGGATGCCGCCTTTCACGATGTCCTTAAGGTGAATGACGCCGAGCAGGCGGCCGTCCTTGGCGACTGCAAGCGGCGTGCCGCCTGCCTTGGCAATGGAGTCCGCGATCGCGGTGACTTCGCGCACGGTCTCGCCGCTCAAGCTCGGACGCAGTGCCTGCACGGCGCCGCCCGCAGTGGCCGCGGCCGGCGAGCCGTTGAGGTAATTCAGGATCGAGTCCACGGCGCCCTTGCGGACCCAGGACGAGCCGACCTCGACGCCGCTCATGCGGGTCTGCGCGCTGAAGGGAATGAAATTGGCTTTCAGTTCCGCGAGTTCGCGGCCGCGAATGCCGTACTTTTCCTTGGCCAGCACGACAATGGAGCGCCCCTCGGGCGTTTCATCCGCCAGCGAAGCGAGTTGTGCCGCGTCCGCCAATTCCTGTTCGGTCACCCCGCGCAGCGGCTTGAACTCAGTGGCCTGGCGATTGCCGAGCGTGATGGTGCCGGTCTTGTCCAGGAGTAACGTATCGACGTCGCCCGCGGCCTCGACGGCGCGGCCGGACATTGCCAGCACGTTGAAGCGCACCAGCCGGTCCATGCCGGCAATGCCGATGGCCGAAAGCAGCGCGCCGATCGTGGTCGGGATCAGTGTCACGAACAGGGCCACCAGGATCACGACCGAAATCACGCTGCCGGCATAATAGACGTAGCTCGGGATCGTCGCGGTCGCGAACACGAAGATGATGGTCAGGCCGATCAGAAGGATGTTCAGCGCGATCTCGTTCGGCGTTTTCTGCCGTTCGGCGCCCTCGACCAGGCGGATCATGCGATCGAGGAACGTCGAGCCGGGCGCCGCGGTAATGCGCACGCGGATCCAATCGGAAAGAACCTGCGTGCCGCCGGTGACTGCCGAGCGGTCGCCGCCGGACTCGCGGATGACCGGCGCGGATTCGCCGGTGATTGCCGCCTCGTTGACCGAGGCCATGCCGACGATCACCTCGCCGTCCGACGGAATCATGTCGCCGGCTTCGACGAGAACGATGTCGCCGACCTTGAGGCCGGTGCTCGGCACCAGCCGGTAATTCTGCGAGTCGCCGGCACCGGTCAGAAGCTTGGCCTGCGTCTCGGTGCGTTGACGGCGCAGCGTGTCGGCCTGCGCCTTGCCGCGGCCCTCGGCCACCGCTTCGGCGAAATTGGCGAACAGCACGGTGAACCACAGCCAGACGATGATTTGAAATTCAAACAGGATACGGCCGCCGCCGGTCGCGAGATCGCGGACCAGGATGACCGTCGTCAGCATCGTGACCACTTCGAGCACGAACATGACGGGATTCTTCATGAGCGTGCGCGGATTGAGCTTGACGAAGGCGGAGCCGATGGCCGGGACGACGATCTTCGGATCGAACAGCGCCGAGACGGGCATGCTCTTGCGCAGGGTTGAGGTTTCCATCGACGTCACTCCAAGCCTTAATTGGAAGAGAAAAGGGTTCCGGCGTTGATCGCGAGCTGCTCGACGATTGGGCCGAGCGCCAGCGCCGGAAAGAAGGTGAGACCGCCGACAATCAGGATCACGCCGACGACGAGACCAACGAACAGGCCGCCATCGGTCGGGAAAGTGCCTGCTGAAGCCGGCACCAATTTCTTGGCAGCCAGCGTGCCGGCGATCGCCATGGTCGGGATGATCATCCAGAACCGGCCGATGCCCATCGCGACAAAGCCGCTGAGGTTGTAGAACATCGTGTTGCCGTTCAGTCCGGCGAAGGCCGAGCCGTTATTGCCGTCCATCGAGGTGTAGGCGTAGAGGACCTCGGTAAAGCCATGCGGGCCGGGATTGTTCATCGAGGCCACGGCCGACGGCACCAGCATGGCGACGGCGGTCCAGCCGAGATACATCAGCGGCAGGACCAGGATGGCGAGCATCGCCATCTTCACTTCCTTGGCTTCGATCTTCTTGCCGACATATTCCGGCGTGCGCCCCACCATCAGTCCCGCGACGAAGATCGAGATGATGACGAATAGCAGCATGCCGTACATGCCGGAGCCGACACCGCCGACGATGATCTCGCCAAGCTGAATATTGATCAGCGGAATCATGCCGCCAAGCGCGGTGAAGCTGTCGTGCATGGCGTTGACCGCACCGCACGACGCCGCGGTGGTGATCACGGCAAACAACGCGGAGCCGATGATGCCGAAGCGGGTTTCCTTGCCCTCCATGTTGCCGCCGGGATTAATGCTGCCGATGTGCTGATCGATATTAAGCGCGGCCAAGGCCGGGTGCGGCATTTGCTCGAAATACATGCACAAGCCCAAAGTGAGGACGAAAAGTATCGCCATGCAGGTAAAAAGAGACCATCCC
>Ga0181523_10005654_pt1 | contig 10236 bp, 5 predicted proteins | sample PEATcosm2014_Bin_43_FD_119752 | JGI IMG/M metagenome (GOLD analysis project Ga0181523, IMG submission 119752) | Peatland microbial communities from MTU Mesocosm Facility, Houghton, MI, USA - PEATcosm2014_Bin05_30_metaG | ecosystem: Environmental > Terrestrial > Soil > Wetlands > Peat | place...
ACGAATCATGGGCCTGAACACGAGGCCGCTTGGCAAGAGCGGCATGAACATCACGACGGTGGGATTCGGTGCGTGGGCTGTGGGCGGCGGCGGCTGGATGTTTGGCTGGGGGCCGCAGGACGACGCCGCGTCTGTGGCGTCCATTCGGCGCGCGGTCGAGCTGGGCGTGAACTGGATTGACACCGCGGCGGTGTATGGCCTGGGACATTCGGAAGAGGTCGTCGGGCGCGCACTGCGGGAAATGCCCGCGGCCGACCGGCCGCTCGTCTTCACCAAGGCCGGATTGCTCTTCGATCACGCCACCCCGTTCGAGCGGCCGAAGCGCGTCTCAAAGCCGGAAACGCTGCGCAAGGAAGTGGAGCTTTCGCTGGGCCGGCTGGGGATCGAGCGCATCGATCTATATCAATTTCACCAGCCGGACGAGAGCGGCACGCCGGTGGAGGAATCGTGGGGCGCGATGACGCGCCTGGCCGAGGAGGGAAAGGTCCGCGCGGTGGGCGTCTCGAATTACGACGTTGCGATGCTCGAGCGTTGCGAGCGCATCCGGCACGTGGATTCGCTGCAGCCGCCGTTCTCGCTGATCCGGCGCGACACTGCGAAAGAGTTGATCCCCTGGTGCGCGGCGCACGGCACGGGCGTGATCGTGTACAGCCCGATGCAATCGGGCATTCTGACGGATTCATTCACGGCGGAGCGCGTGGCGAAGCTCGCCGACGACGATTGGCGTAAGAAGGCTCCGTACTTCCAGCAGCCCGCATTGACACACAACTTGCAACTGCGCGACGCGTTGCGCCCCATCGCGAAGCGCCACAACACCACCGTCTCCGCAATTTCGGCGGCGTGGACGCTGGCGTGGCCCGGCGTGAGCGGCGCGATCGTCGGCGCGCGTTCGGCGGCGCAGGTGGATGGCTGGATTGACGCAGGAAGTATCGAGCTGACGCCGCAGGACCTCGACGAAATCGCGAGCGCGATAGAATCGAGCCAAGCCGGCTCCGGCCCGACTCGCCCACCGCAAGCCAGCGCCAGCGCAGGCCACTAATCCCCCGTCCCGCTCAATAGCCCTCGCCCGACGCCGGCAATTTCACATTGCCGGAGAAGCGGCGGTAGTTGAAGACGATGTATCCCGCAGCGAGCGCCACGCCGATCGCCCAGCAGATGAGCCCGATACGCAATCCGTACAATGTCGGTCCAGGAACACGCAGGTTCTCTCGGAAGGCTCCCAGTACGTCTTTGTGGTGCTCCCCGCTTGGAAAAAAAGGCATCCAATTGCGTTAATGTACAGGTCACCCTTCCTGTTCTCCTTCTGTCCTCAGGGCCAGTAGCGGTCATTTCCCTTTGAGAAATAAACTATAAGCTGACATCGAGTTGGGGGAGTCCGATCGTGGCTGTTGCCCTGACGTCATGTGGAACATCAGCTCGCCATACGCCGGGAGCGTCGAGGGCGGCTTGGTAATGTTCTGACTACTGGAATGCCGCTGCCGGGGAAAAGCTTTCGCCAGCGCCTAAAATAATTTGCGGAGACCATGGAATACTGAGCCGGGATCCCAGGCCCGCCATGCTCATGCTGAGATCAATTTCGGACGCCCTCATCGACGGCTCTTGCCGCACGCTAGCGGCCATTCTTGTCGTGCGACTCACGCGTTATTTTCGGAGATTATGGGAACGTCGGCATGAGAGACAATACCGTCGTTCGTGCATCTCCATATGGGAACGTCGCGTTGCACATGGCTTTGCCTGCAATCGAAAACAACCCGATCCGAATCCCAATCGCTTCCGTGCTTCTGACAGACCAATCCCCGCCTAGCGCCCGGTAAATTCTTCAAGGATTTGCGCGGGGATTCATAGGAGTTTTATTGAGAGACTTGGGTTGCGTTTGTGAGAATTTGTCGTGGATTCACGCTGGCGCGCTAAGACCTAGGGCTTGCATATTGGGTAATCCGCCAGACGCCAATTTATCCATTCCTGTTTTTCCGCAATTTCCTCATTCGCATTTTTGACGATTTTCTTCGCCCCACGGCCTGAACTGCCCTCGAGAGCCCATCTATTTTGCTAATGGTAGAACTGGGTAAGCCTCTCCAGCGCGGGGTTTAATTCCGCCTGGAAAGCGTTCATAACATTGCACTTGGCTCGCCCCCCTGGAAAAAAGGCGCCCAATTGCGTCAAGGTACAGGTATTCATGACTGCTCGCATTCTGTCCCCAAGACCAGTAGCTGGGACCTCGGTCCGAGAAATAAGCTATACGCATGGTTACCGAAATAGTGAACGAAATAGTGAACTTATATGACTTAGCAAACCGGGGGTCGCGGTGAGGAAAATTTTAATCTGCGCTTTTGTTCTGTTCTTCCCGTTCTCGGTTTGCCTTGGCCAAACCAGCCAAAGTTGGTCAACCATCCCCGTGGACCTGATCGTCAGCATGAATACGAGTAGTGCCAACACGCCCCTGACATCCGACATCATTAATGCCGGCACGGTCAGTTATAACTGCCCCGTGGGAACAACCTGCAGCTGGGGTGCACCGGCAGGCAATTCCTTTGTTGTGGGACCCAATCAGGCTGGGCTGACGAACCTTGGACCTGTATCTATGAACGGCACGGGAGGCGTGACCTATCCAGCGCAATCCCTAAACTTTAATAGTGTCGGCCACAATGACGGCGATGCCGGTCCGGCTTCGGTCGATATTTTGACTTTCACTGGCGCGCCAGCCCAGGCAACTGCGGTGTCAGCTCTTGTTGGCATTAAGCTTGGCCCTGCTTATCAACCGCTTAGCGGCGACGATTGGGATGCGTTCATATTCTGGAACACTCCTGGGTACTACGCGGTGATTCAATTCAATTCTCAATGCACGGGCAGCGCAGGCTACGGCGTCAGGATAGAAGTTAAGCCCACGGCCCATTCTCCATGTATCGCTATCACGCCGCAGCAAAGTTATTTTTATTCGCTCTACTGGAATATCAATACTGGCGTTGCGAATCTGTATGTCTGGACGACAAGCGGGACGCCGGTCGGTAACGTCACTGTGACCGCCGGGGATAAAGGGGGAGGGGGACTCTCCCAAGTTTGGATTGGTAACAACGAGAATGGCTCGAATGCGGGAACGTTCACCTACTTCCAAAACACGATGATCAATTGGACCACCGCCCCAAGTCCACTGTTCTGGACCGGCGGGACCCCGGTTGCGCCACCCACAGGTCTCGGGACAACGAACGTGCAGTAGTGGAGTAGCGCGGCATACACTTTTATGATCGGCTGATTCTGGCAGATCGAGTTGCAAAGTCAGTTGGGAATCGCAGGAGTCTACTGAAATGAAGAGATTATGGTTCGTTCTGCTGCTCGTTCTCTGCCCGGGATCACATGCTCAAACCACGGCTCCGTGGGCCGGGGTGCTGGCCCCCAGTCGCGCCATGGCGTGGAATCCGGGAGTTGTAGGAGGCATACCGAACCGCACCAATATCTGCAGCACCCTCACAGCCAGCGCCACGACGGCACAGATCAACAGCGCCATCGCCAGCTGTAGTGCAGCCGGAGGCGGGGTAGTTTTTCTTAGCGCGGGGACGTACAGCAATGCCACGAGCACTATTTGTTTTGCTGGGGCTGCCAATGTGACTTTGCGCGGAGCCGGAGCCAACCTAACCATTCTGGCCCCGACTGCCGTAGCCAGTTGTCATGGATTATACGGCGGGAGTTTTGGCATAGGCCTGAGCTCGGCTGATGGCAATTCAAACGGTTCCATAATCAACGGGCCGGTGAGCTGGACGTCTGGATATGGAGCGGGCACGACGGTAATCACGCTCGCGTCCGTTCCGAATCTGAAGGTCGGCTACCCCATCATCCTCGACCAATTGGATACTGTGACGGACAATGGCGGGATTCTCGTCACGCAGGCGACTACCGCTCAATCCTCAGTCGCCCCTGGAAGCAGCGGCCCTTATACACTTGACGGAGATTCCGGGCACTCCACCCGCTGCGCGAGTAACACCAGTCCGGCCAATTGTTATTCGCAGCAGCAGGTCGTCACGGTTACATCCTGCAATGGTGTCGCGACTTTTGGCGCGGCTTGCACCGGCACGAATGTGGCGGTCGGCATTTCTCCGTCACTGCATATGCCTAACTGGTCTGCAGCAAGCTCGCCGAGCGCGTGGTGGTCATCGTCACCCGCTTTGAATGATGGGGTCGAAGACCTCACGGTGGACGCCACAAACGATTCCGGAGCGTTGGGAATTGAGCTGTTCAACTGCGATGGATGCTGGGTAAAGGGAAACAGAATTTTGACGACTTCCCAGAGCCATGTGCAGCTTTTCTACGCCGTGAATGCCAGCGTCGTCAACAATTACATGTTCCTCACGCAAAACGCGGCGCCAGCCTCCTATGGAGTTGAATGCTATGGAGGCTTCGACGCGTTGGTGGAAAACAATATCTTCCATTCAGTTACCACCCCACTGATCTCCAACTCAGCGTGTGCTGGGACGGTTTATGGCTTCAACTATGCCATCAACGAGTATTACATTTCGAGCGCGCTCTACAGCATACCGGCGCGGGGGGATCACGCTTCAGGCGACAGCCTCAATCTCTCCGAAGGAAACATATTGAACGGGCATACGGCGGACGTGATTCACGGAACGGCCAATCTAAATACCGACTTCCGCAACTTCTTCACCGGCCCCCAGCCCGTCTGCTACTCGAGTGGATCGAGCTACGCGACTGCCGCCTACGGGCCTTGCAACAATAATCTCTCGCCAGAGCAGGTGTTTGCTTTCCATCGGTTTTACAATCTGATCGGGAATGTTCTGGGGACTCCCGGTATCAACACGATTTTCAGTTCTAGCACTCTAAACAATGCAGCAGTATTTGGGCTTGGTTATGGGAATGAAAGCGTGCCGAGCGACCCGACTGTTGCTCCCTCAACAATGATTTGGGGCAACGCGGATTCCGCATCGGGATTTGCTTCGCCCGTGTTTAATTGTACTTATGTGCCATCCTCCTTAGCTGGAGTTGAGGCGCCGTTCTCCAATCCTTGCCCATCCAGCCACACACTGCCCGCTTCGTTCTATTATTCCTCCACACCTTCTTGGTGGCCGAGCGGCAAGCCATGGCCCCCCATTGGGCCGGACGTCACTTCGGGGAATCTTCTGGTCTGCACGAGTGGAACGTATATCAATTCCCTGGTTACGAACTCCTCCCAGTGCGCTGGTGGTTCAAGCGCCACAGTCGCAGGTGGACACGTCAATAGCATCCCTGCAATGGACTGCTACTTGAGTCTTGGCGGACTTCCGAACGGGACCGGGCCAGTGCTCACGAATTTCAACGAGAGTACCTGCTACGGAGAACCAGTCTCGAGTGGTCAACCCCAGCCGCCGACAGGCTTCACGGCCATAGTCAACTAGGACTCGATCGCGCTGCAAGAGCAAGCAATCTCTGACTCTTAACAAGCCTGATCGCAGCGGCCAGCACAAGACACCCGCCGAGGCTAACTCGCTGGAAACAATTGGTGGGCCCGCCAGGACTCGAACCTGGGACCAACGGATTATGAGTCCGCCGCTCTAACCAACTGAGCTACGGGCCCCCACGTCACTATAACCCGGCGCGAAATTTACTGCACCAACGCCGCTCATGGAAAGCGGTAGAGCTGCACCCGCACAATCGTGCCCGGATGTAGTACCAGGATTTCTCCTTGCGCATCATCATCGCCTTCGATCCAACGGGTGAGCTCCCACTTTCCGTCCACAAAGCCGCCTCGCTGGACGACGCCGAGTCCCACGTTGGCTGGTCCGGGCGTGTTTGCCGTGAAGTCCACACGCATGCCGCCTCCGCCGAAATAATATTCGTCCGGACCCGTGGCAATCACGACCGCAGCCGCGACCAGCGGGAGCTGGGTTTCTGCGGGCGGCGCTCCTGGCTGTGGCCTCGGAGGAGCCCCTACCACTCCGCCTTTTTCTTGCGGGGGAAGGCCGGTGATCCGGCCTGTGTAAGTAAACGTCAGGGTGTAATTGCCCAGTTTGACCTGCTTGGGCGGATCGCCCTGCACCATCCGCACCGCAGTAATGTTGTCACTCCCCTGGTTCGCGAGAATCACCGGAGATAACTGGGAGAGCATTTTATATGCGTCGGAAAGTTCCGTGGGAATCGGTCTTCCGCCGTCAACGCCGAACGGAGAGAAGCCGATCGTATTGTACTTGCCGACGGCCACGATTACGTTAGACGCATCGGTGCTCGTCTCGGGAATGAAGAGCGGATTCCCGCCCCTGCTGAATCTCTCACACACTTCGTCGAAAGACGGCACGTAGAGATCCGGCGCAAGGATATCGATGTCCGGAGCACCGGCTCGCCAAACGTCATGCACCTGAGGCATCGGACCGCCGCTGGGATATGTTCCGGGCCAGGCATGATTCGGCTGCTGCAGCCAGCCGTTCACGTACATGGGAATGTCGTAGTTTGCCTTACCTACCTGAGCCACCTTTTCTACGAAACGCGCATAGTTCCAGGCCATAAAAATCTCATCCGAAGGCCAGTGCAGTTCCCTCCAGCTGACTTCGTGTTCGTACTCGCTCATCGGCGGGCTGGTCGTCTGAATCGGAAGTTGCAAGTCAGCCGGCTTGCCGGGACCGAAGACTTCTTCCCAGGTTCCGGATTTCTTGTAACCATTCGCCGCCCAGACCGCACGGAATTCGGGAATGAGCGCATCCTTATGCGCTTCCAAATAGTTCATCAGCTCCGCCGGCACTGGCCCGGCAAACGCGCGATTCGCCGCTGGAGATCGATCGCGCGAATCACGCAGCACGCCCACTTCGTTCTCCACTTGTATCATCACGACAGTGTGCTGGGAGGCGTCGACTTCCTTGATATGCCGCATCAAGGCGCCGAACGCGGCAGCGTCCGCATCCCGCGTCGCGTCACCAAATGTGCTCAACAGTTCCACAGGACCCGATATAGAAACCGTGCTGCCATTGCCAATCTGAATGCGCGGGAAGCGGGTGTAATCCTTCTTCACCCAGTACGGCGCAAAACTGGAAGTGCCATTCTTCCAGCTGGCAAACCAGATAAAAACGATATGCAGGTTGTTCTCTCTGGCCTTGGCGATGACTCCATCCACCTGCGTGTAATTGAACTTCCCTTCCTCGGGCTCAAACTGCGCCCAAGAGACGCCAACGAGCACGGAGTTCAGGTTGGCGGCGACCAGCTGCGGCCAGATGGGCTCCATCATAGGGAGACTCGTCGCTGCGTTATTGGTGAGTTCTCCCGCGAGAGCCATAAACGGTTTGCCATCCACGATCAGTTGGGTGGCAGTACCCTGTTTCTGCAAGTGTGGCGTACCGGAAGCGGTCTGTGCCTGCGCCGAAATCGCCAGGGCGGCACACACCATCAAACCTAACGCGGACATCACATTCATTTTCAATTTCGCTAGCATATTTTGCTCCAGTTTGAGCCTTCGACAAAGAAGGCTACGGAAAATTTCTCAACCACTCTAATAAGTGCCAAGCGTGACGCGCAGCACGATGGGATCTTCGCCAAACCTGAGACCATAGTCGGTCGCGTCCCCATTCTGGCTGCGGAGAAGTTTGAAGACGCCGTTCTCATAAGTTCCTTGTTCGACGCTTAGGAACTGCCGGTGCTGCCACTTGCCGTCAATCAAGGCTGAGGGAGTCTGCCCCCCTCCCATTACGATGTGCTGCGTTTTTTGTTGCTGCTCGGTGCCGGCCGGAAAGAAATCGACGTGGCAAAAATATCCGGCCACCAAGAACTGGTTGTCTCCAAGTTGTGCGACCAGCGCGCGCCCTTGCGGCGTCGGATTCCCCGTGTCGGGACCTCTTCGGGAACTTGGGTACGCTACCACCGCGTTCCAGTTTCCGAACGGCAGCGTCTGCGTGAGTCTGCCGTGATCTCCGCCCTTATAGAACACCGGCTCCGCCACGGCCTTGAGTTTGCCTTCGAAATTGAGACGCGCGATCTCCCGCTGCATTGGGCCGACCAACACGAAATTCCTGGCCAATTCAGGCACCGGAGAATTACCGGACTCCGAATCTCCAATCGCCTGAAGACCGAGCACCGAAAAGAAAAAGCGGCCAAAGTCGCCACTCGCAGGGTCGCACTGGTAACAACCGCTCTCCGGCAGGAATAGAGGATTGTCGTCGCGGTGATAGAGTTCCAGATCCTTCACATACGCGGCGGGGTCGCCGCGGTAATCGTCGGGCGCCAAAATGTCGATGGAGGGCGCCGCGGCTTTCCAGATGGAGAGCACATTGTCGGTGGGGCCGCCGCTTTCGTAACCGCCCGGAGTGCCCGGCTCTCCTGGAAAACCCGGATTAAATGGGTCGCGCAACGCGTCGTTCACATCCATGGGTAGTGGATAAACCGCCTTTCCCGCGGCCGCGACTTGGCCAATATATTTCGCAACCGACCAGGCGTTGAAGTATTCGTCCGCATCGGGACCAAAGGCCGCCTGCCAGTTCGGGGAGGAGTTCGGGGACTTCACATTCATGGCCTTGAGAATCTCGGGCGGCACCGGCGCCTCGAAGACCTTCTGCGCAGCAGGAGAGAAATCACGGACGCTCTGCCAACTGCCGGGTTCATTCTCCACCTGAACCATGATTACAGTGCGCTGCGGGTCGGCCGCCTTCAGGTGTCCCATAACCGCGGCGAAGGCGGTCTTATCCGCTTCGAGCGACGCTGTGGCGAACGGTGAAGGCGAGTCCACCGCTTCTCCGTTCCTGTTGAGTTCATGGAAATAGCGGACAGGGTCCGTCAACATCCAGTCGGGCATGTAGTGTTGGCTGCCGTTCTTCCACGTGGCGAACCAGAGCAGCACCAGCCGAACGTCATGCTGGCGCGCTTCTGACAATAGCCTGTCGATGGACGAAAAGTCGAACTGGCCTTGCTGCGGCTCGATCTGATCCCAGTAGATCGGGATTTCGATTGTGTTGGCATGGAGATATTCCATGTTGGCCCAATCTTTGGGATGCTGGGGCCAGGTGCTCTCCAAGCCCAAGTCCTGATCCTCCACACCCAATATCAGAAAGGGAGCATCGTCCACGAAAAGAGCGAAACGTCCGTCCTTTTGCACCAGGCGGGGAATCGGATGCTCGTCAACCTGGGCACAGAGCATACCGGCGACGAGTGTGGCAGCAAGTGCGGCGAAAACAGCGGAAGACATTTTCATTTGCAGCACTCCTCAGTTAAATGGGCGAAAACGCCCCGAATTCAATTCACCAATGGTCCGTGCATCCCAACCGCGCGAACGACCGCGCGCCGACAGATTCTAGGGAGCAGACACTCCCGCGACCTCTAGTACGTGGTAAGCGAAACGCGCAACACCACAGGCGCTTCACCAAAGTAAAGCCCGTTCGTCTCGCCTCCCAGCCCACCCCAGGTGCGAATGGGCTTGAAGAGGCCGTTCTCGTCGGTCACCTGTTCGATACGTAGGAACTGCCGATGTTGCCATTTGCCGTCAATCAAGGCCGAGGGAGTCTCTTCGGTTCCTTCCACGATATGCTGGGATTTCCGTTGCTGCTCGGTGCCGGCCGGCCTGAAGTCTACGCGGCAAAAGTATCCAGCCACCAGGAACTGGTTGTCTGCCAGTTGGGCGACCAGAACGCGCCCTCTCGGATTCGGACTCGTGGCGGGAGTATTGGCGCTGTGGCGGGGTTCTCCCCACGTGACCTCCGCGTTCCAGGATCCGAATGGCAGAATAGGGGTGGCGTTGCCCTGTTCTTCGGCCACGGCGTTAAGCTTGCCCTCGAAATTCAGGCGCGCGATCTCCCGCTGCATCGGGCCTATCAACCTGAAATCCATTCCCCAAGCAGTCAGGAACTCGTCCACCGGTTTGTATGCTTCCCAAGCGTTCGTGTCCCCCGCTTGCTCAGCCGGTATTCCCGCCTGCGTGCCCAATAAATAGGGCTGGGTAGTATCCGCCGCCGGCGAGACTCCGATTGCCTGAAGGCCGAGCGCCGAGAAGAAGAAGCGGGCACAGTCGGGACAACCGGTCTCAGGCAAGTAAAGGGGATTGTCGTCGCGATGATACTGCTCAAGCACTTTCAAATATGCGGCGGAATCATTCTGGTAATCGTCGGGCCCCAGAATATCAATCGCCGGCGCCGCAGCTTTCCAGATGGGGAGCACGTTGTCGGTCGGGCCGCCGCTCTCGTAGGCGCCCGGCGCACCCGGCTGACCGGCGGGACCCGGATGGAATGGATTACGCAAAGCGCAGTTGGCAACCATGGGCAGCGGATAAACGGCCTTGCCTGC
>Ga0181523_10005655_pt1 | contig 10235 bp, 4 predicted proteins | sample PEATcosm2014_Bin_43_FD_119752 | JGI IMG/M metagenome (GOLD analysis project Ga0181523, IMG submission 119752) | Peatland microbial communities from MTU Mesocosm Facility, Houghton, MI, USA - PEATcosm2014_Bin05_30_metaG | ecosystem: Environmental > Terrestrial > Soil > Wetlands > Peat | place...
GTTTCGCTGGCTGGGGCTGCTGCGCGGCCACTTTGAGTTCGGCACGATGTCGCTGACTCGCCCGAGCCTGATTCTGGTGCGCAACTCGGTTGGACGATGGAACCTGGAGGACTGGCTGCCTCCAGCGGGTCCCAACACTGCCGGAGTCACTCCCAATTCACGCCCCCAAGCCCCCGCCGAGTCCACGCACCACCTCCGGGTAATTGATGTTGACGAAGGGCGAATCAATTTCAAGGAGGGCGAGGAAAAGCGCCCGTTTGCGTTTATCGATGTTTCTGGAACCGTGGAACAGGTTTCCGAGGGCCGATGGCAGTTGCGGTTGGAAGCTCAGCCGTGGCGAAGTGGCGTGTCCTTGCAATCGACGGGCACGATACAGGTGGTGGGAGATGTGGCGGGCACATCGGCGCGCTTACAACCCGCACAGATCCGGCTGCATTGGGGAAAGGTGTCGCTCGCGGACCTTTTCCGGCTGGTTACCGGGAATGATTCCGGGGTGCGCGGGGAGTTTTCGCTGGATGGGAACGCCAGCGTGGGGATGGGCTCGTCCGCTGCGGATTCGAGTTCGAGCGCTTGGCGTTTTGAACTGCAGGCGCGCGCGGCGCAAATCCACCGTTGGGATTTGACCGAGCGCAGCGACAATCCGCGCATTAATTTGAACGTGAAAGGATTGTGGGATATTGCCGCGGGCCAGGCCCGCGCCGAGGAGTTGCGCGTGGAGTTGCCGCGATCGAACCTGAGCGGATCGGCTGTGTTACAGACGGCGGGCCCGGCCGACTGGCAGGCGCAGTTCAAGAGCATGGCCGTGCAGGGGACGGATTTGCTGGCGTGGTACCGGGCGTTTCAACCGGAGATTGCAGAAGAGGTCGCAGTCGAAGATCTGATTACCGGGGAGTTGAGCGTCAGCGGGTGGCCATTGCGGTGGGAACAGGGAACCATCGAAGGTTCGGCAGGCACTTTGCACGTCCCCGGCGCGAGTTTAGCGCGGATTGATCCTTTTCATGCGTCGGTACGGAACGGGAAGTTTATCCTGGAAGGCCTTCGCTTGAAGCTGGTGACGGAATCGGCGTCCCAAGCTGCCAACGAAAAGATGGAAAAAGGAGCAACGAAACCGCGCGCGACTGCTGCGCCGGATAATACAGTCGAAGCTTCGCTGACTCAGGATTCCGCGGGTCACGAGGGCGCCCTGCACCTAAATTTGCATTTGGCGGACTGCACTCCGTTGTTCAAGACGACTGCCGCATTCGCGCACCCCTTGAACAAAGGATGGGAGTATACGGGAGCGGCTTCCGGATTCCTGGCGTGGAACTGGGGAAGCAGTTGGAAAGAAGCGCAACGTAGCGGCTCGATCGAGTTGACCAGATCTCAATTGCAAGTGGCTGGCCTGAACGAGCCAATGAAAATCGAAGAAGCGCGGCTGGAATGGAAGGGCGGACTTCGCAAGGCCACGCTCGGGAAGGCCGAGGCATTTGGCGCGGCCTGGTCCGGCAGCATTTCGGAAGCCGCCGAGGGAATCACGAGTGAAGAGAATCATTGGGGATTTGAATTGCACGCCGATCATCTGGACGCAAAGGAGTTGGATCGCTGGGTCGGCCCTCGGGCGAGGCCAAACTGGCTGCAACGGCTGCTGCCGTCGTTGCTCGGAGGGTCAGAAACGGCCGGGCGGGCCAGCGAATTATTGCGGCGAGTTTCGGCGGAGGGGGAGTTGAGTGCGGACGCGTTTGCGATCGAGAAGATCAAGCTGGTGAAGGCGCGCGCAAGACTGTCACTCCATGCGCTGCATTTGGAAGTGAAGGATGCCGAGGCGCAATGGGCGGGCGGAACCGTCCGCGGGGGGATGCGGGCGGTGTTTTCGCCCTTGCCGAAATATGAGGTGAATGCGGAATTGGATCGGGTCAACCTTGCGCAATTGCCGTGGCCGCCTCATTGGGCCGAGCGGTGGATTGGGGCTGCTTCCGGGAAGATCCACCTGAGTACGCAAGGGGTTGGGAAAGAGGAATTACTGAAGCAACTGGTGGGCGGTGGGCAAGTGAAGTTGAGCAAGATTGAATTTCGCGGGTGGGATGTGGAGTCGAGTGCGGAGGCGGAGAGACCAACCATCGGTGTATCACGATGGGCGACTGGAGAAGGAGAATTTTCACTGGGCGAAGAGAGGATGCGATTAGAGGCAATAGAGTTGAACGGCGCTCACGTGAGGACGCGTCTGGAGGGAATCATCTCGTTTGGGACCGAGGGGAATCTGACATTTGCGCCTGTGCCGCGGGCACTGCCGGGAACGCGCACCGTCTCTCAGGCACGTGAATTGCGCTTGAGCGGGTCGCTCGAGAGCCCGGCGGCCACCGTGCAGCCTGCGGCGGGCGTGGGTAAACAGCCTTAACGGAAGCGAACTCGAAACGTCTATCTATGAGGAAATGCGAATGAAGCGGTTTCTTTTGCGAGTCACAGTCGTTGGATTCCTGCTGGCACCCTCGGCAGGGGCACAGTCCTCGTTCACGCTAGAGCAGGTACTGAACGCGCCGTTTCCGTCGAATCTGGTCGCAGCCAAGAAGGGCGACCGCATTGCGTGGGCGTTGAACCAAGAAGGCAAACGCAATATCTGGGTGGCCGAGGGTCCGGTGTATTCCGCGCGACAATTGACCACCTATACGGAAGACGACGGTGGCGAACTTTCGAATTTGCGTTTCTCGGCGGATGGCAACGCGATCGTGTATGTCCGCGGAGAAGGGAAAGACTCGGCAGGCGCTTACGCGAATCCGACCAGCAATCCGGCGGGAGTGGAACAGACCGTCTGGATAGTTGCTTGGAGTGGCGGAAATCCCGTGAAGATTGACGCCGGTAGCTCTCCCACCGTTTCCGCGCAAGGGCAAATTGCTTACCAGCGCGCCGGGGAAATGTGGATTTCTTCGATGAATGCGGAGGAAAAGCCGAAGCAGATTGTGGTGCGTGGGAAAAACCATCCGGTGGAGTGGTCGCCCGATGACACGCGTTTAGTCTTCGTCTGCGATCGTGGGGATCACAGCTTCATTGGAATTTACGATGCGAAGGAGCGGCGTGTGAAATTCCTGGCTCCTTCTGTGGACTCGGATAGCGATCCTACCTGGTCGCTCGATGGAAAGCGCGTTGCGTTTACTCGACAGCCCGCCGTTCCGCGCGATACGCCCGACGGTTATTTCATTGAGCCGGATCGGTCGCATCCGTGGGCCATATGGGTGGCCGACGCGGAGACCGGGGACGCGCAGGGTATATGGCATAGTGGCACGGCGCTAGAGGATTCCTATCCGTATATGGCAAAAGACACCGGCGGCGGGGTGCTGCACTGGGCCGCGGACGACCAATTGGTGTTTGCAAGCGAGGCGGACGGATGGCAGCACTTATACTCGATTTCGGCGGAGGGGGGCAGAGCGAAGTTGCTCACGCCGGGAAATGGGGAAGTGGAGCAGTGGTCGTTTTCGCCCGACAAGAAGACCGTGCTTTTCATTGCGAATTTTGGCGACGTGGATCGGCGGCATCTGTGGCGCGCAGACTTGACGGGAAACATTTTGCAACAACTCACTGCTGGTGAGGTTACACGCCGGATCGAATGGAACCCCGTCTTCCTGAGCGATGGGTTGACTTACGCATTCATCGCCTCCGATGCAAAGGTGCGTGGGAGGATTATGTTCAGCAAGCTGGTTCCGGACACCCTTTTTATGACTGTTGGTCATCAGGCCCAATCCGCGGATTTCCCGTCCGAGGAATTGGTTGCGCCGACTCAGGTGATTTTCAAATCCGGCGATGGATTGGAAATTCACGGGCAACTATTTGTGCCTATGAATCTGAAGGATGGGGAAAAACGCCCGGCACTGATTTTTCTGCATGGCGGACCGATGCGTCAGATGCTGCTCGGCTGGCATTACATGTACTACTACTCGAACGCCTACGGTATGAACCAGTACCTGGCGAATCATGGTTACGTGGTGTTGGCGTTGAACTATCGCAGCGGGATCGGCTACGGGCGCGCGTTTCGCGAAGCGCCGGGCCGTGCGGGGCGCGGTGCAACGGAATATCAGGACGTGGTGACCGCGGGAAAATACCTGCAGAGGCGCAGTGATGTGGATGGCAAACGAATTGGTCTGTGGGGCGGAAGCTATGGCGGGTATTTGACCGCGCTGGGACTGGGGCGCAATTCGGATCTGTTCGCGGCGGGAGTGGACTTGCATGGCGTGCACGATTGGCCAGCGGACAACTGGGAAGGGCAGCATATCCCCCCCGACCTGGTGAAGTTGGCGCATGAATCGTCTCCGGTGATGGCGGTGAATAGCTGGAAATCACCGGTGCTGTTCATTCACGGGGACGACGATCGCAACGTAATGTTTTCGCAGACGGTGGATTTGGTGGCGCGGCTGCGCGCGAAGGGCGTAACAATCGAGCAACTCGTTTTCCCGGATGAGGTGCATGACTTTCTGCTGCAGCGGGACTGGCTGAAGGCATATCACGCGGAGAACGATTTCTTTGACCGCAAGTTGGGTGCGCCACAAAAATGAGCAGCGCTGCGCACTGCCGGCGAGGCGGGAGATCGCGAGCGCCGTGGCTGACGCTTGCCGCGGGGATCGTCCTGCTAGGTGCGAGTGTGACGGGTAGTGATGATCGCGTGGTGCTGTTGCCTCGGTTGCTAAATGGCGAAACGTTGCACTACGAGAGCCACGCGCGCGTGAGCCGCTTGATCAAAACGAAGAGCAACGTTGCGACGATGATGGAACCGGGAGAACTGCGCAGAGACCTGACGACCGACCTGAAACTCTCCATACAGGATTTCGAGATGATGGACAAGCGGCCGTATCTTACGGCGGAGACCGAACTGGACCCCGTGGAGCAGGCTGGCGAGGTAACCTCGGCGGCGAAGATCCCTAAAGTGAACTTCACGATTGCCGGAGACGGGGGCGTGACGCGCGCGGACGGATTGGAGGAGCTCGATCCAGAACAGCGCATAAGTTGGCAGTTCTGGGTGGCGCAGTTTGCCTTTGGCTGGACGCTGCCGGGGGCCGGCGTGAAGCCGGGAGAAAAATGGAAGACCGTGGAAGCAGAGAAGACCCCCATGCCGATTGCCGGGCTCTCTTGGGAACGGGAGACCACTTACGTCGAGAATGACACATGCCCGATCTTGAAGGATGAGCAGTGCGCCGTGTTCCTCATCAAAGCCACGCTGAAGCAAAAATCGAGTCAAGATGACACTACGCCCGATGATTATGATCTGCATGGGCTGAAGACTTCCGGGGTCGCGAAAGGCACGAACGAAACGGTGGTGTACGTTTCACTGAAAACGGGATTACTGGTACGTGCGACAGAAGACCTGGAACAGCTGATGGATGTAACCATTGCCAAAGTGGATGGTAGCAATCAAGTGCAGTATCTGCTCACGGTGACCGGCCATTTCGAGACCGGGTTTGTGCCTGCTAACCACTTTGCTCCCCAGTCAGAAGCTGAAACCCTATCGGGTCGTGTCGTTGCTTATTCTTCGAATTCCCTCGCGTGTCTGAACGGGAACGCCTATTGGTCGATCCTCATCAGCGCCGAACAACCTAAAGACACCCATTCCCAGTTGATTCGAGTGGATTTCAGTCTCCCCTGCGATAAATCACCCGAATGGATGTCAAAAAAACCGTCGATTCAGAACTTTCGATTGATTCGAGAGAAAAACTGTGACGCTGTCTTGCCAGGAACGATGGAAGGAGACCCAAAGGAACACTCGACCTGGCCGATTTGGTATTATCCGCCCGGGGCAGAACACGATATCCTTCCTTTCGGTGAAGAACTGCCCTGCTATCGATCGGTTGGCCTGCCGCTAGTGCCGCTGGTCTGAACGACGGCGACGATTCCGCACTCGAATCGGAGCATCTTCCGCTTGGTCCCCGCCGACTCCCTATGAAACCGTTGGTCGCCCGATGAGATTGGACGATAGAAAGCGCAGCTTGTCAGACGCGCTATAATGTGGGTTTCGGCAGGGGCCGACGTGGCCGCAGGGGAGCTGGGGATGAATTTCAAGCTGCGCAGCAACTATCAGCCACGCGGGGACCAGCCCGCGGCAATTGAGCAGCTCACGCGCGGGCTGGAAGCCGGCGACAAGAACCAGGTGTTGCTGGGTGTGACCGGCTCCGGCAAAACGTTCACCATGGCGAAAGTAATCCAGTGGGCGAACCGGCCCGCGCTGGTGTTAGCGCACAACAAGACGCTAGCCGCGCAGCTTTATCATGAGTTCAAAGGCTTCTTCCCGGAAAACGCGGTCGAATATTTCGTCAGCTACTACGATTTTTACCAACCGGAAGCCTACGTTCCCTCCGCCGATCTATACATCGACAAAGAAGCGACGATCAACGACGAGCTGGACAAGCTGCGGATGAGTGCGACGCGGTCGCTGTTTGAGCGACGCGACGTGGTGATTGTCGCGTCGGTCTCCTGCATCTACGGCCTAGGCTCGCCGGAAGCGTATTATGGAATGCTCGTGATGGTCGAGAAAGGGCAGCAGACCTCGCGGGAAGCTCTGCTGCGGCGATTCGTCGATATCCAGTACGAACGCAGCGAGGACTTGAAGCGCGGTACCTTTCGTGTGCGCGGGGACATCATTGAGATCTATCCGACCTACGAAGATCAGGGCTACCGGTTTGAGATGTGGGGCGACCAGATCGATACCATTCGGCAGATCGATCCGTTGACCGGAGAAATTCGCTCTGGGCAGGAAAACCTATCGCGGGTGCCGATTTATCCGAAGACGCACTACGTGATGCCGCAGGATCAGCGGGACCGCGCGATCCTGGGAATTCAGGAAGAGCTGGGCTGGTGGAAGAAGGAACTGGAAAAGCAGGGAAAATACGTTGAAGCGCAGCGCGTGATGCAGCGCACTATGTTTGATATCGAGATGATGCGCACAATCGGCTACTGCCACGGGATCGAGAACTATTCGCGGCACCTGAGCGGTAGGTTGCCCGGGGAAGCGCCACCGACGCTGCTGGATTATGTACCGACAGATTATCTCTTGTTTGTGGACGAATCGCACGCCACGATTCCGCAGGTGCGCGGTATGTATCACGGCGACCGTTCGCGCAAACAGACGCTGGTGGATTACGGATTCCGCATGCCGTCGGCACTAGATAACCGGCCGCTGACGTTTGAAGAGTTTGAGAACCGCATGAACCAAGTAGTGTATGTATCGGCCACCCCAGGACCGTATGAGCTGACGAAATCCGGCGGCGTATTTGTGGAACAGGTGATTCGCCCTACGGGATTGATCGATCCGGAAGTGGAAGTACGTCCGGTGAAGGGACAGGTAGACGACCTGTTGGAGGAGATCCGCATCCGCGCGGAGAAAAACGAGCGCGTCCTGGTAACCACGCTGACCAAGCGCATGGCGGAGGATTTGAGCGAGTATTTTAGCGAAATTGGCGTGCGCTGCCGGTACCTGCATTCGGAAGTGGAGACGCTGGACCGGATCAAGATATTGCGCGATTTGCGCAAGGGCGAATTCGATGTACTGATTGGCATCAACCTGCTGCGCGAAGGTCTGGATTTGCCTGAAGTTTCGCTGGTGGCAATTCTGGATGCGGACAAAGAGGGCTACCTGCGCAGCACCACTTCGCTGATCCAGACCATGGGGCGTTGCGCGCGGCATATTTCCGGGCGGTCCATCTTGTACGCGGATGTGCGCACGAAATCGATGAGTGAAGCGATCAGCGAAACCAACCGGCGGCGCGCGAAGCAGTTGGCCTACAACGAAGAGAACAACATCACGCCGCAATCGATCATCAAGAGCGTGGACATGGAACTGGCGCACATTGTTGAGGCCGATTATGTAACCGTGCCGCTGGACAGCGATGCGCTTGATGCTGCTGCGGCGTCTATCAAGTCCGAAGAGCAACTCAAGGAGGTGCTGGGGCAATTGGAGGGCCAGATGCGAGAAGCAGCGAAGAAATTCGAATTTGAGAAGGCGGCGCAGTTGCGCGACCGCATCCGGGCGTTGAAGCAACAGGATTTGACGGGAGTGTTTGGGAAGGATAGTGCGGAGCCGCCAGCAGCGACGGAGTGAGGGTGATGGATTACCGGAGGAGAGCGTGGGACGAGAGCGCGCTGCGGTATGGTTGAGTTGGCGGACTGCCAGAGAAGGCGGTCCCTCGAGAGCAAGACCGATCGAAAGTTCGGCCGCTACACTAGGCCGCGGCGCAATTCGTCTAGGGGGTAGAAGGTGTCGCGCCAGATTATACCGCCTTGGCGGAGTGTGATGACCGTTGAGCGCAGAACCATGTAGGCGAAGATGACTGCACCTAGCGGCAGGGTAAGGCAATAGAGCGGCGAAACGCGCATGACTGTGTCCACCCCCAGGTGAAAACACATGGCGATCAGCACGGAGATCGCGGCGAGGGCGCGGATCCAGCCGTGGCCGAAGAAGAGTCCTGCGAACGGAACAACGTTCATCACCAGAAGGCCAGAGATTTGCGCCGCGGCCACGGAAACGCGAAACTGGGCGCCAGCAAAAAAATTCTTTTCTACGCCGCGGACGAGATTCCCCAAACCCAGGTGCCAGGCAACTGCGACGTAGTTCTGGGCCACGGCCACCCCGGAACGAAAGCCAGCCAATTTGACGATTTTGCCGAGTTTCATGTCGTCGACGACTTCCATAGCCAGGCGTCGGTGCGTACCGCTTCCTTCATACGCGGTGCGACGCAACATCTGAAAGGCTCCCACGCCGAGATAGGAACGCGAATTCGGATTGCTGACGTTGTAAGGATCGGTGGCCAATTGAAAACCCATGGCGAAAAAGGAGATGAGCACGGTGTCCCAGAAGCCACTGCGCTCCACGTCACCGAGAAGGGTCAGGTGATCGAGGCCGCGCTCGCGCACCAGTGTGATTACGCGACGAAGCGCATCGCGCTTAAACTTGACGTCCGCGTCTGTGAAGACGATCAGTTCACCGCTGCAAGCTTCAAACCCCTTTTGCAGCGCGTGGGGTTTTCCGAGCCAGCCTTTGGGCAATTCGGCGACGTGCACAACTTTCAGTTGAGGATGATTCGCGGCGAAGTCGTCGAGGATTTGCCGCGTGGCATCGCCCGAACGGTCATCGACGGCGATAATTTCCAGGCCGGGATAATCGATCGCGACGAGCGTAGCCAGTGCGGCCGGCAGTTTTTCCTGCTCATCGCGAGCGGCAAAAATCAGCGAAATCCTGGGGCAATCCGAATCCGCAGCGGGCGCGTAATTCCTGAGCCAAGGAAGACGCACGGCCCCATAGGCGACCTTCAGGCCGTGGGCAATCCAGAAGAAAGCGATGAGTCCGAAGAAGAGTATTGCGAAGAAATGCATGCCGATTGGAGTCGTAAGCCAGCCTCAGGGTATCCTAGCATGGATGCAAAAGAGCCTTGCCATCGTGGGAGCGGGACGTGTGGGGCGCGCGCTTGGGCGATGCCTGCGGGACGCGGGATGGCGCATCAACTTCGTGGTTACACAGTCGGAGGCAAGCGCGAAGCGGGCCGTGCGCTTCATTGGAGGCGGCCGGCCGGTGGCCGGTGTTCCGTCGAGCCTGGCGGGACCGGCTGCGATCCTGATGACCGTGCCGGACGACGCCATTGCACCTGTCGCTTCGGAACTGGCGCGTAAGGCTTGCGAGGACTTGCAAGGCAAAGTCGTGCTGCATACCTGCGGAGCGCTGGATCACTCGGTTCTCGAGCCGCTCCGCCGCTGCGGCGCAGCGGTGGGGTCGATGCATCCGCTGCAAACATTCAACGGGGTCAGCGTGCCGCCACTTGCGGGAAAAGTTTTCGCCATCGATGGGGACGAGTTGGCGGTACGGATGGCGCGGAGAATCGCTCGATCGCTGGGCGGAGTGCCGGTGGGAATTCCGTCGACGAAGAAGCCGCTCTATCACGCGGCGGGAGCGTTTGCCGCAGGGTTGAGCTTGGCGATGGAAGAGGCAGGCGTGCAGATGTTGATGGCTGCGGGGCTGAAGCGCCGAGAGGCCCAGAAGGCGCTCCTATCGCTGACGCGGCAGGTGTTGGGGCATTACGAAAAGCTGGGGCCGCAGAAAGCTTGGACCGGGCCGCTGTCGCGAGGAGATTTTGGCGTGGTGGCCGCCCATGAAGAAGCCCTGCGCAAGCTACGGCCGGAATTCCTGGATGCCTACCGGGCAGTGAGCCGGCTTGCGGCCCAGGTGCTTTCCAAGCATCCAGCGGCCGTACTCCGGGAACTAGATGCGATTTCAGAAAGTGCAAAGCTTA
>Ga0181523_10005657_pt1 | contig 10234 bp, 8 predicted proteins | sample PEATcosm2014_Bin_43_FD_119752 | JGI IMG/M metagenome (GOLD analysis project Ga0181523, IMG submission 119752) | Peatland microbial communities from MTU Mesocosm Facility, Houghton, MI, USA - PEATcosm2014_Bin05_30_metaG | ecosystem: Environmental > Terrestrial > Soil > Wetlands > Peat | place...
CGCGCCGGCAATACGTCGGGTTCCTCATCGCTACCGTCGTAATTCGGAGAGACGTTCACGGTGTCTTCGTCGATGCCTTCTAGGAGGCTGAGCGCGAGCGGGGCAAGGCGGCACTCCGTATAGCGCATCGCGGCCGGTCCGGCGTTCGGGCCGGGAGCCCCGAAGTTCCCGTGTCCGTCGATGAGGGGATGCCTCAAACTGAACTCTTGGACCATGCGGGCTAGAGCGTCGTACAACGCGAGGTCGCCGTGTGGATGGAACCGTCCCATCACGTCGCCGACGACCTTCGCGCATTTCACAAACGGGCGGTCCGGCCGAAGGCCCGTGTCCCACATGCCATAGAGCAAGCGGCGGTGCACTGGTTTCAGCCCGTCGCGAATGTCAGGAAGGGCACGCGAGACGATGACGGACATGGAGTACTCGAGGAAGGAGCGCTCCATTTCCTCTTGGATCTCAATCGGAGCTATGCCGTTACCAATCGAGTTAGCGTCGTTCCCCGCTTCCGGCGGAGATTCGTCAGACGGTGCCATTTCCGGCTGATCCTTCCTTATGCGCCATATCGCGCATTACCTGGAGATGCCACGTGACCTTCTCGTCACACTGCGTCCCTTGCACCACAACTGCCTTCGGAGCACTCAAATGTCGAGGAACCGGACATCCTTCGCATTCGCTTGAATGAACTTGCGACGCACCTCGACGTCATCACCCATGAGAACAGAACACATTTCGTCCGCGATACTCGCGTGCTCCATGTTTATCTGCAGTAACGAACGCATCGACTGGTCCATCGTCGTGTCTCGAAGTTCGGCGAAGTCCATTTCGCCTAGGCCCTTGAGGCGCTGAAATTCCTTTGTGTGATTAGGGTGCTCCGCGAGGAACCGTGCCTGCGCTGCGTCATCTTTCAGGTAGGTCTTCGATGTACCCACGAGCGTCGAATAAAGCGGCGGTTGCGCCGCGTACACGAAACCTCCCTCGATCAACGGCTTCATCTGGCGCAAGAAGAAGGTAAGAAGCAATGTCCGAATGTGGGACCCGTCAACGTCAGCGTCTGCGAGGATGATCACCTTGTGATAGCGGATCTTTGCAACATCGAAATCCTCGGCTACACCAGCTCCGATCGCCATGATGAGCGCTTGGATCTCTATGTTCTTCAGGATCTTGTCTGCTCTGGCTTTCTCCACGTTCAAGATCTTTCCCCGGATCGGAAGGATGGCTTGCGTGCGGGGGTCTCGCGCGTCTCGGGCTGATGCCGCGGCCGAATTGCCCTCGACAATGAACAACTCTGACTCACGTGAATTTCGCGACGAGCAATCAACGAGCTTGCCCGGTAGCCCGGCCCCGTCAAGCGCAGACTTGCGTCGCGTCAGGTCGCGAGCGTGGTGAGCCGCAACGCGGGCGCGTTGAGCAAGGAGGGCCTTTTGGACTACTTGATTTGCCTCTCGGGGATTCTCTTCCAGCCATTCGGCGAACTTCTCGTTCATCGTCCGCTCCACTAGCGAACGCATCGTCACGTTGCCGAGTCTGGCCTTTGTCTGGCCTTCGAATTGCGGATTGCGCAGGCGCACGGAGATGATCGCTGTGAGTCCTTCGCGGATGTCTTCACCCTGGAAGTTCTGATCGGAACCTTTGAGCGCATTTCGGTTACGCGCGTATCGATTTACGACATTCGTAATTGCTTTTCGGAACCCCTCTTCGTGCATGCCGCCGTCGGTTGTCGCTATCCCATTCGCGAACGAAAAGATGCTCTCGTAGTATGCAGTACTCCACTGCAGCGCGACCTCGACCTCTTGATCTGACTCGGTCTGTTCAAAGTACGCGACCTTACGAAAGAGCGTCTCTTTAGATCCGTTCAGGTGACGCACGAAATCCTGGATGCCGCCTGTGTAACGAAACGTCTCTTCTTGTTCGTGCCCAGGCCTTTCGTCATGGAACTTGATCTCAAGACCACGCTGCAAAAAAGCCATCATCTGCAAGCGCTCGAGAATCGTTTGCGCGCGAAATTCGACCTCGTCGAATATTGCCGGGTCGGGCCAGAACTTGACCGACGTACCCGTCCTTCCCTTGGTCGATTTCCCCGTCACGGTGAGCGGTCCGGTCGGGTTCCCCCCGTCGACAAAGGTCATCTGATGGTGCTCGCCGTTGCGATCGATCTCAAGTTCCAGTCGACTCGAGAGTGCATTGACGACAGACACTCCGACTCCGTGAAGCCCGCCGGACACTTTGTATCCGGACCCTCCAAATTTTCCGCCGGCGTGCAACATCGTCAGCACGATCTCTGCCGCCGACTTCGTGGGGTCAGTCGGATGTGGGTCCACGGGAATTCCCCTGCCGTTGTCGACGATCTTGCAACTCCCGTCGCCCAATAACGTCACGTCGATGCGAGTGCAGTGGCCCTGCATCGCCTCGTCGACAGAGTTGTCGACGACCTCCCACACGAGGTGGTGCAGTCCGCTCGACGACGTCGAGCCGATGAACATTCCGGGGCGCAACCGCACGGGTTCTAGACCCTCGAGCACCGTAATGTCGATCGCCTCGTAGGAGGTGTCTCCGGCGTCGCTCGCTTTCGTGTCTATGTCCACCACCGTGGGCGCGCCTCCTCAGGAACAAATTTCGCAAGCGGTTGGTATCGCGTACAGACCTCGGCGAATTCCGGCGAAACGATGCCTTCAGTCTACGTCGGATTAGGCCCGGACGTGCACTTTTATGCGTTCGACCACGGGGCCGCCTAAATGCTCCGACAGTGCCGCGAGGATGCCTTCAGAGAGAAAATTCAGCTGCGTTGCCCACGCCGGGTGATCCACGACGACCACAAGCTCTCCGTTTTTGAGGGCGCCTGGTTGTGCGTGTCTTGCGACGTCGCACCCGACGATCTCTTCCCACGACGCGCTCAATTTCGAGAGGGCTCTTGCTCTCCCAAGACCTTGTGAAGCGAGATACGCGTCCACCGACTCCCCGATTTTCCGAGCGGCGGTCGGTTCATCTGGCCTCATCCCGGACGTCTTCTTTGCCATGTGCGTTAAACCTCGGCAATTATGCGCTGATCGATTTGAGCGTTCGACACTCCTCACACGCGAATCGTACCGTCGCGCAGTCTCACGACCCCTGTCGGTTTCACGGCTTCTGGTAGTGGGCTCGCCGTCGTAAGAATGGCCTGACCCGCCGGGAGCTCTTTCACTAATGCAGCAGCGGTCGTCTCGTCGAGCTCGGAGAACGCGTCATCCAATAAGAGCATCGGGGTTGTCCCGGAATGACGCGTGACGACTTCGTGCGCGCCGAGGCGCAGCGCGAGAGCCACTGCCCGCTGTTGACCCTGGGAGAGCTCTGTCCTCGCGTCAAGGCCACCGACTTCGATACAAAGCTCGTCTCGATGAGGACCGACGGTAGTCACTGCACGACGTACATCATCGTCGCGAGCAATCCTCAGAGCGTCCCCGAGCTCACCTTTGAAGGAACGCTGGTAGCGGAGCTGCAAAGACGCGTCTATGCGCGAAAGACCCGCGAAGGCACTTGCGACAACGGGTGTCACTTCTTCTACAAGCCTTTCTCGAGCGATGACGAGTTTGGTCCCTACGTCGTCGAGTTGAGCGTCCCAGACGTCGAGGGACGCTTCGGCCTCCTTCGTAAATCTTCCGGCCATCTGTCGTAGCAAGGCGGCGCGCTGACGAAGGACTCGTTCCACGTTTTGTTCAATGCTTGTGTACTTCGCTTCAGACACAAGCAGAACGTCGTCGAGATAGTCCCGGCGCTCTTGGGGAGGGCCCTTAACCAATACGAGATCGTCAGGTGAGAACACCGTCACCCGGAGCGCTTCTAGGAGGTCGTTCGTCCGGGATACGCGTTGGCGATTGCAAAACGCTTGATCGCGGCGGTGTGGGGAGATCTCTACCTCTATAAGTGAGGTTCGTGCCGCGCTCTCGACTTGAAGGCGGATGATCGCGCGTTCGCATCCGTTCTTGATGAGGGACTCCCGCGGAGATCTTCGAAAAGACCGAAGCGTGGAGCCATAAGAAATTGCTTCGAGCAAGCTCGTTTTACCCGAGCCGTTGTCACCGGTTACGACGGTGAGTTCTCCTCTTACTGGGTGTAGTTCAATGCTCGAAAGGTTTCTGAAATTCAACAGCTCTAACCAGATCACCTCGCTCAGGAGACCCTCACTGGCATGAGCAAGTATCGGTAGTTGTCGTCGCCTTCACCGCGAATGGTCGCCGGTTTAGCTGAATCAATAACTTCAAGGACGAGCGTGTCGGGAGAAACCGCCTCGACACCATCAAGTAAATAGTTCGGATTGAACGCGACTGTGAGATCTTCGCCCGTGAATTGGCCATCGACTTGCTCAATTGCACGACCACTTTCAACCGTCACGACCGTGAGCTCGGCGCCGTTCGTGCTGAACGCGATCCTCACCGGAGTTGTCGAGTCTTTCGCGTCCCGGACGATCAGCCGAACCCTGCGCAGTGCTGCGGCAAATTCCTCACGGGCTAAACGCAACGTGTTCGAATAAGCCGGGGGTAGAAGGCGCTCATAATCTGGGAAGGGGCCTTTTAGTAGCCGCGTCGTTAGGCGCACGTCACCGACTTCGAAGACCGCGTCAAGATCGCTATGACGAAAGATCAGCGTTTTTCCGTCTTCGGATTGCTCGCTCGAACCGATGAGACGTTGTATCTCAGCTAGAGCACGCGCTGGAACGAGTACTTCTGATCCGGGTTCGAGAACAGTTATTCCCTTCAGATCCGCGAACGCGAGCCGGTAGGAATCCGTTGCGACAAGCCGTAGGCCGGTATCTGTGGCAACCATCAATACGCCGGTAAGTTGGGGAGCTCGAGTGTCGTCCGCCAAAGCCGCACGCACGACCTGGCGAAGGCCTTCACCAAATCGACTTGCTGGGAGGGAGATTCCCTCACCATCGAGCGGAGAAAGACGCGTGATCTCTGCTCCTAGGGGAACCCGGATCACGAACTCTGCTCGCCCAGAGCTCAGACGCACTTCGTCTTCACTGGACACAACAGAAACTGTTCCGGCATCAAAAGCCCGAATGATGTCAACGGTGAGACGCGACGGCAGCAGCGTCGTCCCGTCAGATTCACCCGCGACGACCGCTTTGACTTCGATGACGAGATCCGGATCAGACCCCGTTACCTCCAAGCGATCGCCCCGCAACGCCAGCTGAATCCCAGCATTTGCGGCCACTCCCGAACTTCGCGCAGAAGCAGCTCGACTCGCCGTCGAAAGCGCGTCGAGCAAACCATCCCTTTCGGTATGGAATTTCACGGCGTGTGGACTCCCTCGTTGTTCTTTTGTTCTATTAAGAGCTAGTAGTAGTAGGTCGTGTGGATTGTGGAAAAACGACATTGTTGCATGTGGATGGGCATTGGTGTCGTTTGAGTTGTTCACTGTGATACACAAGCGAAACAGCGAAGAAGCTGTTCTTGTGGATTACACAATGCGCGCCCACAGGACTTTTGTTGTTATTCACAATGACAGTCCACGATACGCACAGTGGTCACGTCCCCGTTCTCACCTTGACGATGAGCTGGGTGACTTGTTGGTACACCTGTCGGCGTTCTTTCATGAGCGCGGTGATTTTTTCAACGGCGTGAATCACAGTCGTGTGATCTCGCCCACCGAATTCTCGAGCAATCGCGGGATACGAAAAATCCGTGAGATCTCGAAAGACGTACATGGAGATTTGCCGCGCGATAACGAGAGGTCGACGACGACTCGGGCCGCACAGCTCCTCGACACTGAAGCCGAATTGATCCGCTGTAGCCGTGAGGATTTGTTGAGCCGTGATGCGTTTTGGCTGGTTACCCGCGACGACATCAGCGAGAACACTTTCCGCGAGTTCTCGAGTGAGGGGCTGGCGTGTGAGGCTCGCATAAGCAGTGACCCGAATGAGCGCTCCTTCGAGCTCGCGGATGTTCTCCGTCACGTTGCTTGCAATGAACTCCAAAACGGCATCAGGAACCTTGGAGCGTTCATGTTCTGCTTTCGTGCGCAAAATGGCAATGCGCGTCTCGAGTTCAGGCGGTTGTATGTCGGCAATGAGGCCCGACAGAAAACGGCTCCGTAGGCGTTTCTCAAGCGTTGCAATCGAGCCGGGCGGGCGATCCGAAGTCAAAACGAGCTGGCGAGAAGCCTCATGGAGAGAATTGAACGTATGGAAGAATTCCTCTTGGAGCTGCTCTTTCCCCTCGAGGAACTGGATATCGTCGATGAGCAGGACGTCACATTCGCGGTAACGGCGCTTGAAGGTCGCTGTCGTGTTGTTCCTGATGGCCTCGACGAACTCGTTCATGAAGGTCTCCGTCGACACGTAGCGAACATGCAGCTTGGGGAAGTTTTCTGTGACGTAGTTGCGAATTGCCTGAAGAAGGTGAGTCTTGCCGAGACCCGCGGCACCAATGAGGAACAACGGGTTGTACGCACGGGCCGGTGCTTCTGCGACCGACAAGGACGCGGCGTGAGCAAAGCGATTCGATGAACCGATGACGAACCCGTCGAAGGTATAGCGGCTGGCGAGACTGCCGCCCGGGCCAACGTGGAGATCTTCGAGGACACCATTCACGGCTACCGTGCCATTTGTCCTCGTCAGCGAACGGTCTGGCTCTTCGGGAAGTGGGGGGAGGGTGCCTTGTGAGGGGAGTACGTCGGACCCGGTGAGGACATCGAAGCGGATGGGAACGTTCGTACCTGCCGCGTCGACAACAGCGTCGTTGAGCATTCCCGAGAACCGCCCCTCGAGGCGCTCTCGCACAACGGCATTCGGTACCGACAGAACTAGCGTTCCATTGACAACGCCGACGACATTGACCCCTGAGAACCAGGTTCGCCACGTCGCGTCGGAAACCTGCGACTGGATCGCACCAGCGCAGCCGTCCCACAGTTGTTGAGCGTCGATCACTGCTCCAAACCCTCCAACCAGATGTTCTCCACAGGAGGGCCCAGTTCTGAGGACGGTGGGTGATCCGCGGAGAACCGCATCCTATAGCGCGCTACCCGCGCACGCCCAGGGGCATTTTGCTCCCTTCAGCGGACGTATGCGACCCGCGATAGCATCGTGGCCTATTTCCAAAGGGGCAGGATGAAGCGCACGTTTCAACCAAACAATCGCAAACGCGCGAAGCGTCACGGATTTCGGCACCGCATGTCGTCGCGCGCCGGTCGGGCCATCCTGCGAGCGCGGAGACAGCGCGGGCGGATTCGCCTTTCGGCTTGACTGGGTGGCCCAAGGCCGTTCATGGCCGACGTGCTTTTCGCGCCCTCTTCCGCCACGGCCGGCAGGCTCGAAGCGGGCCGGTAACGGTACACTTCCGTCCGGCAGATGAGCCAGGTGCCGAAGTCTTGGTCTCCTACGCAATCAGCCGAAAGGTCGGAGGCGCTGTCGTTAGGAACTACTGGCGTCGTCGTTTGCGGGCGATTGTTGCGGAGGTTGCTGTCGACTTGAGTCCTGGTACGTACCTCGTCGCCGTTAGTCCGGCCGTGCGCAGCCTGCACTTTGACGAGTTGAGAGAACGAGTGATCGACACGATGCGCAAAGCAAGCGGGGACACCACATGAACGTGTTCACTCGTGCCGCGCGAGCTGGAGCGATCGGGGCCATTCGCGCCTACCAAGCTGCTCGTTTCGGCCGATTATCGCCATGTCGGTTCCACCCTTCGTGCTCGGCATACGCCGAGGAAGCCATCGCGTCGCACGGCCTCGTGCGTGGAGGACTCCTCGCCATGCGACGCGTCGCTCGGTGTCGTCCCCACGGCGGACGGGGTTTTGACCCCGTGCCGAGCTAGGTACCGCCATGTTGTTCGCCTCATCGCTTGGGGAGATCGTTCACCCGCTCTTTATCGCTTTTGCGACTGTCCTCGCGTGGTTCTACAGCCTCGTGCCGAACTACGCCGTCGCCATCGCGCTCCTCACGATCACCGTCATGATCATCGCCTTCCCCATCACGCGCAAAGGCACGCGCTCGATGATGAAGATGCAGCTTTTGGCGCCAGAGCTGAAGAAGATCCAAGCGAGGTACAAGGTCCAGCCGTCGATGACCGTGGCGGAAAAGCAGGCGACACGGGCCCGGCTCAACGAAGAGATGATGGCCCTTTACAAGGAGAACAACGTCTCTCCGACGGGTGGATGCCTGCCGATGTTCATGCAGTTCCCCATCTTCATCATCCTCTATGACACGATTCGCGGACTCACGCACAAGACGAAGGCGGGCGTGCTCAACCCGCTCTACATCAACAAGTCGACGAAACTCTACGCCGCGATCAAGAGTGCAAAACCGCCCGGGGACCTGAGGGCGTTCGGGATCAACCTCACGGACTCGGTCCGCACGACGGGCCTGTCCTGGGGAGCGAAGACGCCCTACATCGCGCTCATCTTGGTGGCCATCGCGCTTCAGTACATCCAGATAAGGCAGATCTCGGGGCGCAACGCCGCGGCAGCCGCGGCGAACCCACAGATGCAGCAGATGCAAAAGATCATGCCGATCATCTTCGCGGTGATCTACATCGCCATTCCCGCAGGAGTCAACGTCTACTTCATCGTCTCGAGCCTCTTCCGGATCGGCCAGCAAGAGTTCATGTACCGGCGCGATCCGCACATACGAGACTCCCTCGCGTTGCTCAAAGAGCGAACGAAAGTCGACCCGAAGGTGCTCGAGGCGAAGCTCGCGATTCAACGAAATGCCGGTGGAGGCCGAAGGAGCATCTTGTCGCGCCTCGCGCCCGCGGCCGCACTCCAAGAGGGTCCAAAAGATGGCGGAAACGGGGTCGCAAAGCCCGCACCGACGCCACGCCCACCAGCAAGGACCCAGGCGACGAACCGTCGACCGCCGGTACAGAAGCGATCGGGCGCAGCTCCGCCAACGAGGGCTCCGCAGTCCCGCCAGCAACCCCGTGCTCAAGGAAAGCGCCCCCGGAGGCCGCGCTAGCAGTGGAGTGGGTCGAGACCGTTGGCAAGACCGTCGGAGAGGCGACGGAAGCCGCGCTCGCCGCGCTTGGCATAGATGAAAAAGACGCAGAAGTTGTCGTGCTCGAGATGCCGCGCGCCGGGCTCTTCGGTTTGGGCCGAAGCGAGGCGCGCGTACGGGCCCGCGTCCGGCCCGCGACGCCGCGGCCAAAGCGGTCGCAGCGTGGCAGGCGGCGCGAACCGCGAACGAGCGACACCGCAAGCGCGCGCCGCTCTCCAATCGTGCGGGGACCGGAGGACTCGGCGGCGAGGCAGCTAGACGGCACCCGCGCCGCGGAAGCGGCACGCCGTGCCACGGCGTCTTCCAAGGGCCGCGCGCGCGGGGGATCCGAAGAGCACGCTCTCGAAGGGCAAAAGCACGACCGACGCTCGGACAAGGGTAAGCGGTCGCCGTCGAATGGCTCCGCAGCACAGGAGAGAGATACCGTTGAGGAGAGCGAGATGAGCATCGAAGAGCAGGCAGAAACGGTCGGGACCTTCGTTCGTGGCGTGGTCGAGTGCTTCGGCCTGAGTGCGACCACGAGTGTTCGCATCGACGAGGAGCACATCTTCGTCGATGTCCAAGGTGAGGACCTCGGCCTGCTCGTTGGTCCGAGAGGCTCGACGCTCGACGCCTTCCAAGAGCTGAGTCGGACGATGATCCAGCGGAGAAGTGACGAGCATGCGGCACGCGTCGTGCTCGACGTCGCGGGTTTTCGCGCAAAGCGTGCTGCGGCGCTCGAGTCTTTTGCCCAAAGGGTTGCGCGCGAAGTACTCGAGTCCGGCGAGCCCGAAGCCCTCGAGCCCATGCCGCCTGCCGACCGCAAGGTCGTCCACGATGCGGTCAATGCCTTAGAGGGAGTCGAGACCACGTCTGAAGGCGTGGAGCCCCGGCGATACGTCATCATTCGGCCGATGCAAAGCGACGCGGAGAACGCACCGGGCACTTGAACGGTGGTCTGCGACTCAGCGCGCGCCGAACCCGGATGGCTTGGTGCGTGCCATGAGCGATGAGCCAAAGGCTGAAGTGCATGCAGAGCTCGTTGCAGCGTTGGTGCGCTACCTCGAGAGGGCTCGAACCCGCGGCGCGATCGGCCCTGGGCACATCGCCGGTCACATCGATCACGCCCTCGGTTTCACACGTGCCGCGGGTGTTCTTCTGTCCGGGCCGACGCGGCTCTTGGATCTTGGAAGTGGCGGTGGCCTCCCCGGGCTCGTGCTCGGCGTGTACTTCCCAGAGCTACGCGTTAGCCTCCTTGAGGGTCGAACAGAACGGGCCGCACGCCTCGACGAA
>Ga0181523_10005658_pt1 | contig 10233 bp, 10 predicted proteins | sample PEATcosm2014_Bin_43_FD_119752 | JGI IMG/M metagenome (GOLD analysis project Ga0181523, IMG submission 119752) | Peatland microbial communities from MTU Mesocosm Facility, Houghton, MI, USA - PEATcosm2014_Bin05_30_metaG | ecosystem: Environmental > Terrestrial > Soil > Wetlands > Peat | place...
AGTTCTCGCTCACCGACCCGCGCCGGAAATCACCGACCGCGCTGAGCTGCGCGTACAGCCGTTCCCGCTCGGCATCCAGCTCCGGGAGCGACGGCTCGGTCATGGGCACTCCTCATCTGGTTGTTACTAAACAACCAGACTCCCAGCATAACCTGCCCCGATGCGGGACCCCTACATATGTGTCGCGCACCCGTCAACCCCGGCGCACTGTGGCTCTCGGCGCAGTCGGCAAAGGCCTGAACCAGTGAGATAAGCGGGCTCGACGCGTCTGTTCCGTTCTCGTCGCTTTCTTTCCCAGACGAACCAGCTACTGCTGGTCATCCATGAGGCGGATCACCGCCTGAGGTTCAACGTCTCCAGAAAAGGAAAACCCGTGACTCGACCCATTTCCCGCAATCGCTTGCTCGGATCGCTGAAGGAGGCGGCTATCTGGCCGGGAGCAGACCGGAACACGGTAGTGACCCTGGCCACCGCGCTGGTGGCGGCACGCGCCGACGCGGAGGGAAGCCGCTACTTCCAGGACCTGTCCGAGCGGAACCCCGGCGATATCACGGCGCAAGCTGTAGCCGGCTTCTTCCAGGTCCGCGCCGGTTATGATGTGGCCGCGGCGATAACCAAGCTGGACCAGGCCGCGACCATGGACCTCGGCCTGCCACAGTACTTCCGCGGCCTGGCCCTCGCGGAGCTACTGTCCGGCGCAGGCCCGACCGAGGCCGGGCTTGCTGCCGCGGATACCGGGCGGGCGGACCAGGTGATCGCCGACCTGGAGTTCGTCCTTGCGGTCCGTGACCAGTTCCCGGTCCTGCTGCTCCGCGCCGCGTACCAGGGCCTGGCCCGTGCCTACCTAGTGCTCGGGCGGCAGCAGGAGGCGGCCGAGGCGCTGCGACGGTCAGGCCTCGGCCCGGCCGCGTCCGACCGGCCGCCGATGTTCACGAGTTTCTCGGTGACCGCCCGGGACGGGATGCGAGTGTCCGCGCCGAGCGTGCTCAGCCCCGCGCCGGGCGTGCGCGTCGCCCAGTCCTATGACTTCGGCGACTTCGCGTTCATCCAGACCAGCGCGGGAGTCGTCGCCATCGACGCGGGTACCAGCCCGGACCGCGTGCTGGCGGCGATGGCCGAGCTTGGCCTGACGGACCATGGGCCTGTCAGTCACCTCATCCTCACGCATGCTCACCTCGACCACGTCGGCGGCAGCGAGGCCGTGCGCGGGCCGGACACCCAGGTCATCGCCTCCGCGGGATTCCCGGCCGAGGCGGAGCGGCTGCGCCATTGGAACCTCCCGTTCCGCTACTTCACCGGAACTGCTGCCAGCCCGGCCTTCGACGTGCGGCCGGACCGGCTGATCAGCGAGCGGACCTCTGTTGTCGTCGGCGACACCGAGTTCACGCTGATCCCGGTCCGGGGTGGGGAGACGCCCGACGCGCTGATGGTGTACCTGCCTGCCAGCGGGCTGCTGTTCACCGGGGACGCGCTGATGCCTTACCTCGGCGTCCCGTTCACCGCCGAGGGCTCACCGGAGGGACTGCTGGAAACGCTGCGGTATATCCGCGAGCTGGCCCCCCGGCAGCTCCTGGCGGGCCACACTACGCTGACCGAGAACTTCACCGTCGAGACCCTGACCGGCCTGGAGCCGGCTCTCACCGAGCTGCACGAGTTCGCGCTGGCCAGGATCGGCGAGAACATGCCGCTGCCGAACATCCTGGACCTTGGCTATCTGCCCGCCTTGCTGCGCGATCACCCCGCTGCGGTCGTGCCGTACCTGGTCAGCCGGGACGACTTCATCGCCCGGCTCTATCACCAGCACACCGGCTACTGGCAGCCGGACGGACAAGGGCTCGACCCGCGCAGCTCGGAAGAAACAGCGGCGGCCCTCGACCTGCTGGCCGGGGGAAAGGCGGATGCATTCGCCTACGCCGCTGCCAACCTTGCCGACCAGGGCGACCTGGCTCTCGCGCTGGACATCGTCACCCCGGGCCTGCTCCGCCATCCCGACAGCAGCGAGCTGGCCGAGCTCCGGCAAGCGGTCCTGGTCCGGCTGATGGAGCAGCGCCAGCTGTCGGATCCGTTCGGCTTCCTGGTGTACGCCGAACTGGCTGGCGCTGAGCTCTTCCCGATCCGATAGCGGCGGAACAGCTGCTCGGCTGTGCCGTCAGCGGACCTGGCCTGGGTGGTCGATGAAGTCGAGCAGTGCCTGGTTGACCTCGTCGGCGTGGATCCAGATGAGCGCGCGCGGCCCACCGGCGATGACGGTGGAGCGAGCGTTCTTCAGCAACGCGGGAAGCCTGCGGCTGGTGGCCTCGTACGGCAGCACGCGATCCTGGTCGCTTGCCCATGGCGAACCCGGCCAGCACCACCGCGTGCAGGTCGAGCCTGCTGAGCAGGACGTGAAGATCGCCGGCCAGCGTGTCGAAGTCGTATCCGATGCTGGGCCGGCTGGACGCGCCGAAGCCGCGCCGGTCGTAGGTGATGACCCGGTGACCGGCGGCCAGCAGCGCTGCCTCTGCTTTTCCCACGAGTGCCCGTTCAGCCCGTAGCCGTGCACTAGCACGACCGGAGAGCCGGACCCGTGATCCTCGTAGTAGATCCGGATAGCGGCTGAATTCTCCCGCCCGACAGTGACGTACGGCATTGTGATCCTCATCGTTCCGTGCTCGCAGCGGTAACGCCCGGCCCCGACATCACTGTCGGCCCGGACCGGCGCCAGTGGTATCCGCAGCGCGACTGCACTTCACGCGCTGCGGGCATGCCCGGGCCATGGTCGCGGTTGACCCTGGGGACGGTGTTGACGAAACGCACTGGCCGAGAGGACAGGCAGATGCCAGGCCCCGGTGAACCCCCCGCACGGCACCATGCACCCATCATCGGCCGGGACGCCGCACTGGCCCGGCTGCGCGGACTGGTAGATCCGGTCCCGAAGGCAAGCCAGGTCCTGCTGGTCATCGGTGAGGCAGGGACCGGCAAGACCGTGCTCCTGGCGGACGCGGCCGGACGGGCCCGGTCATCGGGCACCCGGGTGCTGTCCGTCACCGGCCGGGAATCGGAGTCCAGACTCGCGTTCGCCGGGCTGCATCAGCTCCTGCGGCCGGTGCTGTCCAGGGCGGCGAGTCTCCCCGGCCGGCAGGCCCAGGCCCTGATGGGGGCGTTCGGCTTCACGGCGGACCCCGGCGCTCCGGACCCGCTCCTGACCAGGGTGGCCGTCCTGACCCTGCTCTCGGATCTTGCCGAGCGCTCCCCGGTCCTCGTGATCGCCGACGACGCCCATTGGATCGACCGCGGTTCGCTGGAGGCGCTGGCCTTCGTCGGCAGCCGCCTGGAGGCCGAGCGGATCGTACTGCTGGTCGGCGCCCGCGGGCAGGCCCTGCCCCCCGGCTTTGGCCGGGGCTTCCCGGAGCTTCGGCTTGAGCCGCTGTCAGCGGCGGACGCCGGCCTGCTGCTGGACGGGCAGCCTCGCCCTCCTCGTGGGCAGGCAAGGCGGCAGGTGCTCGCCCAAGCCGCCGGTAATCCCATGGCGCTGATCGAGCTGGCCACGGTGATCGCCGATGATCCTGCCGCCAGCCGGCGATGGGCGGCCGAGCCGCTGCCCCTGACCGACCGCCTGAGCGCCGTCATCACGGCCCGGTTCGCCACCCTGCCCGAGCAGGCGCGAGCAGCGCTGCTGCTGGCCGCCGTGGCCGATGGCCCGGACCTGCGCGTGGCCGCCAGCTACGGCGCCGGGCCGGATGCGCGGGCGCTGGCGCCGGCCGAGCAGCTGGGCCTGGTCACGGTGAACAGGACCGGGCTGGAGTTCTCCCATCCCCTCGTCCGCTCTGCCATCTACCATTCCGCACCCTTCGCGCAGCGGGCCGCCGCGCACCGCCGACTCGCCGAGGCCCTGCGTGACCAGCCAGACCGGCGCGCCTGGCACCTGGCCGCCGCGGCCCTGCAACCGGATGAGCACGTGGCCTCGCTGCTGGAGGCCACCGCCGCCCAGGCGCAGCACCGGGGCGGTGCGGCCGCCGCCGCGCTGGCCATGGAACGGGCAGCCGAACTCAGCACCGTCCCCGGAGAGCAGGCACGGAGGCTGGTAGCGGCCGCGTCGGCCGCCGTTCCTACCGGCCAGGGGGACTGGGTGCAGGAGCTCGCCAGGCGCGCGCTGGAGGTCGCGGCGGATCCGGAACATCGGCTGACCGCCCGCCACGACGCGGCCTGGGCGCTGGCCTGGTCAGGGCGGCGCACCGCCGCGCTGTCGGCGCTCATCTCCGTCGCCGAAGAGGCATCCCGTGACCGGCCGGCGCTGGCCTGGGACGCGCTCGGGAGCGCGGCCACCGTCGCCTACCAGTCCGGAGCGCCCGCGGGCCGCCAGGCCGTCGACCGCGCTCTCGCTCTGCTGGAACGCCAGGGCCCGCCGGCCTCCGGCCAGGTCCCGGGCATTGATGTCAACGTGCTGAGACTTTGGATTGGCAGCAGCGCCGACCCGATCGCCGGCAGAGACCAGCTCCTCCCGTCCCTGCGCACGATCGTCGGCGCGCCCATTGAAGAGCCCTCCTTGTGGCGAGTAGCGTCCGCCGCATGGCTCCTGGACGAGTCTGACCTGGCGATCACCTTGCTGCAGGACGCCATGCGGCGGCTCCGCGCTCCCGGCGTGCGGGGTACCAGCGGCGGGAGCCTGACCGTGCTGGGATGGGCGTACATCGACACCGGGCGCTGGGACGAGGCGCTGGACGCCGCCGCCGAGGCCGCCGGCATCGCCGAGGCCAACAACATGGAAATCGTCGCCGCGTCCGCTGACGTCATCACCGCCACTGTCCTCGCCCTGCGCGCCGACTCAAGCGCGGCCCGCTGGCACGCCGCCCGCGCGATGGCCACCGTCGATCCGGCCGAGTGCGGGCTGGTGGCCGCCCGGGCCCGGCGGGCCCTCGGCGTCGCAGCTCTCGCCGACGGCAGCTACCTCCAAGCGTTCACCCAGCTTTCCGGGCTGTTCAGCGAGGACGGCGTGCCGCTGCACAACTACGCCTCCTACCTGGGGGTGGCAGACCTTGCCGCCGCTGCGGTCCGCGCCGACCGGCGGATAGAAGGATGCGACCTTATTGAGCAGGCACTCGGCCGCCTCGACGGAAGGGCCTCCGCCCGGCTGGAGCAGCTCATCGCCCGGGCCCGCGGCATCCTCGCCGAGCCATCCGACTCCGAAGCCCATTTCGACAAGGCGCTCGCTGACCCCGCCGGGGACCAGTGGCCGTTCGAGCGGGCACAGCTCCGGCTCGACCACGCCGAATGGCTGCGGCGGCGCCGCCGGATCAACGACGCCAAAGCCGTACTGACCGAAGCCCTGGGCACCTTCCAGCGGCTAGGCGCCCGGTCATCGGCTGAGCGCGCCCAGGCGGAACTGAGAGCATGCGGGGTGGCCGTCACCTGCGCGCCCGGCGAACCCGATGCCCTAGCGGAGCTGACTCCGCAGCAACGCCAGATCGTCCGCCTGGCCAGCGACGGCCTGACCGACCACGAGATCGCCGACCGGCTCTTCCTGTCACCGCGCACGGTCAGCTCCCACCTGTACCGGTCCTATCCCAAGCTGGGGGTAGCCAGCCGTCACCAGCTCCGTGACGTGATCGCCCAGACCAGCACGCCGGCCGCGCAGCCGTCATCCGCAGATGTGCAGTAGCGCTGCGGATACCCCGGTCCCAGCCTCGGGTCGCACGATGAGAGAAGACACGGCCACGAAGGGACTCACGAGATGAACACCCGACCGAACATCATTCTCGTACACGGCGCATGGGCCGAAGGCTCCGGCTGGAGTGGCGTCATCGAGCGCCTGCAAGCCGACGGCTACCACGTCACGGCCCCGCAGTTCCCGCTGACCGCGCAGGCCGACGACGTTGCCCGCCTGCGCCAGGTGCTCGACCTCCAAGACGGCCCCACTGTCATCGCCGGGCACTCCTACGGCGGGCAGGTCATCACCGCCCTTGACGCAGACACGCCGAACCTCGCCGGCCTGGTCTACATCGCCGCGTTCGGCCTGGACCAGGGCGAATCACTCGGCGCGCTGCTGTCGCAGGGACCGGTAACCCCGGCGCTCGCGCACCTGCTCACCGACTCCCACGGCTTCGGCTGGCTGCCTGAGGACGACTTCGTCAACCATTTCGCCGGCGACGTCGACCCGGTCAAGGCAAAGGTGATGTACGCCGTGCAGCAGCCGATAGCCATGTCCATATTCGAAGAGGTGATGGGCGTCCCGGCCTGGAAGACGCTGCCCTCCTGGTACCTGGTCGCCGCCGATGACGAGGCGCTCCCGCCTGACGCCGAGCGCCAGTTCGCCACCCGCATGGGTGCCACCACCGTCGAGATCCCCTCTAGCCACGTCGCGATGGTCTCCCACCCCAGTGAGGTGGCAGAGCTCATCGAGACGGCAGCCAAAGCCGTGACGGCCGCGAGCTAGCCCGGCATCGGCACCGTACCGATAGCGGCCGCTCTTCTGCCTGCGATTGGAGCATCACATGAACGAGCGCGTGGTACTGGTCACCGGAGCCCTGGCCGGCATCGGGCGGGCGACGGCCACAGCCTTCGCCCGCGACGGGGCGGCTGTCGTCGTCTCCGGGCGGCGCGACGAGGACGGCAAGGCATTCGCGGCCGAGCTGAGGGCGCTGGGGGCACAGGCCGAATACCTCCCGGGCGGATGTCAGCATCGAGGACGACGTCCAGGCCCTGGTCGACGGCACCGTCAAGACCTTCGGCAAGCTGGATGTCGCCGTCAACAACGCGGGCTTCACCGGCCACCCGGGCCAGCTGGCCACCCAGACCCTCGAGGCATACAACGCCGTCTTCGGCACCAACGTCCGCGGCTTGTTCTTCTCTCTCAAGCATGAGCTGCGCGTGATGACCAGGCAGGGGTCCGGCAGCATCGTCAACCTCTCCTCGACCTTCGGCGAGCGGGGCGGCGCCGGAGCGGCGCTCTACAGCGCCAGCAAGCACGCGGTCAATGGCTTTACCCGGTCCGCGGCGCTCGAGGTGGCCGCCACGGGCATCCGCGTCAACGCCGTCGCCCCCGGCCCCGTGGCCACCGGCGGCCTCGAGCACTTCGCGGGCAGCCAGGAACGCGCCGCCGCCATGGCGGCAACCGTCCCGGCCGGCCGCCTCGGCAGCGTCGACGACATCGCGGACGTCATCACGTTCCTCGCCTCCGACGCCGCCCGCTTCGTGACCGGCCAGATCGTCGCCGTGAACGGCGGCAAGACCGCAGCCTGACGCTGACCAGGAACTATGCCGGGGATCCTCTCGCCGGACCGGTGCGGCGGCCACAGCAAGTCTGAGAGGTACGAGCCATGCCGAAGAGGGGGGCGGAGCCGTCCGCCCGTGAACGTCTACTGGCGTCCGCTGACGAGCTTTTCTACCGGGAGGGTGTGCAGACTGTCGGCATTGACCGCATCATCAGTCATGCGGGTGTCGCCAAGGCGTCTCTGTACAACATTTTCGGCAGCAAGGAAGGGGCTGGTCCGCTCGTATCTGGAGTCCCATCACGCCGTGACCCGTGAACGGGTCAGCCAGGCGCTGACGCGTTTCCGTACCCCGCGTGAACGACTGCTGGGCGTGTTCGATGCGCTGGACGAGTTGTTCACTGATCCGGGGTTCAAGGGGTGCGCGTTCGAGATGGCCAGTGCGGAGGCTCCGCCCGGAGGTGCAGTGGAGCGTGCCGCAGGAGCCTACCGGGAGTGGGTGCGGACCCTGTTCACCACCTTGGCCCAGGATGCTGGCGTGGCCGACCCGGATGCCCTCGCCCGGCAGCTTCGCCTGCTGTACGACGGTGCGGGCCTGTCCGCGCGGATGGACCACGATCCCTCCGCGGCCACCACGGCCCGGGCCGCCGCCGCCGCGCTGCTCGACGCCGCCCCAAAGACGGAACAGGCCTGAGCACGACGACGCCCGCCGTCCCGTCACCCGGCCGCACTCACGCGACTGCGGCCAGGAACCGATCTCCAGATCAGGATCGCCGCAGCCGGGGTCGGCGATGTCCTTGCCGGTACGCTGCCGGGTTCCACACCTGGCGGCCTGTATGCCGGGGGTCCGCACGATCGTGGTGACCGTGCCCAATGCCCACCTCGTCCCGGCGGTGGGAGTTCCGGGCCGGGTCCGCCGCTGACGGGCACGGCACCACCGCGTCATTCAGCGCCCGCGCGATCCGCGCCACCGAATGCCCCGCCAGCCGCCGGGCGAAGATCCATCTTTGTCATCTGTCTCGTCCGCCGTGTAACTGCGTTGGGCCGGCGGCGCTGCTGTGCCGCCGCTGGGCCGGAACGACTCCTCTGCTGGGCGGTGGTCATGATTGCCTCCGCGGCTTAGCCGCTGCACCGCGGCGACGCCAGCGTCCCTGCCGGACGGGTACGAGGGGTATCCGGCACGTGACTGCACTCTCGCCATGCCGGAATTACCCGGGCGCTGCCGGGCAGGCAAAACCGGCAGTGTCGCCGCGCTGACCGCGCATTGCACATCCGCCATGTGCAGTCATGCTGCGGATACCCCGGCCCTCCCGGCGCCGTCCATGGTTGAGGTACTCAGCCGAAGGGACATGCGATGAAGGACCGTCGTGACCTTGAGGGGCGGTACACGCTGGTCGCGGGTGCGAGCTCAGGCCGCACAGCCGAAGTCCATTTGTGAAAGGGAATGCCAACCATGAGCAATTCGCTGTTCGCAGTCGCCATTGACTGCGCCGACGCCGCTGCCCTGGCCCGGTTCTGGGCCGACGTTCTCGGGCGGCAGGTTGCGGAAGGCCGCATTTCCGAGCGCGCGGTGCTGCTCGCCGGCGGCGGGGACATCAGCGAGCCATGTTTCGTATTCAACAAGGTGCCGGAAGCGAAAATCGTCAAGAACCGTCTCCACCTCGACCTCGTCAGCGACACCTTTGACGTCGAGACCGAGCGCCTGCTGAGCCTGGGCGCCCGCAGGCTCCGCGACCGGCAGTCAGGTGGGTCTCGGTGGACGACCTTCGCCGACATCGAAGGCAACGAGTTTGACCTGATCGCCGGGTTAGCCTGGAGGCGGCGTTGATGAACGTACTGGCCGAGCTGAGGACAGGCTTATGCCAGGCCCTGGCGAACTGCCGTCGCAGCTGCGCTACGATTCACGTCGGGCCCGTAACCACAGATCCAGAGGGTATATCTGGACACGCAATTGACCAAACCGCCCGGTTCATCGAGGCCCCAGCTTTTAAGAAACAGATCGCCGTGACCACGGCCGACCTTGGATTGGCAACCTCGGAATTCGTGTACGATACGGTCATCAGTCAGCAAGCGAAGTTTGCTGATCTTGCCGAATTTCGAAAGATGCAGTTCCGGATGAAGAAGTCAAGGAAAGTTGCATGGACTTATCTATCCAATACCATAAAGGATCCGGATCATTTGTAAGCAAGATCGCCGGTTCAGCTTCGCCGCCGCGTTCGAGGATGCTGGTCGGCCAGGGACTGCGTTACTGCCGCAGCACTATGACACTCGACTGTCGGCAGAATGACACGCGACAGCACTAGACATTATGTGCGGAGCCGTTCTCATATTACGTACGGAGCCGTCCTCGCGGAAACCGCAGCTGTCGATCGCGCCGAGTCAGCGACCTGGCAGCGCTGGCAACTTCCCGCCGAGCCCGAAGGGGACTGCCCTTGCTCAGGATTCGGCGGACGACCTATGCGGCCACGAATCCCCTGCGTTGATCGGCATCTTTATGCGCCGCGCGAGACTCACTACTTTCGGCATGACCGGGTGTTCGTACTCGGGTTGCAGGGCGTCTCGATCGGCTAGGGCTGCACGGACCTCGGGCAGCTCTGCCACCCATCAGATGCTAGGCATAGCGGCGGTTATACGTGCACGTCCGCTGTCCAGGCGCATGGTTTGGCTACCGCAGCCCAGGGCGGGCGCCTGAGGAGGAAGACGAAGGGGAGGGACGACCCGGACCGGCACTACGGCAGTAATCCATCCGGCCGCTTGACGGTAGTGCGTCCGCGTTATGGGGGTTCAAATCGGTAAACATAGGCACGGACGTCATTCGGAAGGAACGTGCTGGCGGGTGCGGGGTGTGCCCCGCTACGCTGACCTCATGGTTTCCTCAATCGGGGAAATTTCCCGTGAACGTGTGTTCAAGTCTCGGACACACAATTTCCCCATATCCGCCTGTTTCCGGGCATGCGGGATTGTCACCCGGGTGCTGGCTTCCGCGAGCGTCGGGCGATCGGCGGGTCTTTCCTCCCTCTCCTTTCTGTATCAGGGCTTTTCAGCC
>Ga0181523_10005660_pt1 | contig 10232 bp, 7 predicted proteins | sample PEATcosm2014_Bin_43_FD_119752 | JGI IMG/M metagenome (GOLD analysis project Ga0181523, IMG submission 119752) | Peatland microbial communities from MTU Mesocosm Facility, Houghton, MI, USA - PEATcosm2014_Bin05_30_metaG | ecosystem: Environmental > Terrestrial > Soil > Wetlands > Peat | place...
GACCATGAGATTCAGCAGCTTATCGACGAACGGCGCCGTCTTCCGCGGCGGCGGGTGCAGCAGCAGCCGCTTGGCGCGCTGCGCGAGCTCCGACGCCGGCACGAGCTGATCGAGCAGCCCGACCTCGAGCGCACGCGCGCCCTTGAACGGCTTGCCCTTGAGCATCAGCTCCAGCGCCGGCCTCACGCCGATGAGCCGCACCGTGCGCACCGTGCCGCCGAATCCGGGATGAATGCCGAGCAGGACTTCCGGCAGACCCAAGGACAATTTGGCATCGTCGGCGCCGATCCGATAGCGGCAGGCGAGGGCGAGTTCCAGGCCTCCCCCCAGTGCGAAGCCGTGCACCGCCGCGACGGTGGGGCAGGGCAGATTCTCGAGCTGATCGAGCACCGCTTGACCGGCGCGCACCAGGGCGTAGCCGTCTTGCGCCGTGCGCACTTGCAGAAATTCCTTGATGTCGGCGCCCGCGATGAAGCCATTCGGTTTGGCCGAGCGAACCACCACCCCGGCGGGCGGGTCCGCGGCGATGACGCTCAAGGCGGCCGCGAGATCCTTGAGCACGGGCGCGGACAGCACGTTGGTGGTGGCGCCCGGTGTGTCGCAGGTCAGCCAGGCGATGCGCTCGGCATCGGTCTCCAATAGCCAGCTGCTCGTCGGCGCCATGGCTCAAGCGGCCACGAGCGCGCGCTCGTGGATCGTAAAATCGCAGATCAGCGGCAGGTGATCCGACAGTTGGATGGCGGGAATCTCGAATCGATTCACCTCGATCTGCGAGCTGTGCAGGATGAAATCGAGCTCCTTGCGCGGGCTGTTGCTCGGATAGGAGGGAAGGCCGCGGGCATTGGCGTTGGTCAATCCGGCCGCCTGCATGAACAGATAGATCTCGTGGTCCCCCCAGTACGTGTTGAAGTCGCCGGCCACGATCACGGGCTTGCGGGTCTTGCGCACCAGGTCATACAGATAGCGCAGCTGGTACTGCCGGTGACGAAATTTGAGCGACAGATGGACCAGGAATATCGCGATGTCGTCCAGCTCGAGCTCGATGATCAGGCGCTTGATTCCGGTGTCGAAATAATGGAATCGTTCGCCGCGCACCCGCGGCGCAGCGAGAAAGGCGTTCGCCTGCTTGCGCACGATGGGCACCAACTGATTCACCGAGGAGACGCCGTACTTGCACTCGAAGGTGGAGTAATGGCCGAGGGAGCGGGCGATGAAATCCGCCTGGTTCACCATGCCGGTGCGAATCGATCCGGTGTCGACCTCGATGAGGCCCACCACGTCCGGGTCCTGGCGCTTGATGAAGTCGGTTATCTGCGAAAGCACCTGCCGGCTGGAGCGCAGGTACCCGGCTCCCGGCACGGGGAGGTGAAACGCGGGGCCGGTCCCGGTGGCATATCGGATGTTATAGATGAGCAATCGCACTTCGGGCATTGTATCGACGCGCAATGTTTCGCGCATGCCCATCATCGAGCTACACTAGGGTCGATGTCGACCCGCGTTAACCCGATTCGGCTGTTCGTCACACACTCCTGGGACGAGAACGATGACTACACGCGCGTTTTCGAATATCTGGAGGCGTCGGGAACTTTCTACTACGTCAATACCAGCCAGCCGCAGGCGAAGCGCCCCATCGATAAGGAGAGCCAGCGGGAGGATCTGCGCCGGCAGATCGCTCCGTGCGAGGTCGTCATCGCGCTGCCCGCCGTCTATCGGGCGGCGCCGGAACTGGTGCTGTTTCAATTGACGTTTGCGCAAGCGGCGGATCGGCCGATCGTCGCCATGGAGAATTTCGGCTCCACCGAGCCGCTGGCGAAGGCCATCAAGGATGCGGCTGACGAGGTGAGCGCCTGGAACGAGCGCAGCCTAATCGATGCGCTGCGCCGCCAGGCGCGCCATCAAGAATCGAACCGCTGGGATACGATCGACTTCAAACTCGACTGATCAGTTGGTGGCTGCGGCGGTGAGCACCGGCGCTTCGAATTCCGAGGGTGCCAACTCTACGCTGCGCAACTGCACGACCGCTGCGCTTTGGCGCATCGTACCGGCGTCGGCGCGGCACATCACTCCGAAGATCTCCACGATGAGCGCCGCACAATCGTCGGCTTCCTGATTCGACATTTTGCGCACCGAGGCGGTCACCGCGTCCTCGCCGCGCAACGGCTGAACGCCGGCGAGACTGCGCATGACTTGGGAGAACGATATGCGCACCTCGTTCGGCAGCTGATCCTCTACCAATGAGGCCAAGTGGCGCCGGTAAGCCGCGATCAAACGCTGCTTGATCGGAGTCGAGCGCACCAGTTCCAAGGTCGCAAAGTGCAAATGTTCCCACGCGCTGATCATGTAAGCCCCATTGATGGCAAGAACTAAACTTAAAGTAGTTTCGAGATATTTAACACTATATTGAATCTTGTTAAATCAACACTCTGCAGAGGGAATATACAAGACAATCGACAAAACGCAACGCAGACTTTGTCAAGGTTTTGAAATATGGGCCGTGAGTCGTTTACGACTTGGCGCGCAGCGAAATTTTATACATAACATTGCGAAAGCAATGTAAGCGATTGAATAATAATGACCTGATCCATCAATTGCCGTGCTGGGGACAGGTTAGCCGGCTGTTTCCATGGGCTCCTCGGAATGCGTCGCGCCGATCAGCATGTACACGCCGGGGACGACGAACAGCGTAAACAGCGTGCCGATTCCCAAGCCGGTCGAGATCACGAGCCCGATGGCGTAGCGCGATGCGCCGCCTGCGCCACGCGCAAACACCAGCGGCACCACGCCGAGCACCATGGCGGCGGTGGTCATCAGGATGGGCCGCAGCCGCACCCCGGCCGCCGCGACGATGGCCGCGCGCTTCGATTTGCCGCTCTGCTGCTCTTCGTTCGCGACTTCCACGATCAATATGCCGTGCTTGCTGATCAACCCGATCAGCGTCACCAGCCCGACTTGAGTGTAGATGTTCAATGAGGCGCCGCCCACGCCGATGGCGATGAAGATCAGCGCGCCGGCGATGGACAGCGGCACCGAGATCAGGATGACCAGCGGATCGCGAAAGCTTTCATAGAGCGCGGCCAGGGTGAGAAACGCGATGATGATGGCGAAGCCGAAGGTTGCCATGACGCCGCCGGACTCCTTGACGAACTGGCGCGTCAGACCGCCATAGTCGAGGGAGTAGCCCTGGGGCAAGGTGCGTGCCGCGAGGTCGCGCAGATAGTTGAGGGCCTCGGCCTGCGAAACGCCGAGCGCGGCAACCCCCGACAAGGTGGCGGAGTTGAGCTGCTGAAAATGGTTGAGCGACTCCGGCACGGTCTCGGTGCGCACGCGTGCAATGGTCGACAAAGGCACGGGGACCACGCCTAAGTTGGCTATCGGGTAGCTGAGCAGCTGATCCACGTTCAGCCGCGACACGCGCTGCACCTGCGGGATGACTTTGTACGAGCGCGTCTGCATGCTGAAGTAATTGATGTAGCCGCCGCCGAGCAGGCTTCCGAGCGAGGAGCCGACCTGGCTCATCGTCAAGCCGAGCTGTGCCGCCTTGTCGCGGTCGATCTCTATGACCGACTGCGGCAAATCGTATTTGAGGTCGGTGTCGATGAACATGAACATCCCGCTCTTGTTCGCCGCATCGAGAAATGCGCGCGACACCTCGTTCAAACGCAGCGCGGGGTCGGTGGTCTTGATGGCGAATTGCACCGGATAGCCGGAGGCGCCGGGCAGCGAGGGCAACTGGAAAACCGAGATCTTCTGGCCGGCGACCGTGTTGACTTTTTGCTGCAGAGCCTGCTGGATCGCGTTCGCACTCTGGCGCTCGGAGAGCGGCCGGAGAATCAGCCCGTCGAACGACTGGCCCGGCGATTCGATCTGGAAGATGGTCTGAATGCCGGGCTGCTTCCTCAAGATGGCGTAGGTCTGGTTGCCGTAGAACAGCTTCTGCTGCAGCGTGGCATCGGGTGCGGAAGTTGGCTGCAGCGCCATGAAGCCCTGATCCTCCTGCGGCGCGAGCTCGCTCTTGGAGCTTCGGTACAGCAGCGCGATGCTGAGCAGTACGATGACGACGAACACGGCGGTCACCGGAGTGAAATGCAGGCTGCGCTCGAGGCGCTGCTGATAGCCGCTGCGCAAGCGCTCGAAGCGCACGTCGATATACTTGACCAGCCGCGTCTCCCAGTCGCTGCGGTCCGCGCGGTGCGCCCTCAGCAGCTTCGAACACATCATCGGCGAGAGGGTCAGCGCGATGACCGCCGAGACGGTGACGGCCCCGGCCACCGTGAACACGAATTCGGTGAACAGGGCGCCGGTGAGCCCGCGCTGAAAGCCGATCGGGATGTACACCGCCAGCAGCACCACGGTCATCGCAATGATGGGGGTGGCCAGCTCACGCGCCGCCTGTAGCGCGGCAGCCAGCGGCGACATGCCGCCTTCCAGGTGCCGATTGACGTTCTCCACCACGATGATGGCATCATCGACCACCAGACCGATCGCCAGCACCAAAGCGAGCAGGGTGAGCAAATTGATCGAGAAGCCGAGCGCCAGCATGATGGCCAGCGTGCCGACCAAGGAGAGGGGAATGGCGATGATGGGAATCAATATCGAGCGCGGGGACCCCAGGAAGGCGAAGATGACCAGCATCACGATGATGAGCGCTTCGACCAGGGTGACGGCGACCTCGTGGATCGAGGCGTTCACGAAAGCGGTCGAATCGTAGACCACGCGGCCCTCCAGCCCCCGCGGAAGCTGGGCCTGGATATCGGGGATTGCGTCTCTCACCGCCTTGATTACGGACAGCAGGTTCGCGGTGGGAGCAATCTGGATGCCGATGAAGACCCCGGTTTTGCCGTCGGCCTTCACCTGCGATTCATAGTCATCGGCGCCCAGGATGACCTGGGCCACGTCGCTCAAGCGGATGTTGGCGCCGTTGACCGGCTTGATGATCAGATCGCGAAACTCCGCCACGGAATGCAAGTTCGTGGTGGAGGTGAGAGTGATCTGGATCATCTGCCCCTTGGTGTTGCCGACCGCGGAAATGTAGTCGTTGGCGGCCAGTGCCGCCGACACGTCGCTCGCCGTCAATCCATAGGCTTGCAATTTCTTCGGATCGAGCCACGCGCGCAGCGAGAAGATCTTGCCGCCGATGATCTCGGCCGTCTGCACTCCCTCCACGGCCTGCAGCTTCGGCTGCACGACGCGCGCCAGGTAATCCGTGATTTGATTCGATGCCAGGGAATCGCTGGCGAATCCCATGTACAGCGCGTCGGTGGTTTGTCCGACTTTGACGGTGATGACCGGCAGCAACGAACCGGTCGGCAGCTGGTTCAGCACCGAATTGACCTTGATGTTGATCTCGGCGGCCGCTTTCGAGGTGTCGTAATTCTGGCGCAGGTACACCGTGATCGTGCTCGTGCTGTTCTGGCTGCTCGAGGTCATGTAGTCGATGCCGTTCGCCTGAGCGACGGCCGTTTCGATCGGGGTGGTGATGAAGCCGGCCATGGATTCCGGGTCCGCGCCCGGAAAGCTGGTGGAGATCGTGACGACGCCGTTTTCCGTCTTCGGATAGGCGAGCACCTGCAGGGAGCTGAACGAGCGCAACCCGACCACGAGAATCATCAGACTCACCACGGTGGCGAGCACCGGACGGCGAATGAAGATGTCGGTGAAGTTCATGGCTGCACGCGGCCTTATTCGTTCGGCGGCGTCGGATTGCTGTCGTTCGCCGGCTCGAGCGTATTGTCGATGACCACCGCGGCGCCATTGCGCAGCTTCATCTGGCCCGCCGAAACGACGACATCGCCCTCCTCGACGCCGCTCTCGATCGCCACCTGATCGCCGCGGGTCGCCCCCAGCTTGACGAAGCGCTGCTCCACCGTGAACCCGGCCTTGCCGCTGGCGTCGGCGGCGCCGCGGCGCACCAGGTACACGGTGTCTCCGTACGGGTTGTAGGTAATGGCGGTTTGGGGCAGGGTGATCCGGCGGACGGCATCGCCCGCATCGACGGTGACGTTCGCGAACATGCCGGGCACGAGGCGCTTGTCGGCATTGCGGATCGAGGCGCGCACCTGCACGTTGCGGCTCGCCGTGTCGACTTTCGAGTTGATCGATTCGATCACGCCCGCGAAGCGCACCCCGGGATAGGTGTCCACGGTGGCGACGACGGTCTGGCCGGTCTTGAGGCGGCCGAGCGCCTGCTCGGGCACGTAGAAATCGACGAGGATCGGATCCAGCGCCTGCAAGGTGACGACGGCCGTGCCGGCGGTCAGATACTGCCCGAGGTCGACCTGACGGATTCCGAGCCGGCCGGCGAACGGCGCCTTGACGATTTTCTCCTCGATCAGCGCCTGTTGCGCGGCCACTTGAGCGCGCGAGGATTTCAGGGTGGACACGTCGGTGTCGAGCGTCGCCTGGCTGATCGCCTGCGCGGCGAATTGCTCCTGATCGCGCTTGAGAGACTGCGCCGCGAGTTCGGCGGCCGCCTGCAACTGCTCGAGTTTGGCGAAGTCGTCGTTCGGCTTGAGCCGCAGCAGCAGCTTGCCCGCGGGCACGTCGTTGCCGGATTCGAACTCGATTTCATCGACCACGCCCGAGGCCTGCGCCGACAGATCGGCGCCGCGCACGGCGCGCAGCGAGCCCACGGCGCGGATCTGCGCCTGCCAGGAGGTGTTGGCGGCCGTCACCGACGAGACGGTTTGCGGCGCACGCGCCGCCGCACTCATGCCTTTCCTGATCATCGAGCCGATAAATGCCTGCCATCCGAGGATTCCGCCGAGCACGATCGCCACGACGAGGAGCAGGATCACGAGCGGTTTGATCATGCGCTTGAACGTGACCGGGCTGCCATCCTCGTCGATGCCGGATTGCATGCTGCTCATGGGAGTCCTCGAGGCGCTGCGGTGGAATTTGCGGCGACGTCGGATCGGTTCCACCAACCGCCGCCCAGAGCCTGAAACAGCGCCGCGGTGTCGGCGTAGCGCTGCGCGCGCGCCTTGACCAGGGCAACGGCCGCGGTCTGATAAGTCTGCTCGGCGGCCAGCACCTGAAGGTAGCTCGCGCCGCCGGCCTTGTACTGCGCCTGTACCAGCTCGAGACTGCCCGCCGCCGAGCGCTCGGCGGCGGTCTGCGCCGCGAGTGCCTCCGCATCGCCCTCGAGGGCGTACAGCGTGTTGGACACGTCTTGAAATGCGCTGAGCACGGTCGCCTGGTAATTGGCGGCTGCTTCCTGCGCGGCCGCCACGGCTGCGCGTCGCTGATGCTTGAGCTGCCCGCCCTTGAACAGCGGCTGCGTCGCGGAGCCCACCAGCGTCCACACCAGCGAACCGGCCGACAGGATCTGGGAGAATTGCGCGGCGGTGCCGCCCTCGCTGCCGGTGATGGTGAACTGGGGCAGCATGTTGGCGGTGGCGACGCCAATCTGTGCGGTGGCTTGATGGAGCAGGGCCGAGTACTCGCGCACGTCGGGACGCTGCTCGACGAATTTCGACGGCACGCTCACCGGCATCTCGACCGGCAGGGTCAAGGACTCGAGATGGATCGCCGCGCCCTCATAGTCCGACGGCGGGGAGCCGACGTAGGTCGCGAGCTGATTGCGCTGCTGCTGCAGCTGCGTGCGCAGCGCGGGCAGGCTGGCGAGAGTCGCCTGCAGGATCGCCTGCTGCTGCAGCACATCGGCGCGGGACGCGCCGCCCGCCGTCACGCGACGCTGCGTGATGTCGAGCTGCCGCTGCTGCGCGTGCGCGATGTCTTCGGTGGCGCGGATCTGTTCGCGCAGGGAGGCTTCGGCGATGGCGGCGGTGACCACGTTGGCGGTGAGGCTAAGATAGCTGGCCTCCAGCGCAAAGCGCGTGTATTCGGCCTGCGCCTGCAGCGCCTCGATCTGGCGGCGCACGCCGCCGAACGCATCGAGCGTGTACGACACGTTCACCGACGCGCTGTTCAAGGTATACAAATACGTGCCGGGCTGCGGCAGTCCGAACTCCGCCAGGGTGGCCTTGGCGCGTTCGACCTGATAATTGGCCGAAACGCTCGGATACAGCGAGCCACGCTGTGCGGCCGCGTTCTCGTTCGCCTCGCGCAGGGCCGCCTGGGCGGCCTCCAGGGTGGGGCTGTGCGCGAGTGCACGCTCGATCAGCGCATTGAGCTCCGCAGACTGAAACAAGGTCCACCACTGGCCGGGAATGTCCAAACCGTTGACGAAGCGCTGCGCCTCGCCGCCGGGAAGCGGCGCGGATGCCGTGGTGGGCGCGAGCGTACTGCCGGCGGCCGCGAAGCTCGCTGCAGCGGGGGGCGCCGGCTCTTTGAAGTCGGGCCCGACCGCGCAGCCTGCCAGCAGGCACACGGCCAGTGCCGTCATCGAGCGTTCAGCAGGCATGGATCGAGCGTTCAGCACGCATGGACATCTCAACGACTAGTTGCCAGTGTGACATTCTACGTATAAAATATTCCGCAGTAAAGTATTAGATATCGAATGACCGACGTTCCTCATCCGCTGTTCGAAATGGTGCAGGCGAGCTTGTTGCGCCTGAGCGCGCGGCTGCCCGCAACCCCTGTCCCGGGAATCCTGCTCTGCCGATTGTTGCAGCAAGTCGGGCGCGGCATGGCCGCGATGCTCGAGCAGCAGATCCGGCCGTTTGGTCTGACCGAAGCGGAGTTCCGAGTGCTCACCGCGCTGTTTTCGCAGCCGGAGGGCGTCTCCCACCCGAGCGATCTGTGCACCAGGACCTCGCAGAGCCCCGCCAACATGTCGCGCATCAGCGATGCCCTGGTGAGCCGCAATCTCATCACGCGCGTGTTGAGCGACCAGGACCGGCGCCGCATGGTGCTGCGAATCACCGAGCCGGGTGAAGAGCTGGTGCGCCAGCTGCTGCCGCTGCTGTTCGTGCCGCTGCGCGAAATGTTCAAGGACTTCCCGGAGGCCGAACAGCAGCAGCTGATCGGCCAGCTGGTCCGATTGAGCGCGAAGCTCGATGAGGTCATGGCGCAGCACAGTCTGGAGAGGCCCCTGTGAGGAGGCGGCATCGCGCCGCGGTGCTGCTGTCGATTTTGATTGCGGGTTGCGCAGGAATGCCTCCGAAGCCGCAGCCGGTCAAGCTGCCCGACGAGGCGCCGCTGTCCGACGTGCCCGGCGCCGGCGCCGGCGGCACGTGGCCGGCGCCGCAATGGTGGACGCAGTACCGCGATCCCACCCTCGATCGGCTCATCGAGATGGCGCTCGCGTCCTCGCCGACGCTCGCCACCGCCCACGCACGCTTCGAATCGGCGCGTCAGTCGGTGCGCATCGCGAGCGCGGCCAGCGGCGCGCGTCTGCAGGCGAGCGGCGACTTCTCCCGCCAGCGGCTCAGCGACAACGGGCTGTTCCCGCCGGAACTGCTCGGCTTCGATTGGTACAACCTCGCGGACCTGGGACTGCAGGCGAGCTACACGTTCGACTGGTGGGGCAAGCAGCGCGATGCGATCGACGCCGCCATGGACGAAGCGCATGCGAGCCAGGCGGATCGCAGCGCCGCGGCGCTGATGCTGGCGAGTTCGGTGGCCGACACGTACTTCGGGTGGCAGGCCGATGAGAGCCGCCTGACGCTGGCCCGCGAGACCGAGGGCGTCGTTGTCCGTGAGCGCGCCATCACCGCGGCGCGCATCGGCGCGGAGTTGGATGCGCAGGATGAGCTGCGCCGCGCCGACTCCGCGCTTGCCGCTGTTCGCGAACAGATCGCAGCGCTCGAGGGCTCGGCGCGGCTGCGTGTCGTGGCACTCGCGGCGCTGGTCGGCCGTTCCACCGACGAGCTGCCGGCGCTCGCCGCGAAACCGCTGCCGCCGATCTCCGCGGCTCTGCCCGATGACGTGCGCATCGATCTGATCGCGCGCCGAGCGGATATCACGGCCAGCCGCTGGCGCGTGGAGGCGGCGGAAAAGAGCCGCGAGTCGGCGCGCGCGGAGTTCTTTCCCGATGTGAGCATCAATGCGCTGGCCGGAGTGCAGAGCATCGATGTAACGACGCTGATCAACTACGCCAGCCGCGTGCCTACGGCGGGCGCCGCGATTCATCTGCCCTTGTTCGATGCCGGCCGGCTGAAGGCGCGTTACGGCGCGAGTCAGGCTGCGGTGGATTCGGCCGTGGCGAGCTATCGGGAAACCGTGGTCGCGGCCGCCCGGGACGTGGCCACGGAGGTCTCCACGCTCGCGCAACTGGCGGCGCAGCGCACCCAGCGCGCGGTCGAGCTCGATGCCGCGCTCGAGCTCAAGGC
>Ga0181523_10005665_pt1 | contig 10228 bp, 8 predicted proteins | sample PEATcosm2014_Bin_43_FD_119752 | JGI IMG/M metagenome (GOLD analysis project Ga0181523, IMG submission 119752) | Peatland microbial communities from MTU Mesocosm Facility, Houghton, MI, USA - PEATcosm2014_Bin05_30_metaG | ecosystem: Environmental > Terrestrial > Soil > Wetlands > Peat | place...
GAGCTGCCGGCACTGCTCCAGGTAGCCCGGCGCGGCCTTCCGGCCGGGGTGCCAGCGGGAGTGCTGCTCGACGGCCAGGTTCCACACGTACCGGGCGTGGCCGCAGTGGTCCCGCAGCACCGCTTCTTGGGCGGGGGTGGGGAGCAGCCGGTACCGGGACATGCGACACACTATCGAATACCGCCGGCAATTCCGGGGAGGTGAAGCGGCGTTTCCTCCCCGGCCTGAAGGCCGGGGTCTCCACGCTGCGCTTCTGATGACCGGGCCGGGATCGAGGACGCGATGAGCACACCCGCGCTGCCGGGGCTTTTCGGCACGGTGGAGCCCGTCCTCAACCACTACGGTTATCTCGCGGTCGCCTTTTTCGTCGCCGTTGAGGACTTCGGCATCCCGCTGCCCGGCGAGACCATATTGATCGCCGCCGCACTGTTCGCCGGCGCGGGCCGGCTGAACGTCTTCGTGGTCTTCGTGGTCGCCACGCTCGCCGCGATCGTCGGCGACAACATCGGCTTCGTCATCGGGCATTTCGGCGGGCGGACGCTCGCGCTGCGATTCGGCAAGTACGTGTTCCTGACCGAAGAACGCCTGGACAAGGCGCAGGAATTCTTCGAGCGTCACGGCGGCAAGATCATCGTGGTGGCCCGGTTCGTCGAGGGTCTCCGCCAGGCCAACGGCATCGTAGCCGGCATCAGCGGCATGCACTGGCGGCGCTTCGTCGTGTTCAACGCGCTCGGCGCCGTGCTCTGGGTCGGCCTATGGGTCAGCCTGGGGTACCTGGCCGGCAACCACATCACGACCCTCTACAACCAGATCACCGGCTACTCCCTGTACGTGCTGATCGCGCTGGCGGTCGCGGTGGTCGCGTTCATCGCCTGGCGGCTGTCGCGCCGGCGCGCTCGCCGTCAGGCGCGGGCCGCGGAGACGGGATCAAAGGCTGGGGCGGGACCGAAAGCGGGGACGGGACCGAAAGCGGGGACCGGACCAAAAGCAGAGACCGGACCAAAAGCAGAGACCGGACCAAAAGCAGAGACCGGACCAAAAGCAGAGACCGGACCAAAAGCGGGGGCACGGGCCGGGCCAGAGGCGAATTCCCGCGCCGCGGGTCAGGCCGCACCGCCCGAGTCTGGCGAGGCGCCCGAGTCTGGCGAGGCACCCGAGCACGCTGAGACGCGCGGGGGCTTCGATACCCCTGAGGCCGGTGAGGAACGTGAGACTGCTGAGGCCGCCGGGCACGGTAAGGCCAGTGAGACGGCTGAAGCTAATAGCACTCCTGAGCCCGTTGATGCCGCTGCTGAGCGCGACCGGCGGAACGGCTAGCCGGGCGGGGACACGGCGTAGCGTTCCAGGCCGGCGAGGGTGCTCTCACCGGCCTGGAGGACCCAGAAACCGGCCTTCGGCAGGGACGGGTCGGGGGGCGGTTTGGCGCCCAGGTATTGGCTCGCGGCGCGGAGGAGGTCGGGGATGTTCTCCCGGTGCGCGCAGACCAGCGCCGGTGCCCCATCGGCCAGCAGGCTCGCCATAGCGGAGAACAGATCACCCATGTCCGTTCGGCCCAATGGAAAGTCACCGGCGCCGTCGGGCATGCCGAACGCGGGCTCAACCTCGACCGGCGCGCCGAGGTGCGCCGCGTACGGCGCGACCGTCGCGGTGCAGCGCAGCGCGGGTGAGCTGACCACGCGGACTGGCTCGAAGCAGGCCAGCAGGGGCACCAGGGCCAGCGCGTCCGCCTCCCCCTGGGCGTCGAGAGGCCGGAGCAGGTCGTCGCCGTCCCAGTCGTGTTTGCGGCCCGCGGAGGCGTGCCGCAGCACCACGAATGGCACCGTGCGGTGCGGCCACTTCGCGAAGTCGCGCAGCACGATGACGTCGTCGGGGTAGGAAAGCCGCTGGTAGGCGTCCGGGAGGGTGAGCCATTCGATTCCGTCCACCTCATGGTTCGGGACGAACGACGCGTTTGTGTAGCCCCTCGGTACCGGCTCCGCGGCCGCCCAGTAGTGCACGTGCTTGGGCCGCCCCCCGGCCAGATAGCTCACCGAACGCAGGCGCCCACCGAGGACGGGGCGGATGCCGGTCTCCTCGACGACTTCACGGACGGCGGTCTGCGGAAGCTGCTCCCCCGGGTCACGCTTGCCTTTGGCCAGCGACCAGTCGTCGCGCCTCGGGCGGTGGATAAGCAGCACCTCCGGGCCGTCCGGGCCGTGCCGCCACACGATGGCGCCCGCGGCTTCGATAACGCCAGAGTCGGCAGGCTCCCTGGACCCCCCGGTCTCCCCCGGCCGCCGGGGCTCCCCCGGCCCCCCTAGCTCCGCAGGCTCCCGCGGGTCCGCGGGCCCGGCCATCGGTTCAGCCATCGGCGGACCGCACGCGGCGGTCCCCGATCAGCAGGAACTGGAGGTCGCGCAGCGGCTCGCCGCCCCGCCCGCGGTTGTGGCGGGCCCAGACCCCGTCGGCGTCCAGCCACCACGACGCGATGCTGTCGTCCATGCCCAGGTCGAGGAGCCGCCGCAGTTCCCGCGCGTGCCCCTGGTCGGTGACCCGCACGATCGTCTCCACCCGGCGATCCAGGTTCCGGTGCATGAGGTCGGGGCTGCCGAGCCAGACCTCGCCGGTCGAGCCCGGATCGGCTTCGTCCTTCTCGCCGCCGCCGAACGAATAGACCCGCGAGTGCTCCAGGAACCGGCCCAGGATGCTGCGCACGCGGATCGTCTCCGACAAGCCAGGGACGCCGGGGCGGAGCGCGCATATCCCGCGCACCCACAGATCGATCGGCACCCCGGCCTGCGACGCCCGGTACAGCGCGTCGACGACCACCTCGTCGATGAGCGCGTTGCACTTGAACTGAATCCTGGCCGACTTGCCGGCCCGCTTGCGGTCCGCCTGGTGCGCGATCCGGCCGACCAGCCCCGCCCGGAGGGATTCGGGGGCGACCAGGAGCTGCCGGTAGGAATCCTGACGGCTATACCCGGTGAGGTGGTTGAACAGGTCGGTGACGTCCTCGCTGACGGTCGGGTCCGCGGTCAGTAGGCCGAAGTCCTCATACAGCCGGGCGGTCGCGGGGTTGTAGTTGCCGGTGCCGAGGTGGCAGTAGCGCAGCAGCGTCCCGTCGGCTTCCTCCCGCACGATGAGCAGCACCTTGCAGTGCGTCTTCAGGCCGACGAAGCCGTAGACGACGTGGCAGCCCGCTTCCTCCAGCTTCCTGGCCCAGGCGATGTTGGCCCGCTCGTCGCCGCGGGCCTTGATCTCGACGACCACGACCACCTGCTTGCCGAGCTCGGCCGCCTCGATCAGGGCGTCCACGATTGGGGAGTCGCCGCTGGTCCGGTACAGCGTCTGCTTGATGGCCAGCACGCTGGGATCTTCGGCCGCGGCCTCGATGAGGCGCTCGACGCTGGTCGTGAACGAGTCATACGGGTGGTGCACCAGGACGTCGCGCTCGCGGAGGGCCGCGAAGATGTCGGTATCCTTCGGGATCGCCGACGAGGAGGGGACGAAGGGCGGGTACCGCAGCTCGCCGATGTCCAGGTCCGCGATGGCAGTCAGGCCGGACAGGTCCAGCGGACCCGGCACCCGGTAGACCGCGCGCCGGTCCACGCTGAGCTCGGTGACCAGGCGGTCCAGCACGTCGCTGGACATCGAGTCCTCCACCTCGAGCCGGACGGCGGGGTCGAAGCGCCGCCGGAGCAGCTCGCGCTCCAGCGCCTGCAACAGGTCCTCGGTGAGGTCTTCGTCCATTTCCAGGTCCCGGACGCGGGTGACCCGGAAGGCGTGATGCTCGATGATCTCCAGGCCGGCGAACAGCTGCGTCAGGTGGGCGGCGATCACGTCCTCGATGGGCACGAACCGCTGCGGGGAGACGGCGAGGAACCGGGGCAGCAACGCCGGCACCTTCACCCGCGCGAACATCGTCGTGCCGGTGCGCGGGTCGGCCACTATGACGGCCAGGTTGAGGGACAGGCCGGAGATGAACGGGAACGGGTGCGCCGGGTCGACCACGAGCGGTGTCAGCACGGGGTAGATCCGCTCGCGGAACAGCTCGCGCAGGTTGTCCCGTTCGGCGGAGGAGAGCTCCTTCCAGCGGAGGACCTCGATGCCCTCGGCGGTGAGCGCGGGCAGAATCCGTTCGGTGAAGCACGCCGCGTGCCGCGCGGTCAGCCGGCCCGCGAGATCCAGGGTCCGGCTCAGCACCTGGCCGGGCAGCTGGACGCTGACGCCCTCGACCGGGAGCCCGGCGGCCATCCGTCGCATCAGGCCAGCCACCCGGACCATGAAGAATTCGTCCAGGTTGCCGGCGAAGATGGCCAGGAACCGCACCCGCTCCAGGAGCGGAACGCTCTCGTCCTCGGCCAGTTCCAGCACGCGCTGGTTGAAGCGGAGCCAGCTCTCCTCGCGGTCGAGGTACCGGTTCGGCGGCAGCGGCGGCAGGTCCTCGGGTACGGCCAGGTCCACGGGTGCGGCCAGGTCCACGTCCTCGGGTACGGCCAGGTCCACGGGTACGGCCAGGTCCACGTCCTCGGGTACGGCCTGGTCCACGGGTACGGCCAGGTCCACGTCCTCGGGTGCGGCCACGTCCTCGGAAGGGGGCTCCGTGCCGTTCGCGGGGGCCGCACCGTTCCGGTGGGCGGGGGCGATTCTCCCGTGGACAGGGGCGATGCCCTCCGGGGCGGTGTCAACGCCTCCGGGACTGGTGTCAACGCCTCCGTGGAGACGCGGCTCGCCGTCGCTCATACTCCCATTGTCACAGGCATGCGACCCACCGAGAACCCCCGCCGGGCTTACCCCACGTGTCCATGGAATGGGGCGCCCGGTCTCCGGTCGGCGCGGGACTTGCGCTCCGTTACTGAGGTGCCTCGATCTGCTCACGTGCCCCACGGACGGAGCTGACAGCGGTGACGCGCTTGATTACCTTAAGTAGTAATCGTCCTCGTCCGGTTACCGCGACAGCACGCCGCTGCCAGGGCAACGCCAATTGCCTATCATGCTGGTGTGGTTTCAGGTGAGCATGACTCAGATGACATCCCCGGGGCGCCGCCTGCCGGTGGCTCCCCGCAAGCCCAAGCGCCGCGGATCGGCGCCTTCGTGCTGCCGAGACCCGATAACGGAGCGGTCGCGGTGGAGCCGCCGGGACAAGGATCTGGCTACTGGGCGGGCGGGCCGTCCACCGTGTTCGCCGACGGAGAGATCTTCCTCGCCTACCGGCTACGGCGGCCGCTCGGCCATGGCCGTGGGTATGCGGTGGCGGTGGCCCGTTCGGCTGACGGAGAGCACTTCGAGCTGCTGACCACGATCCACAAGGAGGACATGGCCGCCGATTCCCTGGAGCGCCCCTCCCTGGTGCGGACCCCCGAGGGGACCTGGCGGCTATACCTGAGCTGCGCGACGCGGGGCACGAAGCACTGGCGGGTCAAGGTCATCGAGGCCGCCCACCCGGCCCAGTTCGACTCCCACCGCAGTCAGGTGGTGCTGCCAGGCGACTCCAAAAAGGGCGTCAAGGACCCGGTGATCGTCCGCCGCGACGGCGAATGGCACATGTGGGTCACCTGCCATCCGCTGGACGACCCCGCCGAGGCTGACCAGATGGCCACCGAATACGCCACCAGCCCGGACGGGCTGACCTGGACGTGGAACGGTGTGGCGCTTAACGGGCGGCCGGGGCACTGGGATTCGCGAGGCGCCCGGGTCACCTCGGTCTGCTTCTCGGGCGACACCATCGTGGCCTACTACGACGGCCGGGCGACTGCGGCCGAGAACTACGAGGAACAGACCGGTGTCGCGACGGGCACCGAGCCATCCTTGCTCGCCGCACTGGGTACCGGGCCCCTGGCCTGGTCGCCGTATCACGGGGGCGGCCTGCGCTACCTGGACATTCTGCCCCTGCCGGATGGCCGCAAGCGGCTCTACTACGAGATGACCCGGCCCGACGGCGCGCACGAGCTGCGCACCGAGGTGCAGTTAAGCCGGCCGGGGCTGCCGGCGGCAGGCCCGGCCGGCAGGCCCGGGCGGGCCAGCGGGGCCGGGCCAGCCGGGCCCACTGATGCGGCCCAGCGGGGCGGGTCAGCGGGGGCGGGTCAGCTCGTCTGGACCGGGCGGCCGTTTCTCGCCTGCGACTGTCCCTCCGGGCGCGCGCCGACCATCCCGCCCGACCGGTCGCGCGGCGCCCGCCAGTCGCTGAAGTCCGCATCCAGGACACGTGCGAGCAGCTCCAGGTCGGCCTCGAACCGTGGGATGAGCTCCTGGCGCTGCTGCCAGCTGAGCGGCTGCCGTTCTCGGTGCTGGCGCTGCAGGAATCGCTCGAGCCTGCCCGTGACGGCGTCCGGTGTGGACCCCGGCAGGAACCGGCCGACGGCCGAGCCAGCGCGCAGGGCCTGAGCGACCGCGCGGTGCGCCAGCGTCGCCTCGGGATGAGCCGTGACGTTCTGCCGGGGAACTTCGGTGACGACCCCCTGGTCCACACCAAGGAAATCGAAGATGCCGTCCAGGGTCGCGGTCGGCTTGTCCACGAGCTGGCGGTAGCGGATCACGTACACCTGCTCGCGGGGGAACAGCGAAAAGATGTGCTCGAGTTGCTCCCCGTACCGGCCGAGTCCCGTGTAATGCCAGAACGACGCCCAGCCGGCCGCGATACGCCGTTCCTCATCCCCGCAGGCCTGAACGAAATCCCCGACGGGCTCGAGCCCGGCGGACCACAGGTGCGTCCAGTTCGAGTGGGCACGCTCCACCGGATCCCGGATGATCGCGATAAGCCTGACGTGCGGGATCAGGTCGCGGATGCGGCGCATGGCGTCGCGGTCGTACATGTACAGGGGGGTCGACTCGCCGCGTAGTGTTCCCGCCGGGGCCGCGTCGAACAGGGCCTCATAGTCGTCCCGTTTCCAGACGTGCTCCCGGTAGGTCAGCGCGTCGCCCGGTCCGCCCCGCGTCGGCGGCGGTCCGTCGCTGAGAAAGAACTTCGGCTCTTTGATCGGTGACAAATAGAGAGCGGGATGGCCGGCCAGCGCCGCGTGCAGCGCTGTCGTACCCGCCTTCGGCGCGCCAATCACCAGGAAGTCCGGAAGTGCCACGGGGGGCCTCCTCACGAGGCAAGACTCCGTCAGGACACGGTTGTGACTTATGTCGACTAAGTCACTAGGCTATCCGCGCGAACCTACCACCCCCTGCGGACCCTCGGATCCAGCGCAGGGACGCGAGCCCGCGTCGCCGTGTCAGGACACCAGTCCGGTAGCGTGGCGCCATGGCAGATGGGGGCGAACCCGGCGGTCCGCCGGCAGGCCCGGCCCTTCCGGGGGACATTATGCGCCAGTTCACGGCGGCGATCTCCGGCAAGAGTTCCGGTGACCTTCAAGGCGTGCTGCGCGAGCTGATGGCCGCCGCGGCGCCTGACATAGACCCGTTCGCGCGGGCAGCGCCGCCGTCACGCCGGCGCCCGCGCCGGCCTGACATTGTCACCTATCGCGTCCGGGTTGACCTGAAGGGGGCCAGACCTCCGCTATGGCGCCGGCTGGAGTTGTCATCAGACCTGCTGCTCGACGAGGTACACCAGGTCATCCAGGAGGCGTTCGGCTGGACCGACAGTCACCTGCACCAGTTCGGCTCCGGCCCGGACCTCTACAGCCCGGAGACCCAACTCTACCTGTGCCCGTTCCAGGTGGACGAAGGCGAGACCGGCATCCCCGAGGAACAGGTGCGCCTCGACGAGGTGCTGGCCGATGCGGGTGACAAGCTCTACTACAGCTATGACTTCGGCGATGACTGGCAGCATGTCATCAAGCTCGAAGCCGTCAGCGCCCGGGAGACCGTCAGCGCCCGGCCGGATCCGGCGCCGCGAGCGGTCTGCACCGACGGCCGGCGTGACGGCCCGGCCGAGGACTGCGGCGGTGTATACGCCCACGAGCTGATAACAGCGGCCACCGACCCGGTGAACCCTGACCATGCGGACGCGGTGGCCGAGTTCGACCGCATCTTCGGAGGCGAGATCGATCCCGGAGCCATCGGTAGAACCCGCTTTGACATCGGCAAGATCAACGCAGCGCTCGCCGCCGCGTTTCCTGCCACCGCGTCGTCCGGACCCGGACCCGGCGGGGCGGCGGCAGGCGCTCTTCCCGAGCCGCTCGGCGAGCTTGTCTCTGCCGTCCGGGACTCAGCCAGCCGCCGGGAACTGCGGCGTTTGCTCGACGCTGCCCGCCTGGACGAGCCGGTGCTCGTCGACGCCGGGACCGCGGTCAGGATGGTCCGCCCGTACTCCTGGCTGCTGGACCGAGTCGGCGCCAAAGGCATCAAGCTGACCGGAGCCGGATACCTCCCGCCAGCCCACGTCGAGGCCGCCACGGCCGCCCTGGGTCTGGGCGAGGAGTGGATTGGCAAGGGCAACCGTGAGGTGCAGACGCTGCCCGTCCTGCACCTGCGTGAATCGGCAACGAAGATGGGCCTGCTGCGCAAGCAGCACGGAATGCTCCTGGCCACCTCCCGCGGCCGCAGGTTGCGCGGCGATCCGGCCGGGCTCTGGTGGCACCTGGCGGAACGGATGCCACCCAGGTCAGCTGACCGCTGCGAGACGCAGGCCGGGCTTCTCCTGCTCGCGGTGATCGCCGCGGGCGTTTCCGATGACCTGGATGCGGTCGTCGCGCGACTGCTCGGCGCGATCGGCTGGATCAGCCGCGACGGCAGACGACTCACCGGCTCAGCGGCGGCCGCCGCCGCCTGGGACACCAGGACCGTGCTCCGACGGTTCGGCAGCTTCGGCTCCGACCGGCACAGTTTCGGGTCAGGAAAGCCGACTCCGGACGGAATCGCCTTCGCCCGCGCCGCCCTGCGCACCTGGCCAAGCTGACCGTCGGCGGGCGGTCGCTGAGATGCCTTATCGCCACAACCCCAGGCAACCGCGCCATCAGGATGGGGCTGCTCAGCGAGGGCGGTAATGGTACGGCGTATTTGGGCGAACGCTTCTTTGTCGTCGCTGCGGATGCGGGCCAGAGTACGGAGCGCCGTCTCCCAGAAGACGACGGTCAGGCTCACTCGATGGTCTCTGCATCGATCCGGTCAAGGGTGGCATCGAGAGCGTCGAGACTGACCCCGCTGCGCCCAGCGGCCTTCCCGGCGAAGTGCGCGGCCAGCGCCGCGCGATCCTCCAGATCCGCAAGGTCATCGATATTGATGAGCGCGACGACGGGCTTACCGTGCTCCTCCATGGTCCTCCATGGTCCGGAGTAGCGGTACGAGCTCCCGGCCGCACGCCGCCATCGGTAATCATGATCTGGACATGGGTTCATCGGTCGTGGCCAGGGATCGGCTCAGCTAGCGCCGCCCGCGAGGCAGGCGCCGGGAAGGGGTCGGCAAAGTACTGGGTCTCGTGCGTGACCAGATCGCCGGTGAGCTCCATGACGCTCACCGAGTACGTGGGCACGCCGTCGTAGGTGATCACGCACTCGTTCACCCACAGGTCGCCGCCGCCCCGGATTCGCAGGACAGTGAAGTGGCGTTCAGCCGGGTGCCCGCCGCGCTGGGCCTGGATCTTTGAACGACCCCGGAAGCGCTCCCCGGACTGCGGGTAGTCCAGGATCGCATCCTCGGCGTAGATCGCGTGCTCGGTGTCGATATCCCCGCGCTCGGAGGCCTCCCAGTGCTGCTCAAGCCGGGCCCGGGTGCTGGCGTCACGATCCATTGCGCTGTTCACCTACGCCAGGCTAACAGGGATCTTACTGCCGCCCGGATCAGATGATGCCTGATCGGGGTTCGGCCGCTGCTTGGTCCTGCCAGGCTGGAGTTTCGTTACTCTGGGTGCCGGTCTGGTGCTTGTGGGTACAACGGCCTTGTTGTTACGCAGTTGACAGTGGCACCATGCAGGTTGGGCAGTCGATGCGGTGAGAGGTAGTAATCCGATGCGTCCTGACATCAGACCTGGCGGCATCTTCCCTGATTACGCTCTCCCGGACCACACCGGCACGGTGCATGCGCTCAGCGAGCTTCAGGGCCGCGATCCGCTGATCCTCACCCTGGCGCGGGGCAACTACTGCCCCAAGGAGCACCAGCAGCACCTCGAGCTGGCCGCCAACTACCCGAAGATCGCGGTGGCCTACACCCAGATCGCCACGATCGCCACCGACGACCATCACACCCTGCAAGAGTTCCGGGCGTCGGTGGGCGCCCAGTGGACCTTCCTGTCCGATCCCGGCCGGACTGTCCAGCAGGACCTCGACATCGCCGAGTACACCGACCCCGAGCACAACCCGATGATCCC
>Ga0181523_10005667_pt1 | contig 10226 bp, 9 predicted proteins | sample PEATcosm2014_Bin_43_FD_119752 | JGI IMG/M metagenome (GOLD analysis project Ga0181523, IMG submission 119752) | Peatland microbial communities from MTU Mesocosm Facility, Houghton, MI, USA - PEATcosm2014_Bin05_30_metaG | ecosystem: Environmental > Terrestrial > Soil > Wetlands > Peat | place...
ACCACGCTCGCCGGGCGCTCCACCACCTCGCCGGCGGCGATGCGGTTGATGATGGCTTCGGAGAGCTGGCGGACGGGCATGGGCGACTCGCTCGATGGCGCCGACTGTAGCGGCGCCATCGCTCCCGCGGGAGGGGTTGCGATCAGTCGAACGACGGTTTGGCGCGGCGCTGCTGCTTGAGCTCGGCGCGATGCTTCTTACCTTCGATGCGGCGCTCGCGCGAAGCGCGCGTCGGCCTGGTCGCTCGCCGCGGCCGCGGTGCAATTGCCGCGCGGCGGATGAGATCGATCAGGCGATCGAGCGCGTCCTGCCGGTTGCGCGCTTGGGTGCGGTGGCGCTGCGCGATGATGACCAAAACGCCGTCACGGGTGAGCCGTGCGCCGGCGAGCCGCTCGAGCCGCGCCCGCACGTCGTCGGAGAGCGACGGCGAGTGCCGCACGTCGAAACGAAGCTGGACCGCGGTCGCAAGCTTGTTGACGTTCTGGCCGCCCGGACCCGAAGCGCGCACGAAGCTTTCCTCGATCTCGCGGTCGTCGATGCTGATATGGGCGGTGACGCGGATCACAGGGGGTGTCCAGGCAGCAAGCCATTTAATTGAATGTCACTTTTCGGCATTGCGAGGCACGGAGCGCCAGCAGGTGCGCAGTGCCGAAGCAATCCAGGACTCGTGATCTGCTTACTTGAATTGCTTTGTCGCTTCGCTCCTCGCAATGACGGCAAATGCTACGGTACCTGCTCAGTCGGCGCTGGTCGAAGCCAGCCCCTCCGGCCGGCCAACCACGGTGACGAGGAGCCTGCCGTCGAGCAGGCGCTTGGCTACGCGCCGCGCGTCGTCGAGCGTTACCGCGTCGATCAATTGCGTGCGCCGGGTGATATAATCGATGCCGAGATCGTCGCGCTGCAACTGCACCAGCAATGCGGCGATCTTGCTCGATGAATCGAGATTGAGCGCGAACGAGGCCTTGAGATAGGCCTTGGCCTTGGCGAGTTCCTCCAGCGTCGGGCCGCCTTCGGCCAGCCGGTGGATCTCCTTTTCGACCAGATCGACGGTTTCGCCGCTGCGGTCGGCACGGGTGGCGGTGCCGCCAAGGAACAGGGCGGCATGATCGAGCAGAACGAGGCCGTCGTTGACCGAATAGGCCAGGCCGCGCTTCTCGCGCACTTCTTGGTAGAGCCGCGAGGAAAACGTGCCGCCGCCGAGAATTTGGTTGACGATGTAGGCGGCCATGAAATCCGGATCCTTGCGCGCGATGCCGGCACCGCCGAACGCGATCACCGTCTGCGGCACGTCGAGCTTGACCATGATGCGCTGGCCGAGCCCTTGCGGCGCCACGGTGGCGACCGAGGCGAGCTCCGGCTCCGCCGGAAGCGCGCCGAACACGCGGTCGAGCATCGACTTGACCGTCTCGGCGTCGATGTCGCCGACGATCCCGACCTTCAGGTTTGCTCGCGCCAGCACCCGCCGCGTATAGGCTTTGAGATCGTCGATTGTGATGTCGGCAACCGATTCCAGCGTGCCGCTCACCGGCCGGCCATAGGGATGACCAGCGAAAGCGGTGTCCCACCAGCGCCGCGAAGCGATGTCGGTCGGGCTGGTCGTAGAGTGCCGCAGCAAGGACAGGATCTGCGCGCGGATGATCTCGACAGCGGGCGGATCGAAGCGCGGCGCGGTGAGCGCCAGACGCAGATCGTCGAACGCCTCGTCCCGATTCTCCACCAACGTGCGCAGCGAACCGCGCAAAGTGTCGCGCTCTGCCTCAAAGCCCAACTCGATGGCCTTGCGCTCCAGCCGATCGTGAAACGTCTTCGAGTCGAGATCGCCGGCGCCTTCGTCGAGCAGAGAAGCGACCAGGTTCGCGGTGCCCGCTTTGCTGGCCGGATCCTGGGCGCCGCCGCCGACGAAAGCAAAATTGACGGCGATGAGGGGAACCGCCGGCTCACGCACGAGCCAAGCCTCGATGCCACCGGGGCTCACCACGTGTTCGATCATCGTGGCGCACGCCGGCGCGGCGAAAATAACAAGCGCCGCGATGGCGACGGCACCGCGGCGCAGGATAGAGCGGCCAAAGGCCGGCGTCATCGCATTCACGAGTGCTTCTCCTCCGACTGAAGGCTGTTGACGAGATAGCCGGTCACCGAGGAGCGGCGGTTGAGCCAAGTCCGCGCGGCCTGATGCACCGCGTCGGCGGTCACGGCGCGAATTGCCTCGGGCCAATTGCGGACCATGTCGACGGTCTGGCCAGTCGCCAGCGCGGAGCCGTACCAGTGCGCGAGTGCCGCCTGATTGTCCTGCGCATAGACGGCGTTCGCGAATAGCCGGTTCTTGGCGAGATCGAGCTCGTCGGCGGTGATGCCGTGTTCGCTGACATCGGCAAGGACGGCGTCAATCGCCGCCTCTAGGTCGTGCAGAGTCTTGCCCGGCTTCGGCGCGCCATAGACGCCGAACTTGCCGTAATCGAGCGCCGTATCCGAATAATTGGCGCCGGCACTGAGCGCGATGCCCTGCTCGACCACGAGCGTGCGGTAGAGGCGGCTGTTGGCGCCGCTGCCGAGCACATGGGCCAGCACTTCCAGCGCCTCGCTCTCCCCGAGTTTGGCGGTTGTCCGCGAGGGCACAAGATAGGAGCGGGTGAGGCTCGGCTGCTCGACGCGAGCGTCGGCGAGCGTCACGGTGCGAGGCGCCTCCTGGACCGGCTCTCTCGGCCGCCGGCGTGGAACGATTTCGGCGCGCGGCGCAACCTTGCCGTAGGTCTCCTCGGCGTCGGCCTTGACTTCTTCAGGCGTCACATCGCCCGCAACGACGACGATGGCATTGTTCGGCGTGTAGAAGCGACGGTAGAAGGCCAGCGCTTCGTCGCGGTTGAGGCTTTCGATCTCGGGCCGCCAGCCGATCACCGGCCGGCCGTAGGGATGGTTGAGATAGAGCGCGGCGTCCATCTGCTCGGTCAGGCGGGCGCTCGGATTATTGGCGACCCGCATATTCTGCTCTTCGAGCACGACATTAAGCTCGGGACGCACGACCGCGTCGGTAAGCACCAGACCAGTGATGCGATCGGCCTCGAACGCCATCATTTCCTTGAGGTGCTCGCGCGGAACACGCTGGAAGAACCCGGTATAGTCGCTGGCGGTGAACGCATTCTCCTGACCGCCGATTGCGGCGACTTCCTGGGAGAACCGATTGCCGGGGTTCTGTGCCGTGCCCTTGAACATCAGATGTTCGAGGAAGTGCGCGAGGCCGGATTTGCCCGGCGTCTCATCGGCGGCGCCGACCTTGTACCAGATCATGTGGGTGACGACCGGCGCGCGATGATCGGGCACCACGACGACTTCAAGACCGTTGCCGAGGGTGAAGTCCGCAACCTTCGGCTCCGTCCCGGCGCGCGCGACGCCGACGAGCACGAGCAGGAGAATCAGCATTTTCGACACGAATGCAGCCTCCGCAAACTTGATCAAGGGGCCTCCCACTCGGAACGGCAAAAAGTCCGCCGCGCCCGTTCAGATTTGCCCGTCTGAATACTCGCAACTAAGTCAGGCAAAGACGCTCATCGTCCCCCGGAGCGTCGCCCGGTCGCCGCTATTTCCCGGTCTGGCTCTCCGGTTGCGTCGCCGGTGGCGTCGCTGGCTGCGCGGCCGCCGGTGGCGTCACGGGTTGCGCCGCCGCTGGGGGCGCAGCCTGAGCCCCCGTTGGGGCCGCTGTGGCGTTGGCAGTGCTCGGCTTCGCCTTCTTTTCCGGGCCGACGCCGTAGGGGTGATCCGGCGACGGCGTGCGGTACCCGGTCGGCGGATCCGTCAGGCTGTCGCGCGCTGGCTCGCCGGTAAACGTCGCGTATTCTTCCTTGTTGAGCCAGGTCGCAGGATTGTACCAAGCCTTCTTTTCGTACGGCGGAGGCGGCGCCGTTTGGACGGTTGCACCGGTCCCATTCGCCGCTGCAGGTGCGAGGTTGGCCTTGCGGTGTTTGTGGGGTTTGACTTTGGGGTCCTGGGGCCAGTCCGGGGTAGGTGCCGCTGCCGCAGCAACCGGAGGGGGCAGGTCCCGGCTTGGCGGCACGACAAGTGGCGACCGTTCAGTGAGGTCAATGTCAGGCTCCGCAGCGGGGCCCTTCTTAAGGCCGAGCGTCTGCATAAACTTGGACCAGGCGGATGCGTTCGTGTCGTCGTCGGCGGCTCGCGCCGTGGACATGTCGAGGCCGACGACGAGGCCGACGAAAACCACGCCCACAGCGGCGCGCAAGAGCATTGCGCCCACGCCCGTCCGGCGATCGACCCTGCGGTCCCGACCATGATCCTGCGGCATACCCTCACCCGAGGTGCCGGTACGGCACATCCCAGAAATCGTCCCCTGAGGAGTTGCCTAAACCTCTAGCTCGTTTCTTTATCCGCGATCAGGGCGCTTTTGCGGCGCCCCGGCCCGAAGTGAATCGTAAAGGAGGCCGACCACGCCCGCCACGATGGCCACATCGGCCAAATTAAAAACATACCAGCGGAAGTTCCAGCCGGCGGTTTCTATGTGAAAAAGCACAAAATCCATGACGCCGGACCAATGTAGCCGGTCGACCGCGTTGCCGAGCGCCCCGCCGATAATGAGCCCGAGCGCCGTCGCGGTCAGCCGCGAGGACGCCCGGGCGAGCCAAATCCAGAGAAACACCACCGCCGCGGCTTTGAACGCGAGCAGCGCCCACAGCCCGATGAGCCCGTTTTGCTGAAGCAGGCCATAGCTGATGCCGGTGTTCCAGGTGACGACAAGATCGACAAAAGATGTGACCGCCACCCGCCCCCGGTCAGCCAGGTCGAACACGTCCAAAAGCCAAAGCTTTGATACTTGATCGACGATGCCGGTCGCCAGGGCCATGGCAAGGCCAAGGGCACTCAGCGGTCCCCAAAGATAGGAGCGGTCCGCTTGTCCTTGTGACGCATCGGCCACGCCGCCCCCTACTCCGCCGCCTTGCGCATGGCGTCCCATTCGCGCAGCGCTTGCGCGTCGCGCGGCGTCACGTCGGGAAATTGCGGATCGGAACCGACGGCCGGTGAAATCTTCCACGAGCGGGCGCACTTGCGGCCTTCGGCGCGGCGCGGATCGACCGCAACGCGGGGCACGTCGTCGAGCCGGAATGCCGAAGGCGGCCCCTCGCCTTCGACCAAGGTCGCCGCCGAAGTGATGCACAATTCGGCAAGATCCACATCGACCACCAGGGCGAAAAGGTCGGGGTCGGCGACATAGACGATCGGCGCCGCCTCGAGCGACGAGCCGATGCCCTTGCCGGCCCGCTCAAGTTCGAGCGCGCCGGTGACCACACGGCGCAGATTACGCAGCTTCCGCCATTTCTCCGCCAAGGCGTCGTCGCGCCAGGATGCCGGCATGGCCGGAAAGGATTCGAGGTGCACGGACGCCGCGGCCGGATCGCGCGCGAGCCAGGCCTCCTCGGCGGTGAATGAGAGCATCGGCGCCAGCCAGGTCACGGTGGCGCGGAACAATTGATCGAGCACGGCAAGACACGCGCGGCGCTTGAGCGAGGAATACGGATCGCAATAGAGCGCGTCCTTGCGGATATCGAAATAGAACGCCGAGAGGTCGACCGTCATGAACGCGTTGAGCGCGGCGAAGATGCGCTTGAAGTCGAAATCGGCGTAAGCGCCGCGAACCAGCGGATCGAGCTCGGCAAGCCGATGCAGCATCAGCCGCTCGAGCTCCGGCATGGCCGCCAACGCCACGCGCTCGTCGCCGCGCAGATGCGCGAGGTTGCCCAGCATCCAGCGCAGCGTGTTGCGCAGCTTTCGGTAGGTCTCGACGGACGTTTTCAGGATTTCCGGGCCGATGCGCTGGTCGTCCCAATAGTCGGTCGCGCAAGTCCACAGTCGCAGGATATCGGCGCCCGATTGCTTGATCACATCCTGCGGCGCGACCGTATTGCCGAGCGACTTCGACATTTTGCGGCCGTTCTCGTCAAGCGTGAAGCCGTGAGTGACCACGATGTCGAACGGCGCCTCCCCGCGCGTGCCGCAGGATTCCAGCAGCGACGACTGAAACCAGCCGCGGTGCTGGTCGGAGCCTTCGAGATACATCACCAACTCGTCGCCGCCGTCGTGCTTGCGGCGAATGCCGGCGAGCGCCGGAAAGTGTGTCGGGTCCTCGAGCACGAAAGCGTGCGTCGAGCCGGAATCGAACCAGACGTCGAGAATGTCGTCGACTTTCTGCCAGCCTTGATCGGCGAGCTTGCCGAGAAAACGTTCGCGCGCGCCCGGCCGGTACCAGGCATCGGCGCCCTCTTCCTCGAAGGCATCGATGATGCGCACATTGACGCCGGGATCGTTGAGAATCTCGACCGATCCGTCGGGCTTTTCCTTGATGAACAGCGTGATCGGCACGCCCCAGGCACGCTGGCGCGAGATCACCCAGTCGGGACGAGTTGCGATCATCCCCCCAATGCGGTTTTGACCTTGGGGCGGAACCCACCGCGTCGAACTAATCGCTTCGTTGGCACGCTGACGCAGTGTGAGCCCTTGCTTCGGCCTCCACTCGATAGGTGTGTCCATGCTGATGAACCATTGCGGCGTGTTGCGAAAGATCACCGGCTTCTTCGAGCGCCAGCTGTGCGGATACTGGTGCTTCAAGCGCCCGCGCGCGATCAGCATGCCGGCTTCGATCAAAGCCTTGATCACCGCCTCGTTGGCGTCGCCCTTCTCGCCTTTTTCCGTGAGCACGCGCTTGCCAGTGAACCCCGGCGCCTGCTCGGTGAAGCGGCCGTCGGCATCGACGGTGTAGGGGATGGTCGTGTTGATGCCGCGTGCTTCGAGTCGCGCCTTGTTGGCGGTCCAAATATCGAAGTCTTCGCGGCCGTGACCCGGTGCGGTGTGCACAAAGCCAGTGCCGGTATCCTCAGTAACGTGGTCGCCGGCAAGCAGCGGTACCGCAAAGTCGTAACCGCCGAATCTCTTGAGCGGATGGTCACACAATAACCCTGAGAGATTCTCCGCACTGATTGACGCCAATCTTTTGAATGCGGTTACACGAGCTTGTTGAAAGATATCGTCTACCAATTTATCGGCGAGCACAAACCGATCTCCGGGTTTAGCCCAGTTGTCTGTCGGCGCGTCAACAACTGTGTAAAGTCCATACTCAATTTTGGGTGAGTAACTGATCGCGCGATTGCCAGGGATAGTCCAAGGCGTTGTTGTCCAGATCACGATGGAAGCGCCAAGAACTGGAGGCGCACTCGATCCCCAAAAAACAAGAGTCCGGATCGGAAACTTCACCCACACCTGATCCGAGACGTAATCCTCATACTCGACCTCCGCCTCGGCAAGCGCAGTCTTCTCCACCACCGACCACATCACCGGCTTACTGCCGCGATAGAGCGTGCCATTGGTGGCAAACTTCATCAGCTCGCGCGCGATCTGCGCCTCGGCGAAAAAATCCATCGTGGTGTAGGGATGCGCCCAGTCGCCGACCACGCCGAGGCGCTCGAACTCCTGGCGCTGCACATTGATCCAGTGCGCCGCGAAGGCCCGGCACTCCTGGCGGAATTCCACCAGCGCCGCCGGGTTCGATAAATCCGGCTTCGGCTTGCCCTTGACGCGGTAGTTCTCCTCCTCGATCTTCCACTCGATCGGCAGGCCGTGGCAGTCCCACCCCGGCACGTAATTCGAATCGAAGCCGAGCATCTGCTGGCTCTTGGTCACCACGTCCTTGAGAATCTTGTTGAGCGCGTGCCCTATATGGATGTTGCCGTTGGCATAGGGCGGGCCGTCGTGAAGGATAAATCGCGGCCGCCCCTTGGCGGCCGCGCGCAGGCGGCCAAAAAGGTCGAGGCTCTTCCAGCGCGCCAGGATTTCCGGCTCCTTTTGCGGCAAGCCGGCGCGCATCGGGAAATCGGTCTTGGGCAGAAACAGCGTTTCGCTGTAGTCGCGCGTTTTTGCCGGCGTTTCGTTCATGACGGGCCTTCTAACAAGCCCATCGCTCGGCGCAAAGGGTTCTTCCTCACGGCCCGACCATCGTCGGCCGGCGGATTACGCTCAATCCGCTGCTGATATTTCTGGCGCTGGCGTTCTGGACCTGGATGTGGGGCCCGGTTGGCGCCTTCCTCGCCGCGCCGCTATCGATCGTGGTCATGGTTGTGTTCAACCATTTGTTTCCTACCGAGGACCTTAAACTTCCTGATTGAATGGAACTTTTCCGCGCCTATATACTTGTCCGGGCACCTTGGCTCATCCAATGCACGGAGAAGAAGCATGAGCACCGCGTCAACGGCTTCACAAAACATTCGCGAGACCGCCAAAGACGCACGCGAAGGCGTACGCGAAGTTCGCAAGGCGGCATCGGAGACCTCGGGCAATATCGAGAGCGACCTGCAGACGCTGCGCGACGATTTCCAGCGCCTCGCCAAACAGGTCGGCGACATCGTCGCCGGCACCGGTAACGCCGCATGGCGCCGGGCGAAGGCCAGCATGGAGGGCGCCGTATCGGAAGCCGAGGACAAGGGGCGCGAGGCGGTCGACGCCGTGCGCGAGGTGTCCGACCATTTCGTCGAGGCGATCGACGAGTCGATCAAGACGCGGCCCTACACGACGCTGGCGATTGTTGCCGGTCTGGCATTCCTCTTCGGGGCGACGTGGCGCCGATGAGGATCCGGCGCCGCTGACGTGGCGGCGCCGAGCGGATGGCGAGGGCCTATGCTCAAAAGCTGGATGCGTGACATCACGCTTGCGATTCAAGCGCGGAGCGGTGTGACCTCAAGCCTCCTCGTCTGGCTCGCGGTCATCGCGGTCGCGTTGCTGACGGCCTTCGTATTCCTTTGTGTCGCCGGCTACGACTGGCTGGCGGTGGAATTGGGAAATATTGTCGCCGGCCTGGTGATGGCCGGCATTTTTGTGTTGATCGCGGTGATCGGCGCGATCGTTTTCGCCGTGTCGCGTCGGCGCGCCCGGGAACGCGCCATCCTCGAACGCGCCGCGCGGGCGCATGCGCCGTCGGCCTGGCTGCTCGATCCGAAAATTCTCGGTGTCGCATTGCAAGCCGGCCGCACGCTCGGCTGGCAGCGGCTCGTGCCGATCGCGTTACTGGCTTTCATGGCGGCGCAATGGGCGCGGGAGCATCGCGAGCGTCCGCCCGAGGACGAGGCTTAGCTCGCCCTATAGCGGCGGAAATGCATCCCCAGCACGCAGCAGTGCCGCACGCGCCTGGCGAGCGTCCTCCTTCATCCTGACCACGAGCTCGTCGACCGAACCGAAGACCTGCTCGTCGCGGATCCAGTCGATAAAGGCGACATCGATGCGCTGGCCATAAAGGTCGCCGGCAAAATCGAACAGAAAAACTTCCAGCAGCACGGCGCCGGTATCGAACATCGGCCGCCGGCCGAAATTGGCGACACCGTCGTAACGCCGCCCGCCGAATGCGGCGCGCACCGCATAAACGCCGTGACGCAGCCCACAGGCGGCGTCGAGACGAAGGTTCGCGGTCGGGAAGCCTAGCTGGCGGCCGCGCTTGTCGCCATGAATAACCTCATCCGACACGAACCACGGAAAGCCGAGAAACGCCGCCGCCTCGTCGAGACGCGCCGCGGCGAGCGCCTCCCGGATCGGGCCGGAGGAGACCGGACGGCCATCGAGCTCGAAGGGGGGAACGATATCGGCGGCGAAGCCGTGCTTGCCGCCTTCGGCCGCCAGAAAGTCGGGCGAGCCTGCGCGATTCTTGCCGAAGTGGAAGTTAAAGCCGATGACGACGCCGCTGATGGCGAACCGCCCGACCAGGATACGCGAGACGAACTCCGCCGCCGTGACATTCGCCAGAGCGGCATTGAAGGTCAGCACGATCGCCCCATCGAGCCCGGTCGAAGCCAGAATCCGCAATTTGGTGGCCTCGTCGGTCAACCGAAACAGCTTTTCGCCGGGCTTGAAGAAGGCGCGCGGATGCGGCTCGAAGGTGAGCACCGCAGCCGCCTTGCCGAGGCTCTTGGCGCGATCGCGGGCGGTGGCGATCACGGCCCTATGGCCGCGGTGCACCCCATCGAAATTGCCGATAGCGAGAACGGCGCCACGGAGCGCGTCATCGGGCCCAGCATCGCGCACGACCAGAAAGCGTTTCGGCGCCATGGGCTTCAATGGTTAAAGACCTGCGCGCCGTTGGTGCCGTCGCAGCGGCGCCAAGTCAAGCACAGGCGCCCGCATGAGTTGTGCGCCGCGCCGTAGCCCATTACCGCGATTAACCCGATATTCAAATTCCCGGTGGTAAA
>Ga0181523_10005673_pt1 | contig 10215 bp, 9 predicted proteins | sample PEATcosm2014_Bin_43_FD_119752 | JGI IMG/M metagenome (GOLD analysis project Ga0181523, IMG submission 119752) | Peatland microbial communities from MTU Mesocosm Facility, Houghton, MI, USA - PEATcosm2014_Bin05_30_metaG | ecosystem: Environmental > Terrestrial > Soil > Wetlands > Peat | place...
CCAGCAATCGCGTCGGCGGACTCGTCGCGACCGCGCTTGGCGTAGCCGGCCTGATCCTCTCGGCGACCAGCCTCCTGATGCAACTGCAGCGCTGTCTCAATCGGGCCTGGAAGGTGCGGGTGGTCGGCAGCGGTTGGAAGCACGCCGTGACGCGGCGGGTGCGCTCGGGGCTGTTGCTGGTCGGCGCTGGCTTGATCGCCATAGTTTCCGTCGCGGCCGGCTCGTTCATCACGGGGTTCGCCCAAAAGCTGCCGTTCGCCTTCGCTATAAGCCTGGGTGAACTGGCCACCTCGCTCGCGGTCTTCACGCTGATTTTTGGCGGACTCCTCAAGGTGATGCCCGACGTCAAGCTGGGATGGAGTGACGTATGGGTGGGCGGCCTGTTTATCTCGCTCCTGTTCGTGATCGGCAAATTCCTGATCGGGATCTACCTGGGGCACGCGGGCAAGACGAGCGTCTACGGCGCCGCCGGATCGCTGGCCCTGATCCTGTTGTGGACCTACTACTCGTTCCTCATTCTGTTGCTGGGAGTCGAGTTTACCCAGGTCTGGGTGCGAACCCGGGGCCGCGAGGTGACGCCCAAGGAAGGCGCGATCCGGCTCGAGCAAGCGGCGCGTCCAGCCACACAGGATGATCGCCGATGACACTGCAGGAACGTCGTGGATGGTTGATGGTCGCGAGCCTCTTCCTCGTACTGCTGCTGGTGTTTGGCGGCGGCTATAACACCGTCCCGGTCTTCCTGCCCGCGCTGCTCCGCGCGTTTCCGGCCTGGAGCCATCAACGCGTCTCGATCCTGCCGAGCGTGCTGGCAGTCTCCGCGGGCGTCAGCGTGCTCCCGGTCGGTTGGCTGATCGATCGGGTCGAGGCGCGGATTGTCATGGTGTTTGGCGTACTGGCTGCCGCCCTCTCCTTCATGATCGCGAGTCGTGCCGATGCCCTCGCACCACTGATCGCCGCTTATCTCGTGCTCGGCGTCGGCATCTCGGCCGGCACCGTGCTGCCCGCTTCATTTGTTATCGCCAACTGGTTTACGGCGCGACGCGGTGCCGCGATGGGACTCGCGATATCCGGCTCGACCGTCGGCGGGATGGTCATGACGCTGGCAGGCGGATTCGTGATTCGTCATTGGGGCTGGCGGGCCGCTTACGTCGCGCTGGGCCTGCCGATGATCGTAATCGCGGCGCCGTTGATTCTGCTCACAGTGCGCAGCCGGCCGCCGGGAACCGTGAGGCTGACGGTCGCGCAAGCGGCGGAAAAACTCGCCGGGTTTGAGGCGCGCGCGGCCCTGCACACCCGCTCCTTCTGGATGATCGTGATCGCGAACTTCTGCTTTGCCTTCGCGGCGGCCGGCACATTAATCCACATGGTCACGCACCTGGAGGGAATCGGCTACAGCAACGCCGACGCAGCGCTAGCGACGAGCCTGATTTTCGGCTTTGCCGCAGTCGGTAAGGTGGTAATGGGCTTGCTGGCCGACCGCGTGACTGCCCGCCGCTCACTTACGATCACTTTCCTCGTGCAAGCCGCCGGTATCGCCCTCGTCTTTCCCGCACGTCACGCTGCCGTGGCCGCGATTTTCGTCGTGATTTACGGACTTAGCGTGGCCGCGCCGCTGATGCTGCTGCCCCTGCTAACGGCCGAGTCGCTCGGGCTCAAGCGTTTCGGACTCCTCGCCGGACTGGCAGGCCTGGCGCAGACGTCGGGCGCAGCGCTCGGACCGCTTGTCGTCGGGCGGATCTTCGATCAAACCCAGAGCTATGTCGCCGCCTTCGAGTTGGCCATCGTGATCAATCTGATCGGCGCGCTGGCAGCCTACGCGTGTAAGTCATACGCGGCCGAGCGCGAAATAGTGGAATCCGCAGCGGCGCCCGCCTCCGCTTGAGGCGATGCGTGGACGCTGGACCCTTGTTTCTTATCTCAAAGTGAGATACCACTCGGGTTGGTGCACGTAATCTCGCAAAAGCCATTGCGCGAGTTCGGCAGGAAGCACCCTGATGCCGCAACGCCCCTGCGCGTCTGGATGAAATTGGCGCGACAGGGCCGCTATGGTAATCTGGCGCAATTGAAACGGACTTTCGCCAGCGTCGACATGGTTCCGGTGAAGGGCCGCGACTTCTTCGTTTTCAACCTTGCCGGCAACAAGTATCGACTGATAGCGGCCATCCACTTCAACACCCAAAGAGTATTCGTGCGCCACCTATTAACGCACGCGGAATACGCCACGGAACGGTGGAAAAAATGAAACGGATCGCGGAAGCGATGAGGAAGGTTGAATCATTCGAGCCCTTGCTCGCAATCCGCAACGCGCGGGAGTACGACGCGGCGGTCGCGCGTCTGAACATGCTCGTGGACGAGGTCGGTGACAACGCAAAAAACCCGCGTTATCGCCTGATCGAAACCTTGAGCGTGCTGATCGAGGCGTACGACCGCGAGCATCACCACCTGCCCGAGGCTTCCGGCGTCGAGGTGCTTCGCTTCCTGATGGAGGAGCACGGTCTAACGCAAAAGGATCTGCCCGAAATCGGCAGCCAGGGCGTTGTTTCAGAAATACTGGTCGGCCGCCGCCGTCTCAACGTGCGGCAAATCCAGGCGCTCGCTGCACGCTTTGGGATCGATCCTGGAGCGTTCATTGCTGTGGAGCAATCCGCCTTGGCGAAGTAGCTTGATCTCGAGTGAGGGCCTTGTCGCGCGGCGACGCTCTCGGCTACGCTCGCCGCGAATAACCAACCGTGCAAGGACCGTGAGAGTGTTCACATGGATCAGGAATTAGCGGGCAAAGTCGCGATCATCACCGGCGCCGGGCGGATGCGCAGTATCGGCAGGCCGATTGCGCGGATGCTGGCGCGGGCCGGCGCCGTGATCGTGATTACCGGAACGGGTCGGCGGCCGGAAGACTATCCCGACGACGAGAAGGCCGCGGGGTGGCACGATATCGAAAGCGTCGCCGAGGAGGTCCGCAGCGAAGGCGCGCGGTGTCTCGCGCTGGTTTCCGATATTCGCGACGAGCGCGCGGTCGAGGAACTGGTCGCACGGACGGTCGCCGAGTTTGGCCGGATCGATATCGTCATCAACAATGCCAGCGCCGCGCGCGGGCCCGACCGCTTGCCGGCAACCGAACTGCCGTTGGAGGTGTGGCGCAAGGTCTTCGCGACCAACGTCGACGGTACCTTCCTGCTCTCGCGCGTGGCGGCCCGCCGCATGATCGCGCAGGGCCAGGGCGGCAGCATCGTCAACGTTTCATCGATCGCGAGCAAGATCGCGGCGGCCAATATGGCGGCCTACGCTTCGTCGAAAGCGGCGATCAACGCGCTCAGCCGTTCGATGGCACTCGAGCTCGCACCGCACAACATCCGGGTCAACGCGCTCTGCCCGGGAATTATCGATACGTTTCGCATGGACGATCTCGGCCGCGGCGAAAAGTGGAACAGTTTCGTCAAGAGCATGATCCCGCTGGGTTATCCGGGCGACGGCAGCGAATGTGCGGAGATCGTACTTTTCCTGGTGACCGATCACGGCAAATGGATCACCGGCCAGGCAATCAACGTCGACGGCGGCACGGTCTGGGGCAACTGACGGCGACGTCTCCGCGGGAGAATCGCGCGCCGCCGCCTTACGACCACGGCATCGCGCGCGGTTTGCCGCCCGGCCCACTGTAGGTCGCGGTGTAGCCGGGTTCACGCGCAAAGCTCACCGCGGGCATTTTCTCGCAAAGCATCTTCCACGCGCCGATAAGTTCATCTTCCGCGCGATAGTCGAAAGGATCCTGAAGGATCTTTTCGTCCGCGCCGCCCTGCGGCAAAGGATGACTCTTGAGCCACGCGGCGGTCTGCGTCAGACCCTGCCCCGGCGTGACGACATCGGTATACCCGAGTTGCGTTTTGAGCTTGGTCAGATCGAGCACGCGATGCGTGATCCACGGCTGGGCGATCAGCGGACGCGCCGGAAGCGCGAACTCCCAGGGCATCGAGACGATTTCCAGCTTGTAGTCCAAGGCATCAGCAATCACTTCGACCACCTGGCGGATAGTCAGTAGCCGCTCGTCACCACAGTTGTAAATCTGACCGCGGGCGGCCTCCGGCCGATCGACCGCGAGCAAAACGGCATGGGCGGCGTTTTCCACGTAGCATGAGTGATTCAGCGTCAGGCCGTTATCGGGCAGTACGATCGCGCGGCGGCCGTCGAGAATCCGGCGCACCACGCACCACTCGCGCGGAGCAATCTGGTACGGACCATAGAGGAAAGGATAGCGAAAATGCGCGGCGTCCGGATGATGCTCGAAGACCGCCTGCTCGGTCTGCGCGACGCGCCAGCCCTTCGGATCTTCGGCCTCGAGCGGGACCACCGGTGCGTCTTCCTTCGTCGGCACCGGCAGGCCTTGCGGGCGCAGCACGGTGGGATTCATATAGCCGCGATAGGCGGGGGCGCCCCCGATCGAGATGAAGCGGCCGGTCCGGCCCACCATGATTTCGGCGATCCGCCGCAATCGACCGTAGGCCGCGATAGTCAGATCGAAGCTGCGATTGCCGAGTGCGGCGCGCAGCGCGTCCGCATTGAACGGGTCGGTGTGGATATGCTCGACCGCGGGCGGGATTTCGTCGACCTCGTGACGCCCCGTATGGAGCATTGCGACGGCATAGCCGCGCCGCAGCAGGCCGTTGACGATGAAATGGCCGCTCGGCCCGGTACCACCAATCACTAATGCTTGCAAAGTCGCGCTCCCTTCCCGACGCGTGGCCCGCGCCACCCGCATGCTCGGGCGTGCGCTCCTGCGGCCACGGTCTGCGAAGGCTTTTATACAGGATATCGTTCCGCATTCCTAAAAGGATAATTCATGGGTATCGGCAATAATCAGCTGCATCTGGCCGGTGAGCGCACGCCCGAGGCGATCTTGCGCGGCCAGGGCGGAACGGACAGCATTAGTGGTCCGCATGGATTACCTTACCCTGTTCGGATTGGTCGCCGTATCCGCGATGCTCTTCTGCTACGCGCTTGAGGACCGCAGCCACTGGTATGTGCTGGGCTTCGCCGGCGCCTGCATGCTGGGCTCGGCGTATGGCTTCCTGCAAGGCGCATGGCCGTTCGGCCTGGTCGAAGCGGTCTGGTCGATGGTCGCGTTACGGCGCTGGTGGCAGAGCTGATGGAAGGCCGCTTCAGTCAGCTCTGCCAGACTTCTAGCGAATCTTATCGGAGATACGCGGGAAGACCTTGGTGGTCATCAGCTCGATCCCGCGCATCGCCTGCTTCTGCGGAATCAACTCATTGTAGTAGAACGCCCAGAAATACTCGCAGGGCAGATCATTGAACAGCTTTTCGAGTTTGCGTGAGACCGTATCGGGGCTCCCGCAGATGGTCAGGCCGCGGTCGCACATCGACTCGAAGGTGTTGGGAATCGTCTTGTAATCCTCGCCCGGCTTCATCAGCGCGGCATTGAAACCGAAGGGCTCGAAGAACTTCGTCCAGATGAAGCAGCCGGCGTCACGCCCGATCGCTTCGGCCTCGGCGTCGGTGTCCGCAACGATCATTTCGCGGGCGATGCCGATACCCTGGCCAAAGGAGAGCTTTTTCCCAACCTGCGCCGCGCCGTTCTGTGCGGCCTTAAACTGGCCAGTGCAGATTTCGCGGTCGCAGACTATAGTGATCGGCACGACGTTGTTTTTCGTCGCCCAGCGCACCGACGATTCCGAGAAGCTGAAGGGCTGGAACAGCGGCGGATGGGGCTTCTGGTAGGGCTCCGGCACCGTGCCGATCTCTTTTAGCTGACCCTGTTCGTCGACGCCCCGGCCATATTTGCGCGTCACTTCGTGCGCGGCCCAGAACATGTTGTTCGGTGGAATCGTCCAGTGCTTGCCCTGGTGGCTGAAGGTGGGACGCGTCCACGCCTTCATGATGATCTCGAAATGCTCTTCGTAAAGATCCTCCTTGAGCTGCTCGTAAGCCTCGGGATTGGTCTCGTTGTCGTCCAGACCCTTGTAATGCTGGCCGAGCGTGTTGACCCAGCGGGGCTGATAGCCACGCGCGAAGCCGACAAACGCGCGCCCCCGGGTCATCTGATCGAGCATCGCGGTGTCTTCGGCCACGCGTATCGGATTGGCGGAGGGCAGCACGATACCGAGCTGACCGACCCGGATTCTCCGCGTCTGCATCCCGAGAAAAAGATCCAGCATGACGGGATTGGTCGACACTTCCTCGCCCTCGACATGGAAGTGATGCTCGGTAAAGGCAATCCCGTAATAACCGTGCTGGTCGAGGTAGACAGCCTGTTCCGCGAGGTTAGCGAGCATCCGCTGGTACAGGTCGGTGCGCCGCCCCGCCATCCCCCGCGCTGATCTCGGCCTTGTTCCCGATACTCGGCAGATAAAAGAAGCCAATCTCCATCACTGACCCTCCGCATCGTTCGCATGTCGCACGACACGCGCGGGAATAATCCTACGTCGCCGCGCCGAACAGACCAAGGGATCGACTAAATCCAGTCGATGACGGCGCGCGAAGCTTAAGGGAAATAGCGAACAGCCTCCGCCGCCCCACTGACGGGAGCAGTGGTAATCGCGGGTAACGGCTTATCAGCCCGGGCGAACAAACAAGAATCCGCATCGCGATAGACCAGCTTCCATCCCGGCATCCGGCTCATCAGAGCATCAGCGGGGGCGTTCGGCGGAATCAGTACGAAATCGTGTGGATAGGCGGACAGCACAGCGGCCGCGCCAGGCCAATCAAAGTAGAAACACAAATAGTCATTGATAACCTTCGTCGGAAATACGGTATCGTAACGGCCATCGATAAACACTTTCGATTCGGGCGCGAGATGCCAAATGAGGTATTGGCCCCAACCGAAATCGCCCAGCACATTACCGCGCAGGCGATGTTCCTGCATAAACGCGACCGCTCGTGCCGGATATGGGTTGTCCTGGACGAGGCGCGGCGAGAACAGCCCCAACACGAGTGCCAGCGCCAACGCGACGCCGGCCGGCAGCAACGCGCCCGGCTGTGAGCGCCCACCACCTGCGGCCGGTAAGTCACCGTCCACTGGCTCTTTTCTCCACCGAGCCGCGAGCAATTCCGCGTGCCGCGCCAAGGGCACCGTGCAGGCGATCGCGGCGAGCGGCATATTACGAACGGCGCTGAACGCCGCCCAGCTCATCATCGCGGCGATCGCAACGAGCGGCAGATCGCGGCCACTGCGTGGCGTCAGCGCGAAGGTGACCGCGAAGCCGACCATCAGCCCGATTACGCAGGCATAAAAAATCACGCCGAGGTGATTGCTGTGCCATTGCCGCGCCAGTGCGGCAGTAAGCGGCATCCAATCCACGATTATGACGTGAATGTTGGAGGCGAACAGCGCGTGGCCGACGAGGTACCACAGTCCGACTCCCCAAGGAGTGAGCAGCGTGGCCAGCGTGCCCGCCACCACCATCAGAGCAAGCCTGAACGGCCGCGCGAACCCCGTACCGGCGATCAGATCCTGCAGGCCCGCCACGCCGGCGTACGCACCCAGCATCGCGATGCCGATAGCGAAACCGCCGTGCAGATTTGCCCACAGGATCATGATCGGCACAACCAACCAGAGCGGCGCCCGGCCGCGGTAATTGTGCCGCGCGAGCAGCGCCAGCAGTGCGGCCGAAAAGATAAACGTATAGAGCTGCGGCCGAAACTGCATTTGCGGCATGATCGCGATTGCCACTACGCTCAGCACGCTGCTCTGCACGCCGCGGCTTGCGCCGGTTTCGGCCGACGCCAACGCGACGCATACCAGCGTCGTGGCGACACAGGCAAATTTCCACAGCTTCAGCCCAATTATCCCGAAGTGGTTATAGATCAGGGCCATCAGCACTTCGGTCAACCACTCGTGATTGCGGTAAAGCTGGCCGAACGCGGAGTATGACACCGTGTCATGCAGAACCACGCGGTGTTCCCGCAGGACAACCTGACCGAAATAGATATGCCCCCACAAATCCGGATCGGTATACTGCAACGCGTCAGCGATAATGATCACGAGCAGCAGATAAAGGCCTCCGGAGCGGGACTGAAGGAACGAGAACCGGCCCTTGCCGATCTCCGCTTTCGCGGCAGATACACCCGAAACGTCACGCTGAATCCGTGAATCGCAATTGACAGCAGCCGCCCGCACTACTATCCACTCCTCCTCGTCACCTTGATCACTCAACCGGGGCAAATTATCCCAAAACGCCCGCCGTGTGTCTGCCTGGAACGGGCCGGATGTATCGCCGTCAGTCAATTCAGTCGCACAGAAAATGGATTGACACAGCACAGCACCGCCGGTTGGATCATGTAGGCGGCGTGGGGCTTTCTGTGGACGCCGGTCAATACCAACTTGCTGACGGGCGAACCATCAAACCATTGTGGCCCGGTATTGCGGAGAAAGGTGATGCGGGTCGGCGTGCTGGGCGGAGGGTTGTCGGGACTGGTGGTCGGCGGCCATCGCGGTCACGAATACGAAGTGCTGGAGGCCGGGGCACGGCCCGGCGGGCACTGCCAGAGTCTGCTCGAGCATGGTTATACCTTTGACGTTGGCGGCCCGCATATCCTCTTCTCGCGCAATGCGGAAATCCTCGCGCGAATTTACCGGCAGCTCGGCGCCAATGTGGTTCAGCGCCGGCGCGACAACCGGATTTGTTACAAGGGCCGGCTGGTAAAATATCCCTTCGAGAACGGGCTTTACGATCTGGCTCCGCAGGATCGCTTCGAGTGCCTCTACCACTATCTGCATAACGACTACCCGCCACCGACCAATTTCAAAGAGTGGATGTACCATGTTTTCGGCCGGGGTATCGCCGAGAAGTATATGATTCCCTACAACGAGAAGATCTGGAACATCCCGGCGGAGCGGATGGCGATTGACTGGGTTGACGGGCGCATTCCGCGGCCCCCGGTTGCGGACGTTATTAAGGCCGCCGTCGGGGTCGAGACCGAGGGCTACACCCATCAGCTCCATTTTGGCTATCCGAAGTCTGGCGGGATTGAAGCCTTGCCCCGTGCTTATGCGCGCCTTTGCCCGCAAATCACCCTTAATTTCCGGGTGGAAAAAGTGTGGCAGGATCGCGGCAAGTGGTGCGTCAGCGACGGGCATCGAATCAAGACTTACGACCAAATCGTGTCGACCATCCCGATCGAGGATCTGCTCGACGCGCTGCCCGAAACGCCGGAAGAGGTTCGTCGCGCCGTGCGCGGGTTGCGTTACAATTCGCTGACGCTCGTGATGCTCGGGGTGAGGTGTGCGACGCCGTTGCCGTACACGGCGCTCTACGTGCCCGACCCGGCGCTGGTCTTCCATCGCCTGTCGTTCCCGCTGAATTTCACGGATGAGGGCGCTCCGGCGGGGCATATGGCGGTAGCGGCGGAAATAACGACGAACCCTGGTGACGGCATTCACGAAATCAGCGACGAGCAAATCTGCCGCCGGGTCATTGACGAACTCGACGCGATCGAGCTCGTACGCAAGGCGGACGTAACCTTCCGCCGGGTCCATCGCACCAAGCAGGCTTACGTCGTAAGGACCTTCGACTATCGGGAAAAACTTTCACTGGCGCTCGATTATCTGAACAACCTGGGCATCGTCAGCGTCGGCCGCAATGCCGAATTCGAATATATCAACATGGATGAAGCGATTCGCCGCGGCGAAGCCGCGGCGCGAGCGCTCGAATCCGCCGCCTGACCGGCTCGTCACCTGAGCGCACGGTACATTGTGAGGTTTCGCTAATGGCAATTGCTTTCACCGCCGAGGCGTCCGCGGGCGCCGCCGACTACTATCCATTTGATGACATAAACTATGCGATGGTGCGGCTGTTCAAGGCGAATCAACCTGCCGGAGGCCGTGCGCCGACGGTACTCAGCCTCGGCTGCGGGCGCGCCCGGCTCGAGCTCGAGCTGGAAAGGTTGGGCGCAACCGTCACCGGGATCGACAGCAATCCGGGGGCCTGCGTGACGGCGCGCGAGCGAATCCACGAGGTTATCGAGACGGATTTGACCCGGCCGGAGACAGCGGCGGCGATACTGGGGGAGCGGCGCTTTGACTGGATAATCGCGGCAGACGTGCTCGAACACTTCGCCGACGGGGGCGCCTTGCTGCGCGACTACCTGCGGTTCCTCGCCCCGGCGGGCCGCCTGATCGTGTCCTTGCCGAACGTCGCGCTGTGGTCGAATCGCTTGCACCTTCTGCTCGGCCGTTTTGACTATGAACCAACCGGCGTGCGCGATCGC
>Ga0181523_10005674_pt1 | contig 10215 bp, 10 predicted proteins | sample PEATcosm2014_Bin_43_FD_119752 | JGI IMG/M metagenome (GOLD analysis project Ga0181523, IMG submission 119752) | Peatland microbial communities from MTU Mesocosm Facility, Houghton, MI, USA - PEATcosm2014_Bin05_30_metaG | ecosystem: Environmental > Terrestrial > Soil > Wetlands > Peat | place...
CGATTTCGCCTATCCGTTCCTGAAGAAGTATTACGACCGGACCCAATTCTTCGCCTTCGGCGGCGGAACGCACTTCTGATCGCGGCGGAAGCTCTACGCCGAACTGATATGCCCGATTTTTTCAAACCGGACTGCGAGTTGACGACCGGCGAGATCGCCGCTTTGACGCGCGCCAAGCTGCGCGAGGGCGATCCGGCGGACCGGCATATCCGCGATATTGCACCGCTCGATACCGCGGCGGCGTCCGACCTAAGTTTCCTCGACAGTTCGAAATATCTCGCTGAGCTGGCCGACACGCGCGCCGGAGCCTGCCTGATGACGCCGCGTTTCGCGGCGGCGGCTCCGCGCAATATTGCGGTGCTGGAGACGCCGCACCCTTACCCGGCTTTTGTCGCGGTCATGCGCGCGCTGTTCCCCGCCGCGCTGCGTCCCGCGTCGCTCTACGGCTTGAGCGGCCGCGCGACCGCGTCCCATGTGCATCACACCGCGCGGCTTGAGGCGAATATCACTATCGACCCGCTCGCGGTGATAGGTCCGGATGCTCAGCTTGGAGCCGGCACGATCGTCGCGGCCGGCGCCGTGATTGGCCCCAATGTCTGCATCGGGCGCGATTGCGCGATCGGCTCTGGCGTCACGATCGTCCACGCCCTCCTCGGCGACCGTGTCATTATCCATCCCGGCGTCCGCATCGGTCAGGATGGCTTCGGCTATCTGCCGTCGCCGCGGGGTCATCAAAAAATCCCCCAAACCCGGCGCGTGATTGTTCAGGACGACGTCGAAATCGGCGCCAATACCACGATCGACCGGGGCGCCACCCGCGACACCATCATCGGCGAAGGAACGAAGATCGACAATCTTGTCCAGATCGCACACAACGTAACGATCGGACGGCATTGCCTGATTGCCAGCCAAACCGGCATATCAGGAAGTGCGACGGTTGGAGATTTTGTGATGATGGGCGGACAGGTGGGCGTCGCCGACCACATTTCGATTGGCGCGGGCGTCATGCTTGGTGCGCGCGCCGGAGTGATGTCGAATGTTCCCGCCGGTGCCCGCTGGGCCGGCTATCCGGCGGAGCCCGGCGGTGATTGGAAACGCGGTGTCGCAACCCTCCGTCGTCTCGTCCGGCGCGGCCGCCAATCCCAGACAGAGTCCGAAGGAGGGGGCGAATGACCGCACCAACCGCGGAAACCGCCGACATCCGGGAAATCATGCGACTGTTGCCGCACCGCTACCCGTTCCTGATGATCGATCGCATTGTCGATATCCAAGGCGAGGAGCACGGCATCGGGATCAAGAACATCACAATCAATGAGCCGCAGTTTCTCGGTCACTTTCCGGAGAATCCGGTCATGCCGGGCGTGCTGGTGATCGAGGGACTGGCGCAAACCGCGGGCGTGCTGTGCCTGCGGCAGATGATGTCGTCCGAACGGCGCCGCGCCATGTATTTCCTCACCATCGATAAGGCCAAATTCCGCAGGCCTGCCGTGCCGGGCGACACTCTCGAATATCACGTCAACAAAATCGCGCGCCGCCGCAACATGTGGTGGTACCGAGGCGAGGCCAAAGTCGGCAACGTTCTGATCGCCGAGGCCGAAGTCGGCGCGATCATCAACGAGGCCTAAATGGCAATAGATCCGACCGCGCGCGTCGCTGATGGCGCGCGCCTTGGCGAATCCGTTGAGATCGGGCCCTATTGCATCGTCGGCCCGCGGGTCGAGCTTCAGCGCGGTGTCCGCCTGCTCGCCCATGTCTACGTCACCGGCGCGGCGACAATCGGCGAGGAAAGCGTCATCTATCCGTTTTCGTCGCTCGGCACGCCGCCGCAATCCGTTCATTATCGCGGCGGTGAAACCCGCCTCGTCGTCGGTGCTCGCTGCGAAGTGCGCGAGAGCGTCACCATGAATACCGGAACCGAAGCCGGCGGCGGAATTACCCGGGTCGGCGACCGCTGCTCGTTCATGGTCGGCTCGCATGTCGGACACGATTGCCAAGTCGGCGATGACGTGACCCTTGCCAATAATGTGGTGCTTGGCGGCCATGTGAGCGTCGGCAATTTCACATTTCTCGGCGGCCATGTCGCAATTCATCAATTCGTGCGCATTGGAGAAGGGGTCATGATGGCGGGAATGTCGGCCGCCCGCGACGACATCATCCCGTTCGGTTTCGCACTTGGCCAGACCGGCGCACTCGTGGGACTGAACATCGTCGGGCTGCGGCGGCGCGGTGCGACCCGAGCCGAGATGCACCGGTTGCGCCGCGCCTATCGGTCGTTGTTCTTTGTCGAGGGCCGCATTGCCGACCGGATCGCGGCGGTCGAACGGGAGTTTGCCGGCGATCCGATGGTCGGCAAAATCGTCGCCTTCATCCGCGCCGGCGGCAAGCGCCCGTTGATGAGGCCGCGCACGAGACGCCATCTCGACGCGCCCGATGGCAATGGCCCCGCTGACGATGCAGCCTGATGCGCCGACCATAGCCGACACGAAGGCCGAGGCGGGCTCGATTGCGATTATTTGTGGAGGCGGCAGCCTTCCGGCGGCGGTCGCCGAAGCCGTGGCGCGGCGCGGCCGGCGGCCGGTGATGTTCGGCATCAGGGGCTGGGCTGAGGCCGCCGTGATCGAACGCTATGCTCATCACTGGACCGCGATCGGACAGGCCGGACGCTTCTTTCGTCTTGCGAAAACGGAAAATTGCAGTGAGGTGCTGTTCATCGGCACGATATTGCGACCGCCGATCACGCAATTGCGTCTCGATTGGCAGACGATCAAGGCGATGCCCGGCCTCATCCGCGCCTATCGCGGCGGCGACGATAAGCTGATCTCCGGCGTCGCGCGCGTTGCCGAGAGCGGCGGCCTGCGCGTCGTCGGCGTCAAAGACGTGGCGCCGGAAGTGTTGGTTCCAGAAGGCGTCATCGGCCGATATAGGCCTTCCGAGCGTGATCGGGCCGATATCGCGCGTGCGCTCGAGATGATCGCCGCGCTCGGACCCTTTGACGTCGGGCAGGCCGCAGTCGTTGCCGACAATCACGTGCTCGCGGTCGAAGCCGCGGAAGGCACCGACAATCTCCTCAATCGGATTGCCGAATTGCGCCGGCTCGGTCGCGTCACCTTGCCGCCGGGAATTGGCGTCCTGGTGAAGGCGCCCAAGCCGGGCCAGGATCGGCGGTTCGATTTGCCCTCGATCGGTCCGCGCACCGTCGAGAATGTCGCGCGCGCCGGTCTTGCCGGTCTTGCGGTGACTGCGGGCTCGACGATGATCGCGGAAGCCGAAGCGGTAGCGGCGGCAGCCGATCGTGAGGGAATTTTTCTGGTCGGTGTCCGCGAGGACACCGCGTGATGAAGGCACAAACTCCACCGTCGCGGCCGCTGTCGATCTACATCGTTGCGGCTGAGGCATCCGGCGACGCATTGGGCGCGGCATTGGCGCGCGCGCTCGTCAACGGCGAAGCCGGCGCGGTGCGGCTTTCCGGCGTCGGCGGCCACGCCATGGCGGCGGCCGGCATTGTCAGCCCGTTTGCGATCGACGAGCTTTCGATCATCGGGCTGACTGCGATCCCGAAACGGCTGCCCAAGATTTTTCGGCGCATCCGCGAAACCGCGCTAGCGGTGGTGGCGGCGCGTCCGGATGTCCTGGTCATCATCGACAGCCCGGACTTCACGCATCGGGTCGCACGTCGGGTGCGCCGTCTCGCGCCCAACATTCCGATTGTCGATTACGTCTCCCCTTCAGTGTGGGCGTGGCGGCCCGGACGCGCCCGCGCCATGCGCACTTATGTCGACCAGGTCCTGGCCATCCTGCCGTTCGAGCCGGCCATTCACGTCGCGCTTGGCGGTCCGCCCTGCACTTATGTCGGTCATCCGCTAATCGAACGTATCGGCGAACTACGCCCCAACGCCGACGAGGCGCGCCGACGCCTGGCCGATCCTCCCGTTCTCCTGGCTTTGCCGGGAAGCCGGTCGAACGAGATCCGGCGTCTCGCCGGTATTTTCGGCGCAACGATCGAGCGTGTCGCCGAACGCGTCGGGCCGATCGATCTCGTCATCCCGACGGTTCCGAACGTCGCCGCGCAGCTGCGGAAAGCCGTCGCCGGTTGGGCTGTGCAGCCGCGTATCGTGGTCGAGCCGGGCGAGAAATGGTCTGCGTTCCGCAATGCCCGCGCGGCGCTTGCGGCATCGGGTACGGTCACGCTCGAACTTGCGCTGTCCGGCGTCCCGATGGTCGCGGCCTACCGTCTGCACGCCATCGAAGCGGTGATTGCCCGGCTCATTCGTCTGCAGGCACGGCTGCCAAGCGTTATTCTGGCCAATCTGGTGGTCGGCGAAAACGTCGTTCCGGAACTGCTGCAGGAAGATTGCACCCCGGACAAACTCGCGGAAGCGCTGTTGCCGCTTGTCTCCGACACTGCAGAGCGGCGGCGGCAGACTGAGGCTTACCGCCGCCTCGACGGCATCATGGCGGTCGGAGCCGCCGTCCCGAGCGCCAAAGCCGCGGCAATCGTGCGCGATGTCGCCCGGCGCGGCCGTTCCCCCGCCATCGCGGCAGGCGAGGCGGCGTTGCCGTGTTAACCGCCCGTCCGAAGCCGCCCTACCATTGCCGTAGCCATCCTGCTAAGCCGCACCTATCCAGCGTATTCGGAAGCCAGCGCGCGTGAGCAAGACCAAAAAAGCGGTTCGGAAGTCCCCGATCCGGGCCGCGATCACCGGGGTTTTCGGTTACGTGCCGCCCGACGTGCTCAACAATGCCGAGCTGGCGGAAATGGTCGATACCAGCGACGAGTGGATCACCGAACGGACCGGCATTAAGGAACGAAGAATTCTCAAGGGCAGGGGCCTCGGCACGTCGCACATGGGCGCCGAAGCGGTGCGCGGATTGTTGAGCAAGACCAAGACCGCCCCGACCGAGGTCGAGCTCCTGATCTGCGCGACGACCACGCCGGATTTCGTGTTTCCGTCGAGCGCCAATCTGATCTGCGACATGTGCGGCATCCACAGCATCGGCAGCTTCGACGTGCAGGCCGCTTGTTCCGGCTTCGTCTATGCGCTCACCGTCGCCTCGCAATTCATCGAGACGGGAAAGTACCGCAAGATCGTCGTCGTCGGCGCTGACAAGATGTCGGCGATCATCGATTACACCGACCGCGCCACCTGCGTGCTGTTCGGCGACGGCGCCGGCGCGATCTTGCTCGAGCCGAGCAGAAAATACGGCATCGTCGACACGCTGATCCGTTCCGACGGTTCGGGCATGCCGCACTTGCATCAGAAAGCCGGCGGCAGCCGCATGCCGCCGACCGCGGAGACGGTGGCCAAGCGGCTGCACTATGTCCATCAGGAAGGCGCCGCGGTTTACAAATTCGCGGTCGCCCGCATGACGGAAATCGGAACCGAGCTGATGAAGCGCAATCATCTGACCAGCGACGAGGTGGATTGGCTGGTGCCGCACCAGGCCAATCGCCGCATCATCGAGGCGACCGCCGAGCGCATGAAGCTCGACCCGAAACAGGTGATGGTCACCATCAACAAATACGGCAACACCACCGCGGCGACGATCCCGCTTTGCCTGTGGGACTACGAAGACAAACTCAAGACCGGCGACAGGCTGATCCTGGCCGCGTTCGGCGGCGGTTTCACCTGGGGCGGGGTGTATCTGACCTGGGCCTACGATCCGAAATGACGGACGCAGGCGCCGAGCGAACGACCGTTACTTCCGCTTCGACATCGGCTGATAGTCCCGCTCCGGCGAGCCGGTATAGAGCTGCCGCGGGCGGCCGAGCTTCTGGTGCGGATCCTCGATCATCTCTTTCCACTGCGCGATCCAGCCGACGGTGCGCGCCAGCGCGAACAACACCGTGAACATGGTGGTCGGGAAGCCCATCGCGCGCAGCGTGATGCCCGAATAGAAATCGACATTGGGATAGAGCTTCTTCTGGATGAAATAGTCATCGTGCAGCGCGAACTTTTCGAGCTCCATGGCGACGTCGAGCAGCGGATCCTTGATGCCGAGCTCGTTGAGGACCTCGTAGCAGGTCTTCTGCATGATTTTCGCGCGCGGATCGTAATTTTTGTAGACGCGATGGCCGAAGCCCATCAGGCGGAATGAATCCTTCGGATCCTTCGACCGTTTGATGTATTCCGGGATGCGGTCGACGGTGCCGATCTCGCCGAGCATTTTCAGCGCCGCCTCGTTGGCGCCGCCATGCGCGGGCCCCCACAGGCAGGCGATGCCGGCAGCGATACAGGCAAACGGATTGGCGCCCGTTGAACCCGCTAACCGCACGGTGGAGGTCGAGGCGTTCTGCTCGTGGTCGGCATGCAGGATGAAAATCCGGTCCATGGCGCGGGCCAGCACCGGATTGGGCTTGTAGTCCTCGCACGGCACCGCAAAGCACATCCGCAAAAAGTTCGAGGCGTAATCGAGCTTGTTGTCCGGATACATGAAGGGCTGGCCGATCGAATATTTATATGCCATCGCGGCCAGCGTCGGCATTTTGGCGATCATGCGGATCGAGGCGATCATCCGCTGCGCCGGATCGGTGATATCGGTGGAGTCGTGATAGAACGCCGACAGCGCGCCGACTGAGCCGACCATCACCGCCATCGGATGAGCGTCGCGGCGGAAGCCTTGAAAGAACCGGCTCATCTGCTCGTGCACCATCGTGTGATGGATCACGCGATCGACGAAGTCCGCCTTCTGGCCGGTGGTCGGCAGTTCGCCGTAAAGCAGCAAGTAACAAGTCTCGAGATAATCGCCGTGCTCGGCGAGATCGGCGATCGGGTAGCCGCGGTAGAGCAGCACGCCCGCGTCACCGTCGATATAGGTGATCTTGGATTCACAGCTCCCGGTCGAGGTGAAGCCGGGGTCGTAGGTGAAGATGCCGGCCTCGGCGTAGAGCTTGCTGATGTCGATAACCTCGGGGCCGATCGTTCCGTCGTAAATGGGGAACGAATAGCTCTTGTCGCCGAGTTGCAGCTTGCCGGTCTTGATGTTGGCGCCGGTTTTTGCGTCCATGATCGTTGCCTCGATGTCTGACAGCCGGGACGGGGGGCCGTGGGCGGCCGGAATACTAATGTGGCTAAAGTCTGGGTTCGAGCCGGCTCATTGGCGTAGCGCAACAACGTGTGCACTGCAAGATAATAGCCTGCGATATAGGCGGAAGAGCCCTCAGGGCAAAATTTGTGCAACCGACATACCGGGTCATCCCACGCCCGGCAGCGCGGTCTGCTGCTTCGCCTGATCGGCAAGACGCGCCAGGCTTTCCGGCTTGCCGAGCACCGTCAGCACTTCGAAAATCCCGGGCGACGTGGTGCGGCCGGTCAGCGCGGCGCGCAGCGGCTGCGCCACGGCGCCGAGCTTGGCGCCCTTCTGCTCGGCGAACATGCGCACGGCCTGTTCGGTCGCCTCGGTCGTCCAAGGCTCGACCCCGGCCAGTTGGGCCGCGATGTCGGCCAGCAGCGATCTCGCGTCGGGTGTCAGCAGAGCGCCCGCTTTGTCGTCCAGCGGGATCGGCCGGTCGGCGAAAAGAAAGCGCGCTCCGTCAATAATATCGAGAAGCGTCTTGGCGCGCTCCTTTAAGCTCGGCATGGCCGCAAGAAGCTGCTGCCGCAGCACGGGCGTCAGCTTGGCGGCAAGCGCTGTCCCCTCCGCGATGTGCGGCAACAGCCGCTCGATTGCGGCGAGGAGCTCGGCGGCGTCGCTCTGGCGGATGTAATGCCCGTCGAGATTCTCCAGCTTGGCGAAATCGAACCGCGCCGGCGAGCGGCCGATCTGCGGCAGGTCGAACGCCGCGATCATTTCCTCGGTCGAAAAAATCTCCTGATCGCCATGGCTCCAGCCGAGCCGCACCAGGTAGTTGCGCAACGCCGCCGGCAGATAGCCCATGGCGCGATAGGCGTCGATGCCAAGCGCGCCGTGGCGCTTGGAGAGCTTCGAGCCGTCCGGGCCGTGGATCAGCGGGATATGCGCCATCACTGGCACCGGCCAGCCGAGCGCGTCGTAGATCTGCTTCTGCCGCGCGGCATTGGTGAGATGATCGTCGCCGCGGATGACGTGGGTCACCGCCATGTCATGGTCGTCGACCACGACGGCGAGCATATAGGTCGGCGAGCCGTCGGAGCGTAAGAGCACGAGGTCGTCGAGGTTCTCGTTCTGCCAGACCACGCGGCCCTGGACCTGATCCTCGATGACGGTCTCGCCGACGAGCGGCGCCTTGAGCCGGACGGTCGGCTTCACGCCCGGCGGGGCTTCGCTCGGGTCGCGATCGCGCCAGCGGCCGTCGTAAAGCTTGGTGCGGCCGTCGCGCCGCGCCGCCTCGCGCATCTGCGTCAATTCTTCGGCGCTGGTGTAGCAGCGATAGGCATGGCCGGCCGCAAGCAGCGTCTCGACGACCTCACGGTGCCGCGCCGAACGCGCAAATTGATAGATGGTGTCGCCGTCCCATTCGATGCCGAGCCATTTGAGACCGTCGAGGATGGCGTCGATCGCCGCCTGCGTCGAGCGCTCGCGGTCGGTGTCTTCGATTCGCAGCAGCATCTTGCCGCCGCGTGCGCGCGCGTAAAGCCAGTTGAACAACGCGGTGCGGGCCCCGCCGATATGCAGGAAGCCGGTAGGCGAGGGGGCAAAACGGGTAACGACGGTCATTGTCCGCGCCCTGTAGCATAGCCGGCAGCGAATGGAAGCGAGGATGCGCCGATGAGATTAATCATTTCCGGAAAGCGCCCGCCGCATCACGGTCGCAGCCCGCAATAAGCGGAGCGAAATCCTGGAACCAAGTTGGAGCGAAAACATTACCCCGGATCTCGCGGCGCTACGCCTTACGAATGCCTGCTTTCGTTCAGTGGGGGTTCATATCATTCCTTCGATAGTGCGACGAGGCGAGCTTTAAGTCTTCAAAACAATTCACCGCCCTTAGGGAGCAAAAAAATGCTGAAGAAAGTTTCCATCATGCTGACCGTCATTGCTGCGCTTTGCGTGGCAGTCGTCGGGTCGGCGGACGCAAGAGGTGGCCATGGCGGCGGACATGGCGGCGGACATGGAGGAGGGCGTGGCGGCGGACACGTCGCTCACGTCAGCCGGAGCGCCCACGTCAGTCGGAGCGTTCACGTCAGCCGAAGCGCTCATGTCAGCCGGAGCGTCCACGTAAGCCGCAACGTCCACGTGAGCCGCAACGTCCACGTCAACCGCAATGTTCGCGTCAATAGAGCCGTACACGGGCGCTACGTGGTTGGCAGAGCTTACAATGGCCACGTTTGGTACGGGCGCAGCCGGCATTTCTGGCATGGCCGTTGGTATGCGTATGGCGTCGGTCCATGCTGGATTTACATTGACGGCTTGTGGTTTTGGAATCCCGCCGCCTGCCCGCTTTGAGGCGACTCGAACCTCATTCGGCGTAACAGGGCCTTCAGCCGATCGACGTGTTACACCCAAGCATCGTGTCTCGACCGGGGCAGTAGCTCGCTCACCGGCCGAGATGCGACGGATTTATTCAAGCATTCGGCCGATAAATGCGTGGGCGCGGCCCGGCGCTGCGCGCGCCATTGGCCGCCCCGTGCTTGCTCGCCATAGAATGACGAAATTCGCAGCCATCACCGCTGCACGATGACTGTCGCGCCGATCTTGGCGCGATTGTACAGATCGACGATGTCATCGTTGGACATGCGAATGCAGCCTGACGACACGCCGCCGCCAAGCTTCCAAGGCTCGTTGGTGCCGTGGATGCGGTAGAGCGTATCGCCGAGATAGAGAGCGCGCGCGCCGAGCGGATTATCGGGACCGCCCGCCATATGAGGGGGCAGGGTGGGAAACCGCTGCCGTTCGCCCGGCGTCGGCGTCCAGTCCGGCCATTCGCGTTTGGCGGTCACCGTGCTCACCCCCGACCAGGCATAACCCTCCATGCCGACAGCGATGGCGTAGCGGACGGCCTTGCCGCCGCCGAGCACATAGTAGAGCCGCCGTTGACCGGTGCTGACGACGATCGTTCCCGCGGCGCGCGCGGTGGGATAATCCACGACTTCGCGCCCGATGATGCCGTAGATGATGCCAAAGGGTGTCGTCAGGGACCAAACTTGTCCCGGGTCCTGGCCGGCCGGCGCACTCTTGGCGCCACCGATGCCAATCAATGTGCCGGCGATCATGAGGAAGACGAGGCCAATCGTTCTCACGAGTTTCAACTCCGTGCATGCCGGGCAACGGCTTCGGGGCCCGCCAAAGGATCATAACAAG
>Ga0181523_10005676_pt1 | contig 10213 bp, 6 predicted proteins | sample PEATcosm2014_Bin_43_FD_119752 | JGI IMG/M metagenome (GOLD analysis project Ga0181523, IMG submission 119752) | Peatland microbial communities from MTU Mesocosm Facility, Houghton, MI, USA - PEATcosm2014_Bin05_30_metaG | ecosystem: Environmental > Terrestrial > Soil > Wetlands > Peat | place...
ACGATGAATCGCAGAATCAGATACGAGCCCAGCATCCATGCCCAGGGGACGCGGCGGCGGATGAAGGCCCAGGCAGCAGCGGCAACGTAGAAAAGGTTGATGAGGCCAAGGAAGATCGCCCAGCCGGATTGGGCGGGGTGGTCGCGCCAGCGCCACCAGAAGACATCGAGGTCGTATTCGATGGTTCTGGGACGGAACAGCATGTCGGCGTCGCGCAGCAGGGGCAGAGTGACGTAATAGCGGAACGGATGGTCGTGAATGCGCTGATCGGCCAGAGCTGCGAAGCGGTCGTTGAGCCAGGGCGGCAGGTTGGTGTTCTGGTTGTACTCGGCGATGAGCGCAAGGGTTTGCTCGCGCTGCTGCGGTGAGTCGAACGCGCGCGGAGGAAGATCGGCGAGGTCGATGGTGTCTCCGGGGAAGTTCCAGCAGACGTTGGCTGTGGAGACGAACTCCACGGTCCAGGTGCGAAGCCAGCGGCGCGCGCCGGCGAGCGAGGGCTCGCCGGGATCGGCGTAGCGCGGTGCGAGTGGCTGAAAGACGTGAAAGTCCAGCCAGTTGCGCACGGTCCAAGGGACGAGTGGCAGCAAAGCGACGGCGCAGAAGACGGATAGGACAGCGAAATTGCGCCGAAAGGCGAAGCTCGGAGGGGCGGGGCTCGCAGGTTGCGCGCCTGCACGGCCGCGAATGCCATAGAGGAACAAGGCCAATCCGATGGATGCGAAGAGGAGAATGCCGTCAGGACGCAGAAGGGCGGCGAAAGCCGAAGCGAGGCCGGCGAAGATCAGCGCAGGGAAGTCGCGGCTTCCTGCGATCTGGGCGGCGAGGGCGCGACCGGCTGCGTAAAGACCGAGAGCAATCGCGAAGACGGAGAAGCACTCGGTCATGGCGATGCCTGCATAGGCCGCGGTAAAAGGGCAGAGCATGGCCAGCGCGAGAGCAACTTCGGCCGCACGATCGGAGAGATGGCGGCGGGCAAATGCGGCGAGAAAAAGACCGGAGGCGAGATCGGCGACGGTCTGGAAGAGATAAACGGCAAGGAGCCATGTGTTGGGCCAGAAGCGCGCGAAAAGAAATTCGAACGTGCCGAGAAAAATCGGGTAGGCGGGCAGGCGATAGGTGGTGGGTGAAAGATCGGAGCCGGAGCCCATGCCGTAGATGCCGTAATGCAGCAGATTGTGGCCTAACTGGAGGTAGTCGAGAGTGTCGTCGTCGCCGGGCCGCGGGAACCAGATGAAGAGAAGGCGCAAGACGACGCCCGCGGCGATCCAGAGATATGCGCGGCGCGGCCAGAGAAACCAGCGGCGCGGCCAGCGCGGCATGCGGATGAGACGGGACATATATTGAGGAGGATAAATGGGTGAGCGAGTGAGAAAGGGTCAATAGGTGACGGAAACGGTAATTGTGTCGGTGTAAGAGCCGGGCGTCGAGTGCTGCCCCGCCGGAACCTGGCCATAGACAGTGAGGGATTGGACAACTCCATTGCCTGTACCAGCCACCGTATTGGTGCCAACGGTGTTGCCCCAATTGGTTGTGTACCCTGAGTTACTGAAAAGACTGTAGTGCAGCAACGCCGAGCCGGGACCGGTCATGCTGCGGTTGGTCACGGTTGCGCCGATGGCCAGGCCTGCATTGAGGCCGACATTGTATGTCGTGGTACTGGTGCAGGTGACGGAGATCGTCGATGTGGAGTCAACGAGCGCGCCCGTGTAGTTGCCGAAGGCGAGGTTGGTTGCCGTAACCCCGCAGTCTTTGGCCACTGTCACTGTGACGGAGAAATTCGTCGTTTGGGTGGAGAGCGAATCGGTGTACGTGCCGGGGACGACGTATTGCCCCGCCAGGATCTGTCCATAGAAGGTGATATTGGCGTCGCCGGTTCCGGTCACCTCTGTGCCGGTGGTGTTGCCCGAATTGATGGTCGGCGCGGCATCCTGAGATACTTCGTAGCTCAACTCGTCGCCGCCCGGGCCTGTCATCTTTCGAACGGTTTCGGTTGCACCCGCGCCCGTTCCGGCATCGAGGGGAATGTTCCAAGAGCCGGCGCAGGTGACCTTTCCGGTAGAGGTTCCATTGAGCAAAACGCCGGTGTATGTGCCGAAGTTCATGGACGTGTCCGTTAGCGTGCAGGTCTGGGCCGCGGCCGGCCAGGCGGCAAAAGCGAATAGAAGGAACACCGTAGACGCATGTATGCGGGTCATGGCTTTTTCTCGACACAGCGAAGCGGTCCAATCAGAGGAATATCTCCAGCGATTGATTTGTAGTCAAAGGCGGCCGTGCAGCGCCGCCCGTCCGGGAATTCGATGGCAAGTTCGTTATGGGGACTGAGATCCTCAACGTAGGCCTCGCCATCGTAGCCGACCGGGACAACGGTTCCGGTGGCCCGCAGGGTTGCGGTGCTGCCCAACGGGACCGCTTCCCCGGTGGCATCGACCAATTTCAGCAAGGCGCCATGGCTGAACTTAATCGGAAACTTGACGACAACACCGGAGCGATCCTGGGGGCGCAATTCGCGCGTGGCGGTGTTGATGGTGGCCTCAGGCGGAATGTCTGTGGGCTCAATGGCAATGCGGTTCAAATCAAACGATCGCATGTCCGGCACCAGCAGCCGCCCCGAGGAGCCGGTAGTACCGACGTCGCGGTTCTCCTGCAACACATGGACATGCGCCACGGGATTGGTGTCCACAATGGCGAAGCTGTCATAGATGGTGTTGGAAGGGAACAGGCCGCGGTCAACGAGCGAGACCGCGCCTTGCGATTCCAGACGCACAGTGGTCAAACCGCCGTCGTTGTCGACGCCGGCCGTAAACAAGCCTACGGGCGACTTGTGCTGCACTTGCGCGAACACGTGGGTCGTACCGTCAACGGAGAGATAGGCCTGGTAGCCCCAATCGCCGATCATGGCCGCCGGCTGCTGCACCTGAATCTGCGCCGAGCCATTCGACGACCCACTGGCGGTGATCGAGTTGCGCTTGCCGAAGGGGATGGTCAGTCCAACTTGCAGCCCGCTGGCACCCTTGTTCACGAGGTCGCGAAACTCGGTGGCATAGACATACGCGTGGTGGATTTGGAGCGAGTAGTTGGCAGAAACGACCTGGGAGTGTTGGGCAGACGCGAAGTTTGACTGGAGCGGTGTGGGTGAAGCGTCCATGTCGACCGCCGCGTAGGCCAAGCCACCGGAGCCGAACCGCCGGGGAGACAAGCCAGTGAATGCGCTGAGCTGCTTCCGCGGTACCCCGCTTCCGTTCATCGACGCCACATCCCTGTAGTTACGGTCCGCCATGATCGCGGCGCCGCCTAAGCTGAAGACTCTGCCGATGCGTTGAGCGCCAGCGGAGAACTGTACTCCGGCCTGCCCGGAACCGACGCTGGGCGCAACGGCGAAGTTGACTATGCCAAGATTGCCGACCTGCACGACACCGCCCGCACCCGCCATGAACGCCCCCGGCGTGCCCTCGACGCTGCCTTCAAATGTGAATTTCGGGGTTAGACCGCGGCGATAGATGGCGGCGCCTGCAAGCTTTCCGTAATCGTAGCTTGCTGATCCCCAGTTGCGGCGCACCAGGCCAGACTGCACGGCGAAGGTCTGGAGCCTAGGGGCCAGCATGGTGGAACTGGCGTAAAAGGGCTGCGACAAGGTCACTTGATGACCCATTGCATCCGTCACCGTCATCGAAATCGTGCCTGCGCCCTGAACCACAGGAAGCTGTGGAATCTCGAAGGGGCCAGCGGAGACCTGGCTCGAAACCGTAAGGTTACCGTCCGCAAGCACGTTCACGGTGGAGGGAACTGCGGCCGAGCCTGCGATCGACGGCATTGGGAACGTCACAAGGTCGGGGCGCATGCTGAAATCGGAGATGATCTGGATACCCTCGAGATGAATGGGACGGGTCCAGGCAAGACCGCCATTGATGTAATCGCCGACACTATAGCGGCGCAGCGTATTGACGTCGGCAAAGGTATAGGCCGAGTCGAGTCGGATGGCCGTGTTTGCGCCGGTCGGGCCCGCAGTCGCGCCGGCATAGCCAAGCCATTCGGAACTGAGAATGCCCCGAGGCGAGAAGGCTCTCATCTCCATTGAGCCGCTGCCTCCACTCTGGCCGCCGGAGAATGTGCCCACGGTGTCGTAGTTGAGCGTCATGCCGGTGCCGCTTTCGATCGCTCGACGGCCTTCGAGCGCTCCACTTCCAATGGGTTGCAAAACTGTCGGCAACAATGCACTATCGGCGGCTGTCACTTGCAGCACCTGGTTTCTCACGTCGAGAGTCCAAGAGAACCCGGGCAAGTCAGACAAGGCAATGAGACCTCCGGTTCGCGAAGCACGAGACAGCGGAGCCCGGAAACCGAGATCGCGCAACTCGTCTGGCCGGGCCATCAACATGCCGTGACGCAGAGTGAATTCGCCGATCTTCCCGATGAAATGACCGTTGACCTGAACGTCCAGATACAAGGTTTCGTCGTTGGCTGGGCCAGCAGCCGAAGCGGAAGTGGCGGGCGTAGACGAGGAGACAACTGGGCCGGAGGCTGCGGCCAATTGCGGCACGACGGCCATCACAATAAAAACGATTTCAGCACAGCCAAGCCACCTGGCCATTGCACCTCGACGATTATGGCGCCGTGACGAAGCCGACCTGCTCCTGGATGACGCCGGCGTCCGAGTGGGCTGTCAACTGCAGGGTTTCGCCAGGCAGCGGCAGGGGGCCCTGCGCGGCGATGGGCCAACGCCGTGTGGCACCGGCAAGAATGTAGGGCGATGCGCTGGTCTCTTCCTTGAGCTTTCTCCCGTCGCTGGAGGACAGCACGATGTCGTGTATCACTTCGTGGCTGAGGCCATCGTTGATTCCCACGAGGACGAGCTTTCCAGAATCGATTTCCAAGTGAAACTGCACATGCGCAACCGCGCGCGTTGGCGGCTGGGCAAATATAGGAATCGACAGGCGCAGCACCATATGCACAATCCCCGGCTCAGCAGGAGGTGGAATCTGGTCGACGAGAATGCGGTAGGTTGCCTCACGGCCCTGCGGCGCCTCACGAAGAATGAGGCGAATCACCTGAGAGGCTCCCGGAGCCATTCTGGCGATCGGAGGACTCAGCACCACTGCATCCGAATCCGCCAGTTGATCGTCACCATCCTTCTGACTCCAGGCGTAAGCGCGAATCTGAATTGCGGTTTCGCTGGTTCCCGTGTTGGTCACAGTCAGGGACGAAGCCTTCTGTCCGGGCGAAAAGAGAATGTTGACGGGCAGAACGGACAACGACTGCGCCGTTGCTGCCGGAAGTGGCAAAAAGAGAATGACGGCTGCGCTGGCGAGCGCCAGGGCCGCCGCCATTCGACGGAATGAGTTTCGCAAAGTCATGGGGATCCCGACTGCAAAGGTTCAAAAACAACAGTTAATAGGTGACGGAAACAGTGATCGTGTCGGCGTAAGAACCCGGTGTCACGTATTGTGCCGCAGGTATCTGGCCGTAGACCGTGAGCGGCTGGGCAGCACCATTGCCCGTCCCGCTTACCCAGTTGGTGCCGGAGGTGTTACCCCAGTTGGTTGTCCACGTCGCGTTCGAATACAGACCATAGTTAAGCTTGACCGTGCCGTTTTGCATTTGCCGCGTGGTAACGGTGCCGCCGCCCAGTCCTGCATCAAGGCCGACAGTGTAGGTTGTGGAGTTGGTGCAGGTGACCGTGACAGTGGAAGTGTTGGTGTTGACCGCTCCTGTGTAGTTTCCGAATGCGAGGGCGGTGGCGGAGACGCCGCAGTCTTTGAGTACTGTTGCAGAAACCTGGAACGTGGTGGTTGCCGGGTTGGTTTGCGCAACGGCAGATGTAGAAGTCAGACCGAGCACTACGAGTCCCAAAAAGGCGGAAAGCAATGCGGTCTTCAGGGGGTTTGAGAACTTCATGACGCTCACTCCTGAACCATAAATCGTTTGAAATTGAGGTCGACGGCCGTCCGACGATGAGTCGAACAGGATCAGATCATGTCTGAATCAGGCAAATCAGAATGAGAGCGGACGAATTACCAACGGGGCTCTCGAATCATTTACCGCCGAGGATCGAACACAGTTTTGCTGTGTTCGTTGCTCACGTGCTCGCAGGAACAATGAATGCTCAGGCGCGGGCAGTACTTTAACGATGCCCTCGCCCAACAATTTGTCATTGAGCGTTATTGGGACAATATCCGTTCTAAAAATAGGCTTCAATAATACCTTTGGGTGACTTTTGGGAGTGTACCAAGGTAATAAACAGGAGGTTGAATCAACGCTGGCGACGATGATCGGATGCAGTGATGCTGCCGCTTGTACGCATGCGATTCATCGAGGTATTGGCAATGATCCGCGTGATGCTTAAGGCCCTGGGCTCGACCGCTCAATAGGCCACTACGACAATCATCGTATCGGGGTATGTGCCAGGCACAGTGCACTGCGCCGCCGGAATCCGGCCATGGATGGCGAGTTCCAGAGCGGAGCTGTTGCCAAATCCGGTTGGATCGTAATTCCTGGCTTGGCGCCCATTAGCAATGCCTGTGAGATTTGAGCCGAGCGCATTGCCCAGCAGGACGAAGCCGGCACCAGGCATCGACCGAAGTGCCAGAGCGGCGTCGTGCACCGGGCCTGAATCGACGCTAACGCTGTACGGTGCGGAGTTGCTGCAGGCGACTGAGACGGCGGATGCCGCGTCCGCTGCCGCATTGTAGGTTCTGAGCGCCCTTGCGGTGACGGCGGCCAGGCAGGAAGCTTGAACCGTCGCGGAAACACTGAATGAGGCGCTGGCGGTCGCCGCATGGATGGATCCGATGGCGAGGGCTGGCGCCAGAATGGCCAAAGCGAAGACCGGCGATGGGAATCTCACCGACACTGCGATTCTCCCGACCGAGAAGAACCCATGATATTTCTCTTATCGGCAGGTCTTAGAGAATCCTTAAAGATTCCGGTGGATATCTCGTCTTGAATTCAGACAGCAAACCGAGCGGGAGAGCCGCGAGGCGGCGTGCAGCGGACTCCGGCCGCCAGGACGACGGGACCGGAAATGCAGGATGGGGGTGCGGAAATGCAGTTCCTGCGACCACGTCCGCTCGGGCGGACTATGTTCAAGAGGCGGCGGGGCTCAGGAGGCGACGAGGGTTGGACGGCGGCGGCGCGTGAGGAGCGGGAGCACCTGGGCGAGAGCCGCTTCAGCGGTGAGGCCGTAGCGGGCGCGGAGCTCATCGATCTTGCCGTGTTCGATGAACTGATCGGGCCAGCCGATGCGGACGACAGGAACGGAGAGACCCATCTCGTCGAGAGCTTCAACGACGGCAGTACCGAAGCCGCCCATTTTGACGTGATCCTCGAACGTGACGAATGCGGCCACACGCGAGGCATAGCGCGCGAGAACTTCGCGACCGAGCGGCTTGATGAAGCGGGGATTGATGACGGCGGCGGAGTAGCCATCGCGCTCAAGAGATGCGGCGAGCCCGCGCGCCAGCGAGATCATGGGGCCGAGACCGAGAATGGCCACATCGGAGCCGTCGGAGATGACTTCGGCCTTGCCGACGGGGAGGGATTGCGGCTCTGACTTGCGGGCCACTCCGGCGACAGCGCCGCGGGGATAGCGGATTGCGCTGGGGCCGGGCAGGTCGATCGCAGTCTTGAGCATATCGGCCAGCTCGTCTTCGTCTTTCGGCGCCATCAGAACGATCTCAGGAATTCCGCGCAGATAAGCGATGTCGAAGAGGCCATGATGCGTGGGGCCGTCATCGCCGGAGAGTCCGGCGCGATCCATGCAAAACAGGACAGGTAGCTTCTGCAGGCAGACATCGTGGACGACGGGGTCGAAGGCGCGCTGAAGGAACGTAGAGTAAATCGCGCAGACCGGGCGATAGCCGCGCGTGGCCATGCCCGCGGCAAAGACGACGGCGTGCTCCTCGGCGATGCCTACGTCGAAATAGCGTTTGGGGTGGCGGAGCCGGAAGTGATCGAGGCCGGTGCCGTTGGGCATGGCCGCAGTAATGGCAACGATGCGCGGATCTCTCGCAGCAAGATCGGCGAGGGTGTTTGCGAAGACCTCAGCGTATGTGGCCGAGCCATCAGGGGTCTTGCCAGTCTCCGGATCGTATGGCCCGAGACCGTGAAACTTCTTCTGGCCGTCGAGTGCGGGCTGAAAGCCGCGGCCCTTTTGCGTGAGGATGTGGAGCAGAACAGGGTGGTCGATTGACTTGAGAAATTTGAAGGTCTCGACCAGCAGCGGCAGGTTGTGCCCGTCGAGGGGGCCGAAATATTCAAGGCCGAACTCCTCAAAAAGAATGGAGGGCCACAACATGCTTTTAGCGGCCTCCTCGGCGCGGCGGACAACCTTGATCGCAGTCTTGCCGCCGAAACGCTCAATGAGACGCGTGGCGCGATCGTGCATATGCTGATAGTGCTCGTTGGTCACGATGCGGTGGAAATAGCGGGCCACGGCGCCGACGTTGCGGTCGATGGACCACTCGTTGTCGTTGAGGACGACAATCATGCGCCTGGTTTGGGCGGCGATGTTATTGAGCGCCTCAAAGGTGATGCCGTTGGTGAAGGCGGCGTCGCCTGCGACGGCGATCACATGCTCGTGCCCACCTGCGAGGTCGCGAGCCACGGCCATGCCCAGAGCGGCGGAGAGCGCGGTTCCGGCGTGGCCTGCGCCATAGCAGTCGTGCTCGCTTTCGGTGCGCAGCATGAAGCCGTTGAGGCCGCCCGGCTGGCGGATGGTCTGAAAACGGTCGAGACGGCCGGTAAGGATCTTGTGAATATAAGCCTGGTGGCTGACGTCGAAGAGGATCTTGTCTTCAGGCGTAGAGAAAACGGCGTGCAGAGCGAGGGTAAGCTCGACGACACCGAGATTGGGGCCGAGATGGCCTCCGGTTTTCGAAAGTGTCTGGATGAGGAAGGTGCGAATCTCCTCGGCAAGCGAGGCCATTTGCGCATAGTCGAGGCGTTTGAGGTCGGCGGGAGAATGGATGGACTCCAGCAGTGTTCCCATGCACTTCCTTTCCCCGGGAAAATCGACGCGACCGGGAATCCAGGGAAAAGTAACCGGCTCGAAAGCGCCCCTGAAACAGGGTCTGCGGTTCCGGGAAGAGAACCCGAGGATCGCCTGCGTCAAGTATACCTGCGCGGCAGAACGCGGCTTTGATGGATTAGACGGCGGGATTGAGCCGGGGTTTGGGGTGAGAGCGCCGCAGCAGTAATTCGAAAGCGTCTATACTTATGCCTCGTTGGAAAGGACAAGGTCTGGATGCGGAAATGCGCCATTGTGCTGCTTCTTTGGGGAATCGCCTTCCCTGCAATGGCGGCCAGGATCATGTCGATCGATCAGATGGAGCAGTTTCTGATCAAGCTCCACGGCAAGCCGGATGGGAAGGTGGCAGGGGAGCTCGAGGACGCGCGGTTGACGGAACGGGTGAGCCAGGCACGGCTGGCGCGCTGGGAGGCGGATTTTACCGGCAAGCGCACGCAAGAGGAGCTTATGAAGCTCGCCGATACGTCGGCCTTTTTGAATCCTCCCGCAAGCGACGTGCTTCGCGATCCGCCGCCAGACGAAGACACACAGCGGCAGATGCTGGAACACGCCGTCGAGTACATCAAAACTACGATGACGCGGCTGCCGAACTTCTACGTTACTCGCGAAACGACGCACTTCGAGGAAACGCTGTCGCAGCACGCAACTTCTTCCGTGGCGCCGGCTGCAATGGGAACCCGATCGGGTGGAATGCCAGTGCAGACTTCTGGCGTGTCCACCGCGACCGAGGTCAAGGCGCTGCACAGCACAGGCGAAACCAACACAACGGTGACCTACCGTGATGGGCACGAGGTACGCGACACGGACGTGGCAAAGGACGAGATGGAGGATCAACCGGCGTTAGGGTTGACCACCAGCGGCGAGTTTGGCCCGATTCTCGACGTGGTAATGGGCGATGTGGTGCAAAGCCAAGTGACGTGGCTGCGATGGGAGCCCAGCGTGAGCGAGCCGGCAGGCGTGTTTCGCTACGTCGTGCCCCAGGATCATTCAGATTATGCCGTGCGGATACCGAATGGGGCGAAAACAATTGAGCTGCATCCCGGCTACCACGGCGAGATCGCGATCGATCCGGCCACGGGCGAGATTCTTCGCATAAGCGCGGCGGCGGATCTGCCGCAACCATTCGAAACGATGCAGACCGCGATTCTGGTGGAATACGGGGCGGTGACGATCGGGGATCGAACCTATATC
>Ga0181523_10005677_pt1 | contig 10213 bp, 12 predicted proteins | sample PEATcosm2014_Bin_43_FD_119752 | JGI IMG/M metagenome (GOLD analysis project Ga0181523, IMG submission 119752) | Peatland microbial communities from MTU Mesocosm Facility, Houghton, MI, USA - PEATcosm2014_Bin05_30_metaG | ecosystem: Environmental > Terrestrial > Soil > Wetlands > Peat | place...
CTCGTACCACAACCGATAGCTGGTCGAAAAACTAACCGACCTCGTGCGCTCCGTTGCCGCGCACACCGGATGCTTAGAAGTGAGGCGATACTCGCTTCCTGCTAGAAGCGGAACTCCTGCAACTCCACCGCTTTGATTGACTTGCCCATCTTGCCAGAGTAAGATTCACCCCGCAGCATCGCTGCCGGAACCCAACAAATCCGTAACCCAAGAGAGACAATTCCGTGAAAGAGACTCCGAAAGGAGATTCCGAGCAAAAAGGAGTACCTATGAGGACTTCGGTTGTTGTTTGCCTAATTCTGATGTCGCTCTCAGGCGTTTTGAGCATGCAGGCTCAATCACGTCGTTCAGCGCCAGCAAGCACGAAGACAACTTCAGATGTTGTCTCCCGGGTGACCAGGGTGAAGGGACTAAAGCTCGCCGGGACCTTTTCTCCGGCTCCTGCTGACGCTTTCTGCCTCGATAACTTTGGGATACCTTGTTACAGTCCGCAGCAGATTCGAAAGGCGTACGGCTTAACAGCGATCCTGGACGCGGGTTACACCGGCGTCGGCCAGACGATCATTATCATTGATTCGTTTGGCAGCCCCACGATCGCGCAAGACCTGAAGACTTTTGACGCGGGCTACGGCCTTCCTGACCCGCCTTCGCTCACCGTGCTTGCGCCGCTGGGCACTGTACCTTTCGATCCCACCAACAGCGATCAAGTCGGTTGGGCATTCGAGACAACCCTGGATGTGGAATGGGCGCATGCCATCGCACCCGGCGCTAACATCGTATTGCTGACAAGTCCGGTGTCTGAAACGGAGGGCGTACAAGGGATGCCCCAGTTTCTATCCTTGGAGAAGTACGCCCTCGCCCACAATCTGGGCAACATTATCTCCCAAAGCTGGGCCGCCACAGAGAACACTCTGTTCGATAATGCCGGACAAGAGGTGATCGCGAATTTCGAAAGCTTTTACGAAGCCGCGGCGCAGAAGAACGTCACTGTATTGGCTTCGGCGGGGGATAGTGGGAGCTCCAATGTTGAGCTCAATGGCACGACTTATTATCCGTTTCCGACTGTGGGATTCCCAGCATCTTCACCTTTCGTGACGGCGGTCGGGGGCACGACTTTGTACGCTAATGGGGCCGGCAACTATCAATTTGAGATCTCTTGGATTGGGGGTGGTGGCGGGGTGAGCCAGCAGTTCTCGGAGCCAGCGTACCAAAATCTGCTCCCAGCATCAGTGCAGCAAACACTCGCTGATCATCGCGGCCTTCCTGATGTAGCTTACAATGCTGATCCAAACACGGCGATTTTTGTTTACATCGGGTTCTTCCCCAATCCCAATGACAACGGCTACTACTTTATTGGCGGCACGAGCGAGGGTTCGCCGCAGTGGGCCGGCATCATCGCTGATGCCAATCAGTTAGCGGGACACCCCTTGGGTTTCTTGAATCCGCAACTCTACTCACTGGGGGCGAGCGGGGGGCAGTCTCAGTTTTTGCACGACATCACATTTGGCAGCAATGCCTATAACGGATTTAACGGAATACCTGGATATAGCGCCACTGCCGGATGGGATTTCACTACCGGGTGGGGGACACCCAAGCTCGACAAGCTCGTTTCGGAACTGGCCAAGCAGCAGTGACCTAATAGAACAGATGGTTTATGGGGCGGAGATTCTCGCCTGTGGTTCTCGAAAATGTCATCGAAGGTGAGTAGCCTAAGAATCATCAACATCCAGATCAAAGTTCAGTGGTGGCGAACTTAGGAAGGCAAGTGCATGTAACATTGTTACATGGGCGGTTGCTGTTGCGGCTCAGGCTGGCGCTCTTGCTCCGCACGCTGCTGTTGTTCCCGCCGTTGCTCAGCTTGGCGTTCCTGTTCCGCGCGTTGTTCCGCCTCGCGCTGTTGTTCTCCGCGTTGCCGTTCTTGCTCTTGTTGCTGGAGTTTTCGATGAGCGAGCGGCTGCTCAAGGTTCGCATGACGAGACGTTCCCTCCCAGATCCTGCGATTTGCGTTTGAGGGCGTCCGGCTTGTCTGCCATCGCGCACATCGCGCATCGCATCGTTGACTCCGCGTTCACAGCACGCCTAAGATGGCAGTTATAAAGCTGAAGACACGCGGCTGCATCGCTTCGTCGCCCTTAAGTTCTTGCCGGAAAACGTTGCCCGTAACCCGCAGGCGCTCGCCCGCTTTCAACGCGAAGCTCAATCTGCGTCCGCACTGAATCACCCGAACATCTGCACGATTTATGACATTGGCGAACAGGACGGGCAGGCATTCATCTCCATGGAGTTTTTGGACGGGCTAACGCTGAAGCACCGAATCACAGGGCGTCCGCTGGAAACGGATGTTCTTCTCTCCATCGCCATTGAGATAGCCGACGCATTAGACGCCGCGCACTCCGCAGGTATCATCCACCGCGACATCAAGCCTGCGAACATTTTAAAGTGGCGGACTTTCTCGGCGAGCTCTTACCGTTGTCTGCGCATACAACAGCCGGGACCGTGCGCAACTGAACTATGAAAGTAGGGAAACGGCTGCAGAAATCCGCAAAAGTGCTCTCTACTTCTTCGTCGAACGAGCCCGCCAAGAAATTGGAAGTCGGCTTGGATGGTGGGTACGTCAGAAATCGACACCAGCGGCCGGAACGAAACTTCGAGGTTATTGCAGGTAAGGCGCTGGATCGCGATGGGCATGCAACCCGTTTCGCTTTTGTGCGCAACGGCGGTCCCGAGGCGATGAGCGCCGTCAGTCTTGCATTGCAGCAGTGCGGAGCAACCGAAACCACTTCGATCACTGTTCTTACCGATGGCGATGCTGGTTTGCGAGCCATTCATCAGCACGTTGCGCCGCGCGCTGAGCACGTGCTGGATTGGTTCCATATCGCGATGAGATTTACGAATCTTCAGCAGCTTGCGAAAGGCGTCAATGCCGCTACGGATGGTGGTGTTCGCAGCCATGCGCTGGCTGAGCTCGACCGTGCCAAGTGGCGTTTCTGGAATGGCCACATCGAACGGGGACTGATCGGACTCGTGCATCTTGAGCAATGGGCGCGGGCCGAGTGTTTCGAACACATTCCCTCCATAAAGAAGTTGGAGAACGCGCTATGGATATGATTCGCTACTTGGAGTTGAACACAGATTCCATGCCCAATTATGGAAAGCGTTACCGTGCGGGACGGCGGATCTCAACCGGGTTTGTCGAATCAGCAGTCAACGAGATTGTTGCCAAACGAATGGTGAAGAAGCAATAGATGAGATGGAACCGGCACACCATCCAGTGTTTCCTCGACGTTCGTATTCACGTGCTAAATGGCACCTTGGAAAATGCATTCCGCCATTGGCACAAGGGTTTTCGGCCAATCGCGGAACCGCTTCAGGTCGCCGTCGCAGCGTGATCACCCCACAACTTTGCATGCTCTCTATGGACACTCAGCATACTTTTCTCCCAGCATCCTTCGTTGGCTTAAGGTTAAGCGGCTTTCCTGTTAGTGAACATATTGCCCAGCTGAGAGAAGCGATGAACGAAAGCCACATGAGACATCTGTCCCGATTCCGCTACAACCTCTCCCGAATCGCCTCTGTCAATGACCGAGAAATGGACGTAATCGTAGATGTCAACGTCTTCTACTCTGACCCTCAAGCCCGTTGGATCTCTACAGATAGCACCTCTGGCAAGTTGAAAATCGTACATCATTGCAGAACCTCCAGTTTGTTGAGAATGTAACGACCAAAGCTTCTCACGACCGATGATCGCTGGCGGAGAGGGGCTGGAACGCCGGTAATTCTTCGGCTTCGAGGGCACCGCGCGCTTTGCCGAGCAGGACAGAAGTGTGCTCAGACTTTGAGACTAGCGCCGATACGCCTGCGGAACGAGCTTCTTTCTCGGTGGAAGAATCACCGTACGCGCTGTACATGATGATCGGCACTTCTGGCATCAATCGTTTCAGAGCACGTGTCGCATCCAGGCCGTTCATCACGGGCATCGAGAGGTCTAGAAGGATCAGGTCGGGGTGCAATGCCTGAGCTTTCTCAACTGCTTCTTTTCCATTTTCTGCTTCTCCACAAACGTCGAAATCCTCTTCCCGCTCGAAGAGATTACACAAGGCCTCCCGAATGAATACACTGTCATCTGCTATCAGAATAGTGTGAGACAATGCAGCCTCCGTAACCCTTGGCAGGCTGCTGGCCGCGCCGCAACGTACAGGCCGACGGACGACAGGAGGAAAGGTTACCTCAACGCTATACCCCCGAGTCAGGAGAGTACATCCGGTAGAAACCGTACGAGAAGGCACATTGTCCAGTACGGTACCGTACAAAGATGACGAGGGGCACAAGACGTTATTTTCCAACACAAAGAATAGAAAGGAGTAATCTAGAAGTGTCTCTTCTGGCGAGTGGCAAGGTAGCAGAATTGGCCCTTAACGGATCACAAGGCCAGCTAACCTGTTCAAAAATTGGAGGCGCGGGTGAGAATCGAACTCACGATAGAGGTTTTGCAGACCTCGGCCTTACCACTTGGCTACCGCGCCCTCATTGACTTCTAAAACGAAAAGCCCTCGCCGGGGCAGGGCTTCGAGAAACTGGAGCGGGAGACGGGATTTGAACCCGCGACTTCGACCTTGGCAAGGTCGCACTCTACCACTGAGTTACTCCCGCTCGACTTTATCAGTATAAACGACCCTGTCCCAGGGGGGCAAACGTGGCGTTCAGCGCGGTAGTGGCTCAGTTCGAAAAGGAAGCGAGCCAAACGCACGATGGCTGCCGGCAAACAGCAGGTCCTTCCCCTTCGGCACGCTCAGGGTCAGGACAACTCTTTCATTTGCTGCCGCGTAAAAAACGCTTGCTCAGATAACGACAGGGGCAAAACCTGCGAATCTTCCCGAGGCTTGCCCCTGACGTCAGCTTTTAGTCTTCTTTTACTCTTCGGTCCCGAATCTCTTCAGGTCCTCTGGTCCATCTGCCAAGGCTACCGTTTCTTTGCCCTGTACCAATACGCGGATGCTTTCCACCACGTCAGGATTGGCCAAGGTGGTGATATCTCCCGTGTTCATGTTGTTGGAGAGGGCGGCGAGAACACGGCGCATGAGCTTGCCGGAACGGGTCTTGGGCATATCCGGAACGATGTGGACGTGCTTTGGACGGGCAATCTTACCGATCATGGTTTCAATGACCTTGTTGACCTTGTCAATGATCTCCTGACTGGCCTGTACACCCGGCTTGAGGGCGATATAGACTTCGGGCACGCGGCCCTTGATCTCGTCCGCCACCGGCACCACCGCTGCTTCCGCGACCTCGGAAACCGTCAAGCATGCAGACTCGATTTCCTTTGTGCCCAGGCGGTGCCCGGCCACATTGATGACATCATCGACTCGGCCGAGAATGCGGAAATAGCCGTCGGCGGCCAGCACGGCTCCGTCCGCTGCAAAATATGGCCAGTCACGCCAGTCCTTGCTGCTGCGATTCTTGCAGTATTTTGCGTAGTACTGGGTGACGAAGCGGTCGTGTGAACCCCAAATGGTTTGCATGATCCCTGGCCACGGATTCCGGATGCAGATGTTGCCCGCCTTCCCGGATCCAGCCACGACCTCCTGCCCATTTTCGTCAATAATCACCGGATAGATTCCCGGCACGCCTGGGCCCGCGCTTCCCGGCTTCATGGGATCGAGCGCCGGCTTGGTGCTGCAGAGGAATCCTCCGTTTTCGGTTTGCCACCAGGTGTCGACAATCACTGCCTCACCTTTGCCCACCTTTTCGTGATACCAACGCCAGACCTCGGGCTCGATGGGTTCTCCCACCGTGGTCATGTGCTTGAAATGGTAGTTGTACTTGTCGGGTTCATCGTGACCGGACTTGCGCAACATGCGAATGGCGGTCGGTGAAGTGTGGAAGATGTTGACATCCAGGCGCTCGGCGATTCTCCATACCCTGCCGGCGTCAGGGTAGGTGGGAACACCTTCGTACATGACGCTGGTAGCGGCCAACGCCAGCGGACCGTAAACAATATACGAGTGGCCCGTGATCCAGCCGATGTCGGCCATGCACCAGTAAACATCCTCGGGATGAATGTCCTGGATGTATTTGGAGGTGCCGGTCACATAGGCGAGGTAGCCGCCCGTGCGATGTTGGCAGCCTTTCGGCTTTCCGGTGCTGCCGCTGGTGTACATGAGAAACAGCGGCGCCTCGGCGTCCATGGGGACGGGAGCCACCAGTTCGCCTTTGAATCTCGGGAGCACTTCATCAACGAAGAAATCGCGCCCTTTCACAAAGGGCGTAGCGGACGCATTCTGGCCCGCGTGCCGCCTCCAGACCAGGACCTTGTCCACGGTCTGGCCTTCCTTCTTGGCCATATTCAGCGCGATATCGGCGGCCGCTTTGTGGTCGAGCAGTTTGCCATTGCGATAGTAACCATCCATCGTGATCAGGATGTGGCTTTGCGAGTCGGCGACACGCGTTCCACAAGCCTCGCCGCTGAACCCTCCAAACACAACCGAGTGAATCACCCCCAGGCGGGCGCATGCCAGCATGGTAATCGGCAACTCGGGGACCATCGGCATATGAATGGTGACGCGATCTCCGCTCTTCAGACCGCAGAAATCTCGCAGCAGCGCCGCGAATTCATTCACTCTCACATAGAGTTCGCGGTAGGTGACGGATACGGGCGCTTCGGATTCCGGTTCCGGGACAAAAATCAGAGCCGCTTTGTTCTTGTACTTGGCGAGGTGCCGGTCCACGCAATTGTACGAGGCGTTGATTTTGCCGCCCACGAACCACTTCCAGAACGGCGGATCGCTGGTATCGAGCGTGGTGTCCCAGTACTTATCCCAGCTCAGCAGGTCGGCGTACTCCCGGAAGCATTCCGGGAAATTCTTTTCGCTAAAGCGTTCGATGACGTTGGGATCGGTCAGATTCGCCTGGCCGATAAATTTCGGGGAAGGATAGTAATATTCTTCCTCCCGCCAGTGAACTGCGATCTGAGCCTCGGTAGCTTCGCTCACGATTTGTGGTTTCTGACGTATTTCCGCCATGTTGTTTACCCCTTATATTGCTGAATTTGATGTATCCAAGCTCTTCCTCGCCAACGCTTTCGCGGTCGGCCGAGTCAATCAAGGTCGTACGCCGTCTTGTAAGAACCCGCTGGTACTTCCCCTCCCAGGTTCTTGCGCGAGGCCTGGGAGCGGCTTCTGGAACCTTACGTTACGCTGCCGCCGGCACCCTCTTTCCCGACAACTCGCCCCCCGGCACGGTCGGGCGTTTGGCTGCCAGTTCGCAGATTAGGGCAATTGCCGCCAGAACCGCCGCCGAGTAGAAAGCCATCTGGTAGTTCTTGTACTTGTCGAACAGTACCCCGGCGATCCGCGGACCAATGATGCCGGCCACTCCCCATGCAGTGAAGAGCATTCCGTAGTTGAGGCCGGCGTTCTTGGTACCCCAGAAATCCGACGCAGTCGCGCCATTCACCGAAAGCTGCGTTCCGTAGCACCAGTACACGACGAACACCGTTGCGTACAGCAGCGTCACATTGCCGCCGACCTGGTAGAGAATGGGCATGGCAATCATCGAGATGGCGATCATGAGTCGAAGCACGTTCAGCCGGCCGATTGCATCCGACATCCAGCCGGACAGGATGCGACCCGCGGCGTTGCCAATTGCGGCCACCACCAAGCTCATCGTGATCAGCGACGCACTCGGAATGCCCACGCTCTTGCCAAATGGAACCAGTTGGCTGATCACCATCAGTCCGGCCGAGGTACCCAGCGCATAGGCAACCCACATGAAGTAGAACGCGGGCGTGTGCAGCACCTCGCCCGGGCTGAACTCGTAAGTGGTCGCGGCAGCCTTGGCGGCAGGCGCGGGCACCCAACCGGCGGGTTTGTATCCGGCCGGCGGATTATGCAGCAGGAAGGCACCGAAAACGGTCATGAACAGGAAAATCACCCCCAGGATCATGAACGTGCTGTGTACACCATAGGCGGGAATCAGCTTCAGGTTGGCCAACGGTCCGAAGATTGCCGATCCTCCGCCATATCCAGCCACCGCCAGTCCCACCGCCAAGCCGCGCTTGTCCGGAAACCATTTGGCCATCACTGGTATAGGCGTGGAGTAGCCAAATCCGTTACCGAGCCCCCCGATCACCCCGAAGCACACATACAAGTAGTTCAAGCTGTGGGTAAAGGCGCACAGGAAGAAACCCAGGCTGACCAGTACGCCGCCAGTCAGGGAAACCCAGAATGGGCCGAACTTGTCCTGCAGCCGTCCCGCCACAATAAACGTTAGCGCGAATACGACAACCGCGTATGTGAACACATTGGAAGTTTGAGCCCGCTTCCAGCCAAATTCTTTCTCCAGGGGGGCCACAAACACACTCCAGGCATACAGCGAGCCCAGTGCTAGGTTCATGGACATCCCGCCGACCACGCGCCACCAACGACTTATTCCAAGGGCGCCGGTATCAGATGCAACATTTGCATTAGCCACGGTTTCTCTCCTTTACAAGAATGAAATAAGAACCAGGAGCCGGTCTTTCTTTACCACCACTCCGACTCCCTTAAGGCTGGTGCAAGCTGCCTGGTCAAACGGACCATAACTTTCGCGCGATATCATACAGCGGTCCAACCTCAGGCGCTAGCTCAAATCTGTGCTGCAACAGCAATCCGGCTCATGGCTGCGTCTTTTGCAAGCTAGCCGTTACATTCACTACTGAGTCCGCCGCTACCACAAGCTCCCGCTTCCACTCGGCAAAGCCCGGCATAGAAATGACGACGACATGCGTCCCGGGGCTAAGGCCGATTTCGGATGGCGTGTTGCCCACATATCTCCAGTCGACAGTGATCTCCGCACCTGGGGGTGTCGAACTGAAATTACACTTCACTTTCCCCGTATGAACTTCCTGCGCGGAGACAGGCGCCGGGGTGGGCGGAACCCCGGGCGCATTCTGCACCGGCGCCGCAGTGTGCGCGGCGGGCACAGGTGGAATCTGTCCGGCATTTCCAGCCGCAGCTGCGGTCACAGTCGCCGGCGGACCGGCCTTTCCGCCCGGGTCTACCAGCGTGTAAAGCTGCTTTCGCGCCTTGCCCTTGTCATCCACGTAGTACACCGTAATGCCGTGTTTCTCTCTTCTGGCGTCGAAACTTTCGCCTTTGGGCAACGGTGTACACCTTGAATACTTTGAGTCTATGGTGCAAGCGACTCGGAACGGACGCTCGTTGCCTTCCTGCACCAGCAAAGTATTGGTCAGTATCGCGGTTCTACTGTTATTGCAATACGCGTCAAAATTGACCTGATCGCAATTCTTGGGAACGTCGTTGCCGCCAAGGCTCACCGATCGAGTTTCTGAATCCAAAACCTTGATCCGCATCGCGATGTTCCGCGAAGCGGCGTTCGCGAACATGGCTACCAACAGAAGCCCTGCATGCAGGGCCGCCGTTCTACGCGTGCTCATGGAACCAACTCCTCTAAACACTGCGAATGCAACCGTTGTACCCCGGTTGTCTGGGACGATTCCGGAAGCCGGTCTCGCAGAGTCGGTACATTGTCATCCGTTGGCGCGCGCCGCACAATAGATTCCTTTGTTAGAGGAGGTTGGGGAGAGCGGGCTCAGCTGCGGGCTATCGCCCGAATGGAGCCCGTCTCCCTTTCTTCGGTATCCGGTGCCGTCAATCGGCACCAGTCATTTCGATCATCCGGGTCGGCTCTAGAACGTGAAAATCGGCCCGAATTCCGAACGGTGATCTTGCCATTCGTTGGACGGTTGTCCGGCGATGTTGTAAAGCGTGAGGTGATCCTCAAGACGAGTGGCATAGACCGACTGCTCGAAGCCGAACGTGATGTACGGATTGAGTTTGTAGTACAGGGTTGCCGCAAACATCTTGCCCATCAAAAGTGGCAATGGCGACAAGGTGTTGGCGTTGGCCGTGAAGTAGGGATTGTTCAGGTCGCGATTCACTACCTGGTCCTTGCCGATGTCCAAGTAAACCTGCCAGCCCGCATTGTGCCCCTTCGGGTCGGCATTGAACCAGCGGGAAAGCGGCAGGCCCAGGTTGAGGAACCCGCCAAACGACCGGATGGAGCGCTGCGGAGCAACCACCACCTGTCCAGCCGCGTTCGTTCCGAGCACGGCGCCACCGGCAGCAGCCAGCGGACCGCCGTCGAGAGTGGAGAAGCCCTTTGCGCCCGTCGTGCTAAAGGGTTCGATGTTGGTCAGCCCGCCAGTATCGGTTGC
>Ga0181523_10005678_pt1 | contig 10213 bp, 9 predicted proteins | sample PEATcosm2014_Bin_43_FD_119752 | JGI IMG/M metagenome (GOLD analysis project Ga0181523, IMG submission 119752) | Peatland microbial communities from MTU Mesocosm Facility, Houghton, MI, USA - PEATcosm2014_Bin05_30_metaG | ecosystem: Environmental > Terrestrial > Soil > Wetlands > Peat | place...
AGACAGCTACCTGCAGGCCCAATTCTACCGCATCAAAGCCCGGCGTGGCCCCAAGAAGGCGATCATGGCCGTCGCCGCCTCCATCCTTACCGCCATCTACCACATGCTCAACGACGGGACGATGTACAAGGACCCGGCCGCAATCACTTCGATCGCCGTTCCACCGACCAGCAAAAAAGGCGCCTGGTCAAACGTTTGGCCGACCTTGGCTACGCTGTGGAGATTAAGCCGCTCGCTGCCTGAGCCGTGTCTGTGGCGCCGCCAGCAAAGGGAGTTTGTGGCATGGCCTGAGCAAGTGAGTTTCCTCTTAGGCCCGCATTCCCCGGATGAACCACTGAACTGCACTGCCCTCACGCCGATTCAGATATAGGTGTCAGCACATTATGTCATCGGATCGAGGGCGATCATGGCGCACCCAACGGGTGAATCGGAATCGGACACTCTTCGGCTCGATTTCGACCGGCGTCTCAAGCTGGAGTTCCACGGTTCCAACCTCACTTCGGATGCTGGTCTGCTGCCGTTCCGGGAACTGGATGATGTCCTCGGCCTGACCAAGATGGCCGGTGCGGTACTGTCAGACAGCCGTCGCGGCAAGAACACGCAGCACGTCCTGTCCGGCTTGCTGCGTCAGTCCGTATTTGGGCGGCTCGCTGGCTACGACGACGTGAACGATGCCCACCGTCTGGCGCGTGATCCAGCCATGCGCTGGATTGTTGGTGGTAGAGCGGTTCACGACTGCGCCGCCTCAGCCAGCCAGATGGGACGATTCGAGACGGAGTGGCTCGCAAGTGATGAGAACCTCGCAGCGCTCGCCCATCTTTCTGGGCAGTGGATCGACCGCGTTCATAGCCGCCAACCGCCGAGGGCAATTGTTCTCGACATGGATTCGAGTGTCAGCCCGACCTACGGCGACCAGGAGGGCACAGCCTACAACGGCCACTTCGCCTGCACCTGCTATCATCCGCTGTTCGTGTTCAACCAATTCGGCGATCTGGAACGCTGTGCGCTTCGCCCCGGAAACGTCCATTCGGCGCATGGTTGGCTGAACGTGCTGGAACCGGTCGTGGCCCGCTACCGAGGCAAGTTTAATCGCCGCTATTTCCGCGCCGATGCCGCTTTCGCGAACCCGGAGGTGTACGAGTTCCTGGAGGCAGAGCATTTCAAGTACGCAATCCGGCTGCCTGCCAATCAGATTCTCCAAGAGAGGATCGCGTATCTGCTCGCGCGCCCCGTTGGTCGTCCTCCCAACGAGGTCCGACGATATTACGCCGGCTTCAGTTATCAGGCACAAAGCTGGACCAAACCGCGCCGAGTGATCGCTAAAGTCGAGTGGCACGCGGGTGAGCTTTATCCGCGCGTCGGTTTCACCGTTACCAATATGACGAGACCGGCGGAGCGGGTTGTCGCCTTCTACAATCAGCGCGGCACGGCGGAGCAGTGGATCAAGGAAGGCAAGAATGCCGTCAAGTGGACGCGGCTGTCATGCTGCTCGTTCATCGCCAACGCTGTACGGCTGCAGCTTCATGCGCTGGCCTACAATCTTACAAACTTGATGCGGACGCTGGCTCTCCCGGAGGCAGTCAAACAATGGTCGCTGACGAGCCTGCGTGAGAAGCTGATCAAAATCGGCGCGAAGGTCGTACGCCACGGCCGCTACGTCATCTTCCAGATGGCCGAGGTCGCGGTGTCGAGAGAATTGTTCCAGGAGATTTTGCGGCGGATCGAAGGGCTACGGCCACGACCGGCTCCCGCGTAGGAACTGGGACGGCAGGATGCGTCATTACGATGGGAGGAGTGTGTCTGGATGACGAGCAAAAGGGCCGAATCGGCGGATCAAACGTCGTTTTGCACGATGGAAACGCCGGAACGCTGCACAGCCTGCCAGTGGCTTCCGGGAGCCCCCGCCGGCTGCTATGGTCTACGCCGTTCCGGAGTTCATCTGGGGAATATCAGTTACGTTGGGGCGGGGATGGTTACCGTACACCATGCGTGCGTGACCTGAGGAGAGACCGTATGAAGACCACCACACTGGCATTCTCCGCAGCTTCGTTTCTTGTCCTTGCCTGTGTTCCCGCGGCAGCCCAGCAGACCATTGGCGTGCCGGGTTCCCCCAGTGCGGCAACTACGATTGACGGAAAGTATCTCCCGCCGCCGCCGCCGCCGTTCGGCGGTGTGATCAACCTTGGCGCCGAACAATCCAAGCCGTATTGGCCACCCACGGTGGTGCCACCAAAGCGCGCTCCCAACGTGCTGCTGATCATGACCGATGATCAGGGGTACGGCGTGTCGGGTACCTTCGGCGGCGTAATTCCGACGCCCACGTTGGACCGGATAGCGAAATTGGGTTTGCGCTATACCGAGTTCCACTCGACCGCGCTCTGCTCACCGTCGCGGGCGGCGCTGATCACTGGTCGCAATCATCATTCGGTAGGCTTTGGACAGATTAGCGAATTGTCCACAGGATATCCGGGATACGATTCGGTCATCGGTCCGGACAATGCCACCATAGGCACGATCCTGAAGATGAACGGCTATGCGACTTCATGGTTCGGCAAGGAGCACAATACGCCAGCGTTTCAATACAGTATGGCAGGCCCGTTTGACCAATGGCCAGTCGGGATGGGGTTTGAGTACTTCTACGGATTCATGGGCGGCGAGACCGACCAGTGGACGCCGTTTCTCTTTCGCAATCAGACCCAGGTATTTCCGTGGATTGGAAAGCCCGACTACAACCTGACCACCGACCTGGCTGACGATGCCATTGAGTACATGAAAAAACTCAACGCGTCAGCGCCAGACAAGCCATTCTTCGTCTATTACGTGCCCGGTGGCACCCACTCACCGCATCAGCCCACCCAAGAGTGGATCGACAAATTCAAAGGCAAGTTCGACATGGGCTGGAACGCCATGCGCGAACAGATATTTGCCAATCAGAAGCGGTTGGGGGTCATCCCCGCGGATACGCAGCTCACTCCGTGGCCGGATGATCTACCGAAGTGGGATACGCTCCCCGCCGACAACAAGAAGCTTTTTGCCCGCGAGGCGGAGGTATTCGCCGCGTACGCCGCCTACACCGACAACGAGATTGGCCGCGTCATTCAGGCGGTCGAAGATATGGGCAAGCTCGACAACACACTGATCATTTATATATGCGGCGACAACGGCACCAGCGCCGAAGGCACCCTGCTCGGTACGCCGAACCAGATGACCGCATACAACGGCATCCTCGACGTGCCTGTTGCCGAGCAGATGAAAGCATACGACGCTTGGGGCTCCGCCGCGACCTACCCGCACATGTCGGTAGCGTGGTCGTGGGCGTTCGATACGCCGTTCAAATGGACCAAGCAGATCGCGTCGCACTTTGGCGGGACCCGCCAAGGCATGGCCATCGCGTGGCCCGGACACATCACTGACGCCGGCGGCATCCGCACGCAGTTTCACCACTTGATCGACATCGTGCCGACGATCCTCGAAGTAGCGGGCATTCAGGCGCCGTTGATGGTGAACGGTATTGCTCAGAAGCCGATCGAAGGCGTCAGCATGGCTTACACATTCGACAAGGCGAATGCCAACGCACCATCTGCCCGCGCGACGCAGTATTTTGAGATGTTTGGCAATCGCGCAATCTACCATGACGGTTGGATCGCTGCTACCACGCCGCCGGCCCCACCTTGGCTACTGGGGTCAGCCAAACTGCCCGATGTGGTGAACGGCTACAAATGGGAACTCTACAACATCGCCGAGGATTACTCGGAGAATAATGACCTCGCGGCCAAAAACCCCGACAAGCTGCGCGGGCTCCAGGAACTCTTCCTTGTAGAGGCGACGAAGTACAACGTGTTCCCGTTAGATAATTCGGTCCTCCCGCGCATCATCACTCCGCGCCCAAGCGCGACGGCCGGGCGGAGCGTCTTCACTTATTCGGGCGAGATGTCAGGTTTCCCTGACAGCGACGCACCGAGCATCCTGAATAAATCCTACACCATCACCGCCGAGGTAGAAATCCCACAGGGCGGGGCAGAGGGCATGCTGGCAACGTTAGGCGGCCGTTTCGGCGGCTACGGGCTTTATTTGCTCAAAGGCAAGCCAATCTTCACCTACAATTTCGTCGACCTAGAGAGGTTCCGCTGGGAGGGTCCGCAGGCGCTCGCTCCAGGCAAGCATACAATTGTGTTTGATTTCACATACGAGGGTCCCGGCTTCGGCAAGGGCGGTACCGGTATCTTGAAAGTGGACGACCAGGAAGTTGCCAACAAAAGGATTCCACACACGATTCCGTTCCTCATGACTATCGATGAGACCTTCGACGTCGGCGTGGACACCCGTACGCCGGTGGACGACAAGGACTATCAAGGGTCATTCCGCTTCAATGGAAAGATCAACAAACTGACCTACAAACTCGGGCCGGTGCAGTTGACGAGTGACGATCATAACGTCATTCAACACGCGCTCGCTAAGGCCAGAGACTAGGCGAGCAGTCGATGCTGAACTCGCTGGCTTCGTTGAGAAAAGTGATGTCCAATTTAGGGGGTTGGCGATAAGGCTCCTGAAGACACAAATCAAAAAATTTACCCTAAGACGCTTGGTACCCTCGCATTTAGCGCAGAACACCACACAGAATGGGCATTAGGGAGAGATGATGAGGCAAGAGCGCGCATTGCAAATATTTGGCTGCGCCTTTGTCGCGGCATTGGCGTTAGCGGTCGCCCCGGTACTGGCTCAAGACAAGAAGCCCAATGTCGTGTTCATCCTCGTGGACAACGTCGGCTGGGCAAATTTTGGCGTATACGGCGGAACGATACCCACTCCGCGTATCGACAAGTTGGCCAATGAGGGCATCCGCTTCAACAACTACAACGTCGAGGCCCAGTGCACGCCCACCCGCTCGGCCATCCATACTGGGCGGCATCCGGTTCGCTCGGGCACCTTCACGGTCCCTTGGCCTGGGCAGGGGTTAGCCGGTCTAACTCCGTGGGAATACACCATCGCCAAGCTCTTCTCAGACGCGGGCTATGCCACTGCGTTGTACGGCAAGTGGCACCTGGGCGACACCCAGGGCCGGTTGCCGAACGACCAAGGCTACGACGAATGGTGGGGCATCATGAACAGTTGGGATGAGGCGGGTTATACCGCATGGCCCCTGTTCAAGGAGAGTGGCGTGCCGGTGCCGATGATCTGGGAGGGAAAGAAAGGCGAGTCGTCTGGACCAGTCATGCCGCTTGATTTGGCGGTGCGGCCGATCGTGGACGAGAAGTATATCATTCCGAAAACGGTCGATTACATCAAACGGAATGCCTCCGCGAAGAAGCCTTTCTTCGTCTATGTGGGCTACTCCGAAGTGCACCCGCCGATCATCGGCAACCCAAATTTCGTCGGCAAGTCCGTCCAGCGCGGTGGGCTGTTCGCCGACGTCATCGGCGAGATGGACTACCGCGTCGGTCAGATCCTGGACGCCATCAAGGACGCGGGAGTCGACGACAACACCATCGTCGTCCTCAGCAGCGACAACGCAGGCGGCGGAACCGTCACGCAAATCGGGCCCGGCTCGAACGGACCCTGGCGTGGTGATTTCTTCAACACGCCGTTCGAGGGGAGCATGCGTGTGCCCGCCATGATCCGCTGGCCGGGCAAGGTCCCTGCGGGTGTCGTGACAAACGAGATGTTCGCCGCCGTCGACTGGCTGCCTACGCTGGCCGGAGTGGTGGGTGCGTCGAAATTCGTGCCCAGGGATAGACCCATCGATGGCGTCGATGCCTCAGCCTTCATGCTGGGCAAGAGCGATACAACCGGCCGCGACAGCTACATGTTTTTCGGCCCAGACGGCGAGCTGATGTCGATCAAGTGGAAGATCTATAAGACGATCTTCCGCTACACGGAAAACACATTGTCTCCCGCCATCCAGAGTGGGTTCATCAAGCCGCAGATTCCCATGTTCTACGACCTGAGCAGCGATCCGCACGAGGACAGCAACTTATTCTACACGGATCTGACAAACGGTTGGATGCTGGCACCGGATCTCAAGCTCATCGAAGAATATGAGATCAGTGTAAAGAAATACCCCAACATCAAGGTCGGCGAAGACTTCAAGGGCTACCAGAAATGAATTACGATCCCCGCGCCGAACATCACCAAATTCTGAGATGCGGGGGCTAAAATTGCCGATAAATTGCTCACGCCATCGGCGAGCAGGTTATCGGGATTATCCGGGCTTAGCGGAATCCGGTTCGCGGCGAACGATGGCGGGGCCTGGTGCGGCTGGGCTGATGGATACTTTACTCGGCATTTTGCGTCGACTGGGCGGAGAAGTCATAGAGATTCTGGGCAACCCGACACCGGAAATGATCGTATGGGTCGCATCACGTCATTTTCTTCGGAAGGTAAACTGTCGTTCGGATCCGGCGAAGAATTTAATATTCGTGCAGTGCGCGAAGACCGCGCCATACCGGAGGACTTACGCGAGCAGTATCTCAAATACAGAATAAAATATTCGAGTCCTTGGCGTGATCCGGAAAAATGGGAACGCGCTCACATTTGTCCCATCCCGTCGGCGCTTGCCGCACGTAGGCAGTAAAGTCGCGTTTTCTTCTCCAGAAGTGCTGCGCGAGATCGCTGGTCACAACATCGACGGTGCTCCGATCGGTCACCTCGCTTACATCTACTATGGCAATTCTGCAGGCCGGGATGCACGCGACTGGATGCAAATCGTCCAGCCCGAGGTTCAGGTGCGATTTCCTACTAGGTCACTCGTGTCGCGACGCACATTCGTTTTCGCACGTGCGGGTTTCGGCAAATCCAACCTCAACAAACTTCTTTTCTCACAACTTTACGAAGACACGAGCCGTTGGGGGATTGCTAGATCGAGCCATCGCGACACACGAAATTTGCGACGACATCAGCCCTGAAGACCTCCTTCGTGCGCTTGTGGGAACGAGCTACATGCACGATCAGCCTTGCTGGCAGACAGCCGTGCGAGCGCGGCGGGCGCCATCGGTGCCGGGAAAAATCAGGAAGCGATCATGGAATGCCCAACCGGCCGATCCAGTCCGGATGCGGAATTCGAGGTGGAGGCCGCGGAAATTCGATTTAAGCCCGGCGAGCATCGCCCGTTGCTTGGCCGCGAAGTTGGCGCAGCACGCGATGCTCGTCGTCCCATAACATCGCGCGGTGTAATCCCGGTCCGTCATTCATCGGCAGCAAGGTTTCGGTTTCTGCTACGCTGAGCGAGCTGAAGGCCGGGATCGCGTCGTCATAATTCATCGTGCAGGAGGCGCGCAGCGGGCGCGCAGTCGCCTTCGGGTGCCATGCGACCGTCAGCCTGAGATCGCCGGACTCTCGCAGTCCCCCGAATTTGGCGACGAGAACCGTGACCGGGAGCTGCACGACGATATTGCCGAGCCGGTCGGAAAGGCTTGCAAGGCCAACGGGAACAAACCCGCGCACCGCTTCCGATAGCTCTTTCGTCGAACAAGGACCGCAGGGCCGATTTTTCGGCGTCGGCCCATTCAAAGACATGCGAGCCGTTCCAGAAATTATTCTTCAGCACGCGATTCCACGGGACGGCGCGACAATGGCGCCGGCGCTGGTGAGGTCGACGGCGCCGGCGTCAGGTACCCGCCATGCGCAAACGGCCGCACCATTAACCGGTGGCGGAACATTACAAAACGCGCTACAAAACGCCGACCGGCCGCCGAAAAATCGCCAGTGATTTCAGTGCGTAACGGCGGGAGGGGCGGTTTCCCATCGCCCGCTCCAATAATCTCAATGGCTTAGACTCGCAATAAAGGTGGGGTGCGATTGCGCCTAGCTAGCACATAGCTAGCGCCATCGGCAGCTGGTCGCCCACGACTGTGCGCGGCGTTCGCACGTCGACAAAGAAGATCGCGTATCTAACGTCAACTTGCGCCGACCCCGGCAAAACATAAGTCATGGTCATCTGGAACACCGCGAGCCGCCGCGCCTCGTCGCGGGTCAGTCGGTTGGTTGCCGAACGGGCCGCATTATTTGAGCGTTGCAATGTATGCCGCAATATCCCCGGCCTCTGTGCGAGACAGTTCCATGTCCGGCATCTTCGGATGCGGAGCGAGCAGGAACAGCGCGACCTTGGCGGCATCGAAACCCGGTATCTTTGCAATAGTCGCGAATGGCGCCGCCTGATCAGTCGGGGCGCTGTGCTGCTTAGCTGAAACAACATGGCAAGCCGCACACCATCGGTGAGCAAGCCTTTTGCCATTGTCAGCGTCGGCAGCAAATGCAGGCGTGGTCGTAAGGGCCGCAGCGAATATCAAACCGCGACAGATATAAAGTGGCATGCTCGGTCCAACCAATTGGGTGATCTCCAAATAATCTCGCGGCAAGATGCTCACACAAGGACCATCCACGTCAAATACGTCGGATTGACGTCACCTGGCAGCGAACGACCTTAGCGCGAATCTCTCACACTACTGAGTGCATCGGGGCTGCGAATCAACGAAAACCGTTGTGCCGCAATAATTCATCGTCGATTCGCGGAACGCCCCGATGCCGACAGAGTGTAGCCTGGATTTCTTTGGATTTGAACCCGTTGAAGGCCGCGCGGTGGTTGCGGCGTTCGACGCGGGCACGATCACGTCGGATGCCGGAGCGCTGCTGTTGGGCGCGACGGATCGTGCGATCAGGATGATGGATCGATTGGCCTCGTGCTTTCACGACGTGCGGTGCCCGGAGCTGATCGAGCACCAGGTGGTGACGCTGGTCGGCCAGCGGGTGTTCGGGATTGCGCTTGGCTATGAGGATCTCAACGACCACGACGAGCTGCGCCATGATCCGATGCTGGCGGTGCTCTCGGGCAAGCTCGCTGCGCGCCGCGAGGATTGCGCGCCGGTGGCCGGCAAGTCGACGCTCAACCGGCTGGAGCTGAGCCGCCTGGAGCCGACGCGCTATCACAAGATCAGTCACAATCCGGTGGCCATCAAGCGGCTCTTCGTCGACTTGTTCGTGGAGGCGCACGAGCGAGCGCCGAACGAGATCATCCTTGATCTCGATGCGACCGACGACCCGGTGCACGGCGAGCAGCAGGGGCGGTTCTTCCACGGCTATTACGACTGCTACTGCTACCTGCCGCTCTACGTGTTCTGCGGGCGCCATCTGTTGGCCGCCAAGCTGCAGCGCGCGAACATCGACGCTGCGGCCGGCTCGGTGGAGGAGGTGGCGCGCATCGTCGCCCAGATTCGCCGTCGTTGGCCGCTTGTGCGCATTCTGCTGCGCGCCGACTCAGGCTTCGCGCGCGAGGAGCTGATGGCCTGGTGCGAGGCCAACGGCGTGCACTTTCTGTTCGGGCTGGCGAAGACCGATCGTCTCATCGCAGAAATCAAGGCCGAGCCTGAGGGGGCTGCGGCGCAGAGCCGGCATACCGGCAAGCCGGCGCGGCGCTTCAAGGACTTCAGGTGGACGACGCGGAGCAGCTGGAGTCGCCAGCGCCGGGTCGTGGCGAAGGCGGAATGGACAAAAGACGAAGCCAATCCTCGCTTCGTCGTCACCTCGCTCACGCGTGCCGAGTGCAAGGCCCGCTATCTTTACGAAAAGGTCTACTGCGCCCGCGGCGACATGGAGAACCGGATCAAGGAGTGTCAGCTTGATCTTTATGCCGATCGCACCTCGACCGCCACCATGCGGGCAAACCCAGCTGCGCCTGTGGTTTGCCTCGATGGCCTATGTGCTGCTGTGCGCCTTGCGCCGCATCGCCCTGCATCACACGCCGTTCGCCAAAGCAACCTGCGGCACCATTCGTCTCAAGCTGCTCAAGATCGGCGCCCTCGTGCGCGTGAGTGTCCGCCGCATCAAGGTCGCGATGGCGTCAGCGTGTCCGGCAGCCCATGCCTGGGGCTGCGCTGCCAGGCGTCTCGCCGCCGCCAACGCGCGCGCCTCGCCCGCCTGACACGCGCCGCCGCAACGCGTAACCACGCGGCATCACCCCCAGGCCCACCGAGACCGCTTCGCGACTTTCGAAGCCAGATATCGTTCAAAGCACTCTCGCGTCTCCAGACGCCACGGCGTACCACGTCTGCAAAAAAGCAAACAAGCCTTCTCGCAAATCTGCCCAATCATGCAAAGATAGTGTGAGATATACGGGTTAGGTCCACGATGAAGCACGCTTTGTCCTCGACGATCCAAGGCGGCGGGAAGCGGCGCGCGGAGCGCATGGAGCGGGGCTCTGCGTTGTGCCGCCAAGAAAAAA
>Ga0181523_10005679_pt1 | contig 10211 bp, 9 predicted proteins | sample PEATcosm2014_Bin_43_FD_119752 | JGI IMG/M metagenome (GOLD analysis project Ga0181523, IMG submission 119752) | Peatland microbial communities from MTU Mesocosm Facility, Houghton, MI, USA - PEATcosm2014_Bin05_30_metaG | ecosystem: Environmental > Terrestrial > Soil > Wetlands > Peat | place...
ATGGCAGTCGTAGCACTTGGCGGCTTTGGTGTAGCCGAGGCGCGATACTTTCCCATGATAGGTTTCAAAATAGGTCTCGGCGATTCTCTCGTGGCAGCGGCCGCACGTAGCCATGACATTCAGCCGGAAACTGTTTTCATCGGTGCGGTGGATCGAATGAGCGGTGTGGCAATCGTTGCAGACCGGAAGTGGCTTACTGTATCCGCTCACTCGCTTGGAATGAATGCTTTTCTCGAACTGCTCCTCGATGCCGTGGTGGCACTGCCCACATGTGTCCGGCACGTTGTTGGCGTTAACACTCGATGCCGGATCGGTTCGGGGAAGGATATGGTGAGCGGTGTGGCAACTGGTGCAAGTAGCCGTCACCGTCAGGCCGTTTTTCAGCAAGGTTCCGTGAATGCTCTCGGTGTAGTTCGAGATGATTTCGTGCTGCATGCCGGTATAGCGCACCGCAGCTTTCTGGCCCTCGCGGTGACAACGCGCGCAGAGCAGGGGAACATTGACCGCAAAGGTCGGCGACTGCGGGTCCTGCTTGCCCAGGATGCCATGCGTGCCATGGCATTCCTTGCAGGTCGGGGCATTCGGGTCATTCTTGCCATTCAGTTGTCCGTGGATGCTGGCCATATACTGCTTGCCGATTTCATCGTGGCAAGAGGTGCAGTCCACGCCGCGAGTGATGGTCTCGCACGGCCGCACGTGGGAGGCGTTTACTTCCGAGTGGCACTGGCTGCAGGCAATTTTGTTGTGACGGGAATGGCTTACTTCGCCTACGCTGACGTACATGGATTGGCCGTCGCGCGCGCGATGCAGCTTTTCATCGGCGTGGCAACGCATGCAGTCCGCGTTGGCCATGCCGAGATCGTAGAAGACGTTTCTGATCTTATGCGGTTGGTGACAGTCGGGGCAGGAGGGCAGGACGTTGGCCTGCTTTTCCCACAGCTCTCCGCGAATGATTTTGCGGTGGACGGCTTCGATCTGCGAGTGACATTTTGTGCAGGTAGCGGCAATGTTCCGGCGATTGATCGAAGACGCGGGGTCGGTATGGGGCAATATCGAGTGCGCGGTGTGACAGGTAGCGCAGTTCGGGGCTACCGCTAGTCCTTTCTTCAGCAGGGCTTCTCCGTGGATGCTCTCGGAGTAGTTTTCCAGAATATTGTCCTGGGCAATGGTGCGAGTGCGCGAAACCGGAGTTCCTTCCTGATGGCACTGGCCGCAGACGAAAGGCACTTTCAGCGGCGCCACCGCTGACCGCGCGTCTTTGACCGGGACGATGTCGTGGTTCCCGTGACAATTCACGCAGCGCGGCGCGAGGGCATCGCCGCGCGCGATCGCCTTCCCGTGGAGGGAGCGGGCATATTGCTCCTGCTCGGCAGTGTGGCAGGTACCGCACTGGACTCGCGCCGGGGTCGGGTGGGGAAAGTCCTTTCCTTCGAGATCGGCGTGGCAGCCGGTACATCCGAAGCTGGCATGGATGGAGGTAGCAAATTTCTTTCCATCGACATACAGTGAAACCGTTTTACCGGCTCGCGTCGTGGTGGTGCTCCTGTCGCCGTGGCAGGCTAGACATTCGGCGCCGGGCTGGTCGGCGGCGCGGACAGGGCGTTGTGAAAATACAAGGGAGAGGACGGTGGCGAGGAGCGTGGCAGCGATTGCGCCTAGACCCGTGGGCCATTGGCTTCGCACAATTTTTGTTTCAGCCATGTCAAACTCTCGAGCTCGGACAGTTCACCGCAGCGGCTAAAGCCGCGCCCCTTCAATACAGAGTCCCTCCGACGACCTTTACTTCATACCGAGATCCGTCAGCACTTTCGGGTTGGTCTCCCCTACCGCGAGCAAGTTGTGGCACGCGGAACAGTCGTTCGTAATGGTCTGGCCATCGGCGCTGGTATGACTGCCGTCATGGCATCGGAAACAACCGGGTGAATCGTTGTGTCCAAGATTGTTGGGGTGAACGCCCCAGGTCACACGCATGTCGGGGAAGATGTTGCGCAGGTAGATATTCGCCACTTCCTGGGCGGCCTGCTCTACCACTGTGCGCCGCGTTTGATAGATCTGGGGGTAATTGGTGCGATAGAAATTGTTGATTTCTTCTTTGATGCTGCGCTCGGCGACATCGCGGGCGGAGTAATTCACCTTCAGAACCTCGACCGCCTTTTTTCTGATGTAGGGAAGGTCGGGGCTGATGCGCCCGTTCGCCATCTGCTTGTCTACTGCATTTTCCGGCAGCACATCGAAGGCGTGGGTTGGACGGTTATGGCAATCAACGCAATCCATCACGCGATGTTCGCCCTTATCCAATTGCTGTTGAGTGGGCTTGGCATCCGTGGAAAGGAATGCGGTGGTTTTTCCGTTTTCGTCGGTGTAATAGACGGCCGGGATGGTCTGCCGTTCGGTGTCGGTCGAAATATAGCGGATGCGCGCGTTATCGGCGAGGTGATGGCCATGGATACCAATCGAGCCTTGCCAGCTGCGACCGCCCACTTTCAGCAACAACACGTCGGTCTGGGGCGTATTTTTTTCGTCGTCTTTGTAGCTGGTATTGACCAGGAACTTGTCGCCGGTGAAGCGCTGCGGCCAGTGGCACTGCTCGCAGGTTTCGCGCGCCGGCCGCAGATACTTTACCGGTGAAGGAATGGGGCGCGAGTAGGTGTGGAAGGTTACGGCGAAGACCTGCCGCAGTCCGGAAAGCTTGGAGCGCACAAACCACCCCGCTCCGGGTCCAATGTGGCAATCGACACATTCCACACGCGAGTGCGGAGAATTCTGATAGGCCGTGTACTCGGGATCCATCACGGTATGACAAGTTCTCCCGCAGAAACTGGTTGAATCCATGTACTGCACGCCGCGGTACGACGCAGTTCCAAAAATGAGCAGATTGAGCACGGTGGCCGCGGCCACGTACTCCAGGGTACGCCGCACCACGGGCAGCCCGAGGTCGATGGCAGGGAAAGTCGACGGCAGTTTTCCGCTCTCGCGCAAGCTTCGCCGCCGGAGCCAGATACCAAATGGAATCAGCAGCAGGCCGAGCACAAAAACACCCGGGAGGATCAGAAAGACCAGAAGTCCAATATAAGGATGCGGCGGCCCCGGCAGGAAGACTTCATAGAACCAGAAGGCGATGGTGGTGAGCGCGGTGCTCGTGGTGATCACAGCACCGGTAAGGGTGATGGGATTTTGCCCCAAAAAGTAGATGGGCTGCAACCATTCTCGAACGCGCTCTGGCAGAGTCATGGGAACGGCTACTCCTTCATTTAGGTCAGAGGTTAAAGGTCAGAATGCTGAGGTTTGATGCGTTGCTATTTTGTGTGGTTCAGGTCTTTGACTTTTGACCTTTGACCTCGAACCTCTGACCTCTGATCATCTTCATCGTCTTCTTTATCTTCATAGCGTCACCTGCGTAGACACACTTCTAGTGCCACAGCGGTTTATCCACCGCCCTCGACAATCTTCCTAGTCGTTGTGACTAGAAGCAGGTGACTAGAACCATCCCGGACTATTTTTTCAACGTGCGGATGTAGGCAACCAGTGCCTTCGCATCCACAGCTGGATACTTGGGCATCTTGTTCTTGCCGTTAGTGATGGCATCCGCGAGATCCGCATCCGACATTTTCTGCACTTCTGGTGAGGCCAAATCCTGCGCGCCCATTTTCTTCCCCATGGGCGAACCGCTTCCGTCAGCGGCATGACAGGCTACACATTTTGCTTTGTAAACATCTGCCGCGCCTTCGGCCTGTGCAAATAGGGGAAGGGCGAGAACAATCGCCAATGCTGTTGCGATAGTAAACAGTGGGAGGGTAATTCTCTTCATCGTCAAGCTCCATTCGAGTTTTGGTTGGCCCAGCATTTGGAACGAAATACATGTATGAAGCCGCATCCACAAACAGCAATTTTGAAGGTTTCGCGGGCGGGGTTCTGTGATCCCGGTCACACTTGCATGTAACAGCAATGTTTTCCTAGGGCTGGAGGGCGGAATGGCTAGCGGCTGGAGCCGCGCGCGTTATCACGATCACAGCTTCGTTTTTGACTACTGAGCTTATGAAGTTGGAAGACACGAGTTGTCAGGCGTGCGTCAACTTTTGGTCTAAGGATTGCACGACAATCGCGGGTCTGCGCAAGGGATGCAAGGCAGCGTGAAGCCCAACACAGACAGGGGTTATGAGCCGGCGCCCTCAAAGTGCGCTTCGATTTCCTCCAGGGTTTTTCCTTTCGTTTCCGGCAGGAAAACCGCGGCGGTGATGAAGTAAATTACGGTGCAGGCGGCAAAGCCAAAAAACATGGTTGAGTAGCCATACTTGCCAACGGTCGGCAGGAACATGGCAGCGATCGTCGTCGAAACTGCCTGGTTAATCAGCAGAGCAATGCTCATACCGTTGGAGCGAATCCGGGTTGGCATCAACTCTGACAGTGCCAGCCACACGCACACTCCAGGACCGATCGCGAAAAACGCCATGAAAACAAAAAGACTGATCGCCACCAGCCATCCATTCTGAGTGGTGGGCACGGGAGTAATCAGGGCATTGTCAATTCTTAGCGGGGCCGTGCGCGCTGCTGCGAGATCGCTGAACGGATTCGAGAAAAACGCCACCACTTTGTTCGCGGGCACGCAGCTTTCGCGCGTGATCTCAATCGGCTTGGCAGCCGGGTCGTCGGAACGGGCGACTTTAGTCGCGGCGCGGAAATCCCCGTAAGAATAGATGACGACCAGAGAAGTGGGCCGGCCGCCGATGGCGATTATTTTGCCAGCGTCTCCGCTGGCCGCGAGCAGAGCGCTCGCCGTCTTCTCGTCGTAAACGAACGTGACCTTCTGGCTGGCGTCTGCGATGGATTGAACGGCTTGCCGAGAATCCACCCGCATTTTTTCGGTTCTTCGGAATAACACGGCGGTGCAGAGCAGCGACACGATAATGCCCGCGCTGCCGACCGACAGCAGGAATTTGCGTCCCTTGCGGTCCACCAGCAGGACGCCACCAATCGTCATGAGGAAATTCACGATGGTGAAAAGAACGTAGCCCAAATGCGCCTTGAAGTCAGAAAGACCGCTCTGTAAGAGAATGTTGGTGTTGTAGCCGATGATGGAGTTGATCCCGGTAGCCTGGTTGCACGCGAGGATGACACAGGCGAGAACAAACGGGATCACGTATTTGCGGTGAAGAAGTGATTCTTTGGCCTTCACTCCGACCACATTGGTTCCGGTTGAAGTCTTTGCTTTTTCGGCGGCGGCCGTGTGTTCCATTTCCGCCAGTTCGACGTCGGCCTGCTCGGTGGTGCGAGAGCGGAGAAGAGCGGCGTAGGCGGCGTCCCGTTTTCCGCGTCGGAACAGCCAGCGTGGAGATTCAGGCACCATCAGGCCGCCTATCACGAACAAGATGCCGGGCGGCAACGAAACCCAGAAAATGCTGCGCCAAGCCGTGTCTTTAAAGGCAAATAATTTCGCGGGATCGCCCAGTTTTGCCACTTCTTCGACGCGGAAACTGAAGAAAAAACCAACAATGGCCGCGGTCACGATGCCGAGTGTCAGCAGCCATTGGAAGATGCCCGTGCCCCGGCCGCGACTGGTGGCGGATAAGCACTCCGCCAGATAGAGTGGGACCACTACACCGATGAGGCCGGCGCTGATGCCCTGCAAAAGGCGGCCTAGAACGAGCGGGTCATAGCCACGCGAGAGCGCGATCATGGGAATGCTGAAGACAAAGAGCAATCCGCTGAGCACCATCAGCGGCCTGCGCCCGATCCAGTCAGCCAGCGCGCCGGCAAACAGGGTTGAGATCACGCTGCCGAGGAGCACGGCGGCGACGACGATCGAAAGCTGGCCCGCATTCAATCCCGAGGTGGCTTCGAGATAAGGCAACGCTCCGGCTATGATGCCGACGTCCACGCCGTACAGCAGTCCGCCCAGCCCGGCGACGAGCAGGAGGAAGCGGTTGTAGCCGGCTTTTGCGTTTTCATTCACCACAGCGCAGTCCTTTGGTCGTTTCGGCGTTCGTGGCAATCCAGAAATTAATTGTTACCGAAATCTTATTGTGACCTTTGGATGTCGATGAACACCTCATAGGCTGCACCGAGCAGGGGCGCATTTTCATTCACGACGACCGATATTGGAATGCGCGCCAGCATCGGCGCAAGTTTACTCGTGCCACAAAACGACTTGAAGAAGGCGCCGTCCCGGAGCTTGGGCAATATTTTTAACACGATACCGCCCGCGATATAGATCCCGCCAAGAGCCATGGTCTGTAACGCAAAGTTTCCAATCGCCGCTCCAAATATCTCCGCCCAGAACTCGAGCGTTCGCTCGCAGACCGGGCATGACTGCGCCAATCCTCGCTGCGTGATTTCGCCGGCGGCGTTGCCCTCGGGAGACACGAACGATTCGTGGCTGACTGATGGATCGAGGAATTCGTGAATCCGGCGGAAACCACGTCCCGAGACAATTTCTTCGCAAGACACTTGAGGCAACTGCAATCTCAAGTGACTGAGCAGTTGAATCTCGCGCTCGGTTCGGGGAGCAAAGTCTGCCTGCCCTCCTTCGGCCGCGGCCACCTGATATTTCTCGCCATCCCAGAAGAGGACAGCTTCTCCCAAGCCGGTTCCGGCAGCAATCACAGCCCGCGTCGCATTGGGCGCCGGTGTTCCCGGATTCAGCGTTACCAAATCAGCTGCGGATAGCCTCTCCAGACTCAAGGCGGTGGCGGTGAGGTCGTTCAGCAACCGTATGTTTTTCAGGTTCAGCTTGCGTGCAAGCGCCCCACGATCTACGACCCAAGGGAGATTCTCCGAGTAATGGCGGCCCTCGACAACCACGCCCGCCACGCCGAAGCCGGCGGCATCAATTGTGATGCGATTCGCGTTGGCGGCGGCTGCCGCTTGTTGGAGAAAACCTTCCACCAGATCTTCAAATCCCGCATAGTCCCGCGTCGCCAGACGGCGCTGAAAGATTGCGCGAAGGGCAAGCCCCTCCTGCAGAAACAATCCAAGGTTGCATTTTGTGCCGCCGACATCCCCGGCCAGAATCATCGTCGTCCGATCTATCTCTCGGATCACCAGCTATCAGACTGGGTGCGAGTTTTATGCGCGGGCTTGTTCGATATGTTTCAGGGTCGGCAAGCCCCTAATGGATTTCCCAGCCTTCTTCTGCGCGACGCGTAACTCAAAGAGGCTTTGCAGGTTAAGCCAGAATTCAGCTGTCGTACCGAAGAAGTGGGCGAGACGCAGGGCGGTGTCGCCAGTGATGGCGCGTCTTCCATTTAGGATCTCGGTAACGCGGTTGGTCGGAACATTGAGCTGCCGCGCAAATTCGGCGGCGCTCATGCCGAGTTCCTTTAGTTCTTCGGCCAGATGTTCGCCGGGATGAATAGCGTTTAGTGCCATGATGTTTCTCCTAATGGTAATCAACAATCTCCACGTTCGATGGGCCGGGCGTGTCTTCGGGCCATTCAAAACAAATCCGCCACTGGTCATTGATGCGGATGCTGTATTGGCCCTTTCGCTTCCCTCTCAGAGCTTCAAAACGGTTGCCGGGTAATACGCCAAGGTCTCTAAGCGCCACGGCCGCCTCTAATCGGTCCAGCTTCAGACGGGCGGCACGTTCGATTCCAGAGAACGCCTTTACCCGCTTACCGGCGGCGAAGTCCCCTGTCCGCTTGTCCCGGTAGCTGACGATCATGGTTCAGCCTAACTATTGTTATGCGTTACGTCAAGCGTAATGCTTTGGGAGCCGTTCTGCAGAGAGATAAGAAAGTGATCCGGCGAGCTTGTCCCTATGCGTCCGCTTCCGGCAATCGCCGCAGTGGGTCAATTTCAATAATGTGCAATCCGCACTCGGTTTTGCCGGTGCCAGGCCAGCGGCCCGCCCTCTCATCCTCTCCCGGCCGGACCGCTCGGGTGCAATGCGTGCAACCAATGCTCGGGTAATTCTGATCATGGAGTGGGTTGTAAGGCACGTCGTGTTCGATGAGATAGCGCCAGACTCGTTTTAAAGTCCAGTCGGCGATTGGGTTCACCTTTACCAGCCCGTATTTGACGTCCCACTCGACCTTGCGGGCCTTCTTACGGAATGAGGTCTGGTCGCGGCGAATACTTGTGATCCACGCGCCCAATTCGCTCAACTTGCGGCGAAGCGGCTCCACCTTTCGCAGGCCGCAGCATTGATCGGGATCGCGGATCCAGAGCGCCGCACCGTGGACACGTTCCTGCTCCTCGGGCGAGAGCAGCGGAAAAACTCTTTCAATTTTGATTGCATATTTTTGTTCGATCTTGTCGATCAGACTGTAGGTCTCGGGAAACAGAAATTCCGTGTCCAGCGTGAAGACGCGGAACTCCTCGCGCAGATGTGAAGCCATATCAATGAGGACCATGCCTCCGGTCCCTAGCGCCGACGAGATAGCCACTTGATTCCCAAAGGCCTCAAACGCCCAGGAGAGCACCTGCTGCGGGCTCCAACTCTCTGCCGTCGACTGCACTTGTGCGATCTGGTCTTTGTCTCTCACGCCATCGGCTCCTCATCGGCTCGCAGGCGTGGCGCCTGCGAGAGGAATGTCGTTGCAACGTGCCACGGAAGCTGACTGTCCTTCGCCGGGGACAATTCGGGGAGTACAAATTCCGCCGCGACGGCTGCGGGATCGGTCAAACGCACGACTTCCCCGACGACCAGCAGCGTTGGCGAGGCGAGTTGCGGGGCGCGATCCAGATCGCGAACCGTCGTGCGATGCGTTCGCTGAAATTTTGTCGTGGCGCGTGAGATGATGGCGCACGGCGTCTCGCCAGTAAGCCCAGCCGAAGTCAGCCTTCCCGCGATGTTCGCGTAGTTTTGTCCCGGCATATAAATCGCCAGCGTCGCCCCGCTGGCGACAAACTTGCTCCAGTCGGCGGCATCTTTTTCAGAAGCACGTTTTCCGGAAGCCCCATGGGCGGTAATCAGCACCATCGCCGACGATGCTCGGCGATGCGTCAGTGGAATCTGGGCCGCAGCGGCTGCGCCCAGGGCCGAGGTCACGCCCGGAACGACCTCAAAAGGAATGTTGTTTCTGCGCAGGGCTTCAATCTCTTCGCCGGCGCGTCCGAAGATCAGCGGATCGCCACCCTTCAGCCGGACGACACGCAGTCCGGAAGCGGCCAGCGCAACCAGCAGACTATTGATCTCCCCTTGCTGGATTTTCTTTTTTCCGCAGCGCTTGCCCACGTTGTAAATCTGGGCGGTGGAAGGGATCAGTTGCAGGATCTCGGGCGCGACGAGATCGTCGTGCAAAACGGCTTCGGCGGCTTGCAGCAGGCGAAGTGCTTTCAATGTGAGCAGCTCCGGATCACCCGGGCCCGCGCCCACCAGATGGACCTTACCGTTCATGCGCGCTCGCCTTTCGCGTTCGTGGTTTCAAGTTCAATTCCCGTATTCAATTCGGGGATTTTGGCGAGCTCCGCTTCGAGCGCTTCCCTGCTCGCCAGCGAGTGCAACAACTCCAACTTGCGTTCCTGATCCAGTTCACTGGCCAGAATGAGCCGTCTGGTCTCGCCCAACTGCTTCACCCACTCCGCGTATCCGGGACCGAACTGCCGCTCCAGTTGCTGCCGAAGTTTTTGCGCCAGGGATGGACTTTGCCCATTGGTTGAAATCGCGATCTGCAAGTCGCCGCGCTGCACGACCGCGGGATAAAAGAAGTCGCAATACTCCGGAACATCCACCACGTTGCAGAGGACTCCGCGGCGCTGTGCCTCACGATAGATGAGTTCGTTCACGCGGTTTGAGGCCGTGGCTACCGCGAGAAATTTGCCGTCGAGGTCACTCGCCGAGAAGGCGCGGAGTTCCAGTTCGATCTTCGCTGCATTGGCCCATTCGCGGACCCGGTCGCTCGCCTCCATCGCAACCACGTGGATGCGCGCGCCGGTGTCGATGAGTCCGCTAATCTTGGACCCGCCGACTTTGCCCGCGCCGACGACGAGGCACTGCTTCCCTGTCAGCTTCAGAAACATTGGGAAGAGATTAGCCACCGTCTCCTCCCGCGGCCTGCGCCAGGTGTCCAACACTTGCCGGAGGCACATCGCGAGCGACGGCATCCACCGGTTGGCCAGCCAGAAATTCTCGCAACTCGGTGTCGGTGTGGCGCGCGAAGAACTGGCGCAGGTTCTCTTCCCGCTGGCGCGAGGCTAAATATTGCCGGAGCAATCTCTCGATCGCTTCCGGAACCTCGGTCGCAGGGCAGCGATACCCCACTGGCCGCGCG
>Ga0181523_10005681_pt1 | contig 10205 bp, 4 predicted proteins | sample PEATcosm2014_Bin_43_FD_119752 | JGI IMG/M metagenome (GOLD analysis project Ga0181523, IMG submission 119752) | Peatland microbial communities from MTU Mesocosm Facility, Houghton, MI, USA - PEATcosm2014_Bin05_30_metaG | ecosystem: Environmental > Terrestrial > Soil > Wetlands > Peat | place...
ATCTGTGGATCACTGTCTGCCTTAACAAACAGTAAGTCGCCCAAACGGTCTCGTCCCACCGGGTCGTTCTCCGAGTAATAGTCGAATATCTTAGTAGCCTTCGGCTCCAACGAAGAAGTTTTCCCAAAATACATAGTCAGTCTTTCCTCTTCCAGCGTCCAATGAATCGAAGCGAGCACTTGGCGGATGACAGCGTCAAAGACAGGAAGGTAGGGATGTCGCCACCAATCGCGGCGATTTCCATCCGCCGCGCCATCCATCGCCGCAATGCCGGTCTTGTAGTCCTGGTGAGAAACCTGCACCGCGAAACCGTGGAGATTGTATGAATTTATGATTTCTACAAGCTGAAGAATGCAGCTTTGGCGATGCGCAGCTGACCAATTGGCGAACACTCCTTTTTCCCCGAGAAATTCGGTCATGTGGAAGGCATGCCCCAGGTCGAATTCACCGAGCACCCGCATCCAGTCCTTAGAAAAACCCTTCCATGCGACGATCGGTCCCCAGTAACCTGCGATAGCAATGAAGGGATAATCGCCACGTTGGTCGGTCCCACTCTCATCGGCGAACGAAACTAGCGCCACACTGATCCTCCCGCCGGCGGGCCGTAGCGCCCGCATCCAGTAGGGCCATAACCCAATCCAAAACACGGGTTCGACGGCTGACGGTCGGGCAATGACCGCCTGCGTTAATAAAGAATATGGCGATATTTCTAATTAAGGGGAATCCTTCGTAAAGAGGCGTTTATCAATCTCCCAAACCTTTTCCTTTCGCCAAGCAGTGATCTGCTCCACGCGCGCGCCTGTTGATTGCGCGTGCGCCACCCTCTTGCCTGAGGAACGCCGCGCGGGGGACGATTCCGGCCATGGTGGGCATGGTCGGGCAATGACCGGGAAGAAAATCGTCGTTTCGCCGCGCGCCGCCGAACGTCTCGCGGTCGCGCGAACCTGGCTTGCCGGACTGACGCCGGGCACCGAAGCCCTGGTTGTCGCGCCCAGCCCGGAGGCCGCCGACGACCTCGTGCGCGGGCTCGCACTCCGGCGCGGCGCGGTCTTTTCGATTCATCGTCTGACCTTCAACCGGCTGGCCGGGCTGCTCGCGGCGGAGAATGCCGCGGCGGAGGGCCTTGCCTATGTGAACGAGCTCGGCGCGCAGGCCGTGGCGGCACGCGCCCTCTTTCGCCTCCGGGGCGACCCGCGGCTCGCGCCGCTCGGCGAAGTGATCAAACTGCCCGGTCTGCCCCACGCGCTCGCCGCGACGCACGCCGATCTGAGCCACGCTCTGGTTGAAGCGGCGCAACTCGCGGAGCTCGGTGAAATCGGGATTGCGCTGGCCACCGTCTTCGCCCATTTCGACGAGCAACTGCGCGCCGCGAACCTGATTGATCGCGCGGGCATCTTCAAAGCCGCGATCGGGGCTCTGCAAGCCGCCGGCGCGCCGCGCTTCGCCGGACTCCCGACCCTCCTGCTCGACCTCGCGGTCGGCAGCGTGCTCGACCGCAACCTGATTGCCGCGCTGGCCCGGCGCGCGCCCGACCTGCTCGCCACAATGCCCGCCGGTGACGCCCGCAGCCTCGACTTCCTCAGCGCGGCGCTGGGCGTCGCACCCCAACCATTCGCGCAGGCCGCAGCGGATCAACCCACCGTGGACGCGAATGCGCTCGATCGGGTGCAGGAATATCTCTTCGCCGCGGCCACCGCCACGCCCGCACCACTGGATGATTCCGTGACGCTCTGCTCGGCGGCCGGCGAGATGCAGGAATGCGTCGAGATCGCCCGCCGGGTCCAGCTCGAAGCCAAACGCGGCGTCCCGTTTGATCGGATCGGCGTCCTGCTCCATGCGCCTGCGCGCTATGCGCCTTATCTCGAAGAAGCCCTGACCCGCGCGGGAATCCCGGCCTGGTTCGCCCGTGGCACGATCCGCCCCGAACCGGGCGGCCGCGCCCTCCTGGCACTGCTCAATTGCGCCGCCGAGCGGTTCTCGGCGCGCCGCTTCGCCGAGTATCTGTCACTCGCGCAACTGCCTGAACCAGATCCCGGCGGCGCGACCGGCGCGGCAACGCGGCAATTCGTGCCGGCCGATCCGGAGTTCCTGCAGGCCGGTATCGAGCAGACTGAATCACCGGAGGCCGCCGCGCGGGAGCGTGATCCCACGCCGACCACACCCACGCCCGTCGCCGACGGCGCCGCCCGTGCGCCATGGCGCTGGGAGCGCCTGCTGGTTGAAGCGTCAGTGATCGGCGGACGCGAGCGCTGGGACTCGCGCCTGCGCGGTCTCGCGGCGGAACTCGCCCTGCGGCGGGGTGAACTGGAAGACGACGACTCGCGCACGGCCGCGCTTGATCGCGAGCTGACCGATCTCGCCCATTTGCGCGAAATCGCGCTCCCGCTGATCGCCGCACTGGCCGCGTTGCCCGTCGAGGCCGACTGGACCACCTGGCTGGGCCATCTGCGCGACCTGACCCATCTGGCGATTCGCGATCACACCGCCGTATTGGCCGCGCTGGCCGAGTTGGAACCGATGGGCCCGATCGGCGGAATTACGCTCGACGAAGTGCGGATCGTGCTGAACGAGCGGCTCGGACGCCTCGAAGCGACCCGGCCGGCCCGCCGCTACGGCGCCGTCTTCGTGGCGCCGACCAGCTACGCGCGCGGGCTCGAGTTCGCCGTGACGATCGTGCCGGGTTTGGCGGAGCGCGTGCTGCCCCAGAAGCTGACCGAAGATCCCCTGCTGCCCGACGCCGTCCGCCGCACCCTGAGCGCCGCGCTCGCCGTGCAGTCCGATCGGGTCGAAGGCGAGCGGCTGGCGTTGCGGCTGGCGGTCGGGGCCGCGCGCGAGCGGCTGAGTCTCTCGTACCCCCGGGTCGATCTCGATCAGGGCCGTCCGCGCGTGCCCTCTTTTTATGCGCTCGAAATCCTGCGCGCCGCCGAAGGACGCCTGCCCGGTTTCGACGAGCTGGCGCGGCGGGCGGCGGGCGAGCAGCGCGCGCGGCTGGGCTGGCCGGCGCCCGAGGACGCGCGCGATGCGATCGACGACGCCGAATTCGATCTCGCCGTGCTCGACCGCCTGGCCGGCGCGGATCCTGGGACCACGCTCGGCGCCGCCCATTACCTACTCGACGCCAACCCTCATCTGGGCCGCGCGCTGCGCGCCCGGGCCCGCCGCTGGATTAAGCGGTGGACCCGCAACGACGGCCTGGTCGACCCCACGCCGGAGGAGCGGGCCGCGCTCGCCCGTCATCAGATCGCCGCGCGCGCCTACTCGCCGACCGCGCTTCAGCACTTCGCCGCCTGTCCGTACCGGTTTTTCCTGCAGGCGATTATCCGGCTCGAACCGCGCGAGGAGATCGAGGCGATCGAGGCGATCGATCCGCTGACCCGGGGCGCGTTGTTCCACGAGGTTCAGTTCGAGACCCTGACGGCCCTGCGCGCGGACGGCCGTTTGCCCGTCACGCACGCCCGGCTCGAAACCGGCTACGCGACGCTTGAAGAGCAACTGGCGGCGGTCGCCGCGAACTACCACGATCAGCTGGCGCCGGCGATCGAGCGCGTCTGGCTCGACGGGATCGAATCGATTCGCGCCGACCTGCGCGAGTGGATGCGCCGGATGGCCGACGACCCCACCGGCTTCTGCCCGGAGCGCTTCGAACTCTCGTTTGGCTTGAGCGAGCGGCCGCAGACCGACCCGGCGAGCGTCAAGGAGGCGGTGCCGCTGGCGAGCGGAATCAACCTGCGCGGCTCGATCGATCTGGTCGAGCGCGGCCGGGACGGCCGGCTGCGGGTCACCGATCACAAAACCGGACGGGTGCGCGCCGAGAAGGGGCTGGTCATCGGCGGCGGCAAGACCTTGCAGCCGGTCCTCTATGCGCTCGTGGCGGAACGCCTGCTGCGCGAGCCGGTCGCCGACGGGCGCCTTTACTACTGCACGGCCGCCGGCGGTTACGAAGACCGCACGGTGGCGCTCGACGACGCGGCACGCACCGCGATCGCGGATCTGACACGTATCCTCGACGGTGCGCTCGACCGCGGCTTCCTGCCCGCGGCGCCCGGCGACGGCGAATGCGAATACTGCGACTACCGCATGGTCTGCGGCCCTTATGAGCAGATGCGCGTCCGTCTGAAAAGTGAGACGGCGGGCGTGCAGGCGGGGCTCGCGGATTTGACGCGCCTGCGTGAAATGCGATGAGCGCAACTCCCGCAACACCGGTGTTGCTCACCGAGGCGCTCCCCGCCGATCAACGGGTCCGTGATCGGATTCAGCATGATCTCGGAACCACGCTGATTATCGAAGCGGCCGCGGGCACCGGCAAGACCACCGCGCTGGTCAGCCGGATCGTCGCGGTGGTCGCACGCGGGCTCGCCACGCTCGATCGGATCGTCGCCGTAACCTTCACCGAAAAGGCGGCCGGCGAACTCAAGCTGCGCCTGCGGGCCGCGATCGAGAGCGCCCGCCACGACGAGCGTCACTTCGACGCCACCGCGCGGAAGTGTCTGGAAGCCTCGCTGGAGAAACTCGAGGAGGCGCACATCGGCACGATTCATTCCTTCTGCGCCGACCTGTTGCGCGAGCGGCCGATCGCGGCGGGGGTCGACCCGATGTTCGAGATCGCGCCGGACGAAATCCAGCGCGGGCTCTTCGACGCCGCGTTCGACCGCTGGTTCGAGCATGCGCTCGCCGCTCCCGGCCCGGCGCTGCGGCGGGTGCTGCGGCGGCGCCAGTTGGCTGATCGCGAAGGCCCACGGCCGATTCTGGTCGCGGCGGCGCGCGAATTGCTCGAATGGCGGGACTTCACCACGCCCTGGCAGCGCGAGGAATTCGACCGTGATCAGGCGATCGACGACTTGATCGAAATGATCCTGGCGGCGGGCGCGATCACCGAAGCGGCGGACCCCGACGATTGGCTGCGGCGCTCGTTCGCCACGATCGCGCGGCCGGTCCAGGAGGCGACCCGGCTCGAAGCCGTGCGCCCGCGCGACTACGACGCGCTCGAAGACACGCTGCTGCGCCTGCTCTTCGGGAATCAGCGCCACTGGGGATGGAAGGGGCGCGGCGACCGTTTCGGGCCGATCACGCGCGCCGAGGCTTTTATCCGCCGGATCGCGATCAAAACCGCCCTGGAGCAATTCCGCGAGCGCGCGGGCGCGAATCTGGCCCCGCTGCTGCGCGAAGAATTGTGGCCGTTCACGGAATATTACGACGACCTCAAGCGCCGGGCCGGGCGGCTGGATTTTCTCGACCTGTTGCTACTGGCGCGCAACCTGGTGCGCGACAACGCGGCGATCCGGAGCGCTCTGCGCGAGCGCTTCAGCCATATTTTTGTCGACGAATTCCAGGATACCGATCCGCTGCAGGCGGAGATTCTGTTGTTGCTCGCGGCCGACGACGCGGCGGGAAACGACTGGCTCAAGGTTGCGCCGCGCCCCGGCAAACTCTTTGTCGTCGGCGATCCCAAACAGTCGATCTACCGCTTCCGGCGCGCCGACGTAGCGCTTTACCAGGGCGTCAAGCATCGCTTGCTGGCCGCCGGCGCCGAGCTCGAATATCTGACGGTGAGCTTTCGCGCGACGCCCGCCATCCAGGCGATGGTCAACGCTACCTTCGCGCCGCTGATGCCGGTTGAGGGCGACAGCCAGCCGGCCTACGCCGCGCTCGAACCGTTCCGCCCACCCTTCCCCGGGCAGCCGCCGATCGTCGCCCTGCCCGTGCCCGATCCCTACAGTCAGTATGGAAGAATTACCAACTGGAGTATCGACGCGTCCCTGCCGGACGCGGTCGCGGCCTGGCTGGACTGGCTGGTGCGAGAAAGCGGCTGGACCGTCACCGAGCGCGATTTGCCGGAGCGCCGCGTACCGATCCGGCCACGCCATGTCTGTATCCTGTTCCGCCGCCTCAACCAGTGGCGCAATGGCCGCGCCCGCGACGTCACCCGCGACTATGTCCGCGCGCTCGAAGCACGGCATCTGGCGCACGTGCTGGTGCGCGGCGGATCGTTCAATCAGCGCGAAGAGGTCGAGGCGATTCGCAACGCGCTGGCCGCGATCGAACGGCCCGACGACGAGCTGAGCGTCTACGCGACGTTGCGCGGGCCGCTGTTCGCGCTGACCGACGGCGCCCTGCTGCACTTTCGCGAAACCGTCGGCAGTCTCCATCCGTTCCGGCCGCTTGGCGCCACGATGGCGCCCGAGCTGGCGGAAGTGCGCGACGCGCTATGGGTGCTGCGCGACCTCCATCGCGGGCGCAATCGGCGGCCGATCGCCGAGACGATCGCCGCCCTGATGGCGGCGACCCGGGCTCACGCGGGGATCGCCAACTGGCCGACCGGCGAGCAGGCGCTGGCCAACGTGATGCGCTTGACGGACATGGCGCGCCGCTACGAGGCGGCGAGCGGCGCAACCTCGCTCCGCGGCTTCGTCGGTATCCTCGAAGACCGCGCCCAACGCGAGGAGGCCGGCGACGCCCCGGTAGTCGAGGAGGGCGCCGAAGGTATCCGGATCATGACGGTGCACAGCGCCAAGGGGCTCGAGTTTCCGATCGTCCTGCTCGCCGACCTGACCTGCAACGAGACCGCCCGCGAGGCCCGCCGCTTCGTCGATCCCGAGCGCAGGTTGTGCGCGCAGGTGATCGCCGGATGCGCGCCGCGCGAGTTGCTCGATCACGCCGCCGACGAGCGGCGCCGCGACGAGGAAGAGGCCGTGCGCGTGCTCTATGTCGCCGCCACCCGGGCCCGCGACCTGCTGATCGTGCCGGTGGTCGGTGACGAGCGTCACGACGGCTGGCTGGGCAAGCTGGCGCCCGCGCTCTACCCGGATCCGCCGAGCGGGCGCGCGCCGCTCGATCGCGCGGCGCCCGGATGTCCCTCGTTTCGCGCGCAACTCGCCGGCGCGCGCCCGCCCAACGCGCAGGTCAAGGCCGGGGGCGTGATGCCGGGGTTGCATCGGCCGGAAGCCGGGAGCCATCAGGTGGTCTGGTGGGATCCGTCGCTTTTGCGGCTCGACGCGCGCGAAACGATGGGGTTGCGGCAGAGCAAGCTGCTGGAGGCGGACAAAAAGGAAGGACGATCCGAGCGGGGCCAGGAAGAGCACGACGCCTGGCGGGCGGCGCGGGCGGCCCTGCTCGCCGCTGGCGCGACCCCCGCGATGCGCCTGGCAATCGCGACCGAACGAGCGGCCGCGGCCGCCGGACTGGAACTGCCCGAAGCCGCGTCCATCGAGCTGGTCGAGCTGCCGCGCGCGGTGGCGCGCCCCCACGGCGCGCGCTTCGGCACGCTGGTGCATGCGATTCTGTCCCGCGTCGCGCTGAGCGCCGGCCCCGATCAGGTCGCGGCAATGGCGGTCTTCTTTGGGCGGGCGCTGGGCGCACCGGAGGCGGAGGTCACCGCGGCCAGTGAGGCAGTGCGCGCGGCGCTCGCGGCGGACGTGATGCGCCGGGCGGCGGCCGCCGCGGAATGTCGTCGCGAGGCGGCGCTGGCGGTGACGCTCGACGACGGCACGCTGGTCGAAGGTGTCGCCGACCTGGCTTTCGTCGATACCGGCGGCGACGGCGCGGCGCGCTGGACGGTGGTCGACTTCAAGACCGACCGCGAAATCGGCGGCCGTCTGGCGGAATATCAGGCGCAACTCGCGATCTATCTGAGGGCTATCGCGCGGGCGACGGGACAGCCCGCCCGCGGGATTCTGTTGCGGATCTGATTGGGGGGCCCGACGAATCTTAAATTAAAGACGCGACTCGCAGACTCGTTCGCTCGCTGCGCCCGCGGCTCCGCTAGTCGCGCTACGGAGCCACAGGTAAAATCAACACCATTGTGGAGGTGACCAAGAGTGCCGGCCCGGGAAAATCGCACGCTGCTGATGATCGCTTACGGTTCGTTGCTCAGCGGTTACGGGATACTCGCCGAACGCCGCGGCGGGGCGAGCCGTCTGGTCGCCCGTAACGGCTTTCCCGTGACGCTGACCAACGCGCGCCGCGGCCTCGCCAAACCTTCGAGCCACGGTCATTATCTCGCGATGGATCTCGAACCGATCACGGCCGGCGAACCGATCGTGGCGCGTCCCGCCGACCGCGACGCGACGGATGGAATCGGGGTACTCGGCCTCGAGTTCGACCGCGAGTGGGCGCCGCTGATCGCGCGGCGCGAGGAGTACGAGCCGGCCAAGTTCGTCGAGCTGATCGAGCGCGCCGACCGCGCCGGCCAGCCGCTCGGTGAGTTCCTCTACGCAATCGCCGAGCGCACCCGTTTCGACCTGCTCGCCTATCGCACGGCGCTCCGCGAAATGCTCGATTACACGTCGCACGGCTACATTTTCCATCCGATTCCGTTCGCCGACGGCCGGATCGGTATCGCCGCGATCGGCTCGGGTTACGACGGCAGCGGCGACCCGGCGGTCCGCTCGAAGCGCCATGAATACGGCATGGATCGGCTGCTGGCGCTGCCCGACGCGCTCGGCGTCGATTCGTTCGAGCTCGACCACGCGGGCCAGGTCGGCTATTTCGTCGAATGCATCCTGGGCGGGAGCCACGGTCTGGCGGTCGCGGATTTGGCCGAAGGTCTCGACCCGGCGAGCCCGCTGGGCGCCGAGGTGGCGCGGCGTGTCGGCGCCGCACTGCCACGCGAGCGCGCACTCTTCATGGAGGCCACCTCGCTTGACGACGCGGGTTATCGCCGCGCTTTCGACGCGCCGGTCGACGAGCGTATCCGGACATGGTTTGACGACGACGCGAGCGGGGACTGAAAACGGTGTCGTCAAGCTTTTCGATTCAGGTGGCGAAAGAGAATCTCAAATTCTCCGCCGCTCATTTCATCGCCTATCCGGGCTTTCGCGAGCCGCTCCATGGCCACAATTATCAGCTGGGGGCGAAGGTCGAGGGACGGCTGGGCGAGATGGGCTATGTGCTTGATTTCGGCGTCGTCAAGAAACTCCTGAAGGAGATTGCTGATCGGCTCGACGAGCGCACGATTATCCCGGCCAACAGCGACTGCCTCAAAATCGAGGAGCACGGGACGCAAGTCCGCGTGATCTATGAACAGGACGAATTTGTTTTTCCCGCCAAGGATGTCGTGCTGCTGCCTATCGTGCACAGCTCGGCCGAAGAGCTCGCCCGCTTCGTCTGGAATGAGTTATGCGCGGCTCTGCGCAGCCGCGGCGCGATACGTGAAATGCTGGCGCTGGAGGTCTGGGTCGCCGAAGGGCCGGGGCAAGCGGCGCACTACCGACAGGATCTTGCCAGTACTTAATCGATTCTAACAGATTGTTAGCATTCATACTTGTCAGTTAGCGCGCAAACGTGCGATGATTTCGCTGACGTTGCGTTTTTTTTGCGATTAAAGAACGAAAGAGAGGCCCGACGGTGCCGCCAGAGGCGAAGCTAGTTCAAAGCATTCGCCGACCGTCCATCGATCAATCCTTGATCGGTGAACATCCGACGATCGTTAAGTTACAGTTGCTCATCGAGCGTCTTGCGGCGACCGACGCGACCGTGCTGATCACGGGCGAGAGCGGCAGCGGGAAGGAGGTGGTCGCGCGCGCGATTCATGACCATTCGGGGCGGCACGCGAGCGCCTTTGTGCCGGTGAATTGCGCCGCGATTCCGCACGAATTGCTCGAATCCGAGATGTTCGGTCATGAGCGTGGCGCCTTTACCGGCGCGGCCGGCCCGCGCCACGGGCTCTTCAGCAGCGCCGACGGTGGCACGATTTTCCTCGATGAAATCGGCGAGATGCCGATGCAATTGCAGGCCAAGCTGCTGCGCGTGCTCGAGGACGGCGTGGTCCGCCCGGTCGGCTCCGACCGTTCCACCCGGGTCAACGCGCGGGTGATCGCCGCGAGCAATATCGATCTGGCCGCCGCGGTCAAACGCCGCATGTTCCGCGAGGATCTTTTCTATCGCCTGCAGGTCGTGCCGCTGGTGATTCCGCCGCTCCGCGAGCGCCGCTCCGATATCCCCCTGCTCGTCGAATATTTTCTGGACCGGATCCGGGCGCGCGTAGGTGCGCGCGACTGGACCGTGACCCGTGAGGCGATGGTCCACCTCTGGTCGTACGACTGGCCCGGTAATGTGCGCGAACTCGAGCATATGATCGAGCGCCTGGTGATTCTTTGCGAAGACAGCGTGATTGACACGGCCATTCTGCCGGACCTCCTGTTGAACCAGACCCGCATGTCCGAGGTGCGGGAACCCACGACGATCGGCGACAAGGGCTTGAACCTCAA
>Ga0181523_10005682_pt1 | contig 10205 bp, 10 predicted proteins | sample PEATcosm2014_Bin_43_FD_119752 | JGI IMG/M metagenome (GOLD analysis project Ga0181523, IMG submission 119752) | Peatland microbial communities from MTU Mesocosm Facility, Houghton, MI, USA - PEATcosm2014_Bin05_30_metaG | ecosystem: Environmental > Terrestrial > Soil > Wetlands > Peat | place...
CGTCTTGCCGGCGTTCATCGACGGCTCCCGTCATATCGGAGCCCGAAGCATCGGCCAAACGCCGCCCAACGTTCAAATCGGAACCACCCACAAATCCTCGGAAACCCGCATGAATATTCGTTCTCCGCGGATTGACCATCAAGTTAACCGGACGCTACTGAGCGGCCGACTAAAGTTTGAACAAATTCGAAGGTTGATTTTTTGCTTTTTCTTGAAAGCGTCTTGGCGACGCTCATCGACGACTCCTGTGGATTCGGAGCCGCACACATCGTTCAAACGACGTCCCACGGTCAAATCGAAACCACCCACAAATCCCCGGTAGGTCCCATGAGTACTCGTTATCCGCGGATGAATCAACAGTTTGACCGGACAGTACTGAGCATTTTGATAAAGAGATGAAGATATTTCAGATTGGACCGTTCGAGATTGCGAAATTGAATAGGGAATGGGCGACCGGTAACCGAAATCTCGCAAAAACGTGATGTCGTAATGCCCACAACTTTGTAGGAAATAACCTGCTGACCTCGTCAAAAGCGCTTGGCCTTTTCGACAATTCGCCTATCGCATTTGTTCATTCGTTCGGGTGGCGGCAAATACAGCGGATGTCGGTGCACGGTTGTGATGCTCTGCTGACACGAATTTAGAAGCACCAAGGCAATTGCGCAACGCCGGCGTAAGGGAATCGAGAATTTTCCCTTTCGATTATGGTGAGGATGAGGATTTGTACTCTCGCGGCAAGTCAAGTGGAAGAACCGCATCTAGCGTAGGTATTTCAGGAGGACGGTGCGTGTCAAGACAGTTGTCGTATAAAACAACATTGTGAGGGCGTGGGGGCGGATTTACCAGCAGAGATCTATCGACACATACACGCAAATGGCATTGGTGAAGCTGATGACCGCATGAAAGCGCTGGCCGCGGCTGACATTCTCAACCAAGGCGTGTTACCGTTCTTTGAGCGGCAAGGTCTGCCGTTGCCGCGAATGCTGAAATGTTGACCGGCCGTAGCAGCGAAATTTGCGCTAACCGGGAAACACATGAGAACGCGCACGAAATCCAAGCACCCACAGACAAATGGAATCTGCGGGCGCCTCCACCAAAGGATCCAGAACGAGTTCTTCGCGGGTGCGTTTCGGCGCAAGCTGTACTTGATCCTGAAACAGTTGCCGACCGCGACTTGGACGAGTTAATGTGAGGGTACAACGCGCAGCGGGCGCGCTCGGACACGGATTGCGATGGCAGGACCCTCTTGCAAACGTTCTTGGAGAGCGTCACGATTTGACTTAAAGGACAACTGGATCGGAAAGCGCCGAAATCCGAACTGAATGGAGTGAAAGCATCAACGGCATGTCCATCAGATCAAGTCTCGCTTAGGACAGACGAGGAGTCTGCGGGAAGGCGTGATTTAGGCGCGCGATATGCAATGAAAACATGTTACCCGTCCAAAGTGATGGCTAGGAGGCTACACGAAGTCATTCAGCACTTTGGATGATGAACTTTCCAAATTTCTTTCGGCAAAGTAATGCGAATAATATTGAACCTTATCGCAAGACATATCAAGGGTAGCGATTATTCCCTTGATCCAGACCTATCTGTAACCGCCCTCTTCGCATTGGCTCGCCGCAGGCTTGGACTTCTCACGCGCGGTCTATTGCGCACAGGACGATTTGTTTTCATTGGTAAGGGGGTGCAGTTGCGTAATTCGGGTTACTTAAAGCTGGGGCGTGGCGTTACCATTCAAAATGGTGTCTTAATCGATGCGCTTTCGACGAATGGGGTCGATCTTGGTGACAACTGCAACATTGGACCAATGACCATCATTCAGGCGACAGGCGTGCTCACCCGTTTGGGCATTGGCTTCTCGCTAGGCTCTAACTCTGGCATAGGTGGTTTCTCATTTGTTGGATGTGGCGGTGGGGTTCGAATTGGATCAAATGTAATAATGGGGCAGTACGTTAGCTTTCATTCTGAGAATCATGTTTTCGATGATGTTGCACGACCGATCCGGGAGCAGGGTGTAACACGCAGCGGAATTGAGGTTGGGGATGATTGTTGGATTGGCGCGAAAGCGACCTTCATTGACGGCGCCAAGGTGGGCAATGGATGCGTGATTGCAGCCGGTTCCGTGGTGCGAGGGGTAGTGCCGCCTTTTTCAGTGGTCGCTGGCGTGCCAGGCCGCGTAATCCGGTCGCGTCTCTGTTCACAGACTCTAAGTGCCGCTGACGACTAAATGAGGATTGTTGTTCTTTCGCCTTACGTGCCGTTTCCTGCCAATCGTGGTGGTCTGGCGGATGTATGGAGACGGATGCAGGCAATGTCCGTTTTAGGACATGACGTGATGCTTGTTGCTCCAGTTGATGGGGGCAAAGAAAGGCCTGAAGCTCGTTTCGTGGACGCAATCGAACGAGTCACAAAGGCGCAATTCTATTTCCCAATTATAAGAAGCTGGCGCCTTACCGTGATCCGCCTTCTTCGATCATTCTGGGTGCCTTGGCATGCTGCTACAAGAATCCCGGCCGCGCGGTCATTAGTAGGCCTTCAGAACTGTGTACGGGAATTTCAGCCAGATGTGCTCTGGTTGGAGGGGCCTTGGCTTGGTGTCGTCGGTAAGCAGCTGTCGAAGAGGCTTGGTGTACCGTTGCTTTACCGGTCGCACAACGTCGAAGCGAGCTATATGCTTGGGCAGGCGAAGTTGGCAATGTGCCTACGAACGCGACTGACGTTGCGACTTTCATGTATCGGTCTCCGGCGTTTTGAGATCCGCGCAATACGAAGGGCGGTTTCGATATTCGACATTTCTATGGACGACCTCGAGTATTGGAAGGGACAAGGGATACGGAATTTGCATTGGCTTCCACCGCTCCCCGAAATAGTCTTCCGGAAGCAATCAACAGATCCAATTCGGGGCGACCTTGTATTCGTCGGAAATCTCAGCATGCCAAATAACGTTCGCGGCGTGGAATGGCTTCTCACCGAAGTGCTGCCGCGCGTGCGTGCGCAATTACCCAACGTACGCTGTCGGATCGTGGGTTCAAACCCGTCGCCGCATATCCGTCAGCTGCTAACCTCAACCGCTGACGTGGAGCTCTGTGCCGATGTGCCCGATACAGTGCCCTATCTCTTCGGCGCCAGGGTGCTCTTGAATCCTGTACTGTCTGGTAGCGGCGTGCAAGTAAAGATGCTGGACATGCTGATGACCGACGCGCCAATTGTGACGGCATCGCAAGGCACGCGGGGGTTCCCAGCTGAGGTCCGGACCTTGTTTCGAGTCGCAGATGATGCGGATGCATTTGCGCAGGCAGTGTGCGAGGAATTGCGCACCTCTTCAGTGGACATCGTGGCCCGCGCCCGCGCCCGCGATTTGTTCTCCGTAGCAGCAGTTAGTCGGGCCCTTGAAGTGGCCCAACAAGCCAAAGGGAACGACGGTGTCATCTGAGAGGAGGGTGCGCGTTCTTGCTGTACATTCGTCAGCTGAGTTGTATGGCTCCGACCGGTCGTTGCTGGATCTCATTCGACATCGTGGCAACGGGATGGATTTCACGGTGGTGCTGCCAGAAAGCGGTGCTCTGGCCGTAGAGCTAGAACGAGCAGGGGCCAGCGTCATTGTCGGCGAGGTTTGCAAGATCGAGCGTGGCATGCTTTCTCTTTCGGGCGTGTTGCGCACAGTGCTGGCCGCTTACCATTCAATCCGGTTTTTGGGAGCGGTGCGTCACGGGGGCAATTTCGATCTCGTATATTCGAACACGATTGCGACTCTCGGTGGAGCCCTGAACGCCCGTATTTGGGGTGTGCCGCACGTTTGGCACGTGCGCGAAATTCTCGACGGTTCACGCATACTTACATTGGTGTTCAGACATCTTGTAGCCAGGTTATCAAACACGGTGGTCTGTAATTCGCGCCAGACGCTTGATTGGATTAGGCTAGAGGGCCACGCAACAAAGTACCAGGTCGTGTGGAATGGTTTCGACATACCGGTTGTTAGATCGGATCGTCATACAGAGCGTGCGCGTTTGGGCGCGGGAGACGGGGACGTTCTATTCGTCCTGGCTGGGCGAATCAGTGCATGGAAGGGGCAGAAGTTGCTGGTCGAGGCCTTCGCACGCTTAATTAACTATGGCCACACCCAGGCACGGTTAGCGATTGTGGGTTCGGCTCGAGCCGGACAGAAGCACTTTGAGCGTGAGCTAGCGTCTTTCGTGGCGGAGTCCAGTTGTGCCGAGCGGATCACCATCATTCCGTTTCGTGAAGATATCGCATCCGTTTGGAATGCTTCCGATGTTGTCGTAGTTCCGTCGACGCAGGCCGAGCCGTTTGGGCGCGTCGCCATTGAGGCAATGGGTTTCGGCCGCCCGGTGATTGCCGCCGCACATGGCGGGCTGATCGAAATAGTCGCACACGGTGAAACAGGACTGTTATTTGCGCCTCGTGATCCGCAAGCGCTGGCCGACGCGATGGCAACTATGGTAACTAATACCACACTACGACAGCTGATGGGTGCGGCAGGGAAGTTGCGACAGCAGAAGTTATTCTCGGTATCCGGTTATGCATCGCGACTTGTTGAAATTTTTGAGAATGCAGAGAATAAGCGTAGTTATTGGTGTGAGAATTCGATTTCAGCAGAGCGGCAAGGCGATGGTACCCGGCGAACGTAAAATAATTTGTGTCTTCACAACACTTGAGAGGTTTATGGCTTCGCCGCAGTTCGGCCGCCGTTAGTTTATGGTCTTATGCGAGTGGATGGTTTCCCTCCACAGTAGCATTGCTGGGCATTAGTGCCACCGATGAAGCGTATTGGAAACAGAGTATCTGGAAGCGTGAATAGAGTACTCCGCATTCTTGGCACCCGCGGAGTACCCGCCGCGCATAGCGGCTTTGAAACCTTCGCCGAGTCCCTGGCGCTTTATCTCGTGGCGCAGGGTTGGCGTGTTGTGGTCTATTGCCAGGAAGATGGCGGGGGCCCGGTGCTTGAAGATACGTGGCAGGGAGTGGAACGCGTGCGAATCCCGGTGTCGCAGAGTGGGCCCTGGGGCACGATCGTGTTCGACTGGAGGGCTACGTGGCACGCTGCGGAACATCGAGATTTGTGTCTTACCCTGGGCTACAACACCGCCGTCTTCTGTGGCGTGCTGCGACTCAAGGGCATTCCAAACCTGATCAATATGGATGGCATCGAGTGGCGCCGGCTCAAGTGGGGACCGGTGGCGAAGACCTGGTTCTGGCTTAACGACTGGATTGGATGCTGGGTTGGAAATCATCTCGTTGCTGACCATCCGGAGATTAAGGCCCACTTGATGTCAAGAGTGGCTCCTGAAAAGATCACGACTATCCCTTATGGCGCTGAACGGCTAACATGGGCGCCGGTCGAACCGCTGCGGGCACTGGGACTAGAGCCTGGACGCTATCTGACTCTGATCGCCCGGCCCGAGCCCGAGAATTCAATTCTTGAGATCGTACGCAGCTTTTCGGCGAAAGCGCGTGGATACCAGTTGGTCGTGCTCGGCAAGTACAAGCCCGAGAGCAATGTCTACCACCGGTCGGTGATCGACGCTGCGGGTGCCGAGGTCAAATTTGTCGGCGCGATTTTCGACAAAACACTGCTGCGTTCTTTACGCTTTCACTGCGTCGCCTATGTGCATGGTCATAGTGTCGGCGGGACCAATCCATCTTTGGTTGAAGCACTTGGCGCCGGAAATGCAGTAATTGCCCGCGACAACCGCTTCAACCGCTGGGTTGCAAAGGACAGCGCGGTTTACTTTGACAGCTCCGAGAGTTTCATGGCTCGGCTCGAAGAAATCCTCACGACGGACCGAATATTGCCGTTGTTGCGAGAGGCCAGCCGAAAGCGATTTGACGAGGCATTCACTTGGGAGAAAGTACTTTCCGCATACGAGTCGCTATTGATGGAATGGCTGCCGGAAGGGGAGGGCGCGCGGGCAAAGGCCTGAGCGTGGGCAATGCCGGACAAAGATGGCTGAGATTGCCCAACGCGGCCTGTACATCGCCCGCGCAACTGCGAAAATGGTAGCTCACTGCGAGGTCACGGAATCGTGAGTGTTGCCGAATTGCTCTGGGCACTTCCGACAGCGTTGCGCACCTGCACGGTGAACACCGCGCCACTGTCTGCAGACGTTGCAGGTGGCGTAGTGTACGTTGCGCCAGTCGCCCCATTGACGGCAATGCCGTCTTTTATCCACTGGTACGCCAGGGGTGCCGATCCAGCGCCCGTCACGCGGAACGTTGCGGTCTGGCCGGGCGATACCGTCGCCGCGTTGGGTTGCGTCGCGATGGACGCAGCAACGGAATTTCCCACAATTGCAGGTGGACCGCCAGAGGAGCAGCCGGCGAAATTGCAGCCAACCCGGACCGAGGAATTCATTTCCGTCGCCCCTGGCGCTGTTGCGTTGTTGTTGGCGACCATACAAGACGAGTTCACGGCAGTTTTAGTCACGGGAACCAGAACGAGATTGGTGACGACCTGTGTTGTTCCGCAATTCGGAATTCCTCCTAGCCAGATGAAAGCGTTACTGCTTACATCAGGAATTGAGTTGTTGTGGACATTGTTATCGTTTGGAGCGTCAAGGTTGGCACCGTGTAAAAAGATACTCTGATACTCCAAATTCCAGAACACGTTCTGATCGACCTCGTAGCCGCTTGCGCCGTTGTCGAGGTAAACCCCTGCAACAGGATCGCTCTGACCCGGCCCGGAGATCAGAGATTGCGCGTCATGGAGCCAATTGTGATGAATCCGCGTTCCGGTCACCGCGTCCGTCACAGCGTAGATCTCCCCTCCGTCGCGTGAAAGCATCATACCGCTGTAGAGATTGTTGTAGCTGATGTCATTGTTGCTAGGGTGGATTCCGTTAGGAACAGAGTTGGGATAAATGGCGAAACGCCCACTGGCATAGACGGTGTTGTTTTGGATCGTATGGCCGGTGCCGACGACGGTAATGCCGGAGGCATAGTTTGCAATGTAGTCGATGTGATGAATCAGGTTGTTTCTGACGACATTGTTGGTTCCTAAAACGACGATCCCGTTGCCTGCGCTGTAGACGATCGTGCTGTTCTGAAGGACGTTGCCGCTTCCGTTGATGATAATACCGGTGTCCGCAATATGGGCGTTGATATAGGAATTGGGAGAGCCTGGATTGTCGGGCAGAGTCGTGAAGTGCGATACGTATTGAGCGAGGATGCCGTCAATGGTGTTGTTCGTACTGGACGCATCACTCTTGATGGTGCTCGCAAATAAGTTGATGTTTTGAATCTTGACGTTTGACTTACCACTGAGATCGAAGGCGTACTGGCGCTGCTTCGAACGAACGGGCAAGATATTTGGATCTACCCCCCCGGGGGCCCAGAAGTAGAGCGTCGTCACCTTGGGGTCGTAGACCCACTCGCGCTCCGTATCCAAGGCAGCGAGTGTCCCGAAGAGATAATAGTAGCCGCCGGCCGCGGCGCAAATGGATGGGCAGGCCGATGCGCCGTCGACACTGAAACTAAGCTGGCCAGGTTCCGAGGCCGTAACGGTGCCAGTTTGGGGATCCCACGGATCCGTGCCGCTCCAAAGATGAATCTTCGCCCCGGTCCAGTTGACGTTCGGCAAGCTTGAATCGACAAGGTGCGCCGTGGAGGTGCCGGCCTGGGCGGTTGCCCAATTGACGTGAAAAAGATCGTCGCCATTGGGGTAGCGAGCCTCCGTCATCATCTCGTTGCCGACGAACACCTGATTTGTATCCCCGACGCTCAGAGCGATGCTGGCCTTGTAAATCGAGCCTTGATAGATGGTCCAGCCGGTGACCGCATCGGTACCATCGACAGTGACAGTCTCTCCGTTGTATGACGTGATGGTGATCCCAGAGTTTGGAGCGACCGTCTCGTAGTAGGTCCCCGCACGGATCTCGCAGATCGATCCGCTTGCGGCGGTCGTGGCGCATTTTTGAATGGTGCGATAGGGCTGACTGATAGTGCCCAGGTTGTCATCATTACCATTGGGGGCCACAAAGTTTGCGTTCGCTGGGATTGTTCCGGCAACGGTCCCATTAGCTCCGGCAGCGGGCCCGATGCCGTTGTCAATGACGCAGCCTGCCAAGAGCACGCCGCTTAACGCGAACGACGTGCCAAGTCGAAACAAGCTTTTCATGCAGTTCATCTAGTAGAGCGTTCAGTTGTTTTCCGTGCGGGATCTACTGCCGGAACGACAAGGCGATCGTCCCGCCCGCACACACGGGCCCAAAGGCAGACCGCTGAACTCTAATTTGCCTCGGGCGCCGGCACAATCAACCCACTGGACTAGCCCAAACTTCCCTGACGTTAGGCCGGATGGCTGGCGTGCAGTCCACTTTCCGAGACAACGTCAGAAGCAATGACACGCGGATCAGAGACGCTCAGGCTAAATGAAATCGATTTCGAGAGTAGTAGAACTTGCTCACAGCCCTCGCCAGCAGGCACTGACGCACTTTCTCGAACAGCCGGGAGCGTTCCATGCGCCGGCTGTAGGGTCCAATCAGCGACGCCGCGCAGTGCCATCCACTATGCGCATGGATGAAGGGAAGAGCGTTGGCGCAAGTAAGCCCACCGTGCTGTAGATCCGGGCGATGCCGATGCCAAGGGCGATGGGTGTGAACAAGTTCAGCTGCCGGTTGGCGATCGATTGCCAATCGCGCACGAAGAAGCGTGCGCCGCCCCAGACTCAACGGGTGTAGCCAGCACGAAGGCGATCCACTGCAGGGATCGCACCGTTGCCAGCGCTACGAAAGGACCGAACGAAAAGCCCGCTCGACGTTGGCGACCGCCTTGTAGTTGCGCACGCACTCGGGCGCATCCATCTGAGCCGCGCTGATGGATGTGCGCACAACGTGGATGCCATTGCGCGGGCCGATCTCGTCCGCACCGGCGAGCTTGCCTGCATCGACCCGCACATTGATTCTCTCGAGGGTGCGCTCGGTTGGTGCCAGCGGTTCTTCGTGCTTGTGCGTGAGCAAATTGGCCAGTTCCGGATTACGGCAGGCCACAAGGCGCTCGCCCGGATAGTCCGTTGAGCTGATCTCGAGCAGATCGCGTTCGTCGAACAGACCCAACTGCAGATGACCCTACTCGACGAGGGCGCGGATCGAATTGATCAATTGATCGAATCGGTCTTGAGCGCGCTGATCCAGTCAACGCCCTCGCTTTGGCGCATCTGGTCGATGCTTTTCTGGCTGATCATATGATCAGCTGTTCGATGCCGAAGTACTCGGGCAGCCACGTGACCCCGGGCAGTAAAGTTAGGCCGACGGCAACTTTGCCCCCGTACACCGATACGGCCACCGGGCAGCCCCGAGCATCGGTGAGCAGGCCGTATTTGGCCTGCAGCAGGCCATTGCGACGGTCGTGGCTGTAGCCCAGCTTGGCCAGCGGGCCGGTGGTGCCTTCGAAGTAGCTCAACGACGACCCGGTCTCCGCGATAACTGTGGCGCGACAGATGGGCGCGATAGACCCGATCCTTGTACTTGGGCGTTGTGGCGACGACGTGAGTAGTTTCGGTTAGCGAAGGCATGAAGCCAGCTAAAACCAGTAGCCTCCAAAAAGCAAACCATTTTGTGACTACATAGTTGGCACCAGTAGCGTCCGGTTAACTTGATGGTCAATCCACGGAGAACGAGTATTCATGCGGGTTTCCGAGGATTTGTGGGTGGTTCCGATTTGAACGTTGGGCGGCGTTTGGCCGATGCTTCGGGCTCCGATATGACGGGAGCCGTCGATGAACGCCGGCAAGACGCTTTTCGCGCAGGTCATGGAGTTTTTGCCGTGGACGACGTTTCATCGACTCGTTGCTCGCTATGGTGGGGACCATCGTGTCCGCACCTTGCCTTGCGCCGAGCAGTTTCGGATCATGGCGTTTGCCCAAATCACGTACCGGGAAAGCCTGCGCGACATCGAGGCCTGCTTCTCGGCCCAGGCCGCCAAGCTCTACCACATGGGCTTGCGTCGACCGGTCAGCCGCTCGACCCTCGCCGATGCCAACGAGTCGCGCGACTGGCGCATCTACGCCGATTTTGCCCAGCGATTGATCAGCCAGGCACGCGGGCTGTATGCCGGCGACAGCTTTGGCTCATCTTCTACACTTATTTTTCGCAAAGTCTTTTGATTCAAGGCGCTACGAGCGCTGGCTGAGCGTAGTGCCACGCCGTTTTGGCGGTTTTGGGATCGTTCAGGTGGCGGGGCGCAGGGTC